>JABLTQ010015214.1_pt1 | contig 93076 bp, 84 predicted proteins | sample 7160101 | NCBI WGS metagenome assembly JABLTQ01 (sample SAMN14651228, study PRJNA627086) | human gut metagenome | isolation source: feces | host: Homo sapiens | reverse complement strand
TTTCCCTTGTAATACACAAAGTATTCCTGCGGAAAAATGGCTTCAGCAGGCGAAAAATCCCTCGCTGTTGGTCATATTCCCGGTTTTCAGATAGACCCTTAATAAAATGATGAAATAATTTTATTAAGAAATAGTATTATTGCAAACATAATTTCGATTATTACAGCCTTAGTATAACACGGAAGTCCCAAAATGTACAGAGGAAAATGTGGGCATCGTTCCAAAAAAGAAGCGGGTTCTGCGGGGGAAAGTGTGCTCCCCGCGGAACCCGCGTGCATAAAGTGGTTTTTAAGAATTTCCCAGGAAATTGTCCAGAATCTTTTCCTGAATGCGGATATATTCCCGGGCGTCCTCGGGGCCGAGTGCTTCCAACAGGGACGATACCCGGGAGATGACCTCCGCCCGGGCTTTCTGTATCGCATTTACCCCGTTTTCCGTCAGCCGGACAAAAATCTGCCGGTTGTCGCTTAAATCGGAGGAGCGGGCGATCAGCCCTTTTTCCTCCATGTGATGCAGAAGAGAGGTGATGCGGGCGGTGCTGACGGCCATTTTCTTGCTGAGTTCCTTGGGATGGATCGCTGTCTCGTGGGTGGCGAGATAGTTCAGAACGAACAGCTCTCCCCGCACCATCTTGGAAAGCTGCTGATAGGCCGGGACCTGCAGGAGATTCGCCTGCACATTGAGAAGCTGCCCGGCAAGCAACGAATAGTCCATGCTGCCTGAATCACTCCCGTTCTTCCATGACGCTCATGTACGCCGGACGGATGATCTTATCCATGCAGATCAGCTCCTCGATCCGGTGGGCGCTCCAACCCACGATCCTCGCCACGGCGAACATGGCCGTGTACAGCTCCTGGGGAATCCCCAGCATGTCGTAGACAAAGCCGCTGTAAAAGTCCACGTTGGGGCTGACGCCCTTGTAAATCCGCCGGTGCTTCGCGATCAGCTGAGGGGCAAGCTCCTCCACGTTGCGGTACAGCGTCAGGTCGTCCCCGCGCCCCTTTTCGGCGGCGAGCTTTTCCACATAGCCCTTGAAAATCCGCTCTCTGGGGTCGGACAGGGAATAGACGGCGTGACCCATGCCGTATACAAGCCCCTTCCGGTCAAAGGCTTCCTTATTGATGATCTTTGCGAGATAATCCTCCAGAGCCTCCTTGTCCGAGCAGTCGGGGACGTGCAGGCGGATGTCCTCCATCATTTCCATGACCTTGATGTTGGCGCCGCCGTGCTTGGGGCCTTTCAGGGAGGACATAGCCGCCGCGATGGTGGAATAGGTGTCGGAACCGGAGGAGGTGATGACACGGGTGGTGAAGGTGGAATTGTTGCCGCCGCCGTGCTCCATGTGGAGAATCAGCGCCGTGTCCAGGACCTTTGCCTCCGTGACGGTGTATTTTTTGTTGGGGCGGAGCATCATCAGAAGGTTTTCCGCCGTGGAAAGGGCGGGGTCAGGCCGGTGAATGACCATGCTGTCCATATTTTCATAGTAATTGTAGGCGTGGTATCCGTAAACGGCCAGCAGCGGGAACTCGGCAATCAGCTGGATGCACTGCCGGAGGGAATTGCTGACGCTGGTGTCGATGGCGCGCTCGTCGTAGGACGCCAGCGTCAGAATGCCCCGGGTCATGGAGTTCATGATGTCCTTGCCGGGGGCTTTCATGATGACGTCCCGGGTGAAGTTGGTGGGGAGCGTCCTGCACTCGCCCAGCAGCCTCCGGAATTCTTCCGCGGCGGCGCTGTCCGGCATCTGTCCCATGAGCAGAAGATAGGCGATCTTTTCGTAGCCAAGCTCCGTTTCCCCAAGGCTGCCGATCAGGTCTTCCACCCGGTAGCCCCGGTACCAGAGTTGGCCGTCGCAGGGAACCTTTTTGCCGTCCATAATTTTGGAGGACGTGATCTTGGAAATGTTCGTCAGTCCGGCGAGAACGCCGTTGCCGTTTTCGTCCCGAAGCCCCTTTTTGACACCGTATTCCTCGTACAGTCGGGGGGAGATGGTGTCGTTCCGGCGGCACACAGCCTCGCTGCGGGTCGTGTAGTCATTTAACTGGGTCAAGTCCATGGCTGGCCGCTCCTTTCGTAAATACTTCGTTCATAACGTCCTCCAGACGGGAAATCTGCTCCAGAAGGTTCTTCAGATTTTCGTAGCCGAAGGCCTCGATTACCCGGCTGTAGTAGGCGTTCAGGATATTTGCCTGCCGCCCCATGGCTCGGACGCCGGAATCGGTGATAACGACGTAGGTGCCGTCGCGCCCGTCTCCGCTGTGGGACCAGAATACCAGCCCCCGCTCGTGAAGCTTGCGGATCATTTTGGAAGTCTTGGGTATGGGCATTTCCAGTCGCTCGGCCAAATCCCGCAGGTAGGTTTGCTCCGCTGACCCACCCTGACCGGCAGCTTCCGCAATGCTGTGGAGGGCAATGTAGTCGGAAAGGGACAGCTCCGTGAACAGGTCGTGCACGATGTCCCGGTTCAGCAAGTAGCGCTGACGGGTCATCGCATAGGCCAGTTTTTCCACTTCGTGTTGATTTTTCATTGGCATCGTCCTTTTCTTAAGTGCGTTTCCGGCGTGAAATTGCCGGGGTATTGCAAGTTTCTGAGAGCGACATTGCATAGCGGGTGCCGGCCCTCCGGGGAGGCGCTCATAATTCGCAGAAGCCTTTCACGGGCGATGGTGCGGACACCGGGAAGAAAGACATCGGAGTGACAAAACGGGGAAACCATTCGGGGCTGGGCGAAAAATGAAATTTGCTAACATTGTTAGGTATTATAACAGGCGCGGGTCATCTTGTCAATAAACCGAAAACAGGCTTGTAAAATTTGAACAAAAAATGAATGATCGGCCACCAATTTCTATCGTAATTTACAATTGCAATTTTGCAGAAATTCATATATAATTTTCCATATCACAAAAACAGATGTCCACCGACTATGGATGCTGCTTTTGAATGGAGGTTAAAGAAAATGAAAAGAGTAATTGCTGTTATCTTAGTACTGTGCATGGCTCTGTCCCTGTGCGCCTGCTCCTCTTCCGGCAGCGGCTCCGCTTCCGGCGAGAAGGTCATCAAGATCGGCGTGTTTGAGCCTTCTTCCGGCGACTCTGCGTCCGGCGGCAAGAAGGAAATCCTGGGTATGCAGTATGCCAACAGCCAGGAGCCCACGGTCACTCTGGGCGGCGAGACCTACAAGGTTGAGCTGGTCTACGGCGACAACGGCTCCTCCACCGACAAGGCTCCCTCCGCTGCTTCCTCTCTGGTCAGCGCGGGCGTGTCCGTGGTTCTGGGCTCCTACGGTTCCGGCGTTTCCATGGCCGGCGGCCCCAAGTTTGAAGAGGCCGGCATCCCCGCCATCGGCATCACCTGCACCAACCCCAACGTCACCGCGGGCAATAGCTACTACTTCCGTATCTGCTTCCTGGATAACTTCCAGGCCGACGTTCTGGCCAACTTCGCCGTGAGCAAGTTCAGCGCCAAGACCGCCTACTGCCTGGGCGAGAGCGGCAACGAGTATGACCAGGGCCTGATCGCCTTCTTCACCAAGGTCTTTGAGGCCGCGGGCGGCAAGGTCATCACCGACTCCTTCCCCACCGGCAACTCCGATTTCGGCTCCTACCTGAACAAGGCCAAGAGCGAGGGCGCGGACGTTATCTTCACCCCTGTCTCCATCGCCTACGCCGTGCAGATCATCACCCAGGCCGCGTCTCTGGGCATTGAGGCTCCGTTCCTCGGCTCCGACACGCTGGACGACAACATGGTTCTGGAAGCCATCAAGGGCACCGACCTGCAGCTGTACGTCTCCACCTTCTATCAGGAAGGCGGCGCTCCCGAGTTTGATACGGGCGTTAAGGAGTACATCAACGCCAGCTCCGAGGCGCTGGCTGCCAACGGCGGCAACGACACCATCTCCGCCGTCACCGCCATGGGCTACGACGCTTACTTTGTAGCTCTGGAGGCCATGAAGAAGGCCGACAGCGGCGACAAGGCCGCCATCATGGCTGCTCTGCCCTCCGTCACCTACACCGGCGTTTCCGGCGCCATCGCCTTTGACGCTCAGGGCGACGCCATCCGCGACACCGCTTACATCAAGGCGGCGGACACCGCCAGCGGCGCGTGGGTTCTGGAAACCGTCCAGACCGGCTCCGGCAGCTGATATTATCTCCAATTGAATTGTTTGGCGGGGGGCGAATCCCCCCGCCAAACAGTCGTATTATTATGACAGGGAATCTCTGAAAAAACCGTCCGGAGCGGGGCTGCTGACGGCTTCTTCGGGGATTCCGTAAAGAAAGGGAGGAACCCCTGTGGAACAACTGTTTTCTCTGGAATACATGGTATCCATTCTGCTCAGCGGCATTTCCCTGGGCGGGCAGCTGGCGTTGATCGCCATTGGCTACACCATGGTCTACGGCATTCTGCGCCTGATCAACTTCGCCCACGGCGACGTGTTCATGGTCGCGGGTCTGCTGGGTATTTATGTTTCCGCCGTACTGCCGATCTACGTGGCAATTCCTGTTGTCATCATCCTGACGGTGGCGCTGGGCTTTTTCATTGAGCGGGCGGCCTATAAGCCCCTGCGCAATGCCCCGAGAATGTCCGTCATGATCTCCGCCATCGGCGTCAGCTATCTGCTGGAAAACACTGCGACCTACGTCACCGGCGGCCAGCCCATGACTTATCCCACCATCGGAATTCTGAACAAAACCATCGACATTGTCGGCACCTCCACGAAGATGGTGGTCATCATCACCCCTGTTCTGGTGCTGGTGCTGATCGTGCTGCTGACCCAGCTGATCAACCACACCAAAATCGGCATGGCCATGCGTGCCGTTTCCAAGGACTTCGAGACCGCGCGGCTGATGGGTATCAAGATCAACAATGTCATTTCCATGACCTTTGTCATTGGTTCCGCGCTGGCGGTGGTTGGCTCCATTCTGTATTTTACCACCTATCCTGCCATCACTCCCACGGCGGGCGCCATGCCGGGACTGAAAGCCTTCGTGGCGGCGGTGTTCGGCGGCATCGGCTCCATCCCCGGCGCGGTGATCGGCGCGTTCCTGATCGGCATCTGCGAGACGATTATCAAGGGCCTGCCCTCGGCGTGGAATGTTTCCGTGTTCTCTGATGCTTTCACCTTCGCGCTGCTCATCATCATCCTGACCTGCAAGCCCACCGGACTCTTTGGCGAAAAGGCCACGGATAAGGTTTAAGGAGGTGCCGGATATGCTGAAACAGAAAACAAACAAAAACGGCAGCTTCGCTGCGCTGATCTCCATTTCGGTGCTGCTTTTGCTGATTATCCTGCTGGAAAACATCAGCGACCGCATTCCCGGACTGCCTGCGGTCTTCCTTCCCACCAGCCAGCTGTTTACCGTGCTGAAAAAGGGCGCGGTGTATTCTCTGGTGGCCGTTTCCATGAACCTGCTCAACGGCTTCACCGGCCTGTTCTCTCTGGGACAGGCGGGCTTCATGCTGCTGGGTGCGTATACCTATGCCATTCTGACCGTTCCCATGGCTGCCAAGGATCAGGTCTACTACCTCTACGGCGGCTCGGCTGTGAAGTTTTCCTTGGTGGATATGTTCCAGAGCTTTCTGGGAAGCGCCGGTTTCGGCGGCGGGCTGGCGCTGGTTCTGGCCGTTCTCGTGGGACTGATTCTCGCGGGACTGGTTGCCGCACTGTTCGCGGCGCTCATCGGTCTGCCGGTTCTGCGGCTGAAAAGCGACTATCTCGCCATTGCCACACTGGGCTTCGCCGAAATCCTGCGGGCCATTTTCCAGTGGCAGACCCTTGGCCCCATTACCAACGGCGCGAATATGATCAAAGGTTTCCCCACCTTCTCCGATTTCAATATCAAAAACGGCGCGGGGCAGGTGATTCTGCGGCTGAGTACATTCGTTCCCTTCCTTGTGGCGATCATCTGCATTGCCCTGATCGTTCTGCTGATCAACTCCTCCTACGGCCGCGCCTTTAAGGCCATCCGGGACGACGAGGTGGCGGCGGAGGCCATGGGCATCAGTCTGTTCAAGCACAAGATGCTCTCCTTTGTGATTTCCAGCTTCTTCTCCGGCGTGGGCGGCGCGCTGTTCGCCATGTATGTTGCCAACGCGCAGGCGAAGGTATTCACCTCCACCATGACCTATGAGATTCTGCTGATCGTGGTTATCGGCGGCATCGGCTCCGTTTCCGGCTCCGTCATCGGCACGTTCCTGTACGTGGCCTGCTCTGAGTGGTGGCTGCGGTTTCTGGATCGGGAGACCTATATCGGCTCGTTCAAGGTGCCCCTGCTGCGCAGCGGTTTCCGGATGGTCGTATTCTCCGTGGTCATCATGATTATTGTTCTGTTCTTCTCCAAGGGCATCATGGGAGAGAAGGAGCTGAGCTGGAAGGGCATCGGCGGACTGCTGAAAAAGCGGAAAAAGGCTGCCCCGGCGGCGGAAAAGGAGGACTGAAGCGGCATGAGCGAAACAAACGTTCTTCGTATGGAAAACGTCACCATGCAGTTTGGCGGCGTAGTTGCTGTGAATGACCTGTCTCTGGACGTGCCGGAGGGTCAGATCGTCGCCCTGATCGGCCCCAACGGCGCGGGCAAGACCACGGCCTTTAACTGCATCACCGGTGTGTATCAGCCGACCAACGGCCGGGTGGAATTCATGGGCAAGACCATGATCCGCAACCACCCCACCGGCAAAATGAAAAAGAACTATCTGGGAACCAACGGGGAAAAGTATGCGAACGAGCGCAACATTGACCCCACCCCGGATCATGTGGTGTCCTTGGGCATCGCCCGTACCTTCCAGAACATCCGCCTGTGGAAGAGCATGACTGTGTTTGAAAACGTGCTGGTGGCCAAGCATATGCGTGCCAAGCAGAACGTATTTTCCGCCATTTTCCGGGCGAACGCCAAGGAAGAAGCGAGAATGCGGGAAGAAACCATGGAGCTGCTGAAGGAGCAGGGACTGGAGCAGTACAAGGACGAGATCGCAACCAGCCTGCCCTACGGCCTGCAGCGCCGTCTGGAAATCGCCCGCGCTCTGGCGACGGACCCCAAACTGCTGCTGCTGGACGAACCGGCGGCGGGCATGAACCCGCAGGAGACGCAGGAACTGGCGGAGTACATCAAAGAGATTCGGGACAGACACCATCTGACGGTCTTCCTTATTGAGCATCACATGGATCTGGTCATGAAGATTTCGGACTACATTTATGTCATTGACTTCGGCAGTGAGATCGCCCGGGGCGTGCCGAAGGAAGTGCAGCAGAACAAGCGCGTGATCGAGGCGTATTTGGGGGTGACGGAAGATGCGTAACATTCTGGAAATTCGGGACTTGCAGGTGCATTACGGCGGAATCGAAGCGGTGAGGGGCATCAGTCTGGACGTGCCGGAAGGGGAGATCGTGACCCTGATCGGCGCCAACGGCGCTGGCAAAAGCTCCACCCTCCGCGCCATCGCGGGGCTGGTGAAGCCCTCCGCGGGAAAAATCTCCTTTCTGGACGAGGACATCACCGGCATGGATTCCAGCCTGATCGTGTCCAAGGGCATCACGCTGGTACCCGAGGGACGGCGTATCTTCCCGGACATGACGGTGCTGGAAAACCTGAAAATCGGCGCTTACCTGCGCAAGGACGATCTGACGGAGGACTTGAACTGGGTGTTTGACCTGTTTCCCCGGCTGAAAGAGCGCTCCTGGCAGGCGGGCGGCACGCTGTCCGGCGGCGAGCAGCAGATGCTGGCGGTCGGCCGTGCGCTCATGAGCCGCCCCAAGGTCATCATGATGGACGAGCCGTCTCTGGGACTTGCGCCCATCATCGTCAAGGGCATCTTTGAGATCATCAAGGAGATCAACAAGCAGGGCGTGACGGTTCTGCTCATTGAGCAGAACGCCAACATGGCGCTGAAAACTGCCAATCTCGGCTACGTCATGGAGACCGGGCGTATCACCCTCCACGGCAGCGGCGAGGAGCTGCTGGCAAATGAAGCGGTGAAGGCGGCCTATCTTGGCACGTAATGAATAAACGGCACAGCCGGGCTTTCAGAGCGATACGCTCCGAAGGCCCGGCTATTTCTGCCTACGAATAAATTTCATAATGGGGATTGACATTTCACGGATATGTGCTATTATATCGATAGCAATATATCGGTACAGAAATACCGATAATCTATATTCGGAAAGGTCGATTTTCATGGATAAAACATATGCACCTGTAACCACCGCTCAGGAACTGACCGAAGCATTGGCAAAGTGCCGCGCGGCACAGGAGAAATTTGCCACTTATACGCAGGAGCAGGTGGATAAAATTTTTCTGGCCGCCGCTACCGCAGCCAATCAGATGCGCATTCCTCTGGCCAAGCAGGCCGTAGCCGAAACCGGTATGGGCGTAGTGGAGGATAAGGTCATCAAGAACCACTATGCCGCTGAATATATTTACAACGCCTACAAGGATTCCAAGACCTGCGGTGTCATTGAGGAAGACACGGCCTACGGCATTCAGCGCATTGCCGAGCCTATCGGCGTCATCGCGGCGGTCATTCCCACCACGAACCCCACTTCTACCGCCATTTTCAAGACCCTGATTTCCCTGAAGACCCGCAATGGCATCATCATCAGCCCCCACCCCCGGGCGAAGGGCTGCACCATCGCCGCCGCCCGGGTGGTGCTGGAGGCGGCGGTCGCCGCCGGTGCGCCGGAAGGCATCATCGCGTGGATTGACAAGCCCTCTCTGGAGCTGACCAATCAGGTGATGCGGGAGGCCGACCTGATCCTCGCCACCGGCGGCCCCGGCATGGTGAAGGCTGCCTACTCCTCCGGCAAGCCCGCTCTGGGCGTCGGCCCCGGCAACACCCCCGCCGTCATTGACGACAGCGCCGACATTCTGCTGGCGGTTTCCTCCGTCATCCATTCCAAGACCTTTGACAACGGCATGATCTGCGCCTCCGAGCAGAGCGTGGTGGTGCTGGACAGCATCTACGACCGGGTCAAGGCGGAATTCATCAAGCGCGGCTGCTACGTCCTGAACGCGGAAGAAATCGACAAGGTTCGCGCAACCATCCTGATTAACGGCGCATTGAACGCCAAGATCGTGGGTCAGTCCGCCCATACCATCGCGGCGCTGGCGGGCGTCGATGTCCCCGAGACCGCCAAAATCCTCATCGGCGAAGTGACCTCCACCGATCTCTCCGAAGCCTTTGCCCACGAGAAGCTGTCCCCCGTGCTTGCCATGTACCGGGCGTCCGACTTCACCGACGCCATGAACAAGGCGGACACCCTTGTCAAGGATGGCGGCTACGGCCACACCGCTTCCGTCTATCTGGACACGGTGAGCGGGAAGGAGAAGCTGGACGCCTTTGCGGAGAAAATGAAAGCCTGCCGCATTCTGGTGAATACTCCGTCCTCCCACGGCGGCATCGGCGACCTGTACAACTTCAAACTGGCTCCCTCCCTGACGCTGGGCTGCGGCTCCTGGGGCGGCAACTCCGTTTCCGAGAACGTGGGCATCAAGCACCTGCTGAACATCAAGACTGTGGCAATTAGGAGGGAGAACATGCTCTGGTTCCGTGCGCCTGAAAAGGTTTATTTCAAGAAGGGCTGCCTGCCGGTTGCCCTGGCCGAGCTGAAAAATTACAAGAAGGCATTCATCGTCACCGACGCGTTCCTGTACCAGAACGGCTACACGAAGCCCGTGGAGGAGAAGCTGGACGCTATGGGGATCACCCACACCACCTTCTACAACGTGGCTCCCGATCCCACCCTCGCCTGTGCCAGAGAGGGCGCGGCGCAGATGGCGGCCTTCAAGCCCGATCTGATCCTTGCCATTGGCGGCGGCTCCGCCATGGACGCGGGCAAGATCATGTGGGTGCTGTATGAGCATCCCGAGGCGGATTTCCAGGACATGGCCATGCGCTTTGTGGATATCCGCAAGCGTGTCTACACCTTCCCCAAGATGGGCGAAAAGGCCTATTTCGTCGCCATCCCCACCACCGCCGGTACCGGCTCCGAGGTGACCCCCTTCGCCGTCATCACCGATGAAACCACCGGCGTCAAGTACCCGCTGGCGGACTATGAGTTGCTGCCGAAAATGGCCATCGTGGACGCCGACATGATGATGAACGCCCCCAAGGGTCTGACCGCCGCCTCCGGCATCGACGCCGTGACCCACGCGCTGGAAGCCTACGCCTCCATGATGGCCACGGACTACACCGACGGTCTGGCGCTGCGGAGTTTGAAGCTGATTTTCGAGAACCTGCCCTCCGCCTACGAAAACGGCGCGAAGGACCCCAAAGCCCGCGAGAACATGGCGAACGCCGCCTGCATGGCCGGTATGGCCTTCGCCAACGCCTTCCTGGGCGTGTGCCACTCCATGGCGCACAAGCTGGGCGCATTCCACCATCTGCCCCACGGCGTCGCTAACGCTCTGATGATCGACGAAGTCCTGCGCTTCAACGCCGCCGAGGTTCCTGCGAAGATGGGCACCTTCTCCCAGTACGACCATCCCCACACCCTGGCGCGGTATGCCGAGGTCGCCGACTACCTGAAGCTGGGCGGCGCCACGGACGAGGAGAAGCTGGAGAACCTGATCGCGGCCATTGACGAGCTGAAGGCCAAGATCGGCATCAAAAAGACCATCCGGGACTACGGTATTGACGAAACCGACTTCCTGACCCGGCTGGACAGCATGGTGGAACAGGCATTCGACGACCAGTGCACCGGCGCGAACCCCCGGTATCCCCTCATGAGCGAGATCAAGCAGATGTACCTCAACGCCTACTATGGCACCGACGAGACGAAATAAGCAAAACAGAACCGACGCCCTCCGGCCTAAGACTTCTCAGGCTGGAGGGCGAACTGTTTTGATGAAATCGGAAGGACACGGTTGATACGGGCAGGTTGATTTTTCCCGTTTCCTTGCTATAATGTAGTGGGTAAACCGAGCATCAAACCATTTTCAGGAGGAAGAACATGCTTGAGTATCACAAAATGACCGAAGAAGAAAAATACTGCATCGCCCGGTGGAAATATCCCGGGGAATACGCGATTTACAACAGCCTTTCCTATGAGGAACAGAAAAAGCGGGGGTTCGGGTTTGCGAATCCGGAGAACCATTTGTATTCCTTTTATGACGGGAAAGATCTGGTCGGCTTTATCAATCTGAACGGGGAAGACCCGGAGGTGTTCTTCGGAATCGGGGCGAATCCCGATTGCTGCGGCAAGGGGTACGGGCAGCAGATGACCCGAATGGCATGGGAAATTTCGCAGACGCTGTTTCCCGGAAAACCCATGTATCTGGAAGTCAGAACATGGAATAAGCGCGCAGTCAGGTGCTATGAAAAAGCAGGATTCCATGTTGTCGGAGAGCCGATCAAGCAAACAACGTCCATAGGGGAAGGCATGTTTTATCACATGGTTCGACAGGACTGAACAGCAAAACGACGCGGCAATGGAGTGCCGCGTCGTTTTTTGCCCAAATTATCGCAGGACGGTGAAATAACTTCCTCTTTTCTGCCAATACTATGGGGAAAGGAGCTGATTTCATGGGGTCTGTCTGGACGGACGATCTGCGGATGCCCTGTTTTCCGCCGCTGTGGGGACAGGCGCGGACGGATGTCCTGATCATCGGCGGCGGGATGGCGGGGCTGCTCTGCGCCCGTATGCTGCAAAACGCGGGGGTGGACTGCGCTGTGGCGGAGGCGGCTTCCATCGCCGGGGGCATCACGAAGAACACCACCGCTAAAATAACCTCCCAGCATGGCCTGATCTACCAGCAGCTGGCCAAACGCTTTGGAACGGAAAAGGCAGCGCTGTATTTGCAGGCCAACGAGCAGGCGCTTGCCGCGTTTCGCACCCTCTGCGCCGGGATCGACTGTGATTTTTCCGAGGAGGACAACTATATCTATTCCACCGATAACCGGGAAAAGCTGGAGCAGGAGATGCAGGCGCTGGAAAGCATCGGCGCAAAGGCGGAGTTTGCCGAAAATCTGCCGCTGCCATTTCCCACGGTGGGGGCGGTGAAATTTCCCTATCAGGCGCAGTTTCATCCGCTGAAATTTCTGTCGGCCATTGCCGACGAGCTGACCATCTATGAAAATACCCCCGTGCGGCGGCTGGAAAAGGGCGCAGCCGTCACAGACCGGGGCGTCATCCGGGCGGACGCTTTTGTCGTCGCCACCCATTTTCCCTTCCTGAACAAGCACGGCAGCTATTTTCTGAAGCTCTACCAGCAGCGCTCCTACGTGCTGGCGCTGGAAAACGCGCCGGCGCTTCGGGGCATGTATCTGGACGAACGGGAAAACGGCCTGTCCTTCCGGGAGTACGACGGCCGCCTGATTCTGGGCGGCGGCGGACACCGGACGGGACATGAGGGCGGGGGATGGAATGCGTTGGAGCAATTTGCCAAAACACACTATCCCGACGCCAGAATCACCCACCGCTGGGCGGCGCAGGACTGCATGAGCCTGGACGGCGTCCCCTATATCGGCCGCTACAGCGCCATGACGCCGAACCTTTACGTTGCCTCGGGGTTCAACAAATGGGGCATGACGACCTCCATGGTGGCGGCGCAGCTGCTGACCGATATCATCACCGGGAAGAAAAGCCCCTACGAAGCGGTCTTTTCCCCTTCCCGGAGTATGCTGCACGCCCAGCTGGGGGTCAACGCAGTGGAAGCCGGGAAAAACCTTCTGACCGTTTCCCCCAGACGCTGTTCCCATCTGGGCTGTGCGCTGAAGTGGAATCCTCAGGAGCGAAGCTGGGACTGCCCGTGCCACGGTTCCCGGTTCGAGGAAAACGGCAGACTCATCGACAATCCCGCCACGAAAAATCTCCGCAGCCACTGAGCGGATTTTGTATCTTTTGCGACTTTCCTCTTGTTTTTTTCGGCATGTGCGGTTATAATAGTCGCAGATAAAAACAAGGAGGTCATTATAATGGCTGTAAAAATTGAAAAGGATACCATCATCGGGGACATTCTGGACGTCGCGCCCCAGTCCGCACCCCTGTTCTTTGCCATCGGTATGCACTGCCTGGGCTGCCCCTCTTCCCGGGGCGAGACCGTTGAGGAAGCCTGCATGGTCCACGGTGTGGACTGCGAGCCGTTCCTCGCCCAGCTGAACAATTTCCTGGAAGCCTACGAGGCCAACGAAGCCGCGAAGCAGAACGGATAAAATACCGGCAGCGCCATCCCGGACAAATGCCGGGATGGCTTTTTTCGTATAGGAGGAGGGACACCCGTGAAAATTCCCCTTTCCAACCGCTTGTTGGCCTGCTGCGGCTATGTCAAGCCCGGCGACCGGGTGGCGGACGTGGGCTGTGACCACGGTTATCTCGGCATTTACCTTCTGAAAAACGGCATCGCCAGCGCGGTCATTGCCTCCGACGTCCGGGAAATGCCCCTGCAAAGCGCCGTCCGCAACGCGGAAAAATACGGCGTGGAGGAGCACATGTCCTTCTACCTGTCCGACGGCATCCGAGATGTCCCACGGGAATTCGACTGCATGGTCTGCGCGGGGATGGGGGCGGACACCATGATGTCCATTCTGGACGCCGCGCCATGGCTGAAAAGCGAACGCTACCGGCTGATCCTCCAGTGCCAGAGCAAGCGGCCGGAGCTGCGCCGGTATCTGTACGGTCAGGGCTACGCCATCCGCCGGGAGACGCTGGCGAAGGACGGGAAATTCATCTACCCCGTCATGGAAGTGGTCTACGCCCCCGGGGAGACGCTGACCGACGGCGAGTATTACATCACCCCGGCACTGCGCCGCAGCGGCAGCGAGCTGCTCCCGGCTTTCCGGGAGAGTGTGCTTTCCGGCCTTCGCAAGACCGTTGAGGGCCTGTCCGGCGGGGACGGGGAAAAATACAGGCACTACAAAGCGATTTTGGAGGAACTGACCGATGACGACCGTAGCTGACATTCTCAAGTACGTAGAAACCCTTGCCCCAACCTACATGAAAATGGACTGGGACAATGTGGGGCTGCTCTGCGGCAGCCGGGAGACCCCCGTTACCAAGGTTCTCGTGGCGCTCGACCCCTTCGAGGGGGTGTGCCGGGAGGCGGTAGAGTGGGGCGCGGAGCTGATCGTCACCCATCATCCGATCATTTTCGACCCGCTTAAATCCGTGACGGAGGAAACGACCGTCGGACGGAGCATCATGATCCTTTGTCGTCACGGCATCAGCGCCGTGAATGCCCACACCAATCTGGACTGCGCCCCGGGGGGCGTCAACGACGTGCTGGCGGCTACGCTGGGACTGAAGAACGTGGAGACCATCCCGCCCTTTTTCCGGGACGATCAGGGGCGGCAGTGGGGACTTCTGCGCCGGGGCAGGGTAGAGGAGCAGCCCCTTTCCCAATTTCTGGAAATCGTTAAGAGCAGCCTGAACGCCGAGGGACTGCGCTACGTGGACGGCGGCAAGCCGGCTCGCATGGTGGCGGTGGGCGGCGGGCATTGCTCCGACGAGCTGATGAGCGCCTTCGAGGCCGGGTGCGACACCTTCGTCACCGCGGACATCAAGTACAATGAGTTCTGGGACGCGCAGGCGCTGGGGATGAATCTGATCGACGCGGGGCATTTTGCCACGGAGAACCCCGTTGTGGCCGTGCTGGCGGAGAAAATCGCCGCCGCGTTCCCGGGCATTCAGGTGAAAATTTCCGAAACCCACCGGGACTGCATGAAATTCTATTGAGAAAGTGTTGATTTTTGTCACGGATTCTGATAAAATAGATAAGATTTTTGAATATACTCGCTGAAGGGAAGATATACCTATGTCCGGACATTCCAAATGGCATAACATCCAGAAAACCAAGGGCGCGCAGGACGCCAAGCGCGCGGCAGCCTTCACCAAGATCGCCAAAGAGCTGATCGTCGCGGTGAAGGAGGGCGGCAGTGCAGACCCCGCCTATAACTCCCGTCTGGCCACCGTCATCACCAAGGCCAAGGCCGCCAACATGCCCAACGACAACATCAAGCGCTGCCTGGAAAAGGCGGCAGGCGCGGGCGGCGACAACTACGAGACCATCACCTACGAGGGCTACGGCCCCGGCGGCGTGGCGGTGATCGTGGAGACCATGACCGACAACCGCAACCGCACCGCCGGTTCCATGCGCCACCACTTCGACAAATTCGGCGGCAATCTGGGCGCGACGGGCTGCGTCAGCTGGTCCTTCGACAAGAAGGGCGTGCTGGTGATCGACAACGAGGACGGCGACTATGAGGAAGACCAGGTCATGATGGACGCCATGGACTGCGGCGCGGATGATTTCGAGGCCGAGGACGACGTGTTCACCGTGTACACAGACCCCGACGATTTCAACGCCGTAGCCGACGCCATGACGCAGAAGGGCTACAGCTTCGTATCCGCCCAGATCGAAATGGTACCCCAGAACTACCAGAAGCTCACCGACCCGGAGCAGATCTCCCTGATGGAGAAGCTGCTGGACATCATGGACGACGACGACGACGTCCAGAACGTCTGGCACAACTGGGACGAGGATTGAGGAAGAACGGAAAGAACCGCAGGTTCAGGCGATGGCTTGAACCTGCGGTCTTTTAATTGGGGATGGCGCGGCGCTTAATATTTGTTGTGCTTGAACAGAAAGAACCACAGGAATGATATGACAAAAGACAACAGTAGCACCAGCAAGTTTATAATTCCTCCGAATACGCTGCGGTGAGTTCCAGATAGCCCCGGCGATTATGCGCGATTCCAGCCCATTCCAGAACGGCGGCCAACACAAACACCGGGTCAACGCCGGACTCGCCTGCACTTTTGCCAAAGTAGTTTTTCAGAATAGCGCCTGCGACGGTGTTTTCTTCACACCCGGCCTCACCAAGCCTGTAGTTTCGGGCATTTCCTTTTCCGGCTCTGTGGTTCGGCTGCTTTTTTAGCAGATCGACGATCACGTCAAAGACATCATAGGTATAGATTGGGGGCAGTTCATTGCACAGAATGTGCTGACCGTCTGCGTCCGCTTTTATGCCGTACCGATTGCCGCTGATGGATGTCACGATGGCACGTCCGCCATTTTCCATGAGCTTCCTCTTGACAATATCTCCGGCACGATTGCTTTCCTTACCATCAAACTGGATTTGCATATTAACGTCCTCCTTTATAAATGTTTCGTCGTTTTCCTGTGTGAGATTCAGCGCACTGAGCAGCTCCGTCAGTTTCTTCTTCGCGTAGGGATAGGAGATGTTCAGTTCTTCCTGCAGCAGTTTCAGGTTTCCGCGGTGTTTCAGAAATGTGGTAAGAAACAGGTACTGGTCATTGTCCAGTTTATCAAAGGGGCTGATTTCAAAAGAGTTTGAAAGTTCCATCCCACAGCAGGGGCATTGAAGCTTTGTGATCTTCAAATCATTACCGCAGACGGGACATTCGGAGATAAGCTTTGCCATGTCAATCACCTCGAGAGCATAATAGCACGTTGACTCATATTTGTCAACGCTTAGAAGAAAAATAATTTATTCTTATTTATAAATAGAACGGTTCTTTCCAGAGTATAGAAGGCAAAATGCACCGCTGGAATAAAAATAAGAAGCACATCCAGCCCAATTTCTCAGGCAGGATGTGCTTCTTTGTTTGTTACTTGGGAAAGAAAAGTGTTCCCTTACTTCTTCAGCGCTTCCTCAACAGCAACAGCCACGGAAACGGTAGCGCCGACCATGGGGTTGTTGCCCATGCCCAGGAAGCCCATCATTTCAACGTGGGCAGGCACGGAGGAGGAACCGGCGAACTGGGCGTCGGAGTGCATACGGCCCATGGTATCGGTCATGCCGTAGGAAGCGGGGCCGGCCGCCATGTTGTCGGGATGCAGGGTACGGCCCGTGCCGCCGCCGGAGGCCACGGAGAAGTACTTCTTGCCCTGCTCGATGCACTCTTTCTTGTAGGTGCCGGCAACGGGATGCTGGAAACGAGTGGGGTTGGTGGAGTTGCCGGTGATGGAAACGTCCACGCCCTCGTGGTGCATGATGGCCACGCCCTCGCGGACGTCGTCAGCGCCGAAGCAGCGGACAGCAGCGCGCTCGCCGTCGGAGTACTTGTACTCCTTGACGATCTTCAGCTCGCCGGTGTAGTAGTCGAACTTGGTCTGCACATAGGTAAAGCCATTGATCCGGGAGATGATCTGCGCAGCGTCCTTGCCCAGACCGTTCAGGATGACCCGCAGAGGCTCCTTACGAGCCTTGTTGGCGGAGCGGGCAATGCCGATAGCGCCTTCGGCAGCGGCGAAAGACTCATGACCGGCAAGGAAAGCGAAGCACTTGGTCTCGTCCCGCAGCAGCATGGCGCCCAGATTGCCGTGGCCCAGACCGACCTTGCGGTCCTCGGCGACGGAACCGTCGATGCAGAAAGCCTGCAGGCCGATACCGATGGCCTCGGCGGCCTCAGCGGCGGTCTTGACGTTCTTCTTCAGAGCGATGGCAGCGCCCACGGTGTAAGCCCAGCAGGCGTTCTCAAAGCAGATGGGCTGAATGCCCTTGACGATCTCGTAGGGGTCGAAGCCCTTCGCCTTGCAGATCTCGCGGCACTCTTCCACGGAGGAGATGCCGTACTGAGCGAGGACGCCGTTGATCTTGTCAATTCTTCTTTCGTAACTTTCAAACAAAGCCATTGTTTCGTCCTCCTCTTATTCCTGACGGGGGTCGATGTACTTGGGCGCGTTGTCGAAGCGGCCGTAGTGACCCATAGCCTTCTTGTAGGCGGTGTTGGCGTCGTCGCCCTTCTTCATGAAGTCCATCATCTTGCCCAGGTTTACAAACTCATAGCCGATGATCAGGTTATCGTCGTCCAGAGCAACGCGGGTGACATAGCCCTCGGCCATTTCCAGATAACGGGGACCCTTGGACTTGGTGGCGAACATGGTGCCAACCTGGCTGCGCAGACCCTTGCCCAGGTCTTCCAGAGAAGCGCCGACCACCAGGCCGCCCTCGGAGAACGCAGACTGGCTGCGGCCGTAAACGATCTGCAGGAACAGCTCCCGCATGGCGGTGTTGATGGCGTCGCACACCAGATCGGTGTTCAGAGCCTCGAGAATGGTCTTGCCGATGAGAATTTCGGCGGCCATAGCGGCGGAATGGGTCATGCCGGAGCAACCGATGGTCTCCACCAGAGCTTCCTCAATGACGCCCTCCTTGATGTTCAGGGTCAGCTTGCAGGCACCCTGCTGGGGAGCACACCAGCCGATACCATGGGTAAAGCCGCTGATGTCCTTGATCTCCTTGGCCTGAACCCACTTGCCCTCTTCGGGAATGGGAGCGGGGCCGTGGTAGGCGCCCTTAGCCACGGAGCACATATTCTGTACTTCTGCACTGTAAATCATGGCAAATTTCCTTTCTTTCAAAAGACGTTTCCGTCTTTGGGTTTACTTTTCCGGGAAACCGGAACTTAGCGCATATATTATACATGCCGCCGGGAAAAATGTCAATTCCCCGGCGGCAAAATCGTTGTAAATTTCGGGCGGATACGACGTTATATCCGCTTGAGCGGATGGGAGCTGTCCTGCGCGATCAAAAGGTCCGTGATGATGTCGTTGCTGACCAGATACCCCTGAGGGGTCAGCACCCAGCGGCCGGAATCGTTCTGGGTCGCCTGATAGTAGCGGCGGCGCTTTTCCAGCACGTCTTCCAGCGGGGCGAAGGGCAGCAGGAACAGCTTTTCGTATTCCGCAGCGCTGATGCCCTGACTGGTGCGCAGACGAAGCATCAGATACTCCCCCGCCCGCTCCCGCATGGGGATCTCCTGCAAATCCTCCATAATGTCGCCGCCGTCCCGGATACCGGCAATGTATTCCTGCAAATCCCGTTTCAGGGTGAAGCGCTTTCCGGCAAAGTCCGAGCTGGCGCTGGGGCCGAAGCCCAGATATTCGCCGCCCGTCCAGTATTTCATATTGTGCCGGGAGTACAGACCCTTCCGGGCAAAATTGGAAATTTCGTACTGCCGGAAGCCGCGGCTGCGGAGGGCTTCCACGGCGGCGAGGTACATGTCCGCCTGGGTTTCGTCGTCCGGAAGGTTCAGCATTTCCTTGTAGTCATAGAAGGGCGTGCCTTCCTCGATTTTCAGGGCGTAGCAGCTGACGTGCTCCGGGTTCAGGCGCAGGACGTTGTCCAAGGTTTCCTGCCAGTCCTGCAGGTCCTGCCCGGGCAGGCCGTACATCAGGTCGATGGACACGTTGCGAAAACCCGCCTTGCGGATGCGCTGGTAGGCGGTGGCGGCCTGTGCGTAGGTGTGGGGACGGCCGAGCTTTTTCAGAATTTCATCGTCGTCGGACTGAACGCCCAGACTGACCCGGTTGAAGCCCTCGGCGTAAAGCCGGTGGAGCAGCCGGTCGGAGACGGAATCCGGGTTGCACTCCACGGAAATTTCAGCGTCCGGCACCACGTCGAAGTTCCGGCGGATGGTGGTGAGGATCACGGCCAGACCGTCGGCACCGAAGAAGGAGGGGGTGCCGCCGCCGAAGTAGACGGAGTCCACCTTGTAGCCGGGCGCCAGCTCACCGGCTTCCTTGATATGGTCGCATACCGCGTCCAGATAGCCGTCCATCAGCTTGTCATCCTTGGTGGCCATGGAGTAGAAGTCGCAGTACTGGCACTTGCTGCGGCAGAAGGGGACATGGACGTAAAGTCCGAGGGGCGTTTTGTTTGCGCGTTTATTGAGAATGGGCATGGGATACCTCCGGGTGTTGAGAATGTGAGAAAACTGTCAATCTTCGTCCAGCTTGAGGACGGCCATGAAGGCTTCGGAAGGAACCGCAACGGTGCCAAAGGTACGCATCCGCTTCTTGCCTTCCTTCTGCTTTTCCAGCAGCTTCTTCTTACGGGTGATGTCGCCGCCGTAGCACTTGGCGAGAACGTCCTTGCGCAGCGCCTTGATGGTCTCCCGGGCGATGACCTTGCCGCCGATGGCGGCCTGAACGGGGATTTCAAACTGGGCGCGGGGGATGTTCTCCTTCAGCTTTTCGCAGATCTTCCGGGCGCGGGGATAGGCGTTGTCCGCAAAGAGGATGAAGCTCAGGGCGTCCACAACGTCGCCGTTGAGCAGGATGTCCAGCTTCACCAGACGGCTGGGACGGTAGCCGATCAGCTCGTAGTCCAGACTGCCGTAGCCACGGGTGCGGGACTTCAGGGCGTCGAAGAAGTCGTAAATGATCTCGTTCAGGGGCATTTCGTAGTGCAGCTCCACGCGGCTGGCGTCCAGATACACCATGTCCTTGAATTCACCCCGGCGGTTCTGACACAGCTCCATGATGTTGCCCACGTATTCCTGTGGGGAGATCAGGCTGACCTTGGCGTAAGGCTCCTCGGCCAGCTGGATGTCCGCCGGGTCGGGGTAGTCCAGAGGCGTGTAGACATACATGGATTCGCCGTTGGTCTTCGTTATCCGGTAGACGACGTTGGGAGCGGTGGTGATGAGGTCGAGATTGTATTCCCGTTCCAGACGCTCCTGAATGATCTCCATGTGCAGCAGACCAAGGAAGCCGCAGCGGAAGCCGAAGCCGAGGGCGATGGAGCTTTCCGGCTCGTAGCTCATGGAGGCGTCGTTGAGCTTCAGCTTTTCCAGCGCGTCCCGTAAATCCTGATATTTGGCACCGTCGGCGGGATAGATGCCGGAGAACACCATGGGCTGGGCTGGGCGGTAGCCGGGCAGGGGCTGGGCGGCGGGATTCTCCACACCGGTGACGGTGTCGCCGACCCGGGTGTCCGCCACGGTTTTGATGGAGGCGGTGATGTAGCCCACTTCCCCGGCGCCCAGCGCGTCCGAGGGGTTCAGCCCGCCGGGAATCATGGTGCCCACTTCCACCACCTTGTAGACCGCGCCGGTGGCCATCATTTTGATGTCCATGCCGGGCTTCACCGTTCCCTGCTTGATGCGGGTGTAGACGATGACGCCCCGGTAGGAATCGTACTGGCTGTCGAAGATCAGCGCCTGCAATGGCGCGTCCCGTTCGCCGGTGGGAGCAGGGACGTCCCGGACGATCATCTCCAGAACGGCGGGGATGTTGATGCCGTTTTTGGCGGAAATTTCGGGGGCGTCTTCGGCGGGAATGCCGATGATGTCCTCAATCTCCGACTTCACCTCAGCCGGACGGGCGGAGGGAAGGTCAATTTTATTGATGACGGGCAGGACTTCCAGCCCGGCGTCGATGGCGAGATAGGTGTTGGCGAGGGTCTGGGCTTCCACGCCCTGAGAGGCGTCCACCACCAGAATCGCACCCTCGCAGGCGGCAAGGCTCCGGGAGACCTCGTAGTTGAAGTCCACGTGACCCGGGGTGTCGATCAGGTTCAGGACGTATTTTTCGCCGTCGGCGGCGGTATAGTGCAGGGTGACGGCGCTGGATTTGATGGTGATGCCCCGCTCCCGCTCCAAGTCCATGGAGTCCAGCATCTGCTCGGCGCGGATGCGCTGGTCGATGGCGTGGCACTGCTCCAGCAGCCGGTCGGCGAGGGTGGACTTGCCGTGATCGATATGGGCGATGATGGAAAAGTTGCGGATGTTGGATAATTCGGTCATATGGATTACCTCATGAATGTGGGATCGAAGGAGCTTGCGCGCCCCCAAATGGGCATACTGCCTTATTCTCACAATTATAACGAATTTTTCCCAAAAAGTAAACCGTATGTTTTCCCGAAATCAGGGGAAAACTGTCCTCGATGAAAGAAAAATTTTTGGGAAATGCCCTTGTCATACCGAAAAAAACGGGGTATAGTTTAACGGCACAAGAGTTTTATGGATTTTTACATAGAAAAAAGGAGATTCTCTATGAGTAGTAGTACGCCGAAGAAGGCTCCAAAAGCCAATATGGACGATGTTCATGCCGCATTGCAGGCGCTCATCACGCAGGCGAAGAAGGACGGCATGATCCGTGCCTCCGACCTGAACGCCCAGCTGGAGAAGATGCAGCTGACGCCGGAAAAGATCGAGGACATTTACGACCGTCTGGACGCCATGAATATTCAGGTGGTCACCGCCGATCTGGAACTGGATCTGGGGGACGACGATCTCGACCTGGGGCCGGACGACGATATCAATCTGGCGGGCCTTGACGAGGAGGAGCTGGTCGACCCCGTTGACCTTGCCGCCGAGTACAGTCTGGACGACCCGGTGCGGATGTACCTCAAGGAGATCGGCCAGATCAAGCTCCTTTCCGCTGAGGAAGAGGTGGAGCTGGCCAAGCGCGTCTCCGAGGGGGATCAGGAAGCGAAGAACAAGCTCACCGAGGCGAACCTGCGTCTGGTGGTCTCCATCGCAAAGAAATATTCCGGCCGCGGCCTGCACATTCTGGACCTGATTCAGGAAGGCAACACCGGCCTTATTCGCGCGGTCGATAAATTCGACTGGACAAAGGGAAACAAATTCTCTACATATGCCACCTGGTGGATCCGGCAGGCCATCACCCGCGCCATTGCGGATCAGGCCCGGACGATCCGTGTCCCGGTGCATATGGTGGAGGTCATCAACAAGGCAACCCGCTGCAACCGGAAGCTGGTGCAGGAGCTTGGCCGCGAGCCTACCGTGGAGGAGATCGCCGCGGAGCTGAACCTGCCTGTTGAGAAGATCATCGAGGCCAACCGTACCGCCGCCGACACGCTGTCTCTGGACACCCCTGTGGGTGACGAGGAAGATACCTCCATCGGCTCCTTCGTGGAGGACGAGCGCACCCCCGGCCCCGCCGACGCCACCTCCAACGCCCTGCTTGCCGAGGCGCTGAAGGAGATTCTGGACACCCTGACGGAGCGGGAAGCGGACGTTCTGCGGATGCGCTTCGGCATGTACGACGGACGCACCCACACGCTGGAAGAGGTCGGACAGATTTTCGGCGTCACCCGGGAGCGTATCCGCCAGATCGAGAACAAGGCCATCCGCAAGCTGCGCCATCCCAGCCGCGCCAAGAAGATTCGGGACTTCTACTGCTGAGCACACACAATCCGAACCCGGTTCCCAGATGGGAGCCGGGTTCGTTTCTTACGGGAAAATGGTTACGCGTGAAGGGTCTTGACGAACGCCGCCCGGTCGGCGGCCTTGAAATAGGCCGAGCCGGTGACCAGCGCTTCCGCACCGTTTTCCCGGCAGGTTCTGTACGTCACAGCGTCTACACCGCCGTCCACCTCGATGATGCAGGCGGGGTTTACCTCGTCCAGCATCTGGCGGATTTTTTTCACCTTGGGCATCATGTCGGCCATGAATTTCTGCGCCCCGAAGCCCGGCTCCACGGTCATTACGAGCACCATGTCGCACTTGGTAAGGTAGGGAATGGCAGCTTCCGCCGGGGTTTTCGGCTTCAGGGAAATGGCGGCTTTGCAGCCCAGCGCCCGGATCTTGTCGAGACAGGCCAGCGTGTTCTGGGGCTGGTCGGATTCCAAGTGAATGGTCAGCCAGTCCGCGCCGGCTTTGATGAATTCCTCGGCGTAGCGGATGGGGCGGTCGATCATCAGATGTACGTCCAACGGCAGGGAAGTGACAGGCCGCAGCGCCTTCACCACCGGAATGCCGATGGAGATGTTGGGGACGAAAATTCCGTCCATCACATCTACATGCACCCAGTCGGCGCCGCTGCGCTCGATGTCGTGAATATCCCGTTCCAGATTGGCAAAATCGGCGGACAAAATAGAAGGAGCAATGACAGGCATAGAAAGACCTCCAGCAAAAATCCTTTTCCTCTAGGATACCACAAAAGCCGCGGGAAAGCAACATTGGAAAAAAGTTCCTGTATGCTTTGCCGACGGCGGCGCATACTATTCCCGAATCCAAAGAAAAGGAGGCTGCTACTATGAACTGTCATGCCAACAAGAGCATCGAGTGTACTGTCCAGCAGTGCGCCAACCACTGCGAGGGCGAGAACTACTGCTCTCTGGATCGCATTCTGGTGGGTACTCACGAGGCTTGCCCCACCGTGGATCAGTGTACCGACTGCATGTCCTTCCGCAAGAAGTAACTTGTTTCGCGGCAGTGAAAGCTGCCGCGATTTTTTCTTAGGAAACTCTGAATAAATCGTCTGCGACTGTGAGCGGATCTTTTCCGCCCACTCTTCGGCATCGAAAACGGGGAATACACAAAGTATTCCTCCGTTTCCGATGCCTCGATTGGACGAAAAATCTCTCGCTCACAGTTCTTGCCGATTTAATCAGAGCTTCCTTTATTATTTGCTGTTCCCCTTGACGAAAAGCCGGAAAAATTGTAAAATTCAAATATCCTTCACATGTCGATACATATTTCTTCATATGTGACGGATAGAGTAGGATAAGAAAAGAGAAGGAGGTAACCACCATGGACACCTTTGCAAATAGCGAATATCCGGAAGAAAATAACCCGGCTCCCGAAGCGAGTTTCGACGCCCCGCAGGAGCCGCAGAACGAAGCTCCTCAGGAACCACAGAATGAAGTTCCTCAGGAGCACCAGAGCGAACCCCAGTCCGGCACCTATCACGCCGCCGGTACGGGCCGCAGGGAGTCTCCCTACGCCAATTCCCCCTATATGACCGGCCAGCCCCGGCCGTATCAGTATCAGTACCAGCCCCAGACGCAGCCGCCAGAGAAGCGGGAGAAAAAACCCCGTAGATCCGGCAAGTCGCCTTGGAAGACCGTTATCGCCGCCGTTCTCGTTGTGGCGCTGGTGGCGTCCGGCTGCCTGATCACGGCTTCCGGCGTCAACCGGAAGTGGGAGCAGAAAACCAGCCAGATCACCCAGCAGCTGGGCAGGCAGATCGACGATTTGCAGAAGCAAATCGACAGCGTTCCTTCTGGTACATCCGGCGCGCTCCCGGCAGCGGACGGTTCGGCCATGACTCCGGCGCAGCTGTATCAGAGCAATGTTGACAGCGTGGTCGCCATTTCCTGCACCATGCAGACCACCGCCTACGGCCAGAGCGTGGAGGGAACGTCCTCCGGTTCCGGCTTCATCCTGACGGAGGACGGCTACGTGGTGACCAACTACCACGTTGTGCAGAACGCGAGCAATATCACCGTCACCACCCACAGCGGCGACGAGTACGACGCTACGGTGAAGGGCTACGACGCGACCAATGACGTGGCCGTTCTGAAGGTGGAAGCCGAGGGGCTGTCCGCCGCGACCATCGGCAGCAGCGGCAATCTTTCCATCGGCGACATGGTAGTCGCCATCGGCAATCCCCTTGGCCGCCTGGCAGCCACGGAGACCGTGGGATACGTCAGCGGCATCAACCGGGAGGTCACCACCGACAACACCGTTATCAGTATGCTGCAAACCGACGCGGCCATCAACCCGGGCAACTCCGGCGGCCCGCTGTTCAATATGTACGGCGAGGTCATCGGCATTACCACGGCCAAATATTCCGGCACTACCAACTCCGGCGCGTCCATCGAGGGCATCGGCTTTGCCATTCCCATTGACGACGTGATGGGCATTATCTCCGACCTGATCGACTACGGCTACGTCACCGGCGCTTACATGGGCATCACCGTGAAGGACAACGACAAGGAAGCCGCCGCTCAGTTCGGCCTGCCCACGGATGGCGCTTACGTCGTGGACGTGACGCCGGGCAGCAGTGCGGACAAAGCCGGTATCCAGTCCAAAGACCTGATTACCGCAGTGGACGATCACAAGATCGCCACCAGAACCGACCTGACCCGCGCTCTGCGGAACTACAAGGCGGGCGACACTGCCCAGATCACCGTCGTTCGCAGCGGACGGGAACTGACGCTGACCATCACCTTTGACGAAAAGCCCCACAGCACCACCGTCGAGACCGCCCCGCAGGAGGATTCGTCCATGCCCAGCGAGGGGGACTACAACGACTGGTACGAATACTTCCGCCGTTTCTTTGGCGGCTGATAATTGAGCTGAGCAGCAAATTGCCCCGGACATCCAATGATGTCCGGGGCGTGCTGTTTTTATGGGATTACTTGCCCAGCAGCGCGGTGATGTCCGCGTCAGCCAGTGTGAAATTGGCTTCGCCGCCGGAGAGGGTCAGGCGGTAGACGTCCGAAGACGCGCCCTTGGCGGTGACCTCGGCCAGGGAGAAGCTGACGGAGATGGTGCCGTTGGTAAAGGTGATGGTATCGATGCCCCGGCTTTGCAGGGTTTGCAGCCCGGAGATCGCGCCCTCCAGAATGGCAATGTCGGCCTGAGCGGTGAGCAGCAGAACGCCGTCCTCCTGCTTCGTCTCCACAGGGAGCGCTTTGCCCGTCTCGTCGATGACGCGATAGAGCGCCGCTTTGACCGGCTGGGGTTCTTCTTCAACAGCAACGGGGTCGGGCGCGGGCTTCGGGAAGCTGCTGCGGGGCTTGGGCTGGGGGATGTCAAAGGTCGTTCCGGGGTCTAAGCGCTCGACGCTGCCGTCGGGAGACAGACCGGAGGTGTCCGCAGCCCCCTCCTGAGCAGTTGTCCCCTGATGCGATCCGCCCGCGCCAATGGCCGCACCTGCGCCGTCCATACTGTCGCCCACGCCGCCGGCGGCCTTTACATTTGCGCTGCCAGAAATGGAGATGTTCGTCCCTTGTCCGACGATGCCATTGCCGAGGCGACAGCCGCCGCCGATACCTGCGGCGCATGTGCCGCCTATGGCGATCACTTCGGCGTCGGAAATGGTGATGTTGTCGCCGTTGGAGCCAATGCTGCCGCCGATACCCGCAGAGAAATTGCCGCCCACCGCCGTGACACGTCCGCCGGTGATTTTGAGATTGCTGCCGCCGCCGGCGTTTGAACTCTGAGACCCGCCACCACCAATGCCTGCGCCGCCAATACGGTTGGGATTGTCTTCTTTCCCTACGGCTGTGACATTTCCACCGGTGATGGTGATGTCGGAGGCACTGCAATACCATCCGCCGCCGATCCCTGCGCCGCCGCCGTTGCCGGTGGCAAAAATATCGCCGCCGGTGATGGTGATGTTGCCGACGTTGTAGTTACCGGATGCGAGACGGTCTTCACTGCCGATGCCCGCGCCACCGTCGCCGCCGACGGCTACCAGCTGGCCGGAGCCGGATTCGGAGCCGATGGTCAGATTGCCGCCGTTGCCCTTTTCCACACCGGCGTGTGTGTTTCCGCTTTGCAGGGTGTTGTCCAGTTCAACGTTCAGGTTGACGTTGCCGCCGCCCTCGGTTCTCACCGCCGCGTCGCCTGCACCCTTCGGCCCTGCGCCGCCGGTGGTGTCGATGTTGGTGTCCTCCAGGGTCACGTTGGCCGTCGCCCCCGCGTCCGCCCTGATGGTGACATTGTTGGTGGTGGAAGCGGAAGAATCCCGGTTCCGGATGACGGGGGCGGAATCCTCCTTGGTCACGCCGCCCTGGCTGACGTTCTGGCCGCTATCGGTGGCGGAAACGGTGATGCTGCCGTCCTCCAAGTACCAGGTATCCGCCATCGCGACGGTGGGCAGAAAGACCGCGATCAGTGCCAGAGAGACGAGCCGGGTCAAAAGTTTTCGGATGTTCATAGCGTTGCCTCCTTACAGTGGGAAGGTTTCGTGGTGTACAAACCAATCATAACATGGATTGGAAGAAAATGCAAGAGGATTAACGGATTTATTTCGGGAGCATCCGCCGGTTTCCCTGTTGCAAAGATTTCCCGTTTATGATAAGATAGACATAATTATGAGCTGGAGGGGAACCATGGACGACGCGACTTTGAGAAATCAGATCGGCTCCAATATTGCCGCGTACCGCAAGCAGGCGGGACTGACCCAGGCGGGACTGGCGGAAAAACTGAATTATTCCGACAAGGCCGTCTCCAAATGGGAGCGGGGAGAATCCGTGCCGGATGTGATGACGCTGGTGCAGCTGGCAGAGCTGTTCCAGATACCGGTGGGGGAACTGTTGGCCGACCCCAACGCCCTGCCGGGAAACCCCGGCACGCTGGAGCGGGCCATGACGCAGGTGTCCGAAAAGGCGCTCAAGCGCAGGGCCAACAAGAATGTGATATTAGCGCTGTCGTCCACGCTGGTGTGGTTCATTGCGCTGCTGATATTCGTCATCATGTCCTCGTTCAGGGCCGTGGAGCGCTACAGCTGGCTTGCCTTTTTCTACGCCGTACCCATCAACGCCATCGTGATGCTGAGCCTGCTGTCGGCGTGGCACGATTTCCGGAAAAACCGGCTGCTGATCTCCGCCATCGTGTGGGGATTCCTGATCGCCATTCATGTTTCCGGACTGCTGATTTTCCGGTATAATTTCTGGAAAATTTACCTTCTGGGCATTCCGGGGCAGATCGCCATTTTCCTGTGGTTCCGGATGTTCCACCCGGTGAGCGAGAAAGCGGAGGGTACGGACAATGGATAAGACGGAACTGCGCCGCCGGATTCGGGAGAAAAAACGGGCGATGACGCCGGAAGAAATTGAAGAGCGGAGCCGGGAGCTTGGCCGCCAGTTCGCCGCGACGGAAGCCTACCGCAGGGCCAAAACCATCTACGGCTACATGCCATACAACCAGGAGGTGCGCACCGTCCCCATGCTGGAGCAGGCGCTCCGGGACGGAAAAAAAGTGGCCGTGCCCAAGTGTTACGGCGACGAAATGAAGTTTATTTACTTGGACGACCTGACCAAAGTGGCGAAGGGCTACGCCGGGATTCCGGAACCCATCGCGGACGAGCCGGTCGCCCATGACGAGACGGCGCTGGTGCTGATGCCCGGGCTGGCCTTCGACCCCCAGGGACACCGCATCGGCTACGGCGGCGGTTTTTACGACAAGTTCCTGTCCCGGGAGCCGAACCATCCCACGCTGGCGCTGTGCTACGATTTTCAGATGCTGCCCCATCTGGACACCGAGGAACATGACATCCCCGTGGACACGGTGCTCTGGGCGTAGGCGCATATATACAAGGAGAGAAAGATATGCAGTTTGTCATTGTTTTGCTGATCGCAGCCGCCGTGTTCGGCGTGTGCTATCTGGTGGATAAGGGCTTTTCCAAGGCGTTCCGGGGCAAGGCACAGCACCGTTCCGGCATGGCCGTCCGGGCGAACAAGCGCTTCGGCGTGTTCGGCGTGGTGCTGACGGTGCTGGGCGTCATGGCGTTCTGCATTGGCATCGGCGACGGGCCGGTGCTGATCGTGGGCGGCCTGATCGTGTTTGCTATGGGCATTTTTTTGGCGGTGTACTACCTGAGCTTCGGCATTTTTTACGACGGGGAAAGCTTCCTAATGTCCCGGTTCGGGAAGAAGGACGCCGTGCATCGCTATGAGGAGATCGTAGGGCAGAAGCTGTACGTGGTGCAGGGCGGCAGCATCGTGGCGGAGCTGTACCTGAAGGACGGCTCCACTGTCAGTCTGCAATCCACCATGGACGGCGTGTATCCCTTTCTGGACACCGCCTTTGCCGGTTGGTGCCTCCAGACGGGGCGCGACCCTGAGAGCTGCGACTTCCACGACCCCAGCAAGAGCCTGTGGTTCCCGCCGGTGGAGGAAAGCTGATGGCGCACATTCCCAGCGGAACGACACAGGAGTTGGAGCTGGTCACCTTCCGGCAGGCGCTGGAAGCCGCCGACACCCCCAGCGACGAATACGATATCAAAAAGTGGATCTACGCTCCCAATTTTTACTCGGAATACCGTTACATATTGGGGACGCGGGGGAAAAAGCCGCTGATCTGCATTGGCATCAACCCCTCCACGGCCAGACCCGACGCGCTGGACAATACCCTCAAATCCGTGGAACGGATTGCCCTGGGAAACGGGTTTGACAGCTTCATCATGTTCAACGTCTACGCCCAGCGGGCGACCTCTCCCGACGATATGGAAAAGGTCTGCAACCCGCTGCTGCACAAGGAAAATCTGAAAGCGTTCCGGTATGTGTTGTCTCTTTCGGAGCATCCGGTGGTGTGGGCGGCATGGGGCGCGATCATTGAAAAGCGGAAGTACCTGCCCGACTGTCTGCGGGATATGCTGCTGGCGGGGGAGGAGTACGGGGCCGAGTGGTGCTGCGCCGGGGCCATTTCCCGGAAGGGACACCCCCATCATCCGCTGTATCTGCGGAAGGATGAGAAGCTCAGGCCTTTCGACGTGAAAGCGTATCTGGAACAGCTATAGAAAAATTAAGGGTCGGTGGCTTCACCGACCCTTGCAGTGTTTGGAATACGGAGGATTTTTTATGAAATTGCTGATTGCATCCGATATTCACGGCAGCGCCTTCTGGTGCCGCCGCCTTTGCGACCTGATCGAGACGGAACGCCCGGACAGGCTGATCCTGCTGGGAGACTTGCTGTACCACGGCCCCCGGAACGACCTGCCCCGGGACTACGCGCCGAAGCAGGTGATCCCCATGCTGAGCCAGTACCGGGAAAACATCATCGCGGTTCGGGGCAACTGTGAGGCGGAGGTTGACCAGATGGTTCTGCCTTTTCCCTGCATGGCGGAGTTTTCCCAGCTGCTTCTGGACGGGAAAACCTTCTATCTGACCCATGGACATCACCACAACCCGGATGATCTTCCGCCCCTGCCGGAGGGCAGCGTGTTCCTGTTTGGGCACACCCATGTGAAGATGGACGAAGTGCGCTCCGGCGTCCGCTGCCTGAACCCCGGCAGTGTCTCCATCCCCAAGGACGGGAGCCACAGCTGTCTGATTTATGAAAACGGAGAATTTTCTTTTCGGATTTTGGAGGAATGACCGTGGATTCGACAGAATGCGAGACCTGCTGGTATTATGATTATGATGAGGAGTACGACGAATACTACTGCATGATGGATTTGGACGAGGACGAGGTTTACCGCATCGCCAATTCCCCCTCCCGGCACTGCCCCTTTTACCGGCAGGGCGACGATTACACCCTTGCAAGGAGACAATAGATGAAACGATGGTATCCCGCGCTGATCCTGCTGTGCCTGCTGCTGGCGGGCTGTTCCGGGAAGGGGGAGGAAACGACGTTCCCCACCCAGACGGAGGCCGTTCCCGTGGAAGCAGCGCCGCCTGCCGGGCTGCATGACCCGGATGACCCGGTGGAAGTGCGTTACGGCGACGCCCTGCGGGCGTATCCCCTGAGCGCTACCAATGTGGCCGGAATGAAGGCCATGGGCAGTGACCTGCTGGTTTTCTCCGACACCGAGGTCAGCACCGTTATCACCCGGCTTTCCGGGGAGGAACTGTACATAGCGGCCACCGCCCGGCTGGATTTTGGCCTTACTCCGGATAACCCGTCCCTACAGGTCACGGAAAGCGGCCTGAGCTATTTTGACCCGGTGAACCGGCAGACGGTGGTGCTGGATGCTTCTCTGCGGGAGATCACCCACATTCCCGTGCCGGAGGACTTAGAGGGAACGCCCCTGCTGTCCCGCGACCGGGAGACCTTGTACTACTGCACCAAAGCGGGCGTCCGCGCATGGAATCTGGAAACGGGCATCCGCCGGGTCATCAAGGAAGCCGGGTTCGCCCAACAGAGCGTGACGGGGCTGCACCTGAACGACACCGTCCTGCAATGCCGCGTGGCGGACAACGAGGGCAATGCCAGCACGCTGCTGCTTTCCACGGAAAGCGGGCGGATATTATATGAAGGGGCGCAGGAGCTGACGATGCGCTCCCGGGGCGACAGCTATTTTATCTCCTTCCCCACAGGCTGCACCCGGGCGTTGCTGTTCGGGCAGGCGGGGGAGGAAGCCCCTCTGGCGCTGACCCCGGCGGAGCTGAGCGGGGAGGACTTTCTTCTGGAGACCTTCGCCGACGCGGTGACGGCCAGCGTTGCGTCGGATACGGAGATCAAGCTGGACTATTACGATCTGGAAACCGGACGCCGCCGCAGTTCCGTGACCCTTCCGTTCTTCGGCCTGCCCCTGACGGTGGAGGAGTCCGCCGACGGCTGGGTCTATTTCCTGCTTTACAACAACGACGGTCGGCCGGTCATTTACCGCTGGGACACAGCTGCGCTGGAATTCGCCGTTTCCGACACGGAGGTCTACACCGGCCCCTATTATTCCAACCAGGAGCCGGACTATCACGGGCTGGTGTGGTGCGAGTATTACGCGAGAACCATCGGCGATACCTACGGCGTTGAGGTGCTATTGTGGGAGGACGCCAATCTGGTGCAGCCATGGGACTACAATTTTGAAACGGAATATCTGGTGCCGGTTTTCAAACGGGAGCTGGACTGGCTGAACGAGCGCCTTGCCAATTTCCCGGAGGGGATGCTGGAAGCTGCAATTTCCCATTTTTCCTCTCTGAAGATCTGTCTGGTGCGGGAGATCATCGGCAGCGCCGAATCCGGCAGTGTGAGCAGGGCGAACGGCATCCAGTTTATGAACGGGACGGACGCCTACATCGTGCTGGCGGCGGGGGATACCTCGGAAAAAGCGCTGTACCACGAGCTTTACCATGTGATGGAGACCCACATCTTAGGCAACAGCATCGCCCTCGACCAGTGGGCAAAGCTGAATCCCGTAGGATTTGCGTACGACTACGATTACCTTGCCAACGCTCAGCGGGACGGCAGCGAGTTTTTGCAGCCGGACACCCGCAGCTTTGTGGACACCTACTCCATGAGCTATCCCAAGGAAGACCGGGCGCGGATCTTTGAGTATGCCATGACGGCGGGAAACGAGCCGCTATTTGCGGCCTCGCCCCTGCAATACAAGCTGAAAATGCTGTGTCAGGGGATACGGGAGGCTTTCGGCCTGAAAAAATCCCCGGAAAACTTTCTATGGGAGCAGTATCTGAACCAACCTATGGCGTATACGGGAAAATAACAAAAGCGCTGTCATTCAGAACCATCGGTTCCAAGTGACAGCGCTTTTTCATTATGGATTTGCCGCTATGTAGTTGATTCTGACGGTAAACGATCAGTCCTCGGGGAACAGCTTTTCCCGGCAGTAGCGGATGATGGCCTTCCGGGTGATGAGGCCGATGAACGCGTCTTTGTCGTCCACCACGGGGACGAAATTCTGATTGGACGCCCGCTCCACCAGCTCGTGCATAGAGGTGGTGACCCGGACGGGGACGTTATCCTTCCGGCGGGCGATCTCCATGACCCGGCGGGCTTCGGCCTGACGCATATCCATGTAGCACATGTTCTTCATGGCCCACAGAAGGTCGCCCTCTGTCAATGTTCCCCGGTATTCGCCACGGTGGTTGAGAATGGGAATCGCGGCGTAGCCTGCGGATTCCATCTTTTCCAGTGCCTGCCGGATGGTATAATCATCGTACAAATATGCACACATCGCCTTTGGTGTCAGAAAAAACAGAATGTTATTCATGGGGTTCTCCTTTTCGGCGCGGCTGATTGGGAGGATGCCTTACTGCCGCCTTATACATTATAGCATAAACGAAACGGAAAAGTATGAAATTTTCTTGTTAATTTGCAATCAGCCATCCAAAAAATCACGACGTTTTTTGTGCGGAATGACGGTTCTATTTTCCAAAGTGAAAATCAGAAAAATCGAAGGTCGCGAAATAGTCCTCCGGCGTCTCGGCGCGGCGGATGAGCTGGAAGCTGCCATCCTCTTTCAGCAAAACCTCCGCGGAACGGAGCTTGCCATTATAATTGTAGCCCATGGAGAAGCCGTGAGCACCGGTGTCGTGAATGGCTACAATGTCGCCGATCTGGATTTCCGGCAGACTCCGCTCGATGGCGAATTTGTCGTTGTTTTCGCACAGACCGCCGGTGACGTCATAGACGTGATCGAGAATGGCGTCCTCCTTGCCCAGCACGGTGATGTGGTGGTAAGCGCCGTACATGGCCGGGCGCATCAGGTTGGCGGCGCAGGCGTCCAGACCCACGTATTCCCGGTAGATGTGCTTTTCATGAATGACGGTGGAGATCAGGTGGCCGTAGGGCGCCAGCATGAACCGGCCAAGCTCGGTGAAAATGGCGACGTCACCCATGTCGTTGGGGGTCAGGATCTCCTCATATTTCACCCGCACGCCCTCACCGATGACGCCGATGTCGCATCTGGGCTGCTCGGGACGGTAGTCCACGCCGATGCCGCCGGACAGGTCGATGAAGGAAATATGCGCGCCGGTGGCGTTGCGCAGCCGTACCGCCAGACGGAACAGCTGCCCGGCCAGAGCGGGGTAGTATTCATTGGTGGTTGTGTTGGAGGCAAGGAAGGCATGAACGCCGAAGTGCTTCGTGCCCAGCTTCATCAGCCGGGTGATGGCTCCTGCCATCTGGTCTTCGGTCATGCCGTATTTGGCGTCCCGGGGCATGTCCATGATGGTGTTGCCAAGAGAGAAGGAACCGCCCGGGTTATACCGCAGACACACCGTCTCGGGGACCGGCCCCATGGATGCCAGAAAATCCACATAGGTGGCGTCGTCCAGATTGATGTATACGCCCATCTCCCGCGCCTTGCGCATATCCAGCGCCGGCGTATCGTTGGAGGAAAAGATCACGTCATGTCCCGTGATGCCCACGGCCTCGGACAGCAGCAGCTCGGTATAGGTGGCGCAGTCGCAGCCGCAGCCCTCCTCGTGGAGAATTTTCAGCAGGAAGGGGTTGGGGGTGGCCTTGACGGCAAAATACTCCCGGAATCCGGGATTCCAGGAAAACGCCGCCTTCAGTAACCGGGCGTTGGCGCGGATGCCGGCCTCGTCGTAAACGTAAAAGGGGGTGGGGATCTGCTCGCGGATTTCCTTTGCTTTTTCCAGAGTCAAAAAAGGTACCTTTTTCATAGCTCGAACCCTCTCTATTCTATGCAAAAAACGGCGTACTTTACGCCGTGACTAGGAGAATTGTATTGTATGGAAGGACATTTGTCAACCCCGTATCCACTTCTCACCCCGGTAGAAACCGAATTTCTCCGCCGGGGAGAGAACTCGACAAAATGGCGGTTTCTTTTTTGTGAAAAATGTGCTATACTCCCTCCATCTTCACAAAGGAAGGAAACCAAAATGAAACGAACGAAATTGTCCGACCGCCAGCTCCCGGATTACAGCCGGGGCGAAGAGATCATGAACATGGTCACCCACATCGTCGGCGGCGCTGTAGGCGTCGTGGCGCTGACACTGTGCGTCATTTTTGCCGCTCTCCACGGTAATCCCTGGGGCGTCGTCACCTCCGCTATTTACGGCAGCGCCATGGTTACCATGTTCACCATTTCCAGCGTCTACCACGGTCTGAAGCCCACCCTGGGCAAGAAGGTGATGCAGGTACTTGACCACTGCACCATTTATTTCCTCATTGCGGGAACCTACACCGTGATTCTGCTGTCCGCCATCCGTCCGGAGAATCCCGTCCTTGCGTGGGTGCTGTTCGGCTTTGAGTGGGGCATGGTAGCGCTGGCCACGACCCTGACGGCCATTGACCTGAAGAAATACCGGGTCTTTTCCATGATCTGCTATATCGGCATGGGCTGGGCGATCATCTTCTTCGCTAGGCAGGCGATGCAGGCGCTGACCTTCCCGGGCTTCCTGCTTCTGCTGCTGGGCGGTATTGCCTACACGGTCGGCTCCGTTCTGTACGGATTGGGCAAGCGCAGGAAGTGGATGCACTCCGTATTTCACATTTTCGTCGTTCTGGGGGCGCTGCTCCAGTTCTTCTGCGTGCTGTTTTATGCAATCTGACGAAAAAAATCAGGGTCACGCCACTCCTCGGAAGGAAAAAACCGCCATAAATTTGGTTAATGCTACGAAAATCTTTTTTCGCTATACTAAGGGTTGATTTGTTCACGGTTTAGACATATAATGATACTCGCCAGGCGGTGATACGCCACCGCAGGGTAACTTAACTAAGGAGGAAACCTATGCTTACTTTCATTCTCTGCATTGCAGCTCTGGTCGTCGGCTACATCTTCTACGGCAAGCGCGTAGACAAGATCTTTGGCTCTGACGACCGGGAGACGCCTGCCATCGCGCTCAACGACGGCGTTGACTTCGTCCCGATGAAGGGTTGGAAGATCTTCCTGGTTCAGCTGCTGAACATCGCCGGTCTCGGCCCCATCTTCGGCGCTCTGAACGGTGCTCTGTTTGGACCTGTCGTCTATCTGTGGATCGTCTTCGGTACCATCTTCGCCGGCGGCGTCCACGACTATATGTGCGGTATGCTGTCCATGCGGCACAAGGGCGCCAGCATTTCCGAGATTACCGGTACTTATCTGGGCAAGGTCATGCTGCAGGTCATGCGCGTGTTCTCCGTCATCCTGCTGGTCATGGTCGGCGTCGTGTTCTCCAAGGGTCCCGCAGGTCTGCTGGCTCTGCTGACCCCCGAGAAGCTGGACGCTACCTTCTGGCTGTGGGTCATCATCATCTACTACTTCATCGCTACCTTCGTTCCCATCGACAAGGTCATCGGCAAGATTTACCCCATCTTCGGTATCTGCCTGATCATCATGGCCGTCGGTGTTGCGGGTGTTCTGCTGTTCGCCCATGAGTATCAGATGCCCGAGCTGTGGAACAACTTCTATAACCAGCATCCTCAGAACATCCACATCTGGCCGTTCATGTTCGTCACCGTGGCCTGCGGCGCCATCTCCGGCTTCCATGCCACGCAGTCTCCCATGATGGCCCGCTGCTGCACCTCTGAGAAGCAGGGTCACAAGGTGTTCTACGGCGCAATGGTCGCCGAGGGCATCATCGCCATGGTCTGGGCGGCTGCCGGTGTTTCCTTCTACGAGAACACCCAGGCTCTGCTGGAAGCCGGTGCCGGTGTGAACGCTGTTGTTTACGAGATCTGCACCACCACCATGGGCAAGATCGGCGGCGTCCTGGCTATGCTGGGCGTTATCGCCTGCCCCATTACCTCCGGTGATACCGCTTACCGCAGCGCCCGTCTGACGCTGGCCGACTGGTTCAAGATCGACCAGAAGGATTGGAAGAAGCGTCTGCTTCTGACCGTCCCCCTGCTGGGCGTCGGTGCCATCATCTGCCAGATCGACTACTCCGTGGTATGGCGTTACTTCTCCTGGTCCAACCAGACTCTGGCCATGATCGCTCTGTGGGCGGCTGCCATGTATCTGGCGCAGAACAAGCGCAACTACTGGATCTGCGCGGTTCCTGCCACCTTCATGACCGGCGTTTCCATCACCTACTTCTTCGCGGCCGGCGAGTGCCTCGGCCTGCTGTGGAAGCCTATGGGAATTGCCGAGAGCGTGTACTATCCCATCGCCGTTGTCGCCGGTGTTATCGCCGCGGTCGGCTTCCTGGCGCTGTTCCTGAAGAAGAGCGCAAAGTACAAGACCAGCACTCTGGCACAGTAATATATCCTCTTATGGCCTCCCGCTTTACGGCGGGAGGCCATTTTTGGATTGCCGTCTGCTGCCCGCACGCCTCTGCGGACGGCCTGCGAAGGATTCGCGGGATAAAATGGTGTTAACCATTCTATCGAGAAATAATGACAGACCCTGATAGGAACCCCGTATGACATGCAGAAACGGCGCCGGATGGCGCCGTTTCTGTTTGCAGCATTAGGTCAATATTTCCGGGACAGGAGAGCCTCGGCTTCCTCACGGGTGATCTCCCCGGCATTGCACCGCGCCATGATCTGCACGTCCTTGTCGTTGAGCTTGTAGCCTAAGTAGAAGAACGTGGAAATGATCATGCCAATGACAGGCACCAGCGCGTACACGATCCACAGTCCTTCCAGCGCCCCCGCGCTCTGCTGGATGTTCAGCGCTTTCAGCGCCTCGAAGCTCTCTGCCTCCACGGAGATCCAGTGGAAGCAGCCCAGCAGCGCCAATGCCAGCGAGGACGAGACCGCGGCGGTGATCTTTACGGAGAAGGTCTGAATGGCGAAGGTGATGCCCTTGGCGCTGATGCCGGATTTATACTGGCCGTACTCGGCGCAGTCCGGGGTGAACATGAAGGCGAGAATGCCCACGATGCTCATGGGAACGGTGCGGACGCAGGTCAGCGTCAGGAACAGCGCCCGGTTTTCGTAGCCAACGAAGAAAATCACCAGACCTAAGATGATGTTGACGATGTTGCACCAGAAAAGCGTTTTGAATTTATCCAGCTTTTTCAGAATGGTGGGCATGAGCATGGCGGCGAAAACACCCGGCACCATGTTCAGCAGGTTCAGCACGATGGAGTAAAGGGAGTTGCCGAACAGGTAGAAGGAGACGAACAGCGTCACGGCGGCGGAGGTTTTCAGCGCGTCGGTGGCGCAGTAGCCGCCGTAGTAGGTCAGCAGGTACTTGTTTTTCCCCAGATAGGAGAACATCTGCCGGGGAGAGAAGTTTTCGTCTTCCTCTTCGGGCTTATAGTTGCGTTCCTTGCAGTTGAGGGACAGGGGCACCATGGTCAGGGCGCTGAAAATGGACAGCGTCGCAATGGCCAGACTGGCGCTCATGCCCACATTTTCGCTGATGAGGATGGGCAGCACAACGCCGTAGATCAGCACGCCCGCCCCGGAGAACACCCGGTTGACGGAGAGCAGGGTATTGCGCTCCGGCAGATTGTCGGTCATGGTGTTCAGCATGGCGTAGGCGGGAATGTCCGTCAGAGTGTACACAGTGTCCCATAGCACGTAGGCCACGCCGAACCAGATGAGCTTCCCGGTCTCCCCCAGCGCCGAGGGAATGGAGAACAGGATGATGGTCACAATGGGGATCAGTGCGGTGGAAATGCGCAGCCAGGGCAGACTTTTCTGCCCGTTTTTGAATTTCACCTTGTCGAAGATGAAGCCAAAAATGGGGTCATTCACGGCGTCCCAGATCTTGACGATCAGCAGCACGATAGCGACCTTGGCAAGGTTCACGCCCTGCATGGCAAGGTAAGTGGAAATAAAAGCTGCCGTGATGTTGTAGTAAATGTTCTGTCCGATGAAGTATGTCCAGTAGCTCAAGCGCTCCTTGAAGGTGGTCATATACCCCGGATGTTTGTCTGCCATGGCGATCTGCCCCTCTCTTTACAATGAATGTATTCTACCATTGCGGAAAATGGAAGTCAATCGACGGAGAAATCTTTGACATTTTGAACGGAATTTGGTAGTATAGGAAGGAAAAAAGCGCCCCGTTTTTTGGCAGATTGTCATGGGGTGGAGGATAAGGAAAGGAACGCTATGGCCAACGTCATTGAAATAACGGATTTCTCCGCGCCGGAGCTGGACGTGTATGCCCGGCTGACGGAGGCGCAGCTGTTCAACCGGTTTGAACCCGCCAAGGGGATGTTCATTGCGGAAAGTCCCAAGGTCATCCACCGGGCTCTGGACGGCGGATATGAGCCGGTGTCGCTGCTCATGGAGCGCAAGGACATTACGGGCGCGGCGCGGGAGGTCATCGCCCGCTGTCCCGGCATACCCGTGTACACCGCGGACGAAGAATTGCTGTGCAATCTCACCGGCTACCACCTGACCCGGGGCGTGCTGTGCGCCATGCGCCGCCCGGGGCTTCCCAACCTGGAGGATATCTGCGCCGGGGCGGCGCGGATCGTGGTTCTGGAAAACGTCCAGAACCCCACCAACGTGGGCGCAATCTTCCGCTCCGCCGCCGCGCTGGGCATGGACGCCGTGCTGCTGACTCCCGGATGCAGTGACCCGCTGTACCGCCGCAGCGCGCGGGTCAGCATGGGGACGGTGTTTCAGATTCCATGGACGTTTACGGGAGACTGGCCGGGGGAGGGGATGGCGCAGCTGAACCGTCTGGGCTTCAGAACCGCCGCTATGGCGCTGAGCGACGATTCCGTCTCCATTGACGACCGCTGTCTCATGGCGGAGGAAAAGCTGGCGGTGATTCTGGGCAGCGAGGGCGACGGCTTGACGGAGACGACCATTGCCCGGTGCGACTACACCGTAAAGATCCCCATGTACCACGGCGTGGATTCTCTGAACGTAGCGGCTGCCAGCGCCGTGGCTTTCTGGCAGCTGAGGAAAGGATGATATAGCTATGGAACTGGTAAACGGACGTCCCGCCAACTGCGCCGGACGGCTTGAGAAGGAAATCCGCTGCTACGATCTGCTGGACAGCCTGGGAATCGGCTATCGGCGCATCGATCACGAGGCGGCTATGACCATGGAAGCCTGCGAGGAGATCGACCGGGTGCTGGATGCAGTGATCTGCAAAAATCTGCTGCTGTGCAACCGGCAGTGTACGGAGTTTTATCTGCTGATGCTGCCCGGGGACAAGCATTTCAAAACCAGCGTCCTCTCCAAGGAGATCGGTTCCTCCCGCCTGAGCTTTGCCGCGCCGGAGTATATGGAGAAGTTTCTGGACATCACCCCCGGCTCCGTCAGCGTTCTGGGGCTGATGAACGATGGGGAGAACCATGTGCAGCTTCTCATGGACGAGGACGTGCTGAAAGGGGAGTACATCGGCTGTCATCCCTGCATCAACACCTCCAGTCTGCGCCTTCGGACGGCTGACCTGATGGAGAAAATTCTGCCTGCCGTCCATCATGAACCCCGAATTGTCACACTGCCGCAGGAATAAAACAGCCTAAAGCGCCCCGGCGGGGCGCTTTTTTCACCCCCAAAACCTGCCTATAAAAATAGTAGGAAAAAGACTTGACAAATGGAGCAACATCATGTATGATATAGCCAGTTAGCAGAGGCTAACCAAAAGCAAACAAAAAAGACAGTCTTATCATGATGAATAGGGGAGATTCGAGCTATGGAAATTGCCACGATTTTGTCCGGCGCCGGTGCCGTTGCGGCTGTCACCGTAACGTCCGTGGGCGTCATTTCCATCCGGAAAAGCCTGCGCCGAATCGCCCGGGGCAGGGAGGACGGCCATGTCTGAGGAACAGGTGGTTCGCAACTGCGCCCCCACATTGGCAGGGCTAAAAACCGGCAACCTGTTTGCCTGCCCCTATGAAAGCCGGGAAGATCTGCTGGATTTTCTGCGGAGTCTGAACCGGCGGCTTGGAAAAAAGGGCGTCCGGGCAGTTCCCCTGCGAATCCGGCAGGACAAGGCACTGATTTATCTCTACCGGCCGGCAAGGCTGGAAAAAGACCTCTCCTGCGCGTCCTGTGAAGCGCTTCTCAGTGCGTGCGGCTACAACTGCCGGGGCGGGAGCCGCTGCCTGACAAGGCTTGCCCGGAAATTAAAGCAGCAGGAGGATTTTCCTCACGAGATCGGCCTGTTTTTAAGCTATCCGCCGGAGGACGTGAAGGGCTTTTTGGAGCACAGACCCTGCAAGTGCGTGGGCTGCTGGAAGGTTTATGAAAACGAGGAAGCAGCCCGGAAGACCTTTGCCAAGTACAAAGCCTGCACGAGGGTTTACTGCCGCCAGCTTGCCAGCGGGATCGACATCGAACGGCTCACCGTAGCCGGATGAAATAGGATTTAAGAAAGGATTTTTGAAAATGAAAATTGCAGTTGTTTATTGGAGCAGCACCGGAAATACCGAAGCCATGGCGCAGGCCGTCGTGGAAGGCGCAAAGCACGCTGGCGCGGAAGCGGAGCTGTTTACCGCCGCCGAGTTCGACGGAGCAAAGATGGACGAATTTGACGCGGTCGCTTTCGGCTGCCCCGCCATGGGCGCGGAGGAACTGGAAGACGGCGAATTCGCCCCCATGTTCGAGACCTGCGAGAGTAAGCTCTCCGGCAAGAAGATCGCCCTGTTCGGCTCCTACGGCTGGGGCGACGGCGAGTGGATGCGCACCTGGGAAGAGAACTGCCGGGACAAGGGTGCGAACCTGGTCTGTGACAGCGTGATCTGTCAGGAGACCCCCGATGACGAAGCGCTGAGTGCCTGCCGCAGTCTGGGCGAAGCGCTGGCCTGATATAACCTTACTGTACAAACGGATGCCAAATCGCAAGAATACCTCCTAATCCGATTTCCTCAATCTGTATTGCACACACATTCTTCAAACTGTACCGCGATTAGGCAGCCGACAGATAATCCCCCCCAAGGCCTATCGAAAGCTGTCAGAACGTGCAGGCGCGCGTTTGCCTTCCAAATCTCCCTTGGAATACGATCCGGCATTCCCGTGAGAAATGGCTTACCAAGGGCAAACAGCCGCAGCCGAACCGTTCTGCCAGCTTTCGGATACGGCCGGTAACGGCACAGCCGTAAAAAAGCACGCCGAAGGCGGGGCTGGAAAATGAAAAGAGAGGCATTCTTTGCGGAATGCCTCTCTTTTGCTATGAAAGCGCCCCCCAAAAGGGCGCAAAACAGCCCCCACCGTTTGATATGTTTCCCCCCAATACTGTACCCCCAGTATTGGGGGGATATATATTAATGTGGTTACAGGGGGAAGAAACGACAGGAAGCTTGTAGAAGTTGCAAACTGTCCTTCTTGTGCCGTCCCTTTAAGGTTATATTAACTTTTCAAAAAATCCTTGACTTTTCTGTCTACAGGTAGTAGAGTATAATTGTCTACTGACAGTAGAGCAAAGGAGGCAACTCATATGGCGGAATATAAGCTGGGTGAGATCGAGACCATTTTTGCGGATATTATCTGGGATAATGAGCCTGTCACTTCTCGCCGCTTGACGGAACTGGCGGAGGAACGCCTGAACTGGAAACGAACCACGACATACACGATTCTGAAACGGCTTTGTGATCGGGAGCTGTTCCGGAATAAGGATGGCAAGGTAACATCTCTGGTCAGCCGGGAGGAATTCTATGCACGTCAGAGTGAAATATTTGTGGATGAGACATTTCACGGTTCTTTGCCTGCGTTCTTAGCCGCATTTGGCAGCCGCAAAAAGCTGTCTGACGGCGAAATCGACGAACTGCAAAAGGTCATTGATTCCATGCGGGAGGATTCCCATGCGTAATCTGTTTTCTCAAGTGCTGAATATGAGTATGACGGGCAGCATCGTCATTCTGCTGGTCATGCTGGCCAGACTCATGCTGAAACGATCTCCAAAGATTTTTTCTTATGCACTCTGGTTGGTGGTTTTGTTCCGGCTTCTGTGCCCGGTGGCATTTACAGCACCCGTTTCCGTTCTGAATGCGTTGGAACCGGAAATTCGGGAGACATCAGGCGCAGCCAGCGTGGTTTATTTTCTTCCTGCCGAAACCAATCGGAATCCTGATTTCACTTTCGTTCCGGCTGAAAATCAGTCAGGGTCGGAACTTGCGCAGGCAGGGGAGTCAGAGCATGCCGGATTGGATATTATGGCAATCGTTCCTTATGTCTGGATCGCCGGAACCGGCAGCATGATTCTTTACAGCATCGTGCAGTATATCCGTCTGAGACGGAAACTGGTGGGCGCTGTGGCTTACACAGGAAACGTTTATCGTGCCGATTATATTGACACGCCATTTGTTATGGGCATCCTCGCCCCCAAAATCTATTTGCCCTCCAATATCCCAACACGAGAACAAAAGTATATCATTGCCCATGAGCGGCATCATATCCGCCGCTGTGACCATATCATCAAGCTGCTGGCATATTGTGCCCTGTGCATCCACTGGTTTAATCCTCTGGCGTGGGCCGCATTCATTCTGGCGGGCAAAGATATGGAGATGAGCTGTGATGAGGCGGTGATCCGGGAAATGGGGCCTCAAATCAGGGCGGACTATTCCGCTTCATTGCTGAGGCTTGCAACGCATAAAAAGATGATTGCCGGGATGCCCCTGGCCTTTGGCAAGGGAAATACGAAAGGTCGCATTATGAATATGGCAAAATGGAAGAAACCCAAATTATGGGTAAGTATGATTTGTGTATTGCTGTGCGCCGCTGTTTTAGTAGCCTGCGCAGTCAACCCCCAAAAGTCAGACACCATCGACGATACCCCTACCGACGGTTCTGCTGTCATTACAGATACGAAACTGGTTCAGTATGGCACCCTCAAACTGCTACTCCCTTCCGGTTTTTCTTTCAGGGAGCAGGATGGCAACGTTGTGCTGACAAGGGATTCTGTAGATGTTGGCGGCATTACCAGTTGGGATTATCCAGAATTTCAACTTTCTGATATCATTGCATTGAAAGAGGAAGAGTCTGGTGCTCCTATTGGATATACGTCCGGCAGTTCTATATACGGAGATGTGGAATGTGAAATCTTCTGGGACGGCAATCCGGATGCACTCTGTGAGCAGCATACATTCTTCATCGATGGTGATATTATCTATGATATATGGTATGATGAGAATCAGATTTCCGGTGGCATCGCGGAACGGTTCCTGAAGACTGTTGCTATCAATGCAGATACTGTTGTTGAAGAAAATCCGGATGAACAGGCGGCCTTTGCAAAGTGCCGTGCTGTTTTAGAGGCAGTTCAGAATGGCAGCTGCCATATCGTAGTTGACCAATCTAAAGGCGATCAAAGCCATTGGTCTACCGCCAATTACTATCAGGACAACGGAAACTGGCTGGAGATTGTGGACGTTGACCCGGAGTCGGTAAATATCGTAGATGGCGAGCAATACTCATTAAGAATGGCTTTTATGGCTGCCAATGGTGTCCGCTACAGTAACGAGGGAAAATGGGGCAAGGCCTATACCAATATCGAATGGAGAGCAGATGAAATGACCTTCGGTGATAGCGTAAAACCATGGCTTGCCTACTTTCAGTGGAATGATTCTGTTGTTGCCTATATGGATACGCTCGAAGACGAAAGCGGAATCACGGTAATGCTGCGGATCGACCAGCCTTTTGCCGAAGGTGAAAATGAACAGCCCCATTATTTTGTAAATTTCAATTTTGATACGGATGGCACTTTCAGCAACGTCTATGTGCAGACCAATCTTTTCATGAATTATTCCACTTCAAGAACAGAATCTGTTGTATCGCTTGATTCTGAGTTGATTGAAGCGGAGATTCAGAAGGAATATCAGAAAGCGACCGGATAGCAGTCATACTGAACTCCTTGCCCGAAGGGCAAGGAGTTCATATGAGACTTGTTTTGTGATTTCTTTCCTTATAAATCACAAAACTTGCAGTGCCATCAGGCGATGCCTTCCTGATTAAAATCAAAGATTTTAATCAGGAAATAGTATCAAAATATATCAGGCGCAGCTTCCATACGGAGGCTGCGCCTACGCTAAAGACCCCCTGCCTTCGTTTGCTGAAAGCAGGGGGCCTTTGACAGAATGACAAAAAAGCACGCTGAAAAGCGTGCTTTTTTGTGGCGACCCGGAACGGACTCGAACCGTCGACCTCCAGCGTGACAGGCTGGCGTGCTAACCGACTGCACCACCGGGCCACAGAACAGGAATGATTGTATCAGAAAATATTGGATTTGTAAAGAGAAAATTTCATTATTTGAGGCGGGGTTCCCGGAAACGACCGGTTTCGTTTCCGGGGTTGCTTTCTTTTGATGGGTGTGGTATGATAGCAAAAAGTATATTTTCTTGGAATTGTGTCATATTTTGCATAGAGGACGTGTATTATCAATGAGAAAGCTGAGCCGCAGCGCGTATGAGGACACTAAGGGACTTGTCCGGGCGGCGGAAACGCTGCTGGAAGTAGTGGTCATGACCCTGCTGTATTACGGCGCGTTCCGCAAGGGATACGAAATCGAACATTTTGTATACAAGGGCAAATATGTGCTGATGGGGATCTATGGGGCGCTGCTGTACGTCATGTTCCTGAACTCCGACTGCACGCTGTTCGGGCAGCTCCACAGGCTCGATCTGATCATCGGACAGGTGATCTCCCTGTTTGTGGTGAATTTTCTCACATACTTCCAGCTGTGCCTGATCGCCAACACCATGATCGCCGTGGGGCCGATGCTCCTGCTGCTCCTGGCGGAGATTGTCGTGGCGGTGGTGCTGATTTATGTGTACACGGAGCTGTATTATAAGCTGTATGCCCCACACGATATGCTGCTGGTGTACGGCAACAAGCGGGGCATCGGGCTGAAGATCAAGATGGACTCCCGCCGGGATAAATATAATGTCAGCAAGCTGATGAGCATTGACGAGGGGTTGGAGGCAGTGTGCCAGGAGACCCGCAGGCATGACGCGGTCATCCTCACGGACATCCCCGCCCAGATCCGCAACGATATCCTGAAATATTGCTACCGCTACCGCATCCGTACCTACGTCGCCCCCAAACTCACGGACATCATGCTCCGGGGGGCGAAGAACAATACGCTGTTCGACACCCCGCTGCTGATGGTCAAGGGCACCGGCCTGACCCCCATGCAGCGCATCATCAAGCGTGCCATGGATCTGGTGCTCTGCGGCATTGCCATGATTCCCGCCGCGCCGGTCATGCTCATTATCGCAGCTGCTATTAAAATCGAGGATGGCGGCCCGGTGTTCTACAAGCAGAAACGGATGACCCGGGGCGGGCGGGAATTTGAGATACTCAAGTTCCGCAGCATGATCGTGGACGCGGAAAAATACGCCGGCGCGGTGCTGGCCTCGGAGGACGACCCCAGAATCACGAAGGTGGGCAAGGTCATCCGTGCCGCCCGTCTGGACGAGCTGCCCCAGCTGATCAACATTTTGAAAGGTGACATGAGCATCGTCGGCCCCCGGCCGGAGAGAAAGTGCCTCGCGGACGAGATTTCCAAGGAAATTCCGGAATTCTGCTACCGTCTGAAGGTGCGGGGCGGCCTGACGGGCTATGCCCAGATCTACGGAAAATACAACACCAGCGCCTACGACAAGTTGCGTCTGGACATGATGTATATTGAAAACTATTCGCCGCTGCTGGACATCCGGCTGATTATCCTGACGCTGCGGATCATTTTCAGCAAGGACAGCACCGAGGGCATTGACGTGGCGATGGAGAACCAACGGCGGGCGGACGAGCTCTGGCGGGAACTGGACGAGGAGAACGAAGAGAAGGAAAAAGGAGATGCGGAATGAGCAGAGAGCACAAACGTAAACGCAACAGTATCCCAAGAATCGCGTTCGTGGGGCTGACCATTATCATTCAGATCGTCTGGCTGATCGTAATGGCGGTGAAGCTGAACGCCCACTCCGCTTGGATATCCGCGTGCGTCAACCTGTTGAGCATCGTGGTGGTGCTTCGCCTGTACGGCAGACACACTTCTACTGCCATGAAAATGCCGTGGATCATGCTGATTCTGGCGGCTCCGGTGATGGGCCTGAGCCTGTTTCTGCTGTTCGACATTCTGGGCGACCCGGGCAGGGCGGGGAAGCGTATCCGCCGTTTCCGGGAGAAAATGGATGGGAGCCTTCCCCAGGACGGGGCGGTTCTGGCACGGCTGGAATCGGAAAACCGCGCCGCCGGCAACCAGTTTCACTATCTTTCCGTCCATGAAAACTGGCCTGTGTACGAAAATACCAGCGTCCGCTATTTTGGCGACGGAGCCGAGACCCTGGAAGCCATGAAAGCGGATCTGGAAAAGGCCGAGAAATTCATCTTCATGGAATATTTCATTGTGGCGGACAATTCGGCCTTTCAGGAGATACGGGAAATTTTGGTACGCAAGGCGCGTCAGGGGGTCGAGGTGCGGCTGATGTACGACGACATCGGCAGCCTTGGCTTTGTAAATCTGCGCTTTGCCAGAGGGCTGAGCGAGGACGGCATCCGCTGCAGGGTGTTCAACCCTGCCGTGCCGGTGGTCAATCTGTTTCTGAACCACCGGGATCACCGGAAAACCACGGTCATCGACGGCAAGGTGGGCTATATCGGCGGCTACAACCTTTCGGATGAATACTTTGGCCGTGCCCGGCCCTACGGGGTGTGGAAGGACACCGGCCTTCGGCTGGAGGGCGAGGCGGTCCGGAGCCTGACGGCGTCGTTTTTTGAGCTGTGGGACGTGACGACCAAGGAAGACGAGGATTTTGCGCGCTATCTCGACATCTGCCACAAGGTAAAATCAGAGGGATTCGTGCAGCCCTTCAACGATAACCCCTTGTCGGAGGAGCGCACGGCGGAGAACGTCTATCTGAATCTGATTGCTCAGGCGGAAAAGACGCTGTATATCACTACACCGTACCTGATCATCACCGACGAAATGAGCCGGGCGCTGCGCCTTGCGGCCAAACGGGGAGTGGACGTGCGGATCATTACGCCGGGAATTCCGGACAAAAAAGTGGTATTTGCCATCACCCGCTCCTATTATTCCGGCCTTGCCCGGCAGGGCGTGCGGATTTTCGAGTATACGCCGGGCTTCTGCCATGCAAAGCAGTGCCTGTGCGACGGGAAGATCGCCTCCATAGGCAGCTCGAACTTTGACTACCGGAGCCTGTATCACCATTTCGAGAACGACGTTCTGCTCTACGGCTGTGACGCGATTGGCGACATGGCGCGGGATTTTGACGTGTTGTTCTCCCAGTGTACCGAGGTCACTCAGCGCTACAGCACCGGAAGCGGGGCAATTCTGCGGATATGGCAGTGCATTCTTCGGCTGTTTGCGCCGCTGGTATAGAAAAGCGGGAAAAGCGAAAGGGGGTTCCTTTCGCTTTTCCCGTTCTACGGGGAGGTTTCCGGATATCTGCCGGAGAAATCGCATATTCTGTGAACGCCATTTTATCTTTTTATGAACTTTAGCACTCAGACCTTGACAGTGCTAAAAATCGTGGTATAGTGTAGGCGTACCAAAAAGAGGGGCGAAAAAAAGAAAGCCCCTCCGCAGGGAACATAGAAGATTTGAATGGAGGAATGACTTATGTTGCCCAGCATTTTTGGAGAAGATTTGTTTGATGATTTCTTTAACGATCCCTTTGGCATGATGAACGTCTCGGAGGGCCGCAGCCCCCTGTATGGCAAGCACGCCAAGAACCTGATGAAGACCGATATCCGGGAGAAGGAAGACGGCTATGAGCTGGCGGTCGATCTGCCCGGCTTCAAGAAGGACGAGATCAGCATTGACCTGAGCAATGGCTACCTGACCATTCAGGCCGCAAAGGGTCTTGATAAGGATGAGGAGGACAAGAAGGGTCGCTACATCCGCCGGGAGCGTTACGCCGGTTCCATGAGCCGCAGCTTCTACGTGGGCGATGTGAAGCCCGAAGAGGTGTCCGCCAAGTTTGAGAACGGTATCCTGACGCTGGATGTGCCGAAGGCCGGACAGAAGAAGCTGCCCGAGAACAATCGGATCTGCATCGAGTAACCCCCAAAAGCACCGCGCCACGGTTTGCATGAACCGTGGCGCGGATTTTTTATTTTTCGCCCAGCACCAATGTGCGCAGGACGGGAATGCGCTTGATAAGCGCGATCAACGGCGGCAGGAGCAGCGCCAGCAGCGCCGGCAGAAGCAGATACATGCTCCACACGGGGAAATGGAGCAGCTTATCCATCACCCATGCTAGCAGCACCAGCAGGGGGTTGTGCAGGACGTAGATGCCGAAGCTGCGGCTTGCCATGCAGCGGGTGAAGGCAGTCTCCTTATCCAGCCACCGTTTTCCCGCGCCCAGCACCCCAAGGCAGGCAAACCACGCATAGAGATTGGTAAGCGGGGCTTTCAGATTGTTGAGAGCCGCGTAATTCTGTCCCCAGAAATGCACCGTGTAGACGACGGCCAGCCCGCCGCTCACGGCAAGCATACAGGGTGCCCATTTGGCGAGCAGGGACTGGATCTGTTCGTGGGAGAACAGAATGTAGCCCGCGAGGAAGCAGAACAGGTAGAAACCGTTGCGGTAGACCTCTATCACGGGAGTGTTCAGGATATAGGCGCTGCCCCACATGCCGAGCACCAGAAGGCAGATGACGGGGAAATTCGCCTTGCCGCCCAGCTGCCACAGCCGGTCTTTTTTGTCCAGCTTGCGAATCAGCACCAGCACCACCTCGCACAGCAGCAGTTCGTGGAGAAACCACAGTACCCCGATGCCGGACATGCACCACACAAGATATTTGGCAAACCCCGGAACCTGACCGCCGCCAAAAATGTTTGCGTACTGGTCGGTGACCCAGCCGGTGCTCCACCCGATGAGGAAGATAATGGCGATGGAGGGAATCAGCTGGCGGCGGACTTTGCCTTTCAGGTATTGCTTTCCCGTCTGCTTTTCCAGACTGTACCGGGCGCAGATGCCGGAGATCATGAAAAGTGCCGCCATGAACCATGGGTACAGCACATACAGCGGCGCGTCCAGCGCCGGAATGCCGGGGATAAGTACGTTGGTGATGACACCGACGCTGTTGAACTGGTAAAATACGTGATACACTGCGACGGACAGCACGATGCCGTAGCGCAGATTGTCAAGAAACGGTTTTCTCATCATTTTCCTCCCCGCAGATGGCGGTTGATACGGTTGGTTCTGTGCCGGATAGAAAGCAGAATGATTCCCCAGATCAGGGCGTAGCCCACCGCGAAGCATAGGGTAAAGACGCCGATAAATGCCCAGTCCCGGGGGATCCAGTTGTTCAGCAGATAGATCAGCAGATAGTCCAGATACAGCGCTCCGGCGTGAATTGCCGTAGCGGAGAGCAGCGGCAGACGCTCGATCTGATAGACGACGCCGATGCCCGCCGCGATGAAGGCCAGCAGCGTCACGGTCACGATCCCCATGCAGACCTCTCCGGGGGCGAGGGAAGTGACCTGCCCGTTGGCGCCCAGAATGCCGTAGATCATGGCGAGGATCAGCGGCCCGCCGGAAGCGGCCAGCAGACCCCGTTTCAGAAATGTCAGACAATATTGCTTCATACGTGATCGTACCTCCTTTTGATTTCCGCGAAGCACCGCCGGGAAACATATTCCCGGTAGCCGCTTCGGAAGACGGCGTCCACCGCGCCGTTGAAGGAAGCGGTGAAGCGCTCCAAGTGGGCTTCGTTGGCAAGTGCCGATTTGTTGATGCGGATAAAGGACGCGGGAAGCATGGCTTCCAGCTCGCACAGCCGCAGCTTTAAGCGGCAGCGTTCGCCGCTGCGTGTAACGGCATAGGTCTTCCCATCCAGAACGGTGATGCACTCGATATCGGAGAAGGGGAGCATCCGCATACCGTCCTCTGTGTACGCCGCGATCCGGTCAGAGCCGTCATGCTGCAGGACAAGAAGCTCCATTTCGTCGGTAAGACGGCTGCGCTCATGGACGGTGGCGACCACCGTTTCCTCCTGCGTTTTATCAATAACCAGCTTGAATCTCATGGGGCACCTCCTTGCGCTTACACTATAGCACAAAAGAAACCAAAAATGTTGAAAAATCCGTTCAACGGTCATTTGTGACCGCTGAACGGCAGAAGGGCATTCTATATCCGCGCAAGCAGCGCTTTTGCGGCGTCCGCGACCTGAGGCAGAAGGTACTGTCCCAGCTCGACGGGTTTCACCCAGCGGCAGGATCGGATCTCTTTGGCCTGAAGCTTTGGTTCGCCGTGGACTTCGCCCAGAAAGAAAACGACCTGCTTTCTGGCAACGGAGCTGATGCGGTATTCCGTGGCGGCTCGGGCACCGGGAATCAGCCGCGTCCGGAATCCGGTCTCCTCGAAAAGCTCCCGGAGGGCGGTTCGCTCCTCTGTTTCCCCGGCCTCCATGTGTCCCTTGGGGAAGCTCCACGTTCCGGAACCCCGCTGGAACAGAAGCAGAAATTCCGGTTCCACGCCGGCCCGCCGGAAGGGGACGACCCCGCAGGATTTCTGAAAGATGGAATCAATGGTGCTGATAAAATACTGCTCCTGAAAATGGACGGCCTCGGCGATCTGCCCCTGATGGAACGAAAGCCCCTCCGGCGCGACCACCAGCTTGTCCTCGCAGTCGTTGTGCCGCCGGATGACGGCGATGACCCGCCCTGTAAAGTCGGACAGGGGCGTATCCACGCCCAGTATGTACGCGTCCTGTTCCTCGCCGTCGCCGCCCATCAGCCCCGGGACGAACCCGTAATTGATGGGATACAGAATATCGCCGTGGAGATATCCGACCGGCCGATCGACCTGTACCGTCACGACCTTGCCCAGCAGCTTCCGGGTGCTCCTGCTTCGCCAGTCCATCATCGTCCCCCCGTTTTTCTCAAAAGTTCGACAAAACGGTGCCATTTTACATGGAGCGGGGCAAAAAGTCAAGCAGGAAACCAATTTTTGCGGCGGCGGGGAAAGGATTGCTTATTTTTTTCATATCGCTTGTTTTTTTCGCGGAATCACGCTATAATGATAGAGAATATTTTTTGGAGAGGATCGTATGGCAAATAAAAATCAGGACTGGGACGATCTTGGAAGAAGCATTCAGGACATTGTGGACAGAGCCGTCAATTCACGGGACTTTCAGAAGCTGAACCAGACGGTCAGCCAGGCCGTGGGCAAGGCCGTAGATATGGGAAGCGAAGCCGTCCGCAAGGCGATGGAAGCCGCCGCCCGTCCCACGACCCCGCCTGCCAGACCCGTTTACCGGGAGGTCGAGGCCACGGTCGTGGAGGAAAAGAAAGACCTTCCCGTGCTTTATGCCGGAACCGGCGGCGAGACTGCCGTAGGACTGGTGAAGATCGTAGGCGGCGGTCTGGCGCTGCTCACCGGGTTCATATCGCTTATTTCCCTGCTGGTCAGGCTGATCATGGGAATTGGTCTGGGGATTGCGTCTACCGTGATCACGGTTGGCGGCGTCGTTGCCGGAACGTGGCTGATTGTCAGCGGCATCCGCAAGCTGGGATGGGTCAGCCGGTTCAAGATGTACAAAAGAACCCTTGGGGAGAGCACCCATTGCACGCTGGAGCGGCTGGCGCGGAGCGTTGGAAAGAACGTGAAGTTTGTCCGCAGAGAATTGCAGAAGATGATCAACAAGGGGCTGTTTCTGGAAGGGCATATGGACAGGGAGGAAACCTGCCTCATCACCAGCGACGAGACCTACCAGCATTATGAGCAGAGCCGTCTGGCTCTGGAAGAGCGTCAGCGGCAGGAAGCCGCCGCCAGCGCCCCGAAGGTGTCCAGCCCCCATGACCCACAGGTACAGGAGGTTCTGGATCGGGGCAACGCCTTCATCGCCCAGATACGCGCCTGCAACGACGCCATTCCCGGGGAGGAAATTTCTGAGAAAATCTCCCGGATGGAGCTGATCGTCCGCCGTATCTTTGAGCGGGCGGAGGCGCACCCGGAGGTGGTTCCCGACCTGAAGAAGCTGATGGACTACTACCTGCCCATGACGGTGAAGCTCCTGAACGCCTACGCGGACATGGACGCCCAGCCCGTGCAGGGGGAAAACATTCAGGCTTCCAAGAAGGAAATTGAGGCCACGCTGGATACGCTGAATCTGGCCTTTGAGAAGCTGCTGGACGACCTGTTCCGGGATTCCGCCATGGACGTTTCCAGCGACATTTCCGTCCTCAACACCCTGCTCGCGCAGGAGGGACTGACGGAGGACGGCCTGTCCCAAGTGAAGAAACAGCAGACGCTGTAAGAAATAACCATATTACTGGAAGAGGAGATCAATTATGGACGCAGAATACAAAGATGTGAACGAATCCGCCCCCATCCCCAGCCTGACTCTGGAGCCGGAGCTGGAAAACACGCCCAAGCTGGTCGTGGCCGAGGAAACGAAGCTGCAGCAGACCAAGGTTGCCGAGCCGGTGCTGACCCCTCAGGAGCAGCAGATGGTCAATGATTTTGCCCAGAAGATCGACGTGGAGAACACCGCCCAGATCTTGCAGTACGGCGCGGGCACCCAGAAGAAGATGGCCGACTTCTCCGACGCTGCCCTCGCCAATGTGCGCACGCAGGATTTGGGCGAGGTGGGCGACCTGATCGTCAACGTGGTGGGCGAGCTGAAGGGCTTCGACGCCGAGGAGGAAAAGGGCTTCTTCGGCTTCTTCCGCAAGCAGGCGAACAAGCTGGAGGTCATGAAGAGCCGCTACGCCAAGGCGGAGGTCAATGTGGAGAAGATTGGCGATGCCCTCCAGCAGCATCAGGTACGGCTGCTGAAGGACTCCGCGATGCTGGATAAGATGTACGAGCAGAACCTTGCCTACTTCAAGGAGCTGAGCATGTACATTCTGGCGGGCAAGAAGAAGCTCCAGGAGGTACGGGAAGGCAAGCTGAAAGAGCTGGAAGCCACGGCGCAGGCCACCGGACTTGCGGAGGACGCGCAGGCGGCAAAAGATCTGGCGGACAAGTGCAACCGGTTTGAGAAGAAGATCTATGATCTGGAGCTGACCCGCACCATTTCCATCCAGACCGCGCCCCAGATCCGCATGATCCAGAACAACGACAATGTGATGGTGGAGAAGATTCAGACCACGCTGATGAACACCATCCCCCTGTGGAAGAATCAGATGGTTCTGGCGCTGGGCATTGCCCATTCCAACGAGGCCGCCCAGGCGCAGCGTCAGGTCAACGACATCACCAACGCCCTGCTGAAACAGAACGCCGAGAAGCTGCACATGGCGTCCGTGGAGACCGCGAAGGAAGCCGAGCGGGGCATTGTGGACATCGAAACCCTGAAAAAGACCAACGCCGAGCTGATCCAGACGCTGGACGACGTAATGAAGATCCAGTCCGAAGGCCGGGAGAAGCGCATTGCCGCCGAAGCGGAAATGGCAAAAATGGAGAACGACCTCAAGGGCAAGCTGCTGGAGATCCGCGGCGGGGTATAACGCTACAAAAGACGCAGTACCGGAAATTTTCGGTACTGCGTTTTTGGACTTGACAAAAAAGGCGACCCCGTGGAACACGGGATCGCCCAAGGCTACAAAATTTCCTCAGCAGCCGAAACCGCACAGACGGCTCAGCAGCTGCCAAATGGAGCTGCAATCAGAATTGTTGGTGTTGCAATTAAAAAAGAACATCTTGCCAACCTCCTGTTTCAGTATTTGCCTCGCGAAGACAAAGGGATTGTAACCGATTTGTAATCAATTTTCAAGCTGTAAATTCTGGAAACCAGGTCGTGTCTGAAAGCTGGCGAAATGGCCAACAGCGAGGGATTTTTGCCATGGGCAAGCCATTTTTCCGCAGGAATACTGGATATGTATTTCAAGGGAAAATGGCGCGGCACAGGGGAAAAAGACCCGCTGCTTGGGCGTTTTGACAACTTTCAGATACGGCCTTAGGTAAAAATGAGATTATTTGAAGGAATTATGAATGATAAAGTGGAAAAATACAATATCCCATACCGCGTTATCCGCAGCAGCCGCAGAACCGTTTCCCTGCAGATTGTCCCCGGGGGCGAGGTGCTGGTGCGATGCCCAAAGCGGATGTCCAATGGGGATATCCGGCGATTTGTGGAAAGCAAATCCGGCTGGATTGAGAAGCATCTGGAAAAGCAGACCGCCGCGGCGCGGCTTCCTGCTTTTTCGGACGGGCAGCTACAGGCGCTTGCCAGTCAAGCGCGGCAAACAGTACCGGAACGGGTCGCCTATTTTGCCCCGCTGGTGGGCGTGACCTACGGCAGAATCACCATCCGCAGTCAGCACACCCTGTGGGGAAGCTGCAGCAGTAAGGGAAATCTGAATTTTAACTGCCTGCTGATGCTCACGCCGCCGGAGGTGCTGGACTATGTGGTCGTCCACGAGCTGTGCCACCGGAAGGAAATGAACCACTCCGCCCGCTTCTGGGCAGAGGTCGAGCATGTCTTACCGGATTATGAAATCCAGCGGAAATGGCTGCGGGAAAACGGCACGGCGCTGATTTCCAGGCTGGAAAAGTAGTGTAAACGTTTTTTTCGACAAACGCACGCACCGAATCGCCCCCCGGATACTATAATGGTTACGGGAGGTGCGATGTGGAACATTATGTCTGGTTGGCGCTGGCAGCGACACTGGGGACCTGGTTTGTGACGGCACTTGGCGCTGCCACGGTGGCCTTTTTCAAATCCCCCAGTGCCAGAGCGCTGAATCTTATGTTGGGCTTTTCTGCCGGCGTGATGATCGCGGCCAGCTTCTGGTCGCTGTTACAGCCCGCCATCCAGCGGGCGGAGGCCGCAGGAACAACCCCTGCATGGCTTGTGGCGGTATCCGGGTTCCTGCTGGGGGCGCTGTTTCTGTGGGGGTCGGATAAGGCCGTCTGCTTTGCCAGAAAAAGAGCGGGCATGGGAATGCCCGGAGAACGTATGAACCGCATTATCATGCTGGTGCTTTCCATCACCCTGCACAATATCCCCGAGGGGCTTGCCGTGGGCGTGGCCTTCGGGGCGCTGGGGACCTGCGCAAGCCCGGATGGGCTGATGGGGGCGGTGTCCATTGCCGTGGGCATCGGCTTGCAGAATTTCCCGGAGGGGGCGGCGGTGTCCGTGCCGCTGCGGCGGGAGGGCTACTCCCGGCGCAGAAGCTTCCTGCTGGGGCAGGCTTCCGGTCTGGTGGAGCCGGTTTCCGGGGTGATCGGCGCGCTGCTGGTGGTGACGGTGGAAGCGATCCTGCCTTATGCCCTTGCCTTTGCCGCCGGGGCGATGATTCTGGTTGCGGTACATGAGCTGATACCGGAGTGTCAGCAGAATCAGAAAGAGCAGCCCTACTGCGCCACCATGGGCATCATTCTGGGCTTCGCTGTGATGATGCTTCTGGACGTGATGCTTGGCTAAGAAAAAAGATTACCAAACGGTCTGCTGCGGCAGACCGTTTTTTTGCTGTATTTGTGCATTGACAGATAAATGTACAGTTGTATAATTGTATACATTAAGACAAGAAAGCGGAAAGGGGCTTACTCTATGCTAGAGATTTCCAGTAAGACCAACCTGTTGGAGCAGAAATCCTACAAATACTCCCTTCAGGATGTGGCGGAACCGAATTTGCAGCGGGATGTGTATTCCTACGGCACCATTCCCAAGGTGGCGTTCAACCACCGCCGGGTGCCCATGTCCATGCCTGAGGAGATCTGGATCACGGACACCTCCCTGCGGGATGGTCAGCAGTCCGTGGAGCCGTATTCCGTTGACCAGATCGTAAACATCTACAAGCTGCTGAGCAAGCTGGGCGGCCCCTACGGCATCATCCGCCAGACGGAATTTTTCATCTACAGCAAAAAAGACCGGGAGGCCATCGAAAAGTGCATGGCGCTGGACCTCAAATTCCCGGAGATCACCAGCTGGATTCGGGCGACGAAGGAAGACTTCCAGCTGGTGCATGACCTTGGCATTAAGGAAACCGGCATTCTGGTCTCCTGCTCGGACTACCACATCTTCAAGAAAATGAAGATGACGAGAAAACAGGCCATGGACTACTACCTTGCCACGGTGAAGGAAGCCTTCAATGCCGGAGTCATTCCCCGCTGTCATCTGGAGGACATCACCCGGGCGGACTTCTACGGCTTCGTGGTGCCCTTCGTCAACGAATTGCAGCGGCTGAGCCGGGACGCGGAGGTGCCGGTGAAGATTCGCGCCTGCGACACCATGGGCTACGGCGTTCCCTTTACCGAAGCGGCGCTGCCGCGAAGCGTGGCGGGCATTATCTACGGCTTGCAGCACTATTCCGATGTTCCCAGCGAGCATCTGGAATGGCACGGCCACAACGATTTCTACAAGGGCGTGGCCAACGCCTCCACGGCATGGCTCTACGGCGCCTGCGCGGTCAACTGCTCCCTGCTCGGCATCGGCGAGCGGACGGGAAATGTGCCTCTGGAGGCCATGGTGTTCGAGTACGCGTCATTGCGGGGGTCGCTTGACGGCATGGACACCACGGTCATCACCGAGATCGCCGATTACTTCAAAAACGAGATCGGCTACAATATCCCGCCCATGACGCCCTTTGTGGGCAGCGCTTTCAATGTCACCCGGGCGGGCGTCCACGCCGACGGCCTGATGAAGGACGAGGAAATCTACACCATTTTCGATACCAAGAAAATCCTGAACAAGCCCGCCACGGTGCAGATCAGCAAAACCTCCGGCCTTGCGGGCGTCGCCTACTGGATCAACCAGACCTACGGTCTGGAAGACGGCGAGAAGCTGGACAAAAAGTCTCCGCTGGTAGCTGCCATGAAGCAGTGGGTTGACCAGCAGTACGAGGACGGCCGCCAGACGGTCATGACAGAGCGGGAGCTGAAAGAAAAGATCTGTCAGCTTGCCCCTGACTTTGCCGAAAGGGGATAAGAAACATATGAATCAATTCAAAACCACGTCTCTGGCCGATCAGGTCTTTGAGAAGCTGGAGAACGACATCATTCAGGGCGTCTATCCCCGTGGGGAAATTCTGACGGAGCTGAAGCTGGTAGACCAGCTGGGCGTCAGCCGCACCCCCATCCGGGATGCGCTGCGCCGTCTGGAACAGGAGCGGCTCATTGAGGACACGGGAAAAGGCTCCCGTGTGGTGGGCATCACCGAGGAAGACCTGGAGGACATCATGAACATCCGCCAGCGCATTGAGGGGCTTGCCGCCTACTACGCCACGAAGAACATGACCCCGGAAGGGCTTGCCGAGCTGACCCATATTGCCGATCTTCAGGATTTTTACTTCGACAAGGGAGACGCCGAGCTTTTGCGGCAGGTGGATGAACAGTTCCACGACACGATCTGCTACTTGAGCAAGCGTACCGTCATCGTGGACACGCTGCTCCCCCTGCACCGGAAGACCCGGCGCTACCGCCGCATCTCCATGGAGGACTGGTCGCGCACCATCAACACCCGGAAGGAACACAGGGCAATTCTGGACGCCATGGCTTCCGGAAACGCCGACCTTGCGGAGAGCCTCATGGCAAAGCATATCGAAAACGCGAAAAAGCACATGTTGGGAGGATTCAAAAATCATGGGTAAGACAATCGCACAGAAAATCATTGCGTCCCATCTGGTCTCCGGGGACATGACCCCCGGCAGCGAGGTCGCGCTGCGCATCGACCAGACCCTGACCCAGGACGCCACCGGCACCATGGCCTATCTGGAATTCGAGACCATGGGTATTCCCAGAGTGAAAACGGAAATGAGCATCGCCTACGTCGATCACAACACCCTCCAGTGCGGCTTTGAGAACAGCGACGACCACCGCTATTTGCAGACCGTCACCGCAAAGCACGGCGTGTATTTCTCCCGCCCGGGCAACGGCATCTGCCATCAGGTGCATCTGGAGCGTTTCGGCAAGCCCGGCAAGACCCTCATCGGTTCTGACAGCCATACTCCCACCGGCGGCGGCATCGGTATGCTGGCCTTCGGCGCGGGCGGACTGGACGTGGCGGTGGCCATGGGCGGCGGCGCGTATTATATCACCATGCCCAAGATGTACAAGGTGAACCTGACGGGCAGGCTCAGACCCTACGTCACCGCCAAAGACGTATCTCTGGAGCTGCTGCGCATCCTCTCCGTCAAGGGCGGCGTGGGCGCGATCATCGAGTGGGGCGGCGAGGGCATTGCCACCCTGTCCGTCCCGGAGCGGGGCACCATCACCAACATGGGGACCGAGCTGGGCGCGACCACCTCCATTTTCCCCTCCGACGAGGTCACGAGAAAGTTTCTGGCCGCGCAGGGCAGGGAAGAGGACTACGTTCCTGTGTCCAGCGACCCGGACGCGGAGTACGATAAGATCATCGACATTGATCTTGGCACTCTCAAGCCCATGATCGCCTGTCCCCACAGCCCGGACAACGTGGTGGCCGTGGAGACGCTGAAAGACGTGAAGGTCGATCAGGTATGCATCGGCTCCTGCACCAATTCCTCCCTGTACGACATGCTCAAGGTCGCCGCCATGCTGAAGGGCAAGACCATTCACCCCTCTGTCAGCCTGTCCGTGTCCCCCGGCTCCCGGCAGGTGCTGACCATGCTCAGCGACTGCGGCGCCCTGTCGGACATCCTCGCCAGCGGCGCGCGGGTGCTGGAATGCGCCTGCGGCCCCTGCATCGGCATGGGCTTCTCCCCCAATTCCGGCGGCGTTTCCCTAAGAACCTTCAACCGGAACTTCCTGGGTCGTTCCGGAACACGGGACGGGCAGGTGTATCTGGTTTCCCCCGAAACCGCCGTGGCCTCTGCCCTGACGGGGTACATCACCGACCCGACCACCATTGACCAGCCCCTGCACGTGACCATGCCGGAGAAATTCCTTGTGAACGACTCCGCCGTGCTGCCGCCTCTCCCCGCGGACAAGGCGGCGGACGCCGAAGTGCTTCGCGGCCCCAACATCAAGGAATTCCCCAAGAGCAAGCCCTTTGCCGACAGCCTGACGGCGAAGCTGGTGCTGAAAGTGGGTGACAACATCACCACCGACCACATTATGCCTGCCGGCGCGAAGATCCTGCCCTATCGGTCGAACATCCCTTACCTGAGCAAGTTCTGCTTCGAGGTCTGCGACCCCACCTTCGCCGAGAGAGCCAAGGCGGCGGGAGACGGCATCGTCGTGGGCGGCAGCAACTACGGGCAGGGTTCCTCCCGGGAGCACGCGGCGCTGGTGCCCATGTACTTGGGCATCCGGTGCGTCATCGCCAAGTCCTTCGCCAGAATCCATGTGGCTAACCTGATCAACGCGGGCATTCTGCCGGTGACCTTTGAAAACCCGGAGGACTACGACAAGCTGAATCAGGACGCTGTTCTGACCATTTCGGACATTGCCAGCGGCATGGAGCAGGGGAGACTCGCGGTCACTGCTGATGATGGCCTCAAGTTTTATGTAAACTGCGCCCTGACGGAGCGTCAAAGGGCGATTCTGATGGCAGGCGGACTGCTGAACTACACAAAGGAGGGCGGACAATAATGAAGGAAATTACACTTGCCTGTGAGGCGTTTCAGAAGCTGCTGGAGGAGCAGCTGGAGAGAATCCGGAACATGAACGGGGAAAAGACGGATTTTTCCGCCAAGAAGCAGGTTACCATCGGCGTCATTGACGGCGACGGCATCGGCCCCGTCATCACGGCGCAGGCCACCCGTGTGCTGGAAAAGCTGCTGGCGGAGGAAATTGCAGCCGGTTCCATTGTTATCAAGCAGATCGAGGGCCTGACCATTGAGAACCGCATGGCCTGCGGCAAGGCCATTCCCGACGACGTTCTGGCGGAGATCAAGACCTGCGACGTGCTGCTGAAAGGCCCCACCACCACCCCCATGGGCGGCAAGATGGAGAGCGCCAACGTGGCCATGCGCCGGGAGCTGGATCTGTACGCCAACTGCCGTCCCGTGAGTATCCCCGAAAAGAACATCGACTGGATGTTCTTCCGGGAGAATACCGAGGGCGAGTACGTTCTGGGCAGCCGGGGCGTGGAGCTGCCCGGCATGGCGGTGGACTTCAAGGTGACTACCGATCTGGGCACCCGCCGCATTGCCAGAGCCGCCTTTGACTACGCCAAAAACAACGGCAAGACCCACGTGGCGGTGGTCACCAAGGCCAACATCATGAAGAAGACCGACGGTAAATTTACCGCCATCTGCCATGAGGTCGCTGCCGACTATCCCGGCATCACCGTGGACGATTACTACATCGACATCATGACGGCGAATCTGCTGAAAGAGCCGCTGCGGGAGCAGTTCCAAGTGGTGCTGCTGCCCAACCTCTACGGCGATATCATCACCGACGAGGCTGCCCAGATTCAGGGCGGCGTGGGTACGGCGGGCAGCGCCAACGTGGGCGACCGCTACGCCATGTTCGAGGCGATCCACGGCTCCGCCCCCCGGATGATCGAGCGGGGCATGGGGGATTACGCCAACCCGGCCAGCATCATCAAGGCTGCCGCCATGCTGCTCCGCCACATCTGCCGCGCCGATGCTGCCGCGCGTCTGGAAAAGGCCATGGCGGAGTGCAAAGTTGAGGTCAAGAGCGACGGTACTGCGGCCACTGCCGCACAGTACGCCGACGCTGTGATGGCGCTGCTGTAAAATTGGATATGGTGAAACGAACGATGCTTCCTCGGAAGGGGAAGCATCGATTTTACATAATAGGAGACAAAATAAAAACGCCGCTGAAAAATCAGCGGCGGATTTATATGCCAAGATAATCAGACGGCGCGCTCAACCTTGTTGGAGCGGAGGCATCTGGTACAAGCGTACACATGGCAGGGGGTCCCGTTAACGACAGCCTTGACGCGCTTCACGTTGGGCTTCCATGCACGGTTGGAACGTCTGTGGGAGTGAGAGACCTTGATACCGAAGGTTACGCCCTTACCACAAAAATCACACTTAGCCATTTTCTAGCACCTCCCATCCGATAATGACTCGATAAATACGCCAATTCACAGGCGCTTAGATATGATATCAGATTTCGCGGTAAAATGCAAGTGTTTTTTTCAAAATAATTTGTTTTTTTGAAATGTATTGATATTCCCGCCCCGTACGGGTATAATGGTGGGGAAAAGCTTGCTTTCGGGGTGAAAACCATGACGGATACATACAGTGTGCCGCTGAAAACGCTGGTAAAGGAATTTAATCTGGAAGTCACCTATGCGTCCACGGATTTTGACGCCATCCGCATCACCGTTGAGGACGTGGCAAGACCCGGCCTTCAGCTGGCGGGCTACTTTGACCATTACGAGCCTATGCGTTTGCAGGTCATGGGCAATGTGGAAATGAGCTATGTGGACAAATTGCAGCCCAAGGAGCGGGGCGCGATTTTCGACCGGCTGTTTTCCTACAAATTCCCGGCGCTGCTCATCGCCCGGGACATCCCGCCCCACGCCGAGTGCCTCCAGATGGCGCAGAAGCACAATGTTACCGTCCTGCGCACCAAGGAAGCCACCAGCACCATCGTTTCCACCATCATCACCTACCTGAAAGCCGCGCTGGCGCCCCGGATTACCCGCCACGGCGTGCTGGTGGAGGTCTACGGCGAGGGCATTCTCCTGATCGGCGACAGCGGCATCGGCAAAAGTGAGGCCGCCGTGGAGCTGCTCAAGCGCGGCCACCGGCTGATCGCCGACGACGCCGTGGAAATCCGCAAGGTCTCCACAAATTCGCTGGTGGGTACCGCTCCCAAGCTGATCCGCAATTACATCGAGCTGCGGGGCATCGGCATCGTCAACGTGGCGAAGCTGTTCGGCATGGGCGCCGTCCGCACGGAAAATGAGATCAACCTGATCGTGAACATCGTTCCATGGAACACGCAGGAGGTCTACGACCGGCTGGGTCTGGAGGAGCAGTACATGGAGCTGCTGGGGGTCAAAGTCCCCATGAACACCATCCCCATCACCCCGGGGCGGAACCTTGCCATGATTCTGGAGGTGGCGGCCATGAACAACCGTCAGAAAAAGCTCGGCTATAACGCCGCGCTGGAGTTCACGGAGCAGGTCAACCAACATTTCGACGAAAACATGGGAAGAAACACATGAAAGAGTTTACCATCGGCCGGAACGACGCGGGGCAGCGCTTAGACCGCTTTCTTGCGAAGGCAGTTCCGCTGCTTCCGGCGTCTCTGGCGCAGAAATATATCCGCATCAAGCGCATCAAGTGCAACGGCAAGCGCATCGACCGGGACACCCGGCTGCAAGAGGGCGATGTCTTGCAGCTGTATATCAACGACGAGTTTTTTGACAACCCCCGGGAGGACAACGCCTACCTCACCGTGGCGAATCCCAATCTGAACATCGTCTACGAGGACGAAAACATTCTGCTTGTGGACAAGCGCCCTGGCCTTGCGGTGCATCCCCACGACGGCGCGGAATATGGCCGCACCCTGATCGACCACATCCAATCTTACCTGTACCAGAAGCGGGAGTGGCGTCCCCGGGAGGAAAACGCCTTCACCCCGGCGCTGTGCAACCGGATTGACCGGAACACCGGGGGCATCGTGATCGCCGCCAAGACGGCGGAAGCTCTGCGGGTGATGAACCAGAAGATCAAGGATCGGGAAATCGACAAGCGGTATCTTGCCATTGTGGAGGGGAGCCCCAAACCCAAAGAGGGGAGCCTGAAAGGGTATCTCTTCAAGGACGCCCAGAAAAACCGGGTGTACGTCACGGACACGCCCCAGCCCGGCAGCAAGACCTGCCAGACCAATTACAAAACCCTCGCAAGCGCGGGGGGGCTTTCTCTGGTGGAGTGCGAGCTGATCACCGGTCGGACGCACCAGATCCGCGCTCAGTTCGCCCACGCGGGACACCCCCTGCTGGGGGACGGCAAGTACGGCAAGCTGGACAAGCGCTTCGACCGGAGCTATCAGGCGCTGTATTCCTACAAGCTGACCTTCACCTTCACCACGGATGCAGGGGCGCTGGATTACCTGAACGGCAAGTCCTTTCAGGTGGAAAAGGTGGATTTCGCGGAGCAGTATTTTCCCGATGTGAAAATATGAAAATGGCATCCCGGATGGGATGCCATTTGGCGTATTTCAAAGGGCTTGCGGAGGAAAGGTGTAAGGGAAAAACGGTCAGCTTTTGAAAATATCAGAAAAAACAAACTCTGATCAATCCTAATATAAATAGGTGTACAGGATAGAAGAAATAAAAGAACCACTTAGAGAAGTTCTTTCCTTTATTCATTCGTTTGCCATTATAAAAATATATGATTGCAATTCCGGCAAGTGCAATACCCAACATACTTCCTATTGCATAAATTATATTTGTTTTTATAGAAAATCTTCCAATACCGCCTAAGAAATTGAAAGTTCCAAATAACAACATTGAAACAGCAAATGCATATTTGATTTTAATTTCTGAATTACGACTCCAAATAAATAACAATGTAAATATAGGTGCTAATAATGCCCAGTCCGAAATCAGAGAGAGCAGAATCAACCCTAACACACAGATGATTTTTAAAACTATATTTGACACTTTTTCAACTACAGTCAGAATACAAAAACAAATTAATAGGGTAAATAGCATATTAAGTCCTTGAAATTCCAATATTCCACTTTCCGTAAAAGCAAAACAATATGGAAATTCAGAGATCAAAGCAAAAATTAACAATCTGATTGCATAGTTCTTTTTTGAATGCGTATATTGATATCCTTCAACAAGAAAGTAACACATTACAATTGCTGTAAAATATCCCAAATCTATAAAAAGCTCTGACCATAATTTTCCTGACTTCATAAAAATCGTTGATATATGATTCAACAACATTAAAAACATAGCAATATACTTAATAGCATCCCGATTAAGTATTTTATATTTATCCATCATACCATTTCCACCTTTTGTACGAATCTCCGCTTTTTTAACAAAAGCAACATGTCACACATATCTTTACCCTGTGGGAAAAACCTGTAACATATTTTAATTTCTCTAAAAACAGACTCCAAGAGAATAAATTTAAATTTACTGTTCCTTACAAATTCCGATTTATTGAACTGACATTCAGTATAGCACACACGAAACCCGATAGCAAGGGCGCATACCCTTTTCGACAGGCAAAATGGCATCCCAGAGGGATGCCATTTTTCGTATGCAGCTATTGCCAGCCCGCGTCCTCGGACTCGGATTTGCGCTGGCGGGAGAGAAGCGCCTGAACGGCGTCCTTCACGTCTGCGCCCTCGTAAAGCACCTTGTAGGCGGCGTCGGTGATGGGCATGTCAATGCCCTTTGCCTTGCCCAGCTCATAGGCGGATTTGGCGGCATAATAGCCCTCCACCACCGCGCCGACCTCCTTCATGGCGGTCTGGGGATCCTTACCCTGACCGATGAGGATGCCAGCCCGACGGTTGCGGGAGTGCATGGAGGTGCAGGTGACGATCAGGTCGCCCACACCGGCAAGCCCGGCAAAGGTTTCCTTTTTCGCACCAAGCGCCACGCCCAGACGGGCGGTTTCTGTCAGACCCCGGGTCATCAGCATGGCCTTGGCGTTGTCCCCGAAGCCCAGACCGTCGGTGATACCGGCGCACAGGGCAATGACGTTTTTCAGCGCCGCACCCAGCTCCGCGCCCACGGGGTCGGGGCTGGTGTACACCCGCAGGGTGTCCGCCATGAAAGCGTCCTGCACGAATTCCGCAAGCGCCTGATCGGTGCTGGCAGCCAGCAGACCGGTGGGAAGATTGATGCAGACCTCCTCGGCGTGGCTGGGGCCGGTGAGGGCGACGACGTTCTTGCCGGTCTCCTGGGCGACCACCTGGCTCATGCGCATGTGGGTGTTCTGCTCCAAGCCCTTGGTGACGGAGACCACCACGGCATCTTCGTCAATGTAGGGAGCCACACCCCGGCTGACGGCGCGCAGGGGGAAGGAGGGCGTTGCCATGACCACCAGCTTGCAGCCCCTGACGCAATCGTAATCGCCGCTGATTTTTAAGGTTTCCGGCAATACCGCCGCGGGAAGGCGGGGATTGTGGTGGGTTTCCAGCATTTCCGGAATCTTGTCCTTTTCGTACGTCCACATGGTCACGTCGTGACCGTTTTTGCACAGACGGACGGCCAAAGCGGTACCCCAGGCGCCGCTGCCAACTACTGCTGCTTTCATGATTTGCTTCCTTTCCCAAAGAGATTGGTTTTCCGCTCCTCGCCGTGAATCAGGCGGAGAATGTTTGTCCGGTGCATGAAGACGCACAGCGCGCCCATGAAAATGCCCCCGGCCATGACGTACACGTGGTCATGCTGGAAGACGACAAAGCCGACGGCGAAGGTGATGGAGGCCAGCACGCTGCCGAGGGATACGTACTTCGTGATGAGATAGGTCACGAAGAAAACGACACCGATGAGCAGCCCGATGCGCCAGTCGATCGTCCACGCAATGAACCAGCCGCTTAAAATGCCCTTGCCGCCCCGGAAGCCCTGTAAGGCGGGGAAATCATGCCCCAGCATTACACAGACACCTGCAAGGGTCATCCCCTCCAGACGCAGACCGTAAGGCTCGAACACAAGAGCGCCCAGCAGACAGGCGAGGACGGCCTTGCCTACGTCGATGGCAATGACCATCGCGGAGCGCCCCGCGCCATAGCTGCGGATGAAATTGGTCAGCCCCGCGTTGCCGCTGCCATGGCTGCGCACGTCGTCGTGAAGCATGGCGCTGACGCAGATGGCACCATTATGGTTGCCGAGAAAATAGGAGACAAGGGCGGTGATGAGAATTCTCTGGAGCATCATTCGTCCTCCTTGTCGCCCCGCTGCCGGATGGTAATGCGGATGGGGGTGCCGTTCAGACCGAAGACCTCCCGGATCTGGTTTTCCAGATAGCGCTGATAGGAGAAATGGAACAGCCGGGCGTCGTTGCAGAAAATGACGAAATGGGGCGGCTTGGTGCTGGCCTGGGTCATGTAGAAAATCTTCAGGCGGCGACCCTTATCCGTAGGCGGCTGCACCCGGGCGGTGGCGTCGGCGAGGACGCTGTTCAGCGCGCCGGTGGTGATGCGGCTGGTATTCTGGGCGTGAACGTCCTGAATGACCTGAAAGAGCCTGTCCACCCGCTGGCCGGTGAGGGCGGAGAGGAACAGCACCGGGGCGTAGAGCATGTAGCTTAAGCCCTGACGAACCTTTGCCTCCATGTCCCGCATGGTGTTGGTTTCCTTGTTCTCCACCGCGTCCCATTTGTTGACCACGATGACGGCGGCTTTGCCCGCTTCGTGGACAAGTCCGGCAATCTTGGTGTCCTGCTCGGTAACGCCATCGTTGGCGTCAATGAGGATCAGGCACACGTCTGCCCGGTCGATGGCGCTGATGGAACGCATGTTGGAATATTTTTCGATGGCATCGTCCACCTTGCTCTTCCGGCGCATACCGGCGGTGTCGATGAAGCAGTATTTCCCGGTTTCGTTTTCAAAATAGGAGTCGATGGCGTCCCGGGTGGTGCCGGCCACGTCGGAGACGATGACCCGCTCCTCGCCGAGAATCCGGTTTAACAGGCTGGACTTGCCCACGTTGGGCTTGCCCACGATGGCGACCTTAATGACGTCGCTGTCTTCCTCGTCGCCGGAATCCTCCGGGATGTTTTCCAGAACCCAGTCCAGCAGATCGCCGGTACCGTGGCCGTGGATAGCGGAGGTCTCAAACAGGTCGCCGATGCCGAGACTGTAAAACTCGTACACATCGGGATTCACGGGGCCGACGGAGTCGCACTTGTTCACGGCCAGAGCGATGGGCTTGCCGGATTTGCGCAGCATGGTTGCTACGTCCTGATCGGCGGCGGTGACGCCGGAATGCACGTCTACCACCATGATGATGGCGTCGGCCAGCTCAATGCCGATCTCCGCCTGACGGCGCATGAATTTGAGCATCTCGCTGTCCGTACCCGGCTCGATGCCGCCGGTGTCCACCAGAGAGAAGGTGCGCCCGCACCATTCGCAGCTGCCGTAAATTCTGTCCCGGGTGACGCCGGGGGTGTCCTCTACGATGGAGGTGCGCTGCCCTGTGAGTTTATTGAAAAGCATGGATTTGCCCACATTGGGTCGCCCGACAATGGCGACCAGAGGTTTTGCCATGGTAACACTTCCTTTCCATATGACGGATTATCCAGTTTATTATGACACATCTTTCCTGCAAAAGCAATGCAAAAAAGTGGATTCATACAAATTTAACAGAGCGATTTTGGTGAATATTGCTTTTGGAACACGCAAAATAGCATGGAAAAAGAGGAAGGCGCGATGCACCTTCCTCTGCTTTCCGCTTTTTGGCTTACTCAGCCTCGACAGCCACGACCTGACGGCCATTGTAGGTACCGCAAGCCTTGCAGGCTCTGTGGGGCATGACGGGCTCGCCGCACTTGGGGCAAACCGCTACGCTGGGAGCGGACAGCTTCCAGTTGGAGCCACGGCGCTTATCGCGGCGGGCCTTGGACACTTTACACTTAGGAACAGCCATGGTGACACCTCCTTGGTCAAACTGCTTTTTACAGCATTCATTTTGGACTTACTTCTCAAGAAGCTGCTTCAAAGCAGCAAATCGGGGATCAAGCTCCTTCTGGCAGCTGCAGGGGCCGTCGTTCAGGTTTTTGCCGCAGCGCTGGCAAATGCCTTTGCAGTCCTCCTTGCACAGCAGCTTGGAATCCAGACTCAGGACGAAAACCGTCCGTACAATATCGTCCAGATCGGCGCTGTCTCCCTCCAGAGGGAATACCCACTCGTCTTCGTTCTCTTCGTCGGCCATTTCCGTCACCAGAACCGCATCGATGGGGAAGCGGACTTCCCGGCTAAAATCTCTGGCGCATCGGTCGCAGGTGCCGTGGATGCAGGTGGAGATCTCACCGGTCATCACAAGAACACCCGCGGTGTTCCGCACCGTGCCCTCTGCCGCGACCGGCTCGGACACAGGGTAGCTGACACCGTAACAAAGATCACTCAGGTCAACGGTTGTGGAAAAGGTGACTGACGCGCCCGGACTGTCAATGATTTTGGAAAGCCCCAGCAGCATACTTTTCCCCCTTCTCACAGTCGTGCCTAGATATTATATAGGCTTTTGTGTCATTTGTCAAATGATTTTTTCACAAAATCTCTGCATTTCTCCAGTAAAAAACAGGGCGCATCCGCATTGAGAAGATCAGCCGCGCAAAGTCCGGTTCTAAACCCCCGGCCGGGGACATACCATGCACTAACCAAGCGCAGGAGCCTTTCTCCTGCCGAGAAGGAGGCTGGCTATGGATCAAATTTATGCGGACATTGCTGCCAGAACCGGCGGCAATATTTATGTGGGTGTTGTCGGGCCGGTGCGTACCGGAAAATCGACCCTCATCAAACGGATTATGGAGGAGCTGGTGATTCCCGGCATCTCCGACCCCTATCGCAAGGAGCGCGCCAGAGATGAGCTGCCCCAAAGCGGTTCCGGGAAGACCATCATGACTTCGGAGCCGAAGTTCGTCCCCGAGGAAGCGGTGGAGATTTCCCCCGACGGCGTGACGAAGCTGCGGGTGCGGCTGATCGACTCCGTGGGCTACATGGTGGACGGCGCGGTGGGCGCGGAGGAGGACGGCGTGCCGCGGATGGTGACCACCCCATGGTACGACCACGAGATTCCCATGACGGAAGCGGCGGAGCTGGGGACGAAAAAGGTCATGGAGGGGCACTGCTCCATCGGCATTGTGGTGACCACCGACGGCACCATTACGGAAATTCCCCGGGAGGATTACGTACAGGCGGAAAAACGGGCCATCACCGACATGCAGAAAACGGGAAAACCCTTCCTCGTGATCGTCAACTCCCGCAACCCGGCGGGGGAGGCGGCGGGGGCGGTAAAGGCGTATCTGCAAAACACCTTCGCTCTGGAGCCCATCGTGGCGGACTGTCAGGCGCTGGACGCCGAGGGTATCGGCAAGCTCATGAAGGCGCTGCTGTACACCTTCCCCATGAGCGAGCTGCGGGTGCATCTTCCCCGGTGGATGGACGCGCTGGAGCCGGAGCATCCCGTGAAGGCGGCGCTGTATCAGGCGCTTCTCCAAATGGCCGAGGAAATTCACACGCTGGGTCAGGCGGAAGGGGTGCTGGCCGGACTGCGGGAGCTGCCCCAGGTGCAGGACTACAACCTGCGCAGTGTGGATTTGGGCAGCGGCAGCGTGATCTGCGCCATCGTGTTCCCGGAGTCGCTGTTCTACGAGATTCTGAGCGCCCGGGCGGGAATGCCCATCCGAAGCGACGCCCAGCTGCTGCAGCTGCTGACTGAGCTGTCCCGGGTCAAGCAGGAATACGACAAGATCTCTGACGCCCTTTCCGCTGTCCGGGCGACGGGCTACGGCGTGGTGATGCCCGCGGCAGAGGAAATGAAGCTGGAAACGCCGGAGATCATCCGCAAGGGCGGCGCTTACGGCGTGAAGCTGAAAGCGGGCGCGCCCTCCATTCACATGGTGCGTGTGGACATTGACACGGAGATCAACCCCATGGTGGGAGACGAAAAGCAGTCTCAGGATCTGGTCAATTCCCTCATGGGCGAAGACCCGGAAAAGCTGTGGCAGAGCAACATTTTCGGAAAATCCGTGTACGACCTGATTCAGGAGGGGCTGACCACGAAGCTGCTGGGAATGCCGGAGGAAGTCAGGGGCAAGTTCCGGGGAACACTGACAAGAATCGTCAACGAGGGCGCGACGGGGCTGATCTGTTTGATTCTGTAGGCGAAAATGTGGGCGTTCCGGCATTCCTTTCTTGACATTCCCCGTTTGCAGAGGTAAACTAAAGAAAAAAGGGAGGAATGCACAGTGTCCATTACCATTGAATACCTTTGGAAAGACCGCAAGCGTCATCTGGGGATGCCCCTGTCATTTACCCGTTATCAGTTGTCCGAGGATCGGCTGTTCCTGTCCCAGGGATTTCTGAACATCCGGGATGACGATATTCTTCTTTACCGGGTGCGGGACATCGATACCAGACGCAATCTGTGGCAGCGCCTGTTCGGCGTGGGAACGGTCACGGTGCTGTCCTCCGACAAGACCATGCCGACGCTGGTGCTGAAAAACGTGAAGGACCCGCTCTTTGTCAAGGAACTGATCCACAAGCAGGTGGAGGAAATGAAGCTGAAGCGCCGGGTCCGCTACGGCGAGATCGCAACCACCGGCGACCATGACGACGATGACGATCTGGACGATCGATAAGGCTTTTGCCCCGCCGCTGCAAAGCGGCGGGGGGTATTAGACAGTTAACAGGCACGGCGGTATAATCTGCCGTGCCTGCCCTTTGTATTGTGTAAAGCAGATTCATGTGAGCACCCCTTGCCTCTCCCTATGGGAGAGATGGCCGAGCGAAGCGAGGACGGAGAGGGTATACTAGGGTGCAAGGCCCTCTCAGTCACCTACGGTGACAGCTCTCCCAAAGGGCGAGCCAAGGGGGTGTACGCATTTTGGCGCGAGAAATGGAGCGTATCTGTACCGATACGCTCCATTCGCTGTTTTATGACTGCCCATCAAAGCGGCGGGACGATTTTCTGTTTAAGAATTTCTTTGTACGGGAAAATAAATCATCAGGGTGCTTTACCCTTGAGAAAATTCGTGATACAATACACTTTACGATTCAGATTGTTGAGGGGGAGTCCCTGTGAAGCGAACCGGCAGAAAATTTCATTGGAATTATACGGCGTTGGCCTTTGCCATTCCCTGCATGGGAATGCTGTTTGTCATGCTTATCAGCCAATACGAGCCGTTCGGCAAGTATTCCATGCTGTATTCGGATATGTACCACCAGTATTATCCCTTCTTCGTGGCGTTCCGCCGCGCCCTTCGTAGCGGAAGCGGGCTGCTGTACACATGGAGCATCGGCATGGGGATGGATTATCTGGGGCTGATCTCCTATTATCTGGCGTCGCCGCTGAACCTGCTCAGCGTTCCGGTGCCGGAGGGCTGGCTGCTGGAGTTTTTCTCTCTGCTGGTGCCGGTGAAGCTGGGATTCGCGGGGATGTTTTTTGCCATTTTCCTGAAAAAGCTGTTCGGCAAGAACGATGCGTCCATTGCGGTGTTCGGCGGTTTTTACGGGCTGTGCGCGTGGGCGCTGGGGTATCAGTGGAATGTGATGTGGCTGGACACCTTCGCCCTGCTGCCGCTGGTGGCGCTGGGGACGGTTTGCCTGTTGAAGGAGAAAAAGTTTTTCCTCTATACGATTACGCTGTTTCTGTCCGTCTATTCCAATTATTATATCGGGTTCTTTACCTGCATTTTCGTTTTCCTGCTGTTTTTCGTGTATGAGATCTGCCGCTGGGGCGGGTGGAAGAAGCTGTTTGCGGATCTTGGGAGAATCGCCCTGTTTTCCCTGCTGGCGCTGGGAATGACTGCCATTCTGACCTTCCCGGCGCTGTCGGCCCTGCAGACTACCCAGTCCAGCGTGAACAATTTCCCCACCGGCTTCCGGCTGAACATCGCCAAGGAAAACACAATCAAGGGGCTTCTGGACGCCATGCGGCAGGTGGCGGGGAACATGGGCGGCAGCATCGAGCCGACCTTCAAGGAAGGACTGCCCAATCTTTACTGCGGTATTTTCAGCATCCTGCTGATGTTCCTGTACCTGATGGCGAAGGACGTCAAGCGCAGGGATAAGTGCTGCGCCGTGATCCTGCTGCTGTTTTTCAACGTGAGCTTCATCATCCGGCAGCTGGATTTCATCTGGCACGGCTTCCATTTTACCAATATGATCCCCTATCGGTTCAGCTTCCTGTACAGCTTCGTGGTGCTGTACATGGCCTACCGCGCATGGCTGATGCGCAGGAAGTTCCGCCCGGTGCAGATCGTGATCGCCGGGGCGCTGACTGCGGGGGTGCTGGCCTGCTCCAATGAGCTGTTCGAGACCGTGCCGCTGGAGCTGGGCAGCCTGACGCTGCAAATCCCTCTCTACTTTATATATAATCTGATTTTTCTGGTGCTGTATCTCACCGTCATGCTCTACGGTCAGCTGGAGGTGCCGGAGGGCGACACGGAGCGTCAGAAAATCCGCGCCCGCGCCAAGCGGAACCGGCAGCGTGCCCGAATCCGGATCCTGGCGCTGTCTGTCATGGGCGTGGAGCTGATTGCCACGCTGATATGCTTCGGACTGTATTTCACGGGTACGGGTGTGTCCAATTATCCAAAGGGAACCACCTACACTGCCTCCGTCATCCGCTATATGTACGAGCGGGAGGACGATAACCTCTTTTTCCGGGCGGAGACCACCCATTCCCAGACCCTGAACGACGGCGCCCTCAACGGCTACAACGGCATTTCTGCCTTCACCAGCTCCGCCAATGTCAGGGTCACGGAGTTTATGCGGGCGCTGGGCTACGGCGCGAAGAACACCTATAACCGCTACTGCTTCGAGGAGAGCTCCCCGATGGCGAACCTGTTTCTGGGCATCAAATATATGATCGAGCGGGACGGGAAGGACAAGTCCAGCACCTATTTTGACGAGGTGAACCGCTTCGGTGTGGCGTCCTTGCTAGTCAATACCGCGTATCTGCCTTTGGGATTCCTGACGGAGCCGGAACTGGCAGACCTGGATTTCTCTGCCAGCAACGGAACCTTCCAGTTCCAGAACGATCTGTTCACCGCGGCCACGGGGATTGACGAGGAGGTCTGGCACAAGCTTCAGGGCGAGAATCTGGCCATCACCGGCAACGGCGCGGACATCACGGAGAGCAATTCCACCGGCTACTGCAAGTATTCCGGCTGCGTTTCCGGTGCGAATGTGACCTATACCTACACCGCCGACCGGGACGGCTTTGTGTGCGTCCACCTGAATCTGCCCAAGCGGAACGATTTCTACGTCAGCGTCAATGGCGTGGAGCTTTACAAGGAGACCATCAGCCTGTCCCAGATGATCGCGGTGGGGGATGTGAAGACCGGAGATACGGTGGACATCCGCATCGAGTGCGACAAGGACGAGAGCAGCACCATGACTGTCAGCGCCGCCGTTCTCAACGGGGAGCGGTTCGCCCGGGGCTATGAAATTCTGTCGGCGTCCCAGCTGAATCTGACGAAGTTCCGCTCCACGCTGGTGGAGGGAACCATCGACTGCGACCGGGACGGCCTGCTGTATACCTCCGTTCCGCAAAACGGAAACTGGAGCGTCAAGGTGGACGGCAAGTCTGCCGAGATCAAACTGGTAGGGGACTGCATGGTGGCCGTGAATCTGACGAAGGGCGTCCACACCGTTCGCCTGATGTATCACAACGCCGCGTTCAGCCTTGGCTGGAAGATCAGCCTCGCCTGCGCCGCCGTTTTCGGCGGGCTGGCATGGAGCGTCTACAGGCCCGACAAGAAGTACAAAAAATAACAAATACGCTGCCATCTCCCAATCGGGGATGGCAGCGTAAACTTTATCGGATTGCTTCCGTGATGGTGCCTCCGCCGACCACCAGATCGCCCTGATACACCACCACCGCCTGACCGGGGGTGACGGCACGCTGGGGGATGTCGAATTCCACCCTGGCAAAGCCGTCCGCTTCGGGGTAAATGGTTCCGGGCTGTTCCGTCTGGCTGTGGCGGGTCTTGACCGTTACCCTGACCGGCTCCGTCAGCTCCGGGAAGGGATACCAGACCCAGTTGTTTCCCCGCAGGGCAGAGGAAAACAGCGCCTCATTCGGCCCCACGGTGACGGTGTTCTTTTCCATATCCTTTCCGCAGACGTATACCGGCGCGCCCATGGCCAGACCCAGCCCCTTGCGCTGTCCCAGCGTGTAGCACACAGCGCCCCGGTGCTTGCCGACCACGCGGCCGCTTTCGTCCAGAAAATCCCCGGCGGGGTAGTGCTTGCCGGTGTAGCGTTCCAGAAAAGCCGGGTAGTCACCGTCCGGCACGAAGCAGATGTCCTGAGAGTCGTGCTTACGGGCGTTGATAAAGCCGTTTTCTTCTGCGATGGCACGTACCTCCTGCTTGGTCAGACCGCCGAGGGGGAACTGAATCCGGGCAAGCTGCTCCTGATTTAAGCAGGCGAGAAAGTACGTCTGGTCTTTGGCCTTGTCCGCCGCCTTATATAATAGGTATCGGTCGCCGGACTTCCTTACTTGCGCGTAATGCCCGGACACCACGCAGTCGCACTCCAGCTCCAGAGCGCGGCGGAGGAGCCGGTCGAATTTCAGATACCGGTTGCAGTCGATGCAGGGGTTGGGAGTGCCGCCGCATTCGTAGCAGCTGACAAATTTCCGGATGACCTGCCGCTCGAAATCGTCTTTGAAGTTGAACACGTAGTGGGGAATTCCCAGACGTCTGGCCACGCTGCGGGCGTCCTCCACGTCGTCCAGACTACAGCAGGTGTGTCCTTTTTCCAGACCGATCATATCATTGTCGTACAGCCGCATGGTCGCGCCGACACATTCGCAGCCCGCGCGGAGCATCAGCAGCGCCGCCACGGAGCTGTCCACGCCCCCCGACATGCCGATCAGCGCCTTCTTGCCGTCCATGAAATCCCTCCCGATGACTTTTTTTGAGTATATCAGCGGAAAAGGAGAATGTCAACGGAGAAAACCTGACAGGCAGGAAAAAAGAATGACATTTTCTGCGCCGAAAAATGGCATATTTCCCGTATTTATGACAGAAACGGTATACAATACGGGAAGAAAAGAGAAGGGGAAGCTTTTTGGTAAAACAAACTGTAACAAAAATGTAATTTTTTTCAAAAAAGGGGTTGCAATTTGTAAACACCTCTGTTATAATATGGCTACTTACATAAGAGCAAAGGAGTAAGTAGCTATGAAAAAGAGAATTGTGTGTGTATTATTAACTCTGATTATGCTGGTCAGTCTGGTGCCTGTCACCGCTCTGACCGCGTCCGCTGCTTCGCTGAAGACCAGTGAGGCCGCGATCACGATCATGAAGAAACTGGCTATTTTTAAGAAGGACTGCTATCAGGTACCCGGTACCAATGAGTTCCGCATTGGTTACGGTACGATCTGCTCTGAGAAGCATAAGACGACGTATAAGGACGGAAAGGTTCAGGACAGCACTGATGCAGGCAAGCACTCCATCACCCAGGCGCAGGCTGACCAGGCTCTGCGCAAGCTGATTCTGGATCTGGACGCGAAGGTCAACGCCTTTGCTTCCGCCAACAGCCTGACGCTGTCCCAGTGCCAGCATGACGCTCTGGTTCTGTTCACCTTCGACGTGGGCGATTCCTGGATGAGCGGCAGCGGCGTTGTCAAGAGCGCCATCGTCAGCAAGGCCGGCACCAATGACCTGCTGAAGGCCATGAGCGACTGGGCGGGCGATCAGGATGATTTCCGCCGCAGAAAGATTGAAGTCAATATGTACAAGAACGGGGTTTATTCCGATGTGACGCCCAGCAGCTTCGGCACCGTTACATATAATCCCGATGGCGGTGTCATAGCTCCGAACTATGCGACCTCCTACACCTTGCTCTTTGACACGTCCAAGACTTCCAAGCATATCCCGGCTCCCACCAGAAACGGCTACAAGTTCATGGGCTGGTACTCCGCACAGTATGACGGCACGCTGGTTCCCTCTCTGACGGGCAGCTATAACGGTAAGACGCTGTGGGCTGGCTGGCAGGCAACCTCTGTGACGGCCAACAATGCCAATGACCTTTCTTACGTGCATGGCATCAATGAGACATTGAAGGTGTCCCAGCTGGTTTCTCTGGATGTCTACCCCGTTCCCACCAAGAAGAACGTGAAGCCTTTCCGCACCATCAAGAAAGACACTGCCACCGTTACCGCGATCAAGGACTTTATCGATGATGCTGGCAACAGATGGTGCAAGCTGTCTGCAGCCGGAGATGGATGGGTTCTGCTTAAGTCTTCCGGGCAGAGCGACAGCGGCAATAGCGAATACACCGGCGGCAAGATCGATGTGACCGTCACGGTCACCAACGCCTATGTCAACAGACGTGCCAGTGACAGCGCTTCCAGCGCCAAGAACGGTGTCTACACCGCCGGTACGAAGCTGAAGATCATCGCTACCAACGAAGCCAAGACCTGGGGTCAGGTGGAAGAAAACGGCGTGGCGGTTGGCTGGGTCGCCCTGATGTACACCGACTGGAGCACCGTCTATGACGGCTCCGCTCCCAGTGACGCCAACAACACCACGCCCATTGCCACCGCAACCGTTACCTACAACGGCTATCTGAACGCCCGCAGCGATCCCGGTGTGGACAACAAGATCGTCGGCGGCTTTGCAAAGGATACCACGGTCAATGTTTTCGAGATTCGCACGGTCAACGGCCACCGCTGGGGTCGTACCTCCTCCGGCTGGATCTGCCTGACCTACACCAGTGTTAAGATGCTCACCGACAAGAACGTTTCCGACACGGGCGTTTTGGACTACGCTTTCGAGGTCACTCTCGTGAACGCCGGCGCCGATCTCTCCACCTATGTGCAGCCCACTACCAGTTCCAACAACAGCGATACCATCAAGGCGGGTACCACGGGTCTTAAGATCACCAACGCGGCGGTTGTTGACGGCGTGATCTGGGTGAAGGCACACTGGACGGTCAAGGAGACTGACAAGAACGGTAAGACCAACGTGATTGCCAAGTCCGGCTGGGTGACCTACAATAACTTTAACCTTGTCCCGACCAAGTTCACGGTTGTCAGCGACAGCCTGAACATCAGAAAGGCTGCTGGCAGCGACAATGAGTTCGTATTCAAGCTCACCAAGGGCGTGGAAGTGGAAGTCCACGAGATCAAGCTTGTCGGCGAGGAAATCTGGGGCAAGATCGTGGGATATACTCCGATGACCGGCAGCGGCATTGAGAACTACGACGGCTGGATCAATCTGGCATCCAACTATGTCAAGCGTTCCAGCAAGATCACCATTGACGGCGGCACCAAGGGCGCTATCGGCACCGGCACCGTTGTGAACGCGGATTCCGTCCGTGTCCGTATGACCGGCGCTCTGTACGGCCAGGTTCTGGGCAGCATCAACCGCGGCACCAAGGTGGCCGTTCTGGAAGAGAAGGATGGCTGGTACAAGATCGACTTCGACGTTGACAACAACAAGGAGACCGACAGCTGGATTTACAGCCAGTATCTGGAGGTCAAGATGGGCGTCGTGGAGTCCGGCACCGGCAGCACCGGCGGCACCGGCGGCACCGGTACGACCCAGAAGACGGACGGCACCGGCAAGGGCATCATTGCCAACACCTACGCCGGCGTAAATGTCCGCAGCGGCGCAGGCATCGCCAACGCCATCGTGGGCAAGATTCTCAACGGCACGGAAGTGACCATCCTGGAGGTCAAGCTCGTCGGCGCCGCCAAGTGGGGCCGTGTGAAGCAGGGCTGGATCTGCATGGACTATGTCACCATGATCTCCTACGACGAGATTCCCGGCAACAACAGCAATAACGGCAGCAGCGGCAACAAGGGCACCGGCGTGGACTCCTTCGACGAGGCTGAGAGAACCACCACCACCGCCGTCTACACCGGCTCTGTCAAGGCCGATACCACCGTTTACAAGACGCCTAACCCGAACCTGAAGGATAATACGGTTCGTTCCATCGGCATAGGCGAGAATATCACCATCCATGAGCTGACGGCTGTTACCCTGGAAATTTACGAGGGCGACAAGGTTGACGACAAGAACAAGAACAACGACGTCGAGACCGTTGTGAAGCAGACCTCCTACTGGGCGCGCATCAACGACGGCTGGATCAAGGATCCCGATGTGAACATCCAGCTGAATGCTCTGGACGAGAAGGTTCACACCGTGACCGGCGCTTCCGAGCTGAATGTGCGCAAGGCTGCCGGAACCGGCAATGACAGCATTGCCAAGCTGAAGAAGGGCGATCAGGTTCCCGTGACCAAGCTGGAGATTGTCAAGGATTCCGGCACCAGAACCCTCACCGTCTGGGGTCGTGTGGAAACCAGCGACGGCATCGTGGGCTACTGCGACCTGAGCTACATGTCCGAGGGTGCTCTGTACGAGAAGAAGGAAGAGCCTACGACTCCGACAACTCCCCCCGCGCCCACCATCGGCAGCACCGGCAACACCGGCGACGGCGGCTTCGTGAACAACAAGGGCGGCTACAAGTACACCGGCAAGGTCATCAACACCGAGTCTCTGAATGTCCGCGTTACCGCCTCTACCGGCGCCAAGAAGGCCACCACTCTGAAGAAGGGCGCCAACCTGGTGATCTACGAGACCAAGATCTCCGAGGATATGGCATGGGGTCGTTGCGACGCAGGCTGGGTCTACCTGTACTACGTTGACCTGACTCCTGCCAGCGGCAGCGCCATCGACGCCCGCGTGGTGTACACCGACAACACCATCATCTACACGGATAACGCCGCGTCCTCCGTCGCAGGCACCTATTCCAGAATGTCCGTCATCGACATTTACGAATACGTCGGCGACATGGCCCGCACCGACCTGGGCTGGGTCAGCACCGGTAATCTGCTGTAAGACAGTATTCCCAAATCTCCCCGCGGGAAACCGCGGGGAGATTTTTCTTGCCAGTGGGGCGGGATTGTGATATGATACCCCCAACAGAAATCGGGAGGAATCCAACATGAGCTATGCTGACGAGCTGTATAAGAAAACGTGCCGGGACATTCTGGAAAACGGCTTCTCCGATGAAAATCTGGAAGTCCGTCCCCACTGGGCGGACGGGACACCGGCGCATACCATCAAGAAATTCGGCGTGGTGAACCGCTACAACTTGGCCGAGGAATTCCCCATTATGACCTTGCGGCGCACCTATTGGAAAAGCGCCGTGGACGAGCTGCTGTGGATTTGGCAGAAAAAGTCCAACCGCGTCGCGGATCTGGGCAGCCACGTCTGGGACGAATGGGTGGGGGAGGACGGCACCATCGGCAAGGCTTACGGCTACCAGCTGGGCATCAAGCACCAGTACAAGGAGGGCATGTTCGATCAGGTTGACCGGGTGATCTACGACCTGAAGCACAACCCCGCCTCCCGCCGTATTCTGACGAACATCTACAATTTTGAAGACCTGCACGAGATGAACCTCTATCCCTGTGCCTACTCCATGACATTCAATGTTACCGGCGACACCCTGAACGCCATTCTCAACCAGCGCTCTCAGGATATGCTTACGGCCAACAACTGGAATGTGGTGCAGTACGCCGTGCTGACCCACATGATGGCGCAGGTGGCGGGGTTAAAGGTGGGCGAGCTGGTTCACGTCATCGCCGACTGCCACATTTACGACCGGCACATTCCCGCTGTCAAGGCCATGCTGGAACTGGACGGATACCCCACGCCCACCTTCCGGATGGATGAAAGCATCACCGATTTCTACGCCTTTACCAAGGACAGCTTCTCCATGGAAAACTATCAGTTCCACCCCTTTAACTTTGAGATCCCAATGGCGATCTGAGGTGGGACGATGGAACTGATCGTTGCGGTTTACGACGACTGGGGAATCGGCCGGGACGGGACGCAGCCCGTCGCCCTGTCAGCCGACCGGAAATTCTTCCGGACAACCACCCGTGGGGCAATGGTGATCGCGGGGAGGCGCACCATCGAGGACTTCCCGGGAAAACAGCCCCTTCCGGGGCGGGTCAATGTGGCGCTGAGCAGAAGTGGAGCGGAGATTCCCGGCTTTACGGTCTGTGACAGCGCCGAAAAGGCGGCGGCGCTTTCCCGCACCGCTGAGCGCTGCTTCGTCATCGGCGGCGGGAGCGTTTACCGGCAGATGCTGCCCTTCTGCGACACCGCTTACGTCACAAAGGTGCATGTGACGCCGGAATCCGACACCTTTTTCCCCAATCTGGACGAGGATAAGGACTGGTATCTGGCGGAAACGCTGCAATCCGGTGAGGAAAACGGCATCGCCTACGAAATGTGCCTGTATAAAAGAAAGTAAAAAAGCGCTGCCACTTGGGATGACCTGAGTGGTAGCGTGTTTTCTTTACTTGGACGGCTTGCGTTTTCCGTTTGACTGTCCCGGCTTTTTTCGCACGGGACGAGGCGGCGCGGAACGGATGAGACACTTTGCACCGGAACCGATCAAATCCTCCCGGTGCGCCTTCACCAGCGCTTCCCGCACGAGGGCGTAGTTTTTCGGGTCGCGGTACTGAATCAGCGCCCGCTGCATGGCTTTTTCGTGGGGATCGGTGGGGACGTAGACACGCTCCATGGTGCGGGGGTCAAGGCCGGTGCAGTACATGACGGTGGACAGCGTGGAGGGGGTGGGGTAAAAGTCCTGCACCTGCTCCGGATTGTAGCCCATGTCCCGGATGTACTCGGCCAGCTCCACGGCCTCCTTGAGTGTCGAGCCGGGATGGCTGGACATGAGGTAGGGGACGAGATACTGATTCATGCCGTACTGCCGGTTCAGGGCAAAATATTTTTCCACAAACTGGTTGTACACCGCGTTCCGGGGCTTGCCCATCCGGGCGAGAACCGCGTCGGACACATGCTCCGGGGCGACTTTCAGCTGACCGGAAATGTGGTACTGCACCAGTTCCCGGGAAAAGGTGTCCTTCTTGTCCGCCAGCAGATAGTCGAAGCGGATGCCGCTGCGGATGAACACTTTTTTGACCCCGGGGAGCTTCCGCAGCTTGCGCAGCAGGGCAACATAGTCCGAATGGTCGGCGTTCATGTTTTTGCAGGGGGTGGGGTACAGGCACTGCCGCCCGCCGCAGGCACCCTTGGATAGCTGCTTTTCGCAGGCCGGGTGGCGGAAATTTGCGGTGGGGCCGCCGACGTCGTGGATGTAGCCCTTGAAATCCCTGTCCTTCACCATGATTTCCGCTTCCCGGAGGATGGATTCGTGGCTTCGGGTCTGGACGATCCGCCCCTGATGGAAGGTCAGGGCGCAGAAGGAGCAGGCGCCGAAGCAGCCCCGGTTGGATACCAGACTGAACTTGACTTCCTCAATGGCGGGGACGCCCCCCGCCTTTTCATAGCTGGGGTGATAGGCACGCATGTAGGGAAGGTCGTATACCGCGTCCATTTCCGCTGTGGTCAGGGGCTTCTGGGGCGGATTCTGCACCACGAAGAAATTGTCGTAAGGCTCCGCCAGCCGCTTGGCGGTGAAGGGGTCACAGTTGGCGTACTGGATTTTGAAGCTCTCGGCGTATCTGCGCCGGTCGGCCTTGATCTCGGCAAAGGAGGGCAGGGTGATAGTGGGCAGACTGTCGTCCGGCTCCTTGGTTTTGAACACCGTGCCGTCGATGTAGGTGATGTCCTTCACGTCCAGCCCGGAATTCAGGGCGTCGGCCACCTCCACGATGGTCTTTTCCCCCATGCCGTACATGAGCAGGTCGGCCTGACTGTCCAGTAAAATGGAGCGCTTCATGGTGTCCGACCAGTAATCGTAATGCCCCAGCCGGCGCAGACTCGCCTCAATGCCGCCGATGAGGATGGGAACGTCCTTGTAGGTCTGGCGGATAAGGTTGCAGTAGACCGTGGTGGCGTAGTCCGGGCGCTTGCCCATGACGCCGCCGGGGGTGAAGGCGTCGGTTTTCCGATGGTGCTTGGTGACGGAATAGTGGTTGACCATGGAGTCCATATTGCCGCCGGAGACCAGAAATCCCAGCCGGGGACGGCCGAAAACGTCGATGGATTTGGGATTTTTCCAATCCGGCTGAGAGATGATGCCCACATTGTAGCCGTGGCTTTCCAGAACCCGGCTGATGATGGCGTGGCCGAAGGATGGGTGATCGACGTAGGCGTCGCCGATGATGTACACAAAATCGCAGGCGTCCCACCCGCGGTCAAGCATTTCCCGTCTGGTAATGGGCAGAAATTCCATATACTGCCTCCTGAAAGTACGTTTCTTACAGTATAGCAGACTTTTGGGAGAAAGGGAAGTGGAAAAACTGTCCCGGAATAACGCAGCCGCGGGGCGGCCTGCCGGAATTGCAGACTGCCCCGCTTTTATGCTGGGTTATTGCTCAGGAACGGGCAGCTTTGTGCCGTCGGGGAGGAGAACATAGTCTACCTGCGTAAGATCGATGGCGCTGTCATTTTCCTGATCCCACAGTTCAATTCTTGTGCCGTCTTTCATGACGACACAAATGAAGTGACCATTCCACCTATAAAAATCCGTATAGGACTCGGCGCGCTGTTCCTCGGTCTCGGCGGCGGTATCCCGCACGATCTTGTTGCTGAATTTGCGAAGTTTGAAGGAGGAAACCGGGAATTCCATGACAACATCCGTTCCGTCCGGCAGCCAGCCCGTGCCGGCTTTCATGAGGATGGGACTGGTGAGCAGCTCAAGCTCCCGATCATCGCAGTTATCCGCCCCGAAGGAAATGGGGAATTGCCATTCTCCCTCGGTCAGGGTTTCATCTGTGCTGCTGTAAACCAGGTCAACCAGATAAAGAGTCCATGTGCTTCCGGCGGCAAAGGGGGCATCCGTATTCTTTGCGGTGACGGATTGCGTCAGAAGAACGTCTATGGTGTTGGCCTTTCCGTCACCATCGTCGAGAGTATTAACCGGGCCGAAGGCTGCCTCAGAGCCGTCGGCAGGAACAAGCATACCCCGCCAATTAGCAAAATGCAAAGGCTTCTCTGTGGAAAGAACGATATCCTCCGGGGCGGTGATGCCAATAAGAATCTGAGCCACATAGCCGTCGGTTTCCACGGATTTCACTTCCAGCGTATAGCCGTTCTGGGTCGCTTTCTGAGGCGGCGCAGGTTGCGCGTCCACATCGGCCTGGGTGGGGATGTTCGGCTGGATGGCAAAGTCCAGAGCGTCGGCAACCATGTTCAGCTGCTTTTCCGTCATGTGCAGATATTCAGCGGATACCACCCCGGAATCCTCGCTGAGAATTTCGGGGTTTGCGTCCAGCCATACGGTCATCAGGGCGTCTCCCCGATTGCAGAGAATGTAGCCCCGCTCCTGGCTGGGAGAGGTCAAAATCAGTACGGTATTTCCGGCGGAGGTGGTGTAGTTCCGCTCCACCCAGTCGCCCCGGTCTTCCAGCGTGACATAATCCCGGCTGAAGGTGTCCTGCCGGTTCCAGTAGAGCGCGCCGTTGGTTTGGGTCACCCCATAGCCCTGATCTTCCGGGAAGACAAATTTCATCCACAGATAAAAGTTCCCGGTATCGTCGCAAGAGCCCTCGATGATATCAACGCTGACGTCCTGACTGTCCCGCGCGAACCGCTCCACGCCCAGGGCGTCGCACATGTTCCGGGTGGTGCGGAATTTCAAACGCTGTCCCTCCGGTTTCAGGCCATATTGTTCCGCCAGTTCCTTTGCCTTGGCATCCATGACATCTCTGCAGTTGTCCCAGTAGCCCTCCGGCAGGGTACCGGCTTTGCCCATTTCCTCGCCGTCGGTCGTGTATTTGGTTTGGAAGGCGTAGAAATCTGCACACGCCTTGTAGGCGTCGGAGCCTTCCAGACCGGCCATGGTCAGGGTGGTGGTGTTAACGGTGTGGGGGTCTTCCACGTATACCCCGTCTACCAGAGAATAGTCCCGCTGTTCCGTTCCCGTTCCGATTTTTACGTTTTCCAGTTTCAGCACGTAGACAACGGCGCACCCCACCAGCAGAAGCAGCAGCGCGATCAGCGCCGCAATTAGCAGCGGACGGCGGATGGGACGGTGCGTCTTCCCACTTTCCTGATTCTGGGCGGGGAACTGTCCGGTTTCCGCGTTTTCAATGAGATCGTCGCCGATATACTGTAGACCCCGAAAAATATCCCTTCCGTTCATACGCGAATGCCCTCCTTTGCAAGATATGCCGAAAGCTTTTGCTTCGTCCGGTTCAGCCGCATTTGTACGGCGCTTTCGCTGATGCCGTACCGGGCGGCAATCTCCGCAATGGTATCCACGTACCAGTACCGGCGGAGAAAGACCATCTGATTGTCCGGAGTCAGGGTCCGCAGAAATGCATCCAGAATCCGCCCCAGTTCCCGGGCGTCTGCGGCGCTGTCCCGGTAGGTATCCGGAATGCAGTTTTCCATTTCCTGGGTCAGGGCCACGACCTCCGCCTTCCGCTTCTGGGCGTTCTTCCAGACCACCTTTTTCAGGGCGAAATTCCGGCAGATCTTGGCGATGTACGCGAAGAAATGCTCCGGACGCTTTGGCGGGATCGTGTTCCACGCTTTCAGGTAGGTGTCACTGACGCTTTCCTCCGCGTCCTGACCGTTTTCCACGATCCGGTCTGCCAGATGATACAGCCGTCTCCCGTAGGCGGCATCGGTATGCCGGATGGCGTCCTCATTTCTGGCGAAGAACATATCTATGATTTTGCCGTCATCCATGTTTGGTCACCTCACTTGTAGTTTGTCCTTCACCCCTATAGATCGATTTTGCACGCAAAACCTCACGCATTTTTCAAAAAATTTTGAAAAATGGCGTGGCCGAGGCCACGCCGCTCAGGATTTTTTCTCAAGCTTCCGCTTGACACCGTCGGTGCCGATGATGTAGGTGTTTTCCAGCTGACCTACCAGATTGGCCTTAACGGAATCGATGTAGATTCGCCGCAGCTTGTCCCGCTCTGCCAACTCTTCGGGGGTCAGACCCTCGGCCTTCGCCTTTTTTGCCAGAACATTGATTCTGGCGATCACTTCGTCCATTTTCATGTTTTTGTAAAACCTCACACATACCGGTGGATGACCACCGAAATTCTGTCCTTTTTTGTCCGGCCGTTGATGGCCGCAAGCTTGATTTTTCCCAGCCCCCGGACGGAGATTTTCGCGCCCTCCGGGACGGACTTGTCCGGTTTTTCACAGGGAAGACCGTCAATGGCGGCTTTTCCGGCGCTCACATATTGGGCGGCGAGACTCCGCCCGATGCGAAAGCCGGAGGAAATGACGCTGTCCAGCCGCAGCGACGCCAGCGTGTCCCGGATTTCCTTGATTTCCGGTTCCGGGATGTGGACGTCCGAAAGGGGAATTTGGCGCAAATGCAGCTTCGTCCGTCCGGCGGAGGTGAAGTTCTGCAATAAATAGGGGGCAATCTCCGCCGTGACGAAAAAGTCGCAGCTGCCCTTGTCCACGCAGATGTCGCCCACCGTCTCCCGGCCGACGCCCGCGCCCATCAGCGCCCCCAGAAAGTCCCGGTGGCTGGGGCTGTCCCCCTGAAAGAACGCGGCGCGCAGACACACACAGGGGCTGTCTTCGCCGTAGAGACTGGCTTCGTCCAGATAGTCCGGCAGAAAAATCAGCATTTTTCGTTCCGCCTCCTCGTAGCCGCCGAAGGCGTACAGACTTTCCTGCTCGCCGAAGAGATATTTTGCCATTTCCAGCTCCCGGGGGGAGAGAAAGCAGGTGGCGGCGGGGATATTCTTCCGCATTCCCGCGTTCATTTTGTCCCAGAGCTTCGCCAGAAGCAGCCGATCCTCGGCGGACTGGGCGATTTTTTCAATGTTGCTTCGTTCCATGCGATCACCAATGGTACTATACCACAACTTTTGCCGGGTGGGAAGAATTTTTTCTTGTATGACGGCGGCGGGTAGAGTATAATAGGGAAAAAGGAACGCTTTTCGGCGGAAAGGAATCGGACATGGTGACAGGAATCATCGGCGCGGGGGCGTCGGGAATGGCGGCGGCGCTGGCTGCGGCGGAAAACGAAAGCGGGCAGGTCGTCCTCATGGAGCGGCAGGCGAGGGTGGGGCGCAAGCTTCAGGCCACCGGCAACGGGCGCTGCAATTTATCCAATCTCCACGGGACATCCGGCGGCTACCACGGGGAAAATCCGGGGTTTGCCGACTATGCGCTGAGGCAGTTTCCACCCACGGCGGCGCTGGAATGGTTCCGGAGTCTGGGGCTTCTCACCGTGGCGGAGGATTCCGGGCGGGTGTACCCCTATTCCGATCAGGCAAATTCCGTGGTGGATGTGCTGCGGTTCGCGCTGGAAAAGCCGAATATCACGGTAAAGCTGGGATTTGAAGCGGAAAAAGTGAAAAAAACGGCTTCCGGCTTCCGCATTATTTCCGGGGACGAGACGGTGGAGTGCGACAGGCTCATCGTTGCCTGCGGCGGTCTCGCGGGGACAAAGCTGGGGAGCAGCATGTCCGGCTATCAAATTCTGCGGAGCTTTGGCCACAGCTGTACCCGGCTGCGTCCGGCGCTGGTGCAGCTGAAAAGCAGCTGGAACGCGGTTACGAGCCTGAAAGGCGTCCGCGCCAACTGCCATGCGGCCATTCTACACGACGGAAAGCGGTTTTCCGAAAGCACGGGGGAGCTGCAATTTACCCAGTACGGTCTCAGTGGGCCGGTGATTTTCGAGGTGTCCCGGGATGCGTGTCAGGGCGGCGGCGAGTGGCTTTGCCGGTTGGATTTCTTGCCGGATATGGCGGAGAACGCCCTGATATCTGAGCTAAAACGGCGCAGAACGACCAGTCTTCCCGTCTCGGAGCTGTTCACGGGAATCCTCCACAACCGCCTTGGCCGGGTGCTGACCCAGACGGCGGGGATTTCCGCGGGCGGGGCGATTTCCGACCTTTCCGACGAGGAGCTGCGTCAGGCCGCCCATGCGGCGAAGGCGCTGAGCGTACATCTGACCGAACCTATGGGCATGGACAGCGCACAGGTGACGGCGGGGGGCATTCTCACGTCGGAATTTGATGAAACGACCATGGAAAGCCGCCTCGTTCCGGGGCTTTACGCCTGCGGAGAGGTCTTAGACATTGACGGCGACTGCGGCGGCTATAATTTACAGTGGGCGTGGAGCTCCGGCCGTCTGGCCGGACAGAGCGCCGGGAGGAACGACACATGATCCGTTTGAGCGATATTTCCCTGCCGCCGGAACACAGCGCCCACCAGCTGCCTTTCGAGGCGGCGCGGATGCTGCGGATTCCCAACTCCAAAATCCGCGGCGTGCGGATCGTCCGGCGGAGTGTGGACGCCCGGAAAAAGCCCAATGTGCGTATTATTTACACCATTGACGTGACGGTGGATGGCAGCGAAAAGAAAATTCTGAAACAAAGCGGCTGCAAGCGGGCGTCCATCGCCCCGGCGACGCGGTACAAGCCACCCAAATCCGCAAAAGCGCCGGAGAAACGCCCGGCAGTGGTGGGTTTCGGCCCCGGTGGAATGTTTGCCGCGCTGATTCTGGCGCTGGCGGGCTGGAAGCCGCTGGTGCTGGAACGGGGAGAGGATGCCGCGTCCCGCCACGAGAAGGTGGAAAAATTCTTCCAAACGGGCGAGCTGGATACGAAAAGCAACGTCCAGTTCGGCGAGGGCGGCGCGGGAACGTTTTCCGACGGCAAGCTGAACACCGGGGTCAACAACCCCAGAATCGGCTGGATTCTGGAACAGTTTGTGGCGGCGGGGGCAAGGGAGGACATTCTCTATGACGCCAAGCCCCACGTAGGCACCGACGTGCTGCTGACCGTGGTGCAGAATCTGCGCAAACGCATCATCTCTCTGGGCGGCGAGGTGCGGTTCAATACGCAGGTCACCGGCCTGTGTACGGAGAACGGACGCCTGACCGGGCTGAAAATCGCCGACGGGACGGTCATTCCCTGCGACCGGGCGGTGCTGGCCATCGGACACAGCGCCCGGGACACCTTTGAAATGCTGGACGCTTCCGGCGTTCCCATGGAGCCGAAGCCCTTCGCCATGGGCGTGCGCATCGAGCAAAAGCAGCGGGACATCGACATTGCCCAATACGGCGGCGAAAATCCCGCCCTGCCCCCGGCGGATTATAAGCTGGTGGAGCATCTGGACGGGGAGACGGTGTATACCTTCTGCATGTGCCCGGGCGGATATGTGGTGGCGGCGGCCAGCGAGGAAGGACGGGTGGTCACCAACGGCATGAGCTATGCCGACCGGGACGGGGAAAACGCCAACGCAGCGCTGCTGGTGACGGTGAATCCCGCCGATTTCCCCTACGAAGGTGTCCTCGGCGGGATGCGCTGGCAGCGGGAAATCGAGGAAAACGCCTACCGCGTCAGCGGCAGCTACCGCGCCCCGGCGCAAATAGTGGGAGATTTTCTCGCGGGAAGACCCAGCGACCGGGCGGGGCGGGTAACGCCGACTTACCGTCCGGGGGTGACCTGGTGCGACCTGCACGACGTGCTTCCCGGGAAGATCACCGACGCCATTGCCCAGGCACTGCCCCGGCTGGACGGGAAGCTGAAAGGCTTTGCAGACCCGGACGCGGTGATGACCGCGCCGGAGACCCGCAGTTCTTCCCCGGTGCGGATTATCCGGGATTCCTCCCGGCAGTCTTCCCTTCGGGGGCTGTACCCCACGGGAGAGGGCGCGGGCTACGCCGGGGGCATCATGTCCGCGGCCATCGACGGCATTATGACGGCGGAGACAATCATTATGGAGGAAAACTATGAACGAGAAACAGATCAACAAATGGCTCCGTAAGCGTTTCAGCCCCGTTGGCTGGACGCTGGTGGGATACTATGTCCTGATGAACATTCTGGTTTCCGTGGCGATGCTGCGGGATGTGATCGCGGGATACCTGAATGCTTTCATAGAGGGAAACGATCAGTATGTGCCGGACGTGTCCGCTCTGACCGGAAACGCATGGGGGTACATCGCCGCCGTGGCCGTCGCTCTGGTGATCCTGTACGCATGGAAGGGCAGAGAATTCTGGGGCGGGGAAGTGCTGAGACGGGAAAAACCCATGAAACCGGGAACTTTGCTGTGCATGGTGTGCCTGTGCGCCGGAACGCAGATGGTAAATTTTGTCTGGATCAATCTTCTTGAGCTGGTGATGAACTGCTTCGGCCGGTCTGCCACCGGGACGCTGGACGCCGTTTCCGGCAGCTCGGACACTGTCAGCATGTTCCTGTACGCATCGTTTCTGGCACCCATTTCGGAGGAGCTGATCTTCCGGGGCTTCGTCCTGCGGTCGCTGCGGCCTTACGGCAAGCGGTTTGCCATCTTGGGTTCCGCGTTCCTGTTCGGACTGTTCCACGGGAACCTGCTGCAAACGCCCTACGCGTTTCTGGTGGGACTGGTGCTGGGATATGTGGCGGTGGAGTATTCCGTCGGCTGGTCCATGGCGCTCCATATCTTCAACAATCTGGTGCTGGCAGACCTTCTGAGCCGTCTGACGGCAAATCTTCCGGAAGTGGCGGCGTCGGTGCTCGAGCTGACGATTTTCACCGGATTTTTCGCGGCGGCGGTGGCAATTCTGATCGCCAACCGTGCCCGTGTCCGGGCGTACATCCAGAGCGAGTGGATCGACCGCCGGTGCCTGAAATGCTTCTTTTTCAGTGCCGGTGTGATCGTTCTGACGGTTCTGATGGTAATAAACATGATGATAGCGCTGTCCGCATAATGCGGACAGCGCTATCGTCTTGGTTGACCAAAGTTAACCCCCAGCTATGCCGGGGGCAAAAGAATAGCTTCCAGCAAGGAGTAAAGCAGACGGGGAATAAACTCCCCATTATAGCAGAAGAGGTTTGCCGACCACACAACTACGATAATGAGGAGGTCTCTCTCATGGAAGAAGCGCAGGCTCGACCGTCGGAAATGCTTGATGATATCCTGATGCCAAAACCCAGACTGCTGAGAGAAAAAGCATAAAAAATTTGGACACAGTTTTGCGGCTGTACGGGTTGAATTTGTTATTGACGGAAAAATGACGGGATAAAATCTATGGCCGAAAGAGCTGCGTAACTTTTTACACAAGAAAACCGCCGCTTTCTCATAAAAGCGGCGGTTTTTCTGGAGCTAGTGACCTGACTCGAACAGGCGACCTTCTCATTACGAGCGCAGGCTAAAGCATTTGGTTTTGTCTCGCAACATGCGAAAAGTGCTGGTATTGCAAGCACTTTTTCGTCTCCAAGGTTTTGTGCCATCCCGTCTTATGGGGTATCTTTAAGCCATTTTTGAGAAAAAATAACGCCAAATTAACGCCAAGTTTCCGTCAAGCGCTGTTTCCGAAAAAGTCACCGGTACTGGCAAGCTTGACATTCCCAACTTTTAAGGAAGGATTCGGGCTTGTTTTTCTCAGGTTCAAAAAACGGCAATTCCGAACTTTTACGGAATCTTTTAGGATAATCCCATATTCGTTGCTTCTGAATAATCCGTTGCCTTCTCTATAAATACAACAGCAGTTTTTCTTTTTTTGATTATACCCTATGTCATAGTTAATTTCAAGATGAATTTAGCACCCGGTTGGGTGCTTTTTTCATATACACTCTTATGAAAGGAGCCGCATATTATCCCTCGCAAATCTCCTGAATCGATAGGCAGCATCTACAGCATTCCCATCGACCAACTCCATCCGCACCCGGATAATCCCTTCGGCATCCGGGATGACCCTTCCATGCTGGAACTCATTGAAAGCGTGAAGAAACACGGCGTTCTGGTTCCGGCCATTGCCAGACCGAAGCCGGAGGGTGGTTATGAGCTGGTTGCCGGTCACCGCCGTCAGAGAGCCAGTCAGCTTGCCGGTTTGGATTCCATGCCGGTGATCGTGATGAATCTCGATGACAACGACACCATCATCCAGCTCGTTGACAGCAACATCCAGCGCGAAAACATTCTTCCCTCAGAACGGGCAAAAGCCTATAAACTCCGCATGGAAGCCATCAAAAAGAAGGCCGGAAGACCCCAAAAGGAGGAAAATCAAAATTCGCCGAAAATTTCGGCGAATTTCCGAAGTGATGATTCTGTCGGAGGATTGGCTGGTGTCAGCGGCGATACGATTCGCAATTATATCTCCCTGACAAATCTGATCCCCGAACTCATGGAAATGGTGGATGAAAAGAAAATCGCACTCAGCCCTGCCTATCAGATCGCCGCACTCCCCCAGGAAAGTCAGGATCTGCTCCTTGATACCATCGAAAGTGAGCAAGCAACGCCCTCTTTATCCCAAGCACAGCGTATTCGTAAGCTGAGCCAAAGCGGGAAGCTCGATGAGGATTCCATGCTCCAGATTATGATGGAGCAGAAAAAGCCGGAACGGAATGACATTACCCTGTCCGGCGAGAAACTTCGGAAATACTTTCCCCGCTCCTATTCCCCGCAAAGAATCGAAGAAACCATCTTCAAGCTGTTGGACGCATGGATGCGCAAGCGCCAGCGGGATAACAGCAGATGCACAGAACACCGAAGATTTCATCCGGGAGGCCGTAGTCCGCAAGACGGAAGCTGGCTTTCTGGTAGTCATAGGCGCAGGATAATCCAGATTGCCCCTGGGCAGCAATGCTCTGGTTGTACCGGACCATATCTTCCCAAAGCTCCGGGTATGGTTTGACTTTCTCCGGTGCTGTGGAATCAATGATGACGGTGGTAGCGGGCAGTTCCGGCTCCTCCCGGTCAAGGAAGTCTTTTGCGGTGCTGGCAATAGAGCTGTCCACAGCAGCACCCCAGATATAGGGATACAGGATGGAGGCTAACCCAGCAAGGAAATCTATCTTGTTTGATTATCTTGGGAAATGCAATGTTTTTGAAATTGAGTTTGATGTGTGTTGTTTATACTAATTCTTAATTAAAGTCTTTAATTAAGAATTAGTATGAAATAATTGATAGGAGATTCAAAATGAAAGAATGTATAAGCATTGGACTGATCGGTTATGGCCAGCGGGGAACCTATTTGCTTCGGGATACACTGCTACACCGTACTGATATTCATATCCTTGCAGTTTGCGATGCTTATGAAGACAGAGCAATTGCTGCACAGCAGGTAATTGCTGAGGAAAAAGGATATACGCCCTTTGCAACCGTTAATTACAAAGAAATTCTGGCCATGCAGCAGGTTGGTGCTGTTTTGGTGACTTCTTCTTGGGCTGGGCATATTCAAATCGCAATAGATGCTATGGAAGCGGGGAAATATGTTGGTATTGAGGTTGGCGGTCCCCGACATGAACCATGTTGGGGAATCGCAGCTTGGTCACCTCGATAGGAAAGGCTTCAATCTCACTTGCCCACACCGGTCGGATGCCATTCCGCACTGCCGCCAGAGGAAAGCCGCCGATCCCATCGAACAGGCTGCCCATGGTTAATTCGTTTGTCTCCTGATTCGCTATACACCTCCTCCAAAAGCAAAAAGCCAGCCGTAAAACAGCTGGGCGCACTTAAGGACTGTCGTCACCACATCTCCCTGAGTAAACTGCAGTTTATCAGGGTCACTCTCGCTTTCATTCTTTCGCACCAAATAGTCATGCAGCCCCGCTGCCTTTGATGCAAAAGATGAGAGAGACACCAGACGATTACCACGGTTGATATTCAGCACTCTGGAAATGGGTCCCAATTCATGGGTTGGGTAATTTTCACAGTTACGATTTTTGTAATTGCTTAAACGGTAATGCCGAAGTTCTTCCCCTTTCGATATCTCATCCCGTAGATCATGCTTGTATCCGCCTTGGCAATGAACGACTTCTCCAAACAAGCCTTGCCGCACCATATTCAGAATCAACAGTTCGTTTCTTCCGTAGCAGCAATTTTCCATCATCATACAAGGAATCTTCGTTCTTTCGTAAGCATGAACCAGCTGCCAGCATTCATCCACGGAATAAGCACATCACAAGGCTAAACGGAGCAGAGCTGCCGCCAGTAAATATCATATGTGGGGGCAGCCCTTGTCAGGATCTCTCGGTGGCCGGAGCCAGAGCCGGTCTGGCCGGTGCGCGTTCCGGCCTTTTTAT
>JABLTQ010052629.1_pt1 | contig 93325 bp, 85 predicted proteins | sample 7160101 | NCBI WGS metagenome assembly JABLTQ01 (sample SAMN14651228, study PRJNA627086) | human gut metagenome | isolation source: feces | host: Homo sapiens | reverse complement strand
CTGGAGCACTGCCCCAGGCGCTTTGTTTCGTTCTATTTATACCTTCGCCCGCACCAGATAATAGACCGGCTCTGTCCGGTCGTAGTACGGCGCAACCGGCCCGACATTGGTATTTGAACCCTGTAAAAGTGTTGATATAGCAACATTTTTCGCGATATTACGATGCCACTACGACAGCCTAGTTATCCAGCAGGTCAATCGCCCGCTGCAAAAACTGCGACATACTGATTCCCTCTTTGTCCCGGTACAGCGCAATCCGTTCTGCAAGCTCCGGTTTCACCTGGACAGTGATCTTCTTATACGTCTTCTCATTGTAGCGCTGCTTGACCGCCGTGCTTGTGTGCGTCTTGCGCTTTCCCGTCTCGTTCATGATACCCCTTTCTCTTGCCTTTTCTGGTACTGTGTGTTAGAATATATTTACCATAACCGGGCGGCGGCAAGTACCGCCCGGCGTTTGGTTTGTCCTGTGAAGTCCTGCTTACCGCTTAAGCAGGGCTTCTACTTTTTTCTTTGCTTCTTCGATGTCCTTGCATCCATCCAGGATTTCAAGAATCATCTTCAACAGTGTTTGAAACTGATAATCCGTCATCTGTTCTTCCATGGTATCTCCTTTCTGGCACCTGCCACCGTATTATCTGGAGCTTTCCTCCTGACAATTATAGTATAGCATACTGCCGGTAGTATGTCAAGTGAATTTCACACTTTCTGTTGAAAACTCATGCGTTTTTACAACGACAAAAGGGCTTGCTGTCAACAGACAGCAAGCCCTTTGTTATGCCTTTCCGCTGCACGCCTTTGAATCGAAATGATCCCGGCCACCTGGGACAGCGTCATCCCGATGCGCAAAACACCCCCGTCCCAGGTCGGGACAGGGGTGTAACAGCTTTATTTAACCTTGATTTCCGATGCCTTGCGCAAGGTGCCGTCCTCGCTGACGGGGTAGGTGATGGTGAGCTGGTCGCCCTTGTTGTAGGTCACTGCCTCGGGGCAGTCGGCGGCGCTGATGCCGTAGTAGCAGGCGTTTTCCTTGCCCTTCAGGCGGAAGTAGTACCAGGTGTTGCCGCTGATGACCGAGCTGCGTATCTCGGCCACCTCTCCGGTGACCGTGCGCTCCTGACCTGCCGGTTCCTCCTCCTGAATGTCCTGCTTCACCTCAATACCATTCTCCGCCAGCTGCTCCTGGTACGCCTTCTGGCAGGCGGCCACGGTGGTGCCGGTGGCGGTAATCTGGTAGTCGCTGACGTTGACCATGGCGTACATCTTCACCAGTTCCGCACTGTCCTTCAGCGCCATAAAATAGGTGGGCTGGTCGGAGATGTTCAGCAGCAAGGGGAAGGTAGCGGCGTAGTTCAGGTGCTGCACGGCGCCCTGGGCAGAGGACATGGCGGAATATTCTTCCGCACCGGTCACATTATAATACTTGGCCGCCTTGGTGCGCTGGTTCACCAGCAGGAAGCCCACGTTGGACTCGTCAGAGCCAGCGGAGGTGACGCCGGTATACATATAAACGTCGTCGTTCAGGGCAATATAGTTGTATCCCGCTGTGGTGGTGGTCACCGCCTTCTGACCCAGCCAGCTGTTGATCCAGCCGTTGACCAGCTTGCCATGGAAGTCGTACTGGTTCACGATGATGTCTGGGTCGTACACCCGATCCACCCAGGTGGGCACGTCTTTTTCATAGTAGGTGTGCTCGCCGGTGACCGCATTGACCAAAACGGCGCCACGGATGTCCTCGCCGCCAAAGAGGCCGATGGTCTTATCTACTCTGGAGCAGATCCAGTAGGGCGTCCCGTCCTCGTCCACCTCGAAGTTGATGTCGCCGAATAGATAGGTGGGGTAACGGAAACGGAGATAGCGGCGGAGGTTGCGGTTAAAGTGCTCACAGGTGGACACCTGCATTCCCTTCTTCAGCTGCACCAGGCGTGCCTCCTGAGTGACCATGTTGACCACGATGTAGCCAGGCAGGCCAGCGGAGCGGTTGTTGAACCACTTGATGACATTGCCGTACTCCAAGGGGGACACCCGCACTGGATTCCCCTGGTAGTTGATCTGGGTGTAGTAGTCGCTGACCTCGAACTGAGAGACCAAGTTGGAGTTCTGGCTGATGCTGCCCATGGCGCGGCGCCCCAGCTGCTTGGCGGAGTCGGCGTCCAGCATGGGAATCTTGTTATAGGAGATCTCCGCCACGTCCTGAGCGAAATCCCCGGTCTCCACCTGGAGCAGATCCCGATAAGCCTTAGCGTGGAAGGGCACGGCGGAGATGACGCTGCCCACCACGCAGACCAACAGGCACAGCCCGATGATGACCATGGGGATGCGGTAGACGCTGCCCCGACCGGGCTTGTTCCACTTGCGCCGGTGGGGGCCATTGACTTTAAAACCGCCCTTGCCGTCCGGCTCCAGGATGGTCTGCTTGGGTTCCTTTTTCTTCTTGCCCGACTGCTTGTCATCGCCGCTGAACAGGAATTTGGCCAACATATAGAGGACACAGAGGACGATAAGGAACAGATAGAAGTCAAAACTCTTGGGATTGAGGGCAGGGATGGCAATATAAAAATAAATGCCGCCGCCGATGAGGGTAACAAGAATACTGAGCAAGGTGCTCACCACGGGACTGCGTTGCTTCATGGGCATTTCCTCCTGATTTGCTGCAAAAAACTGCTGTCATCATACCACACCTGCCCAGCCCTGGCAAGGGAGAAGGGCTGGCGGCTCTTTGGAGAAATTTAAGAATTTTTTTCCGACTCCTTCAAACCCTTTCCAACTCTCGCCCTTGACTTTTTCGCCTCCTGTGGTATGCTTTTACTGTATTGCCTGGGAAATCGGATTCTTCTTTTGAGCCCTTCCATGGCACCTGGCAAGCGCCAAACAGGATTAGATTGGAGCCACTCTATGAACAAATTTACCATGACTGATATTTTGACCCTCCCCAATCTGCTCAGCTTTCTCCGTATCCCCATGGCCTTCCTGTTCTACTACTTTTACAACTGGGGCAATGGGACGGGGGTGATCCTGGCCGCCGTGACCCTGCTGGTATCCGCCCTAACTGACCTGCTGGACGGGAAGATCGCTCGTCACTTTCACCAAGTCTCTGAATTTGGCAAGATCTTAGATCCGGTGGCAGATAAAGTCACCCAGGCTACCTTTATCCTCTGTCTCTTTCGGCACTACCCAGCCACCATCCCGCTGTTCATCTTTTTCGTTGTCAAAGAGGTGACCATCGCCATCTTCGCCCTCATCGCCGTAACCAAGAGCGGCGAAAACCACGGGGCACTGATCTACGGGAAGGTGAACACGGTGCTGCTGTATATCTGCCTAGGACTGCTGCTGTTCTGGGTGGGGATGCCGGGATATGTGGCCAGTTTGATCCTGGATGTTGCATTCTTGTCCCTGTTCATGGCGATGACACTGTACCTGATTGCTTATGTGCGGATCATTTTGGTGCATCGGAAGCCGAAGGAATAAGTGTTTTAGGGGAACCCCCCAGGGTGAGGTCGAAAAATTGCTCCTCCTTGTACTCCTACCCGAACCGTCACCCCGCCTGTTGACAGGCGGAGCCTATGCTAAAAACCTGCCACTGGCAGGTTTTCTTAACGCTGCGGGGTTTCCCCTTCGACATACTTCTACCTATAAATGATATGTTCCTACTTATAGAATAAATAAAGAAAGGTGACGACCATGCTCTACTTCAACAGCGACTATCTCGAAGGCGCACATCCTGCCGTCCTTCAGCGGCTTCTGGACACCAACCTGGAACAGACCGTTGGCTACGGTCAGGATGCCTACTGCGCTCAGGCCAAGGACAAGATTCGCGCCGCCTGCCACTGCCCCAACGCTCAGGTGGAATTCCTGGTGGGCGGCACCCAGACCAACGCCACCGTCATCCGCAGTCTCCTCCGCCCCTATCAGGGCGTTCTGGCGGCGGACACGGGGCACATCGCCCTCCATGAAGCAGGTGCCATTGAGGCAGGCGGTCACAAGGTGCTGACGGTGCCCCAGCACGAGGGTAAGGTGGCGGCGGCTGACCTGACTGCGTGGATCGAGAAGTTCTACCGGGACGGGAGCTGGGATCACATGGTGTGCCCGGGGATGGTATATATTTCTCACCCCACCGAGTACGGCACCCTCTACACCAAAGCGGAGCTGGAGGCCATCCGGGCGGTGTGCGACCGGTATCAGCTCTACCTCTATCTGGACGGCGCCCGCCTGGGCTACGGTCTGGCGGCCCACGGGACAGATGTAACCCTGCCTGACCTAGCAGAGCTGTGCGATGTCTTTTACATCGGCGGCACCAAAGTAGGCGCCCTGTTCGGTGAGGCAGTGGTGTTCCCCCAGGCCGACCTCATCCCCCACTTCTTCACGCAAATTAAGCAGAACGGCGCCCTGTTGGCCAAGGGACGGCTGCTGGGGCTGCAATTTGACGCACTGTTCACCGACGGGCTCTATTGGGACATCTCCCGCCACGCCATCGCTATGGCGGATCAGCTCAAGAACATCCTGCGCCGAAAGGGGTATCGGTTCTATTTAGAGACCCCCACCAACCAGCAGTTCGTTGTGGTGGAGAACGGGCAGATGGAGGAGCTGGCGAAGAAAGTGTCCTTCGGGTTCTGGGAGGAGCTGGACGAGACGCACACCGTCATCCGCTTCGCCACCAGCTGGGCCACTCGACCGGAGAGCCTGGCGGAATTGGAGCGGTTGCTGTAACCTTTTTCGGCAGAATGCGGCTTTCCCTTGACACCTTTCGATTTTTATCTTACAATTTAATATTGTAGCATTGAATGAGAATTTTCCCGAGGGAAGTGATTTTATGATCGAATTAAAACACATCACCAAGGTCTTCCCCACTGCCGATGGGGAGCTGACCGCACTGAATGATGTGAACATCACCATCCACGATGGTGATGTCTACGGCATCGTGGGCATGAGCGGCGCGGGTAAGTCCACCCTGGTGCGCTGCATCAACCTGCTGGAGCGTCCCACCTCCGGTCAGGTGGTCATTGACGGCAAGGACTTGTGCGTTATGCCCGCCAAGGAGCTCATCCAGCAGCGCCGTTCCATCAGCATGATCTTTCAGCAGTTCAACCTGCTCATGCAGCGGACTTGTCTGAAAAATATCTGTTTTCCCATGGAGATCGCCGGCGTGAAGGCCGCCGATGCCCAGAAGAAGGCCAAGGAGCTGTTGGAGATCGTCGGCCTGCCCGACAAGGCGGACGCCTACCCTGCCCAGCTCTCTGGCGGACAGAAGCAGCGCATCGCCATCGCCCGTGCCCTGGCCTCTGACCCGAAGATTTTGCTCTGCGACGAGGCTACCTCCGCCCTGGATCCCAAGACCACCCAGGACATCCTAAAGCTGGTCAAGGACATCAACCAGCGCCTGGGCATCACCGTGGTGGTCATCACCCATGAGATGGCGGTGGTGGAAGAAATCTGTACCCACGTTGCCATCCTAGATCACGGCGTGCTGCAAGAGTCGGGCACGGTGGAGGACATCTTCTCCAACCCCCAGACCGAAGCCGGTCGCCGGCTGGTGTACCCCAACGGGGTGGTCATCGACCAGCTGCCTGCCGCCAACGTCATCCGCATTGCTTTTAATGGCGGTTCCTCCTACGAACCGCTCATCGCATCCCTGGCCATCGACTGCGGCGTGAAGGTGAACATCCTGGGTGCCGACACTCGAAACATTGATGGCAAGGCTTTTGGCACCATGCTGCTGGGTCTGCCCACCGACCCGGAGGAGGCGGCCAAGGCTATGGCATACATCAAGAGCCAGCCCAACGTGACTATGGAGGAGGTTCGTGACTATCATGGATGAATTTTTCGGCACATTCTTCGGTTCCACCGTGGTCAGCCAGCAGCTGGCCTATCTGGAAGCCAGCCTGCTCAAGGACATCTGGGAGACCTTCTATTCCACCGTCCTGTCCACCTTCTTCGCCTACGTCATCGGTCTGCCTCTGGGCATCATCCTGGTCACCGGTGAGCCGGACGGCGTCCGCCCCCTGCCCCGTGCCCTCATGCGGGTCATCAATGTCATCGTCAACCTGCTCCGCTCCGTGCCCTTCCTGATTTTGATGGTGCTGGTCATCCCCCTCTCCCGTGTCGTCATCGGCACCAGCGTGGGTACCGTGGCATCCATCATCCCCTTGGTGGTGGCCGCCTTCCCCTTTGTGGCACGTCTGGTGGAGGCTTCCCTACGGGAGTCTGACCACGGCATTTTGGAGGCAGCACAGGCCATGGGCTGCACCCCCATGCAGATTACCTTCAAAGTGATGCTGCCGGAAGCACTGCCCTCCCTCATCAACGGTTTTACCACCGCCTTCATCACCATCCTGGGCTACGGCGCTATGTCCGCAGCCATCGGCGGCGGCGGCCTGGGCAGCTTGGCCATCAACAATGGCTATCAGCGCCGGATGTACCTGGTGCTGTATGTGTCCGTCATCCTGCTGGTCATCATGGTGCAGATCTTCCAGTCCCTGGGCACCCACACCGCCAACCGGCTCGATCGCCGCAACACCAAGGCTCGGAAACGGGGCAAGCGTGGTGCCGGTCAGGCAAAAGCCAACGACGAAACCTGATTTTTGTAAAGAGTGGACAAGGTTCGCCCCTTGCCCACTCTTTTTCTGGGCAAAAGCTCCCATTGACACCGGTGGCATTCTGTGGTAAATTTAATGCCAACGAATCCAAAATAATGATTCAAAGGCAATGAAGAGAAGAGTACGCGCGGAAGTACGGTACAGAGAGCCTGGGCAGCTGGAAACAGGCACGGAGCGCCACGCAGAACATGGTCTTGGAGCCGCGCGACTGAGGGTCAAACTTAGGCCGCGCCGGGTGCGCCCGTCAACGCGCAGGAGTATCGGACGCTTTGTCCTGCACTCTCTGAGGTCGGAGCTGTGAGGTTTCGGCGAACCAAGGTGGTACCACGAAATCCCATTTCGTCCTTGACAGGTTGTCGAGGGCGTTTTTTATTGCCCTGGTCTACGTTTCCATTTGTTTGGTTCCGCCCTAGGCGGTTCACATAGCATTGTCATTCCATGCAAACTATTTTAATGAAAAGGAGAAAATGAAAATGAAAAAAAGACTGTTCGCTCTGGCACTGTCCGTCGTGACCTGCCTGTCTCTGGCCGCTTGTGGCGGTGGCTCCAAGGCTCCCGCTGCCAGCTCCACCTCCGCTGATGCCGCTGCCAGCGCAGCCACCAGCACCCCTGCTTCCGGCACCACCCTGAAGGTGGGCGCTACCCCCGCTCCCCACGCTGAGATCCTGGAACAGGTCAAGCCCATCCTGGCTAAGGAAGGCATCACCCTGGACATCGTGGAATACAACGACTACAACACCCCCAATGACGCAGTGGAAGACGGCTCCCTGGACGCCAACTACTTCCAGCACATCACCTACATGAACAACTACAACAAGGACAACGGCACCCATCTGGCCAGCGTGGCAGAAGTCCACTACGAACCCTTCGGCCTCTACGCTGGCAAGACCGCTTCCATCGCTGACCTGCCCGACGGCGCTCAGATTGCTGTCCCCAACGACGCCACCAACGAAGCCCGCGCTCTGCTGCTGCTCCAGCAGGAAGGTCTGATCAAGCTGGCTGACGGTGTGGGCATCAACGCCACCAAGCTGGACATCAAGGAAAACAAGAAGAACCTGGAAATCCTGGAGCTGGAAGCCGCTCAGATCCCCACCCGTCTGAAGGACGTTGACCTGGCTGTCATCAACGGCAACTATGCCATCGATGCTGGTCTGAAGGTCGCTGACGCTCTGGCCGTGGAATCCAAAGACGGCGATGCTGCTACCGCTTATGTGAACGTGGTCGCTGTCAAGGAAGGAAACGAGAAGAACGAAGCCATCCAGGCACTGGTCAAGGCTCTGAAGTCCGACACCATCCGTGATTACATCAACAACACCTATGGCGGTGCTGTCGTCCCCATGTTCTAAGAACATCTCAATCCATACAAAAATCCTCCGTATCACTACGGAGGATTTTTTTCGCCCTCAGGGCAGTCTCATGTAGAGCAGTGGGTAGGGATCCCCCTGCTCGTCCTGGTCCGTCCGCTGGTAGGTCACAAAGCCCAGGTGCTGGTAGAAGCCCACCGCCTGGGGGTTCTGCTCGTTGACGGTGACGGTGCGTATGCCGTACTGCTGGACGCCGTACTGGAGCAACTGACGCCCTGTCCCCTGCCCGCGTTCTGACGGTGCCAGGAACAGCATCTCCAGCCGGTCGCCCGCCACACCAAGGAATCCCACGGGCACGCCTGGCGTCCGTTCTGCCACCACCAGGTGCGGGACGGCCGCTAACGCCTGGGGGACGTAGGTTTTGATGTGCGAAATCTCCTCGTTGGATAGGAACAGGTGGGTCGCCCGGACGGAGGCCTCCCAGGTCTCTAACAGGGCGTTCAGCAGGGTGCCGGTTCGCTCCTGCACTTCGTATAGCTTCATGCGCTCTCCCCCCTTTTGTCTCCACTATAGCAGGAAACGGTGCTGAAATCTACCCTGACGCAAAAAAAGAACGCTGTAACGCGCCGTAAAAGCACGCTACAGCGTTTTTTCTTAGATGTACGGGAATTTTCCCCCTGGGACTCAACCGCCCAGATAAGCCTTCTTGATGGCCGGGGAATCCAGCAGCTCTGCGCCGGTGCCGGAGGCGACGATCTTGCCGGTCTCCATGACGTAGCCACGGTCGGCCACGGACAGGGCGGCCTGGGCGTTCTGTTCCACCAGCAGGATGGTGGTGCCGGCCTCGTGGAGGTGCTTGATGATCTCAAAGATCTCCTCCACCAGGATGGGAGCCAGACCCATGGACGGCTCGTCCAGCATAATGACCTTGGGCTTGCTCATGAGGGCACGACCCATGGCCAGCATCTGCTGTTCGCCGCCGGACAGGGTGCCTGCCACCTGCTTGGAACGTTCCTTCAGGCGGGGGAAGTAGTCGTAGACCATATCCAGCTCCGGCTTGATGCTGTTCTTGCGGATGTATGCGCCCATATCCAGGTTCTCCTGGACGGTCATCTGTAAGAAGATGCGCCGTCCTTCCGGAACCAGTGCCAGACCCTTGGAGAGGGTCTTGTGGGGAGGCAGCTTGCCCAGATCCTCGCCCATGAACTGGATGGAGCCCGTCCGGCTGCGGAGCAGGCCGGAGATGGTGTTCAGCGTGGTGGATTTGCCTGCGCCGTTGGCACCGATCAGTGTGACGATCTCGCCGGCGTTGACTTCAAAGGAAATGCCCTTGATGGCATGGATGCTGCCATAGTAGACGTTGATATTATCAACCGTTAAAATCGCTCCCATCGTCACGCCTCCTTTTTCTTGCCCAGATAGGCTTCAATGACCGCAGGGTTGGCCTGGATCTCTTTGGGGGTGCCCTTGGCGATGACCTTGCCGAAGTTCAGCACGCAGATGCCCTCGCAGATGTTCATGACCAGGTTCATGTCGTGCTCGATGAGCATGACGGCGATCTGGAAGGTGTCACGAATTTTTCTGATGTTCTCCATCAGCTCGGAGGTTTCCGACGGGTTCATGCCGGCAGCCGGTTCGTCCAGCAGCAGCAGACGGGGCTGGGTGGCCAGGGCGCGGACGATCTCCAGACGGCGCTGTGCGCCGTAGGGCAGAGAACCGGCCTTGACGTTGGCCTCGTTCTCCATGTTGAAGATGGACAGCAGTTCCAGAGCCTTCTCGTGGGCTTCCTTCTCCTCCCGCCAGTAGCTAGGCAGTCGAAAGAGACTGCTGACCATATTGTAGTGCATCTGGTTGTTCATCGCCACCTTCACGTTTTCCTCCACGGTCAGGTTGGAGAACAGACGGATGTTCTGGAAGGTACGGGCGATGCCGGAACGGTTGACGTGAGCGGTATCCATGTTCTGGATGTCCTGGCCGTTGAGCAGGATGGATCCGGTGGTGGGCTGGTAGACTTTGGTAAGCAGGTTAAAGATGGTGGTCTTGCCTGCGCCGTTGGGGCCGATGAGGCCGGCGATCTCGGTCTGACCGATGCCCAGGTTGAAGTCCTCCACTGCCTTCAGGCCGCCGAAGGTGATGCCCAGGTTGATACATTCCAGCACGGGGGGTTTATCTACGTCACGTTCCGGAACGATGTTCTTGGAAGGGACGGGAACCATTTTCGGTGTCGTCATCTCAAACGCCCTCCTTTTCTTTCGTATCTTTATGGGTGATCTTGTTCTTCAGGTTCTCCAGGAAGCCCTTGATGGTGGGATTGTTGGTGGCCAGCATCATGACGATCAGGAGGATGGCGTAGACCAGCATCCGGTAATCAGAGTATTCACGGAGTGCTTCAGGCAGGATGGTCAGAACGGCGGCGGCGATGATGGAGCCGAGCATATTGCCCTGGCCACCCAGGACGACGAAGACCAGGATGAGGATGGAGGTGTTGAAGTCGAACTTATTGGCCACGATGGTGGAGTAGTTCATGGCAAAGAGGGGGCCTGCTGCACCAGCCATAGCGGCAGAAATGACAAAGGCAGTCATCTTATGCGCAGTGATGTTCACGCCCACGCTCTCTGCGGCGATGCGGTTGTCCCGAATGGCCATGATGGTGCGGCCGGTGCGGCTGTTGATGAGGTGGAAGACCACGAGGAGGGTAATCATGATCATGATGAACCCGGCGGTAAAGGTAGAGATCTTCTGAATGCCGCCGATGCCCATGGGGCCGTTGATGAGCATTTTGCCGTCCTCGGCCAGGTTGGTCTTATCGCTGAGCAGGCTGGCGTGGAGTCCCTCGCTGTCCATACCCAGGTAGAGGTTGTTAAAAATGCTCTTGATAATCTCGCCAAAGGCCAAGGTGACGATGGCCAGATAGTCACCCTGCAAACGCAGGACAGGGATGCCAATGAGGAATCCAGCCAGGGCGCCGAAAAGGGTGGCAACGACCACGGCAATGAGCAGGCGGAGACCGCCGCTGGGGACAACGTCCTGAAGCATGATGGCCACGGTAGTGCCGGTGAAGGCACCCACGCTCATGAAGCCGGCGTGACCCAGGGACAGCTCACCCAGGACACCGACGGTCAGGTTCAGGGAGATGGCCATGATGACGTAGGCACAGATGGGCACCAGCATCCCCCTCAGAGTGGCGGGGATGGCTCCCATGAAGATCTGGATGATGACGAAGGCCACGATGACCAGGCCGTAGGTCAGATAGTTTTGGCGGGTGGTTTTGTTCATATTCAGCTTTTTCATCTTTTCCACCTCACACTTTCTCACGGATCTCTTTGCCCAGCAGACCAGCCGGCTTGAACAGCAGAACGATGATCAGGACGACGAACATGACAGCGTCCGAAAGCTGGGTGGAGATGTAGGCTTTGGCGAAGATCTCGATGATGCCCATGAGCAGGCCGCCCAGCAGAGCGCCGGGGATGGAACCGATGCCGCCGAAAACGGCTGCGGTGAAGGCTTTGATGCCAGGCATGGAGCCGGTGGTGGGCACCAGGGTGGGATAGGCGGAGCAGAGCAGGACGCCTGCCACAGCTGCCAGACCAGAGCCGATGGCAAAGGTGGTGGAGATGGTGGCGTTGACGTTGATGCCCATGAGCTGAGCGGCGCCCTTGTCCTCGGAGCAGGCGCGCATGGCCTTGCCCATCTTGGTCTTACTGGTGAAGAAGGTCAGACCCAGCATGATGACAATGCAGATGACGATGGCGATACCGGTGACATAGGGGATGGCCAGTTTACCGCCAAAGAGACTCAATCTGCCCTTGCCGAAGATGGAGGGGAATACCTTGGGGTTGGGGGACCAGAGCAGCAGGGCTGCGTTCTGGAGGAAGTAGCTGACGCCGATGGCAGTGATGAGCACGGCCAGAGAGGGGGCGGAGCGGAGGGGTTTATAGGCCAGGCGCTCAATGAGCATACCCAGGAGGGTACAGACAAGCATGGCCAACAGGATGCCCACCAGAGGCGGCAGATTGAAGCTGGAGATGGCATAGAAGCATACATACGCACCGACCATGATGACGTCACCATGGGCGAAGTTCAGCATCTTGGCGATGCCGTACACCATGGTGTAGCCCAGTGCGATGATGGCATAGATGCTGCCCAAGCTGATCCCGTTGATCAGGAAATTGAGAAATGTCATCGCAGTTTAACTCCTTACATATTCTATCTTTACTTACTCTCACAAATCATTTCAGTGCGCAATCGAAAAGGATCCGACCCTGTCCAATCCCTTTCAGTTGCGCACTGCACGACCCGGAACAGGCCGGGGCCGCCCCGAAGGCTGCCCCAGCCTAAACTCCTAGATCGGGTGCCAGAGGTGCGGTACGCACGCTCTGACGATTATCCGTTTCCTGTTTGAGATGTGGCGCAGATCAGTCCAGGCCGACATAGGCACCGTTCTTGATCTCCATGCCCTTGGGCTCCTTGGAGACAGCGCCCTTGTCCCACTTCATGCCAGCGCCGGTCAGGCCGTCAAAGGTCATGGAGGAGAACTGCTTGATCATGGCGTCGCACAGGTCGCTGGCGCTCATGTCGGGGGTAGCCTTAGCCGCTTCCAGAGCCTGCTTGTAAGCATAGATGCAGTCGTAGCCGTCTGCTGCGAACTGGTTGGGGACTTCGCCGAACTTGTCCTGATACTTCTTCACGAATGCCTGGGTCTTTTCGTCCTTGGAGTCTGCGTTGAAGGGGGTCAGCAGCATAACGCCTTCTGCCAGCTTCTTGTCAAAGCCTTCCTGGGTCAGGATGCCGTCCATGCCGTCCACGCCGAAGAACTTGGGTTCATAGCCCATGGAGCTGGCCTGAGCCAGGATCAGGGATGCGGGCTGATAATACATGGGCAGGAAGATCAGGTCAGCGCCCTTGTCCTTTGCATCGGTGATCTGAACGGAGAAGTCCGTGTCGTTGCCGTCTGCGAAGGTGGTCTCGGAGACGATATCCAGCTTCAGTTCCTTTGCCTTTTCGGTGAAGGTCTGATAGATGCCCTTGGAATAAACGTCATCGTTCTTCCAGATGATAGCGATCTTGGTGCCCAGCTTCTTTTCAGAGATGTACTGTGCGGATGCGGAGCCCTGGTTGGGATCCATGAAGCACATCTGATACTGGTTGTCCTTGCCCTCGATGACAGCCTTGGAGGAAGCGGAGGGAGTCAGGGCGAAGATACGGTCGGAATAGGTTTCCGTGGAGGTAGCTTCACAGGGCTTGGTGGTGACAGAACCCAGGGAGATCTGCATCCCCCAGTCCTTCAGGGTGTTGTAAGCGTTGATGGCCTTTTCAGCGTCATTCACGTCGTCCTCATAGCGCAGGTCGAACTGAATGTCGCCGCCTTCTGCGTTGATCTCCTCCACAGCGATCTCTGCGCCGTTCTTAGCAGCGTTGCCATAGATGGCAGCAGCGCCGGTCAGAGGTGCGGTGCCGCCGATCTTAAAGGCTGCGCCGGAGGGTTTGGTAGTGGTGGTAGTGGTGGTGCTGCTGGCAGCAGCTGCTGCACTGGTGGAAGCGCCGCTGGTCGTGCCGGTAGAACCGCCACAGGCAGCCAAACTGAGCATCATGCCAGCAGCCAGCACAAAGCTGATTACTTTTCTTTTCATGATTGTTTTTTCTCCTTCTTACAAGAATTTCTATACAAAAAAGCGGCTCTGACAACGTGTAGAGCCGCTTTACTGTATCATGGTCACAGTACCGCACACACTGTCGCTGTTCGTTTCCTTCTATTTCCCTTTTCCAGTACCGCTAACAGAACACCTGCCAGCGGGGTGAGAACTCGAAAGCCTACAGAAAACAAAATGGATGTCGCAACGGCGACACCCACGACTTTGGAGGTGAAACGAGCGCAGAAAGCGGACATAGCAGCCTGAGAAAAGGCGCAAGGAATCTTATCCATGCAGGACATGGACTGCTCAGACGTCAACACATCGGACATGTTCTGGAACGGTGCTGTCATCTTCAACGACTCCTTTCTCTTGTGGATTTCTGCTGTTTGAATGGTATCATCATAGCACTATAAAGCGTGGAAGTCAATTGTTTTTTTACACGAAGCCCCCACTTTTCCCCTTTGCAAATTCGGTCAGTTCCTGTAAAAAAAATCGCAATTTCTCTGGAAACCGCAACATTTATTGTGGGAAAGCCTTCCGTTGCCGCCATTCGACCCCGAACACCCTACGGCCAGAAAACGGCGGCTTTTTGCCCTTTCCTCCGTTCTTTTCTCTCCCCCCTGTCCGCCTGCCTGCCAATCGGCCAGGAACAGGTTGTCAACCTCACTTTGCAGGACATCTTTTGGGCAGGTTCTTTTCCCCAAGGGCGGCCGGATGGGGTGGGACGCAGAACGCGGGAGATCCTGTCGTTGTTTTTGACGATTTTGCCCACCTGACTTCCTGGAATCCTTTGAAATATAAGCAACCCACCTAAAAAACCATCCACACCGGTTGGTTTTTCCGGAGCTAACCTGCTGGAAACTGGTTCTCCTGACCTTCTCTGCCATTTCCACACTATGTTGCTCCCCGCCATCCCCCCTTCTGTACGGCTCTCCCCCGTCCCTTTCCGCAAAGTCCCGTCAGAATCCAGTGCGTCCCCAGCCATCCGCTGTCCGTCCTCTGCCCACAGTTTGCAACAATTTCGCCCCAAACGCAGTCTCTGTCCTACCGGTCAGAGACACGCCCGATGGGCAAAAAATTTTCCTCTGCCTGTCCAAACCGATAAAAAAACGCACTGCGTATCTTTCGCGCAGTGCGTTTTGAACTCGTTCCGCTTTATTCTTCTTCCTGCTTGGGCACCTTGTGCGTAATGTGATCAAAGTCCCGCACCCGCTGGTTCAGTTCCTTGTCGAACACATAGACGGTTGCGCCCTTCCCCAACAGGGTGATGGCGTAGTACTTGGCATGGTCGATAAAATTCGTCTCGTAGTAGCATTCAAACTTATCCGGGTCTTCCGACAGCTTGGGATGGTGATACATGACCTGAAAACGATAATCGTCGTATCTTTTGTGCATAGTGATCCTCCTCATTGGAATGTAATCATCATTCCTGTTCATTATAGCTTATTTTGTCAGGATGCGCAAGCTACTTTCCCGGTTCCCGTTCAGTTTCTGGCTGCTGTGGGGGACTGCGCTGTGCTTGATGAGCAGAGCGGCCTCCAGATTTGTTTTGGGTCGAAGGACAATTCCCTTTGTTCCAATGAAGAACTCCATCTGCAAAAAGGTTGCAAAAAGACCTGAAATCTCAACGATTTCAGGTCTTTTATGGTCCGAGTGTTGAGATTCGAACTCAAGGCCTCTTGAACCCCATTCAAGCGCGATACCAAACTTCGCCACACCCGGATTTTCTTTTGTCTGTCGCTGTCTCCCGGCGACTTGTTTATAATAGCACAGTCGGAAACGGAATGCAAGTGTTTTTTTCGCTTTTTTCGGTTTTTTCAAAATTTCTTTCCAGCCACCCCCTTCCCCGCCCCGTCGGTCAAAACCGCCCTCCTTTCCCGCTGTTCTCCTCTGGCAAACTTGGCAAAAAACTTGATTCTACTCTCTGTTCTGTTCTCCATTCTGTCCAAAAGATTTTTCTTCTTGAAATGTTACAAATTGTTCACAATTTCAGAAAAAACCTTCTTTTTTTACTTCCAGCCCTTCCATTTTCCAACTGTTTTACGGTCAGATGGCAGAAATTTTGAGGGGATTCTTCTCCGTTCTGACAATGGACAAAAAGAGGTGGCATACCTATAATATGTATGATATGGGTTCAGAAACTGCCCTGTCAACGAAGTAGGAGAGGGGACAGCTTGGCACTCTGAGCATTTTTGCCAAAACTGTCCAGGGAGGGGCTTGCCTCGCAAAAAAAGGAAAGGGAGGATTGATCGACACATCGAAATGCAGAGTCCCCCTCTGCACATCACATTGCCTGTCGAGTGGTTCGCTTTTTCCCCTCGACAGCATACTAGGAGGTTGTTTTAAATTATGTTAGCTCAGATTATCGCCGTGGTGATCTTCTTAGCGATGTTTGTGTTCATCGTGATGGATAAGATCGAACGGCAGATCGTCACTCTTGTCTGTGGCCTGTTGATGATGGTTCTGGTGTTCGGCCTGTGTATGCACAGCCTGCCCGCCATCTGGGAGACCCTGAATGTAAAGAGCATCTTCAGCGCCCACTTTTGGTATCAATCCGGCAACGCCGTTGCGGCTTCCACCGGCATCAACTGGGAGACCATCATCTTCATCGCTGGCATGATGATCATGGTGGAAGGCATGGCTGCCGCCGGCTTCTTCCGTTGGCTGTGCATGGAGCTGGCCAAGCTGGTTCATTATCGCACCATTCCCATCTTCATCGCCTTCATGATCATGTCCTCTCTGCTGGCCATGTTCATCGACAGCATCACCGTCATCCTCTTCCTGGCTGCTGTGACCATCGAGCTGTCCCGCCTGTTACATTTTGACCCGATCCCCATGATCCTGACCGAAGTCTTCTGTGCCAACCTGGGCGGTTCCGCCACCATGTGCGGTGACCCCCCAAATATCATCATCGGCACCTCTCTGGGGTATTCTTTCTTCGATTTCTTGGACAACACCGGTCTGCTGGCTGGCATCTCTCTCATCTTTGTGCTCATCTTCTTCTACTTCGCCTTCCGCGGTGAGCTGAAGGATGCGCACGCTACCCCTGAAGAGATTGCCGCAATGCCCGCACCCAAGGAAGCCATCACCAACAAGACTTCCTTCATCATCAGCACCATTATCTTCCTGTGCGCCATCGTCCTGCTGGTCTCCCATGCGGAAACTGGCCTGACCGTGTCCACCATCGGCGTCTTTATCGCCCTGCTCACCCTCATCACCTCCGGCAAGAACGCCATCAACCTGCTCAAGAAGGTGGACTACAAAACTCTGCTTTTCTTCGTAGGTCTGTTCATCGTGGTTGGTGGTCTGGAGCAAACGGGCATCCTGAAGCTCATCGCCGAGTTCATTGGCAAGGTCAGCGGCGGCAACGTCATGCTGATGATCGCCATCATCCTGTGGGTGTCTGCCATTGCCAGTGCCTTCATCGACAACATCCCCTTCGCTGCCACCATGATCCCCATCATCAAGACGCTGGCAGTGGAACAGGGCGTGGCTCTGCCCATCCTGGCTTGGGCTCTGGCTCTGGGTACCGACATTGGCGGCAGCGCCACCCCCATTGGCGCCTCTGCCAACGTGGTCGGCACTTCTGCCGCCGCCAAGGCTGGCCATCCCATCTCCTGGGGTCGTTACTGCAAGAAGGTCGCACCTGCTACCGTTCTGGTGCTGGTCATCTGCACCATCGGTCTGTTCGTCCGTTATCTGTAATCCGCACAACAAAAGCGCTTCCCGTTTGGGAAGCGCTTTTTTTCATGGGATCTGCGCCGTCGTCTCCTGTTCCAGCTGCTCTGGACAACGGGACAAAACCGCCGCAATCTTTCAAACACCGCGCCGAAGGATTGCGGGGTTCTGAGAAGATGTTTTTGCAGGGTATCAGCTGGTTCTACGTCCTATCTGTCGGGGTGCTGCTGAAGGTGGTCACGGTGGAGGTGTGTCGATTTTTGGTGTGACCCCTTTACAAGTGAACGACCGTTTACTATAATAGAGCAAAAGAAGGAGGGATGCCTATGCAGGACACCAAGGAGAAGATCTTACTGGCGGCACTGAAGCTGTTCGCCCAGGACGGATACAAAGCAGTCTCGGTGAGCCAGATCGCCGGAGCGCTGGGGATGACCAAGGGCGCACTGTACAAGCACTACAAGAACAAGCGGGACATCTTTGCCCACATTGTCGCCCACATGGAGGCACAAGACGCCCAAGAGGCGTCCGAGCATCAAGTGCCGGAAGGCACGCTGGCAGAGGATACCGCGGCCTATGCCGCCACCCCCTTTTCTCACATTCTGACCTACAGCCAATCCATGTTCCACTACTGGACTCACGACCCCTTCGCAGCCCCATTCCGGAAGCTGCTGACCCTGGAGCAGTATCGGGACGCGGAGATGGCGCAGCTGTATCAGCAATATTTGTGCGCAGGGCCGCTGGGCTATCTGAGCGATCTGTTCGCCAGCCTGGGATACGACCAACCTCAAGAGCGGGCGCTGACCTTTTACGCCCCCATGTTCTTCCTCTACAGCGTCTACGATGGCCAGGGAGACACCCCCCTGCTCCAGCAGCTGCTGAACGCCCACTGGGCCAAGATGTGGGCGGAGATGGGTGGGGAGGGTTGACCCTGAAAACTGACATCGAAATCATACAGATCGAGGTGATATGCGATGAAGCGCTGCATTGCCGTGTCCGGAATCGACTGACAAACCAACCACATAGATTGGAGGGATTTTTATGACGATTCCGGCAGCCACTCTGTTCCCCCGCACCGGGGACACCCAGACCATCTATCTCAAGCCCGCCATCACGGACCCCAACATCCAGGTGGGCGACTACACCATGTACAACGACTTCGTCCACGACCCCAGGGATTTCCAGCAGAACAACGTGCTCTACCACTAACCCGTCAACGGGGACAAGCTGGTTATCGTCAATTTCTGCTCCATCGCCTGCGGGGCGAAGTTCCTGTTCACCAGCGCCAACCACACCCTGCGTTCCCTGTCCACTTACCACTTCCCTCTGTTCTTTGAGGAGTGGGGGCTGGACAGGGCTCATGTGCCCCAGGCGTGGGACAACAAGGGAGACATCACCATCGGCAACGATGTGTGGATCGGCTACGAGGCCGTCCTCCTCTCCGGCGTCACCATCGGCGACGGAGCCATCATCGGCACCCGTGCCGTGGTCACCCAGGACGTGCCCCCCTACACCATCGTAGGCGGCGTCCCTGCCAAGCCCATCCGCCGGCGCTTCGACGACGCCACCATAGACGCCCTGCTGCATCTGCGGTGGTGGGACTGGCCGCGGGAAAAGCTGGCGCAGAATATTGCCGCGATTCAGGCTGGGCGGTTGGAGGAACTGAGATAACAGCCCCAAACACCAAAAACGCCTGGGGAGCAGACTGCTCCCCAGGCGTTTGCTGTGCTGCGTGATCTGTGGACGAAAAAAATCCCGTGGACGAAACGTCCACGGGATTGGTGCGCGAGGCGGGAGTCGAACCCGCACGCCCGTAAAGAGCACTGGCACCTGAAGCCAGCGAGTCTACCAATTCCACCACTCGCGCATTGGGTGGATGCTTTGGTTGAGCACGGACATTATAATATCACAACCACAGACGCTTGTCAACTCTTTTTTTCGTAAAAATCATTTTTTCTACTGGATGGGTGTTCCTTCCCCCGCCATCCCTCCGCAACCCATTTCCGGATGGCTGCTTCCGTCTCCGGCGCACGGGTGGCCTTGGCTGCTACCAACAGACCGGGACGCAGAACAGCGACCGGACAGAGCTTTTGAATATCCGCTTCGCTGTTGGCCATGCCGCTGCCGCCGCTGGTGCAGAGGGGATGGATGGTCACGTTCCGAAAAGGCGTCTCGGTCAGAAAGGTACTGACCGCGGTGGGCATGGTGCCGCACCAGTTGGGGTAGATCAAGTAGAGCTGCTCATACTGCTCCGGCTCCGAAACCTGCTCCGCCAGCGCAGGCCACAGGTGCTGCTGTAATTCCTTATAGGCACGAGATGCCGTCATGGGGTAGGATTCGGGATAGGGCTGCTGCGGGCGGATGTGGAACAAGTCTCCGCCGGCGGCGCCCTGGACAAGCTGAGCCAGGTGGGCGGAATTTCCGCTCCAGGTGAAGTATGCGATGAGGTTCTTTGCCATAGGGAACGCCTCCTGTCAAATTGGATTGCCTTTAGTTTACACGCTTTTGAGTGTACTGTCCAGTTTGGTTCAAAATCGGATAAAAAAGATTAAAATACAATAAACCCCGTTGTGTTCTCCCCTTCCCTATGCTATAACGGTCACAGAATGATTGATTTGGAGGTCTTTCCCTATGTTATTTGCACTCATCTGGTCCCTGATCTGCGGTTCCTTCATCGGTTGGCTGGCCGGCAAACTCATGAACCACCCCACCTCTCTCATCCGCAACATCGTCGTTGGCATCGTCGGCTCTGCCTTGGGCAACTGGCTGTTCTCCCTCATCGGTTTCCATGCCTATCGGAGCTTTTCCTCCTTCCTGGTCTCCGTGGTGGGCGCCTGTGTGCTGCTGTGGCTGGCGGATGTGCTGGCAGGACGGCGGTGAGGTCTGACCTGTACAAAACGCTCCCTGTTTTTCTCTGTTTTTTCTGGGAAAATTCCCTTGCATTTCGTTGCAATTTCCCTACCGGAACGGTATAATAGACTATCATGTTACAATAATCATCTGGGAGAGTGGATTTTATGGCTGATAACGACATCATCATGACACAGAACTTTATTCATGACTTCATCGACGAGGACATCTCGGAACACGGCGCCTACGCCGGTCTGCAAGTGCATACTCGATTCCCGCCGGAACCCAACGGCTATCTCCACATCGGTCACGCCAAGGCCATCTTTGTAGACTTCGGCACCGCCCAGAAGTATCACGGCCTGTGCAACCTGCGCATGGATGACACCAACCCCACCAAGGAAGATGTGGAGTACGTGGACGCCATCCAGGAGGACATCAAGTGGCTGGGCTATGACTGGGAGGATCGGTTCTACTATGCGTCTGACTACTTCGAACAGATGTACGACTACGCTGTGGAGCTGATCCGGAAGGGGCTGGCCTACGTCTGTCAGCTGACGCCGGAGGAGATGGCCACTCATCGGGGCGACATCAACACCCCCGCCACCAGCCCTTATCGGGATCGTCCCATTGAGGAGAGCCTGGATCTGTTCGCTCGGATGCGGGCCGGTGAGTTCCCCGATGGCGCTATGACCCTCCGCGCCAAGATCGACCTGGCCAGCGGCAACTTCAATATGCGCGACCCGGCCATCTACCGCATCAAGCACATGGCGCACCACCGCACCGGCGACAAGTGGTGCATCTATCCCATGTATGACTTCGCTCACCCCATTGAGGACGCCCTGGAGGGTATCACCCATTCCCTGTGTACCCTGGAGTTTGAGTCCCATCGTCCTCTGTATGACTGGGTCATCAACAACATCTCCATTCCCTATCACAAGCCCCGTCAGATCGAGTTCGCCCGTCTGGGCATCGACCACACCGTTATGTCCAAGCGCAAGCTGCGCCAGCTGGTGGAGCAGAACTATGTGTCCGGCTGGGACGACCCCCGGATGCCTACCATCTGCGGCCTGCGCCGCCGAGGCTACACCCCCGCCGCCATCCGGAACTTCTCCGAGCAGATTGGCGTGGCCAAGGCGGACTCCACCGTGGAATACTCCTTCCTGGAGCACTGCCTGCGCAGTGACCTGGACGCCCACGCCGCCCGTGTCATGGCCGTCCTGCATCCGGTGCGCCTGACCATCACCAACTACCCGGACAACCAGACCGAGACCTTTGAGGTGGAGAATCACCCCAAGGATCCGTCCCTGGGCACCCGCACCGTCCCCTTCTCCAAGCATCTGTATATCGAAGCAGACGACTTCATGGAGGAACCGGTGAAGAAGTACAAGCGTCTGACCCCCAACGGCATGGAATGCCGCCTGAAGGGCGCCTATATCATCACCTGCACTGGCTGCGTGAAGGACGCAGAGGGCAACGTCATCGAAGTGCTGGCCGAGTACGATCCCGAATCCCGTGGCGGCAATCCGGCAGACGGCCGGAAGATCAAAGGCGCTGCCATCCACTGGGTGGACGCCGCCACTGCGGTGGACGCCGAGGTACGTCTGTACGACAACCTGTTCAGCGACCCTGCTCCCGATGCCGGCGGCAAGGACTTCCTGACCGCCCTGAACCCAGATTCTCTGACCGTCCTGAAGGACTGTAAGGTGGAAGCCGACCTGGCCAACGCCACCGTGGGCACCCCCTACCAGTTTATGCGCACCGGCTACTTCTGTCTGGATAACAAAGACAGCAAGCCCGGCGCACTGGTGTTCAACCGGTCGGTGTCTTTGAAGGACAGCTTTAAGGCGAAGTAAAGTCTGACACATTATAAAGTACAACCCCCTCGGAATATTTCCGAGGGGGTTCTTTGTGCTGTTATGCGGTCATGCCGCGTCCCCCTGCGCATACAGCTCTGCTCTGGGGACAACTTTTGCATCGGGACGCCGAACGAAGGTATCTGCGTCCGTGATTTTGTAGTCCACGAACTTGGCAAAAAATTGGCCGCTGTCCTGAAGGGTGACGGTAAGGGCTTTGGTATCAGTCTGGTCGTTGGCGTAGGTGATCTCCAGGACGATCACGTCCTCTCGCAGCTCCTCAGGCAGCTTGGCAATGGTCATATCCTCGTTGTCCGTCAAGGCACGGATGGTCTTGTCCGGCACCCAGTCGATGAGGAGGGCGGGATACTCGTCCGTGTTCGGCCCGTACTCCACCACGAAGTTCTGCGCCTGGCCGTACTCATCCCGCTGTTCGGTGCAGTCTCGGTAGTCCAGCTCCTGATTCTTGCAGGAGAAGCGGACGCACTTCATCTCCGCCCCGTCCAGGCAGAACAGCAGCGGGTGACGGGTCATCTCGCCGCTGTCGCTGATGGTGCCGGTATCCAACACCACCCCATTGGCGGTGATGGGCTGATTGCTGTCTACAGCGTAGGCGGTGACGTTCATGGCGCCGGAGGGGGACAACGCCCACAGGCCGCCGGCCAACAGGCAAAGAGCTACCACGGCGGCCACCAATTTGCGCTGCCAGGGACGGTTTGCGGTGGGAGGCGTCTGGGCTTCCGTGATGTATTCCTCTTTGATGTTGCTGACGGCTTCGGAAATGAGTTCTTTCTTCATAGGGAAACACCTTCCTTCTGTAAGTAGTCCCGCAATTTCTTCCGGATGCGGGACAGGCGGATGGAGACACTGTTCCGGCTCATGTGGAACCGCTCCGCCAGGGCTGGGATGTCATCGGCGTACCAATACCGGCGCACGAACAGCATCCGATTGCGCTGGTCTAGCTCCGCCAAAAATACATCCAGCAGTCGGGTTAGCTCCTTGGCGGACAGGGCGCTCTCCACCGTCTCGGTGGTGGAGATGCACTGGGTCAGTTCGTCCAGCGCCACATCGTAGCTGCTGTTGCGCTTCTGGGCGGTGTTGGCGTGGTAGCGCTTGATGGAGCGGTTGCGCACGATACGGCATAAGTAGGTCAGGAGGGGGTTGGGATGCTGAGGCGGGATGGTATTCCAAACCCCCAAATAGGCATCGTTGACACATTCCTCCGCATCCTGGGGATTGCGAAGGATATTGCGTGCCACCGAGCCGCATACTGCGCCGTATTTGCGATCCAGCTCCGTAAGCGCTTGCTGGGAACGCGCGAAAAACAATGCGATGATCTGGTCGTCCTTCACTGGGTCATCACCTCTTTCTGCCTCACCCATGTACTCCCCTTTTGATGGGCGTTCTTTCATCCGGTCGGTATTTTTTCGCAAAAAAGCGGCGTGGCTCCTGCCACACCGCTTCAGACGATAGGAAAACAATAGATGATTCAAAGTCTCACAGAGTTCCGTCATCTTGGATGACGGAATAAAGTGCAATCTGAAAAAACTGGCGGCGTGTACGTCAGTTTAGCGAAGCAACGCTAGCTGCGCACTGTCACAGTCACCGTCATGCTCCCCCGACCGTAATTACCCGTAGGTTCTGCCGTCACGGTGATCTCCGTCTTGCCGACACCCTGGATTGTGACCACGCCATTTTTATCCACTTTGGCCACATCCGGATTGCTGGAAGTGTAGGTCAGGTTCCCACCGGCAGAGGCAGAAGCGCTGAGCCGGAAGGGGGCATCGCTGCGCCGCTTGGTGTAGTATCTCGTCCCCCACACTGTCTGGGGCGTCCGGTTGGGCTGGCCGCCATAGAGGATGACATAATCTCCCACATCAATGTACTCGTCCACCGTCTCCACCAGCTCCAGGGGCATATTGATACACCCATGAGAGCCGGACTCCAAGTAGACGTCCCCGCCGTACTCGTCCGCTTCCCGCCAGGTGGAGTCGTGAAGGCCGATGCCGCCGTTGAAGGGCATGAAGTAGTGAACCCAATCCTGATAGCCCTCCCCTACCAAGTACCGGTCATAGTCCTTGGTCTTGATGGTATACAGCCCCGCCGGCGTGGCGCAGCCATCGGCCACAGAGCCGGAACAGATGTCCCCTTCTGCCTTCTTTTTGCCGTTTACATACAGATATAGGTGCTGTTTGTCCAAATCCACCTCCACATAGGTGCCACCCAAGTCGGTGGTGCCTTTCTCGCCGGTGCGGGTCTTGCGATAGGGGGCTTTGCGCTGGCCGGTGGCTCCGGCTTTGATCGCTTTCAGGATGTCCTGCTTCAACGCCTTGGTATCCACACTCTCATCGGTGATAGGGGCTTCCACCTCCACATAGCTGCCAGAGGCGGTGACAAACTGTGCGGTGGTGGGTTCCTTGACCGAATAGATGCGGGCGACCTCGTTGACGTAATTCTCCACCTTGTCCTCGCTGATCTGGACGCGCTTGCCGTCCTGACTGACGGTGAGCCACTTTTGGATGGTGGATTTGTTCAGCCGCTCCTTGCCGTACACGTTCTTCCGCTCCACCTCAAAGGTGTAGGTCACATCGGTCTGGAGCATCCGGTTGGCCTGCTCCAACGCCTGGTTGAGCTTCTCATCATCGCTGCGCCGGACGCTCTCGCCGCCATACAGCCCCTGTCCCACAGCGTCCAGCTCCGGCTGGAGCTGCTCCGCTGCCGTCTGAACCGCTTCCGCTAAGGCTTGGGTGTCGATGGTGCCGCCCACCTGCTCCTCTCGGATGACGTACTTTCCCGCCTTTTTGTCGTAGGTCAGCACAGCGTCCTGGGTGGCCTTGTCGGCGTGGGCGGTGCGCTCGGGGAGGGCCTGCATCTCCTGCTTCAAATCCGTCTCGCAGGTGAACACCGTCTGCGTGTCCTCCCCAGCGGACGTGGTGCTTGCGTCCTGCTGGGTCGCCTTCGCCAAGCGCTCGACAGCGTCCTGATCCACCGTCAGTCCCAGCTCCTTGGCACTGAATGTCCGATTGCTTTGGGCAAAGTGTACTGTCAATTTGTATTCCTCTGCTGCCTTTTGCAAAGTCTCACTGGCCTGCTGAACCGACTGCTCCGAAACCGAGATACCCTGGACGGTAGCACCGCTGGGAAAAACAGGCGCAGCGAGTACGCCGGTGCCGCACAAAATCCCCCCCGCCGCCAGGATGACCGTCAAGATCCCCAGGAGGAAGCGCCATTTTTTTGTTTCGTTTTTTTCTCTTGCTGATTGTTTCAACGTGAAATTCCTTCCTGTTTTTCTGGTTTTGAGACAAATTACATAACATTATAACACAAATTCTCCCGTTAGAAAACCCCAAGTATCCCCTTGCCAAATCTCTCCGTTTCCGGTACACTCTTCCCAGGAGGGAACAGGTCATGTACAATTACAAACTCACCATTCAATATGACGGCACCCGCTACCGTGGCTGGCAAGTGCAGGGAAACACCGACCAGACCATTCAGGGCAAGGTGGAAGGGGTGCTCAGCCGCCTAACCGGTCAGCCGGTGGAGCTGCACGGCTCCGGCCGCACCGATGCCGGCGTACACGCCCTGGGACAGGTGGCCAATGTGAAGCTGCCCCGCCCATTCGACCCGTCGGAGCTTTTGCGGGAGCTGAACCGCTATTTGCCTGCTGACATCGGCGTCATTGCCGTGGAGCCTGCGCCGGAACGATTCCACGCCCGGCTCAACGCCCATTCCAAAACCTACCGCTACCGCATCTGGAACAGCGAAATCCCCAACGTGCTGGAGCGCAGCTACCTCTACCCCCTCCCAGAGCCGCTGGATGTGGCTGCTATGGAGCGGGCGGCGGCGGATTTGGTGGGCACCCACGATTTCCGCAGCTTCTGTGGCCTGAAACGGTTCAAAAAGTCCACTGTCCGCACCATCACGGACATCACCATCACCCAACACGGTTCCGAAGTCCGCCTGGAGTTCACCGGCAACGGGTTTTTAATGCGCATGGTGCGCATTTTGGCAGGGACGCTGGTGGAAGTGGGGCTGGGACAGCGGGCGGCGGACGCCATGCCGGCGGTGCTGGCCGCTCAAGACCGTGCCGCCGCTGGGCCTGCGCTGCCTGCGCAAGGTCTGGCGTTGGTGCGCGTGGAATACTGATTTACATGAAAAGACGGTTCCCCGAGGGGAACCGTCTTTTGTTCTGTTTGGAGGAGCAATGAGCAGGAATCACTCGTTGTCCTTTCTCTTTCTGCCGTACCGCACAACGCCGGTCACGCCAACGCCAGACACGCCCAGCAGTGCCGTCCAGAGGAGGAGGGTGCTGTCGTCGCCGGTCTTGGGTGCGTTGGTCTTGGTGCGGGTCTTGGTGTTGTCCTGTTTGCCCGGCTTGGTCTTGGAACCGGTGGCCGGAATGGTGTCAATCTCCAGGATATAGCCGCAGACGGTACACTCCTTGTGCCGTTCGCCGTCCGCCTTGGCCGTTGCCGCCTTGTCTGTGATCCAGCCGCTGGCAGTGTGTTCTTCCAGCTCCGCAACGTCCTGGCAGCGCTTGCATACATACCAATGATGCGTCTCGTCCTGGCTCCACTCGGTGTCGTAGTCGTGCCCCAGCGGATTGCCATACTGGAAGGTGTCCTCCTGTTCGGTGTCCTCAGAAGTCAGGCCGCAGGCTTTGCAGGACTTGTAATAAACTGCCGGTTCGGTGCAGGTGGCTTCGGATTTCAGATATTTTTCCTCTGCCCCTTCTGCTGTGAAGTCATGGGCAGCCAGATCGCCATATGCGCCGCCGCAGACATCGCAGATTGCCCGCTCGGTGCAGGTCGCCGTACCGCCGAAGCAAGTACCGTCCTCGGTGTGGCTGCTGTCTTTGGTGCAGACACGGGTGTGAGTGCCATCGCCGTTGGACGTCCAGGCGCCCCAATCGTGACCCAATGCGGAGAGGGTCACATCTTTGGATGCGTCCTCTGCCCAGTCAGCTTCAAAGGAAGCCTGATATCTGCCCAGGCCATCCGTCAGGCAGGTCGGTTCGGTGACCACTGCATAGGCCGCCGTGACGGACTCAGTTTCCGCGTGGGTCTTGTCTTTCTGGCAGACGCGCTTTGCGGTGCAGGTATAGCCATCCTCGGTGGGCGTCCAGGTGTATTCCGTCGTGCCCCAGTCATGGCCGGTGGCGGGAAGGGTGACGTCTTTGGTCTGTGCGGGGAAGCCAAACTCGCCCGAGAACGTTGCAGTGTACGTACCGACACCTGTATTCAGGCAAGTGGGTGCTTTCGTCACAGCGTAGGTCACAGTTGCCATCTCGCCAACATCCATGTCGCATTTTTTGCATTTTTTATCTGCTGTACACATATAGCCGTCCGGAACTTGTGCCCACGTATAGTTTGGCTCGCCCCAGTCATGGCCGAGGACATCGCCGGATTCAAAGGTTGCTTCCTCGGTAGTTCCAGCGGAACTCAGACCGCAGGTAGCGCAGGACTTGTAGTAAACCGCCTTTTCCGTACAGGTAGCTGCGGATTTCTGGTATTGTTCCTCTGCTTTTTCTGCCGTGAAGTCGTGGGCTGCCATTTCGCCATATGCGCCGCCGCAGTCCTCACAGATGGCTTTCGCCGTACAGGTCGCCGTGCCGCCGTGGCAGTCTTTGGTTTCCGTGTGGCTTGCATCTCTGGCGCACACGCGGGTGTGGGTGCCGTCGCCGTTGGACGTCCAGGCGCCATAGTCGTGGCTCAGGATATTGCCGGAGAAGAAGGTCGCCTCGCCTGCCGTGCCCTTGGAACTCAAGCCGCAGACAGCGCAGGACTTGTAATACTCTGCCTGTTCTGTGCAGGTGGAACCAGCTTTCAGGTACTGTGCCTCTGCCTTCTCTGTCGTAAAGCTGTGTGCCTCAAAAATTGCCTTGACGGACACATTTTCGGCGGGCATGGCAAAGGTATCGCCCGTGATCGTGACATCACCGCTGAGAACATCCCATTTCTTGAAATGATAGCCCTCATCGGGTGTGGCGGTCAGCGTGACGGTCTCGCCCTCCGCAGCCTTTGCCGCAGAAGCCTGTGCCGTACCGCTACCTTCTGTCGTCACTGTAACATTGTATTTATGAGCACCTGCTGCCAGCTGCAGCTTTTGGTCGTCGTTATACTCCACGTGCGCATTTGCGGTGTCATCGGCAAAGAAAAGTGTCTCATAGTTCTCCCCATAGGCTTCGGAAAACTCCACGGGATAGTTCGTGTTCGCAGTAGTGACGCCAACGGACGCGCCGGAAGACATCGCCCCACTGATGGTCAGCGTTTTACCGGAAGGAAGGTACACATTGTTCGCCTTACCGGAGACAGTGTTGCCAGTCACGACGGGGTTGCCGCTGAGTTTCAGCTGTCCGTTGTTTTGATAGATTCCACCGCCATTACCGCCCGCTTGATTCCCGCTGATTGTACCTTCGGACAGGTTGCAAACCGAGCCGGTGCGGTTAATGTACACGCCGCCACCGTTGCCGGTGGCCGTATTGCCGGAGATCTCGCCGCCCGTCATATTCAGTACCGACGGCTCCTGATTCAGATAAACAGCGCCGCCATCCCCAGTGCTGTTATTATTAGTGATCTTGCCGCCGGAGAGATTGAAGGTGCAGTTTGCATCCAGCACTTCAACCGCACCGCCCTCACTGGCCCTGTTGCCGCTGATCTCGCCGCCGGTCATGTTGATTGTCGAAGTGTAAGGTGAATCTGTGCGCTGGCAGATCGCGCCGCCCCAGCGGCTTGCAATATTGTTAGTGAGCTTTGCATTACCGGAAATGGTGACCGTGCCCCACCCCATAAGAATGGCACCGCCGTCCAGACTGGAGGAATTACCGGTGATCTGCGCACTGCCGGAAATGGTGATCGTACCGCAGCCGCGCATATAGATGGCGCCGCCGCCGGCATTATTACTGTTCATGGTAGCTTTATTGCCGGAGATCGTGCCGCCTGCCAGATTGACTGTACCGCCGGTGGTGGAGAAGAACGCACCGCCGTTCTTGGCCTCGTTATTCTTGATCGTGCCGCCGTACATATTGAAGGCACCGCCGGTGGTGTTTGGCACGTTAGCATTGAATTTCCTAAAAATAGCACCGCCGTAGTTTCGGCCGTCGTTGCCGGAAATCTCACCGCCGTACATATTGAACACACACTGCTGGTCATCCAGGGCGATGGCACCACCGCCGCCACCTTTGGTGACCTTACCGCCGGTGAGCTTGCCGCCGAACATATCAAAGGTGCTTGTGTAGAGGTAGACGCAGGCGCCGCCCCAGACGTCCTTTGTCGCACCTTTGATTGTGCCGCCGCCCTGACAGTCGCAGAGAACGAGGCGGCCGCCGTTTTTGACCTCAATCTTACTTTTGCCGTTACTGGAAAGTGTCTTACCGTTCAGACACAGGTAAAGTGTTTTACCATACACCTGCAGATGGCCGCCGAGGGTAGCGTTCCCCGTCAGGTAAACGTAGGCGGTATTGTTGGTGTACGAAATGCCGCTTGTGCCGTTCCACGCCTGATAAGTGGCATTGGAATGTCTCGTATGGTCGCCCGCACTGATACTGCCCCCGCAAAAACAGTGCGTATGCGCCGCCGCCTGAACCGCCGCCGCCTTGTTATTGGCCGCCGCCTGGACTGCGACCTGGGATTTTGCCGGAGCGGTGGGTTCCTCTGCCGGTTCAGTCGCTTTCGGCTCCTCCTGGGCTTTCTCCTGAGGGTCTGCCGGTTCTTGGGTATCGTTGGGTTCGTTCTCCTGTTTGGCTTCGTACTTTGCGCAATCCTCCAGGGCAGCGTCTTTCGCACCGCAGGTGGGACACTCTGGGTTCTGCGCTTCTGCCGTACAAGCGGCTGTGCAGACGCATCCGCTTGGTTCCTCGCCCTCGGCAAAGACCGCCGAAGGCAACGTCGTCAGCAGCATTCCGCAGACCAGCAGGATGCTGAGCCATCGTTTTTTCATAGACTTTCCTCCTTTTTCTCCCATCTCGTCATCGGGTTTCCTTTTTGCATTTTGTACCGGATGCACAGCATGGTCACCACCACCCCCAACACGAAAGCGGCGATGCCCACCAGGATGTATGCCCCCGCACCGTCCCGCAGCAGCACCGTACTGTAGCTGCCGGCGACGGTGGATACCCCTGGCGTCTGCACGCCCTTCAACAACCAGACGATACCTGCCAGCAAACACAGGCTCGTCCCGGTCAGGCCAGAGCGGATGCGCCGTTCCCTCCGCCTTCTCTTTTCCCGCACCCTGCGGTGTACTTCCCGCACCCGTATCTCTGTTCTCCTCGTCATGTCGATCCTCCTTTCCTAGTTTGATCGGTCGGTGCGCTGTCAAGGGTCTGTTCTCCCCTCTCTACTACCTAAAAGACTCTTTTCGCCAAATCCTTTCACCCAACTGAGAAAAAAGTTGAAAAAAAAGACCGACCTGTTGAAGGACGGTCTTTTGCAGCATACTATTACAGCGGGATCTTCCGTTGCAGCAGCAGCCGTTTGGTCAAAAACAGGACGGCGATGAGCAGGGACGGGAACAGATAACCCGCTGTCCGCCATGCACCTTGGGCGGTGACCAGCAGGTTATAGATGGCGTGGAAGCCGACACAGGCACCTAGGACGCCCACCGTGCCGGTCAGCGCCAGCCAGCGGCGGCGGAACAGATAGGAGATCGCAAAACCGGTAAAAATGCCGTACAGGATATGCAGCGCACCGGCGGAGATGCCACGGATGAGCAGGAAGGTGAAGTTCGCCGCCCCGTTCTCCACCAAGCAGCAGACATTCTCAAAGGTGGCGAACCCGACTGCGATGGAGATGGCCACGCCGGGCAGCTCCTTGGCCTCCGGCTCGAAGATGAGGAAGAAGATCAGCAGCGGCAGCAGCTTCATCACTTCCTCGCAGACCGGTGTGATCTCGATGGCGGTCACGGTGGCGCTGGTGCCATAGTAAACCATAAAAAAGCTGCTCACATAGGCGGACAGCAGGCAGATGCCCATGCCCAGGGTCATAAAGAGCGTGAACCGGCGTCCCCGTCCCTCGGTGAAAAACAGGGAGAGGATCAGGGGGATGGCCAGGCACAAGAACACATTTTCGATGTAGGTCATCCCATCGTCACCGCCTTCCAGCGCAGGGGGAGCAGCGCCACCAAGGATGTGGTGAGCGTTAAGTCCACGGCGAAATAGAGGTTGAAGTGGGTGAACTGGGTCATGGCGCCAGAAATGGGGTACAGCGCCACCTGCAAGGTGAGGGCGGTCAGCATACAGGCGTCCAACCACCGGCCATCTGCCTTCTCCCGCAAGTGGCATCCGCTCAGGTAGGCGTTCCCGCCCACGGTCAGGGCGAAGGGGACGCAGACCAGCCAGGAGGGGCCAAAGATGCGGATGACTAGAACGCTGACCCCCAAAACCAGGGCGTAAAGAGCCGCTGGCCACTGGAAGCCCATGGGCAGCTCCTCCGTCCGCACGATCTGGAGGGAGAGAAAGAACAGGTAGGCCGCCAGCCAGGAGATCTCCGAGACGTAGAAAACCTGGGGGACAGTGCCCATGATGGTCAGGTAGAGCACATAAAAGAGGGTGCCCATGGCGAAGCAGGCGTAGCCGAAGGCCAGGATGAGACAGCCCCGTTCCTTCCGCCGGAGGGACAGGATGGCGGCCGCCACGGCAGCGCCGAACAGCACCACCACCTGAAAGAGGTTGTCCACCAACTCAAAGCTCATGGTCATCCTCCTTTGGTTTGGTGCGCCTGCGCATCCGGTACAGCAGCACCGTCACGCACACCCCCAGCAAGAAGCACAACAGCCCCATGACGATGTAGCCCAGCGCCCCGTGGCTGCCTATCAGGCTGGCGGTACCGGCAGGGCTGTGGGAGACGGGACTGGACAGCCATTCCGGCATCCAGACGCCCAAGCCCACCACCAGCAGCAGGCACGCCGCCACGCAGACGCAGTCCCACACCCGCTGCTTCCGTCTCTGTTGTCCTCGTTTCAGCTCCGCCGTCCGCTTTCGGATCAGGTGAGTCCGTTCTTCAGTCGTCCGCATGGTCAAATCGCTCCCGTTCCAAAATCCCTTTTAAATTCTTTTTTCCCCGATGCACCAGGTTGGTCACCTGCTGCACGTTCTTCCCCATGACCGCCGCTGCGCTCTGATAGCTCATGTCCTCCCAATAGACCAGGTACAACGCCTCTCGGTACTCCGCTTTCAGCTGTTCCAGAGCGGCGTACAGCTGCCGCTCCCGCTCGCTGCGGAGCAATTCCGTGTCCGCCAGCCCATCGCTCTGTGGCTCAAAAGGCAGCTCCTCCAGGCGCAGAAAGGGGATGCGGTGCTTCCGTTTGTGGCGCAGAGCCAGGTTGCGGGCAGTCTTGTAGAGGTACGCCTTGAAGCTGCCTGTCCTGTGGATGGGACGAGCTTTGGCGAAGATCTGGGCGAAGGCTTCGATCATCAGATCCTCCGCCTCGTGGAGGTCTTTCAAATAGCCGTGGAGGTAGTACACCAACGGGTCGCCGTAACGCTCCACCAGCAGGTCGGCGGCCTGCTCCTGGCCGTCCAGATACTGCCGGTAGGCCATTTCATCTGAGATCACTTGACCGCCTCCTTCCTCACCAGCGCATACATATTACGTCTATTATACCGAACTGTCGCCGTTTTTCAAGGATTCCGGACACAAAACGGGGCACTGCCTGGTGGCAGCGCCCCGTTCTTTTCTTGCTTATCCCATTCCTGGTGAAACCTGTCTCCCATCACTGCTGGCTGGACGAGATGACCTTCACATCCCCAGCGCTGAACTTGGTCTCTCCCACCACGATGTCCGTGATCTTGGCCACGTCAGACGCCTTCAAGGCATTGTTCTTGGCCTTGACCACCACGCTGACGCTGTTGTCGCCGATAAAGGCCACGCAGTCAGTGTAGCCCTTGGCTGTGACCAGGCTCTCGATTTTGGACTCCTGCAAGGTGGCGGAGGCCATGGCAGTGATGCTCTTGGAGGCGGCGTCTACGGCGTCCTTGCTGGCCTTGGGGTCGTTCACTGTCTTTTGCAGGATGGACAGAGAGTTGTCCCGTGCCTCCTCCCGATTGACGCGGGCGGTGGCGAAGTAGTCATCCGAAGTGGTCTTGGCGTCCTTGTTCTTCTGGGCCGTCTTGTCCTCCGTCTTTGGGCTGGCAGCTGCGCTGCTGGAGGCACTACCCTCCTCTAAGCCCAGGGCGCCGTCCGAGTTCACCAGCGCCGCTTCGCCCAAATTCCGCTCCGACGTCACGTTGGCGGCGGCAGAGCCCATGCCGCTGACCGACTGCCCCTGGTCGTAGGACCAGTTCAGATACACCGCCACACAGACAAAGAGCACGATCGCGGCCACCACCGCATTGCGTTTCCACAGCTTCATGATTCATTTCCTCCTGATCGTTCGCAAATTGAAATTTGATCCGAGCCAAGCCCGGTCAACGCCTTCACCGCCTGGAGCAGGTCCAGCTTCACCTGGGGGTCGCCCCCACCGTTGCTGACCACCAGCGCCCCCAAAAAGGCCGGATACTGCTGGGCTACCTCCACCACATCCTCCTGGTTGGAGCCTCGTTTCACCACGACCACCTGGGTCTCTACCGAGCCGTCCTTGCTGGTCTGGTTCTCCGCCAGCTCCACCGAACCGGTGGTGGCCAGGGTGAGCACCACCTGGGTTCTCCCTGCCCCCTCCACCTGGGACAGGGTGTTGGCCAGCTTCTCCTCCAGGCTCTCCAGGTCGTATGCATACTGCTGCCGCTGCTCCGTTGCCGCTGGGGTGTTATTGTCCCCCGTCCCGTCGGCCGGCCAGAGCAGAAGCGCCAGCCCCACCAGCAGGAGCAGTGCCGTCCAGCGGTTCTTCTGGAAAAATTGGAGCACTGCCTTGCTATTCCATGTGAATCCTTTCATCCTGTTCCTTTCGTCTGGTATGTGATCTGTTCCTCCGTCAGTCCAAACCCGTCCTGGATGCACTGGGTCAGTTTTTGCCGCTGGGCATTGGTGAGGGTGCCCGTGACCGAGACGGCATCCGGCACAGGGATGCCGTCTCGGGTCTTGCAGGTGACTTGGACAGTCACCTCCACCCCCAGCTGCTGGGCTTGCGCTTGCAGGTACTGCTGGGTGCGCTGGCGCACCTGCTCCTTCAAGACGGTATTGCCCGCCTGAGCCACTTCCTCCTCTGAGGCGGTCAGGCTCTCACAGTAGTCCTGGAACCCCTGGAGGGTGCCGGTGATGTCCCACTGGACGATGGGGGTCACCACCGCCAGAAAAAGCAGCAGGCCGCCGCAGAACCGGCTGACCCTTTGGGTCTTTCCCTCCGGACTGAGGCTTTGGCAGAGGGACACCAGCAAGCCCACCGCCACCACGCCCAGGATCCAATTCCGCACACTGTCCATCATGTCATGGCCACCGAGATGGTGCCGATGAGGGAAAGGAGCACCAGCAGGGCGCAGCTGCCCAGCATCCCCAGCACCAGGCCGAAGGCGGCGCCGATCTGGTCGATGAGGTCAGAGATCGTGCCCTGGTACAGAACAGATGCCAGCATGGCCACCAGCTTGTAGACTAGATACTGTACCCCCAGGTAGAGGAAGGGCACCACGCAGAACCCCAGGATGACCAGGGTGCCGAAGATGCCGATGCCGCTGCGGATGGCGGAGGCGCCGGTGAGGACGGTCTCGGTGGCATCGGAGAGGATGCCGCCCACCACAGGCACCATGCTGGAGATGGCCATGCGAGTGGCTTTCAAAGCGGTGGCATCCGCTGCGCCGGCGGCAGCGCCGCTGAGGGTCAGGTAGCCGGTGAATACCAGCAAGATGGCGGTCATGACCCCCTTCACCCCCTTTTTCATAAACCCTGCGATAGCGGCGATGCCTTTACTGCCCAGGGCGGCGGTGGCCGCCGTGACGGCGATGTATAAGTAGACCAATGGAATGAGCACCCGATTGATGAGGGTGATGAGCAGGTCGGAAAAGAGCAGGGTGGCCGCCTGCCGCACTACTGCACCGGTGACCGAGCCGCAGGCGGCGGTGGCAGTGGCCATGGTGGGGATGAGCACCTTGGAGAAGGCGTCGATCTGGTCGATTGCTTCCCGTCCCAGCCCCAGCATGGACGCCGTGTCCGACACCGCCACCAGGGTGATGACAGTGACGCCGATGAGATCCGCTGTGCGGGTCATGGCGCTTTGGCCAGACTGAAACAGGGTGCTGCCCACGCCGCAGAACAACACCACCAGCAGCATAAATCCAGCACTGCGAAAGGCGCTGTGCAGCACTGCGTCCACCTGCTCGGACGCCTGGGATGCCAGCACCCCCAACCCCTTTTGCAGGTTGGTTCCCTCTTTCACCGAGAACGTCCCCTCCGCCGCGTCCTCTAAGGCGCTGGTGCCCATCTGCTCCCACAGCTGCCCTTCCAAATCCACTGCCTGGGTGGGCAGGACGCAGCTGGTCAGCGCTAGGGTCAGGGCGGCCAGCAGTATCATTGGTTTCCATCTCACAGTTACAGCAACTCCTCGATCAAGATCAGCACCGCCTGGATGACGGGAATGGAGGTGTACAGGGCGCAGATAGCCCCCGCCAGCTCCACCGTAGAAGCAATCCCCCCCTCCCCAGCGTCCTTGCAGATGTGGGCGGCCAGGTTGGTCACCACCTCAATGCCCAACACCTTCAGCATGGGGGTGAGCAGGGCATCGGAGATGCTGGCCTGTTGCGCCAGGCTCCGGAGGAGGCTCAAAATCTCCAACGCCGCCGAGCCCACCAGCACCAGGAGCAACACGGTGGTGGCAATGCTCAGCAAAAGAGCGATCTCTCCCGCCTCCCGCTTCAAGAACATAGCGATAAGGCCACCCAACAGCGCCGTAGCGGCCACAGGTATCATCTGCTCCATTTACAGATCAAAGAGGGTCTTGACCAACTCAAACAGGGCGCTGATCTGCTGGACGATCATCATTAGAACCACCACCAATCCCGCCAACGTCACCATGGTCGCCTGCTCCTCTCGCCCAGAACGGGTGAGAACTTGGTTGAGCACGGAGACTAGGATGCCGATGGCCGCTATCTTGAAAATCAAATTCACATCCATGTACGTTCTCCCACCAGCTCAGCAGGCCAGCACCAACACCAACAGGCCGCCTGCCACGCTCAATGTCATTGATAGTTGATTCCGCTTTCGTAGGGTCATCTCCCCTGTCTTCCACATTTCTTCCAGCCTTTCCCCTGTGTACCGGAGGGCACGGCACTGGGTGTCCGTGTCATAGCGTCCCAGCACGGTGCCCACCGTCCGGATGGCTTCTCGGGCGTTGGGGTTCAGCTGGAATGAGGTCTTGGTCAGCTGTTCCGCCCAAACGGTGTCAAAGGCGTGGGCATCCAACTGGCAGAGCGCCGCCTGACAGCCTCGGAAGAACTGCCCCACGGCACCGCCGGTCTGCCGGGACGCCTGTTCCAGCAGTTCTCCTAAATCCGGACTGCGACAGCGCAGCTCCCGTTCCATCCCGTAAAAGGCAGTGAAGAACTGCCTTAACTGGGCTTGCTCCAGCTGCCGTCTCCGGACGCACTGGACTCCCAACGCCACTGCGCCCACCAGCACGCAGGCCATCCCCAACCCCTTCAACATGGCAGCACCTCCACGGTGTACTGCCGCTTCCCCTGGGTGCGGGTGATGGTGACCACTGCCTGGAACAGTCGTTGCTCCAACAGGGTCTGATACAGTGGCCGCCGGCACAGCTCCGCCACTGACTGGCCGTGGGCGGTGGCCAGCACCGCCGTGCCGCAGTGGGCGATGACGGAGAGGGCGGCCACGTCCTCGGGGCTGGTCACCTCGTCCATGGCGATGACCTGGGGGTTCATGCTCCGCAGCAACAGGATGCCTGCCTCGCTCTTGCCACAGCCCTCTATCACGTCCACGGTGGCGCCTAGGTAAAACTGGGGAACCCCTTTGTGCAGGGCGGCGATCTCCCCCCGCTCATCCGCCACCCCCACCCGCAGGTGCCACCGGTCGCTGTAGATGCGGATGAGGTCCCGCAGGAGGGTGGTCTTGCCCATGCCTGGCGGGGCTAGGATGAGACAGCTGGCCTGGGTCAATCCCTGTTCATTCAGTAACTTTGCCACTGGTTCCGCCACGCCGGGGATGTCATGGGCGATGCGGATGGCAAGGGAGGACAGGCTCCGGAACTGCCGGATGCGTCCCCCCTGGGACAGGGCGGAGCCGGCCACCCCCAAACGGTTGCCCCCTGGCAGGGGCAGGTAACCTCGACAGAGGGGTTCCATGGCGTTGTGGAAGGAGGCGTGGGTGGCGATCTCGATCACGTCCTGCAATTCCCGCTGGGTCACCCACTGGGTGTCTGGCACCAACTGTTCCCGACCAGTCTCATCCACCACCCGCAGCCCCGACCCGGCACGCAGGCGCAGTTCTTCCGCCGTGGCCTGCTGGGTCACTGGGAGGGCGTGGAGCAGGTTGCGCAAGGTGGGTGGAAAGCACTGGGCGGCCAGCGCAAAGGGGGTATGGTGTTCTGCCATGGTTCTCGCCTCACAATCTTGCCACATCCTATGACGGCATGTCCGGTAGTATGCAAAGATTTCCCCAAATGCAAACGGTCGACCAGATGCAAAAAAGGCACGAGTGCGAAAACACTCGTGCCTTTGATTTCAAGATGTGGACTGTGCTGCGTCAGCGGGTCAAGCTCACACCGCAGCCCCCTTCTTGTTCTTCCGGAAGATGCCGCCGATGGCCATGATGACCGCAAAGACGATCAGATAGTAGACATTGGCGAACTTATGGCCGATGATGCAGGCGTAGACCATAAAGGCTGCGCCGCAGAAGGCCAGGATGGGGATGATAAACCGTCTGCCAATGTTCTCGTCCTTCGCCTTCTTCATCCACATGACAAAGATGGGCAGGTACATGGCATAGATGGTGACGATGGGGATCTCGGAGGAGTCAAAGACGAACTTGCCCACCAGGGGGGAGTTGGCCAGGTTGGCCAGGAAGAAGTACAGCCCCCAAGCGGCGCAGACGAACAAACCCAGGACAGCGGAGTTATTGGGCAGGTTGGTCGCCTTATCCACCTGACCGAACACATCGGGGCAAGGGCCTTCCTTTCGGGCGGCCACGGAGTACATACCACGGCAGCAGCCCAGCATGAGACCGTTCATGGTGCCCATGCAGGAGATGGCGATGAACAGGTTCAGGATATTGCCCAGGACGTTGCCGAAGATGTTGACAAAGGCCACGGTCGCACCGTTGTCGATCAGCTCCTGGTTGGTAGCGCCGCCGGCGACACCAACGTAATAGGCGATGTAGACGGCGATGATGATGATACCGCCGATGACCAAGGCACGAGGCAGGTTCTTTTTGGAATCCTTCAGCTCTGCGTTGATGGCGGTGGCGATGATCCAGCCCTCATAGGCGAAGGAGGTGGCGCAGACAGCGGCCAGCAAGGGATTGCCGGAGGCGGCGTCGCCTACATTTGCCATCGTCGTAAAGTTCGCAGCGGTCATCCCATTCATCAGGCCATAGATGATGCCGACCACTGCCATCAGAGCCAGCGGGATGAGCTTGATGACGGTGGTTGTGGTCTGGATCTTGCCTGCCAGCTTGGGGGACAGGGCGTTGATGGTGTAGGCGCAACAGAGGAAGAACATGGTCATGGCCATACATTCCGGGCCGATGATACAGCCACCCTCAGAGGCGGGGATGATCATGGTAAAATCCGGATTGACAGAGTTGATGAACACCAGGGTATATCGAGCACTGAGCCAAGCCAGGACCGAGGTCATGGAGGGGTAGTAGATGGTGGTCATGAACCAGCCCATATAGTAACCATATTTGGGGCCCACCAGGGCTTCGGCATAGTCCACCACGCCATTGACCTTCTCATACTTCTGCGCCATATTGGCGAAGGCCAGGATACAGACGATCATGATCAAACCGCCGATGGCCCAGGCAGCGATGCCCAAGGGCATATCGCCGTTGGTCTTTTGCAGGATGGTCTGCGCCTTGAAGAACACGCCGGAGCCGATGACGATGCCGACGACCAGGCATATGGCAGTAAATAAGCCATATTTCTTTTCTAGTTTGTTATCCATTTTTTCTCTCCCTAAACGATTTCAAGCGTTCTCCCTTTTCACAATAAAAGTACGCTTTAGAATAAGATGTCACTCTCGCTTTCCCGCATCGAGAGTGACAAGTCTGTTGTGTATCGTACCATATTTTTATAAAAGTTTCAACGGATTCAGACACTTTTCTTGTCAATTTCCATAACTTTTTTCGTTCAGAAAGTAGAATACAGTTCAATTTGACCTTTTTCTCTGCCGTTTACCGGTTCTTCCAATAATCCCGCATACTCATCCCCTGCTCATAGGTGGTTTCCTTCCCCAGGCAGTCCAGGGGCGTCCAGGCCATGGCATCCGCCTCTGACGCAAACTCCACCTCCGCATAGGAAAACACTCCGCCGTCCACAATGGAACACTCCAGCAGGTGTCCGTCCCGCAAACGATAGGCGTGATACTCCTTGTGGATGAGCGGCTTATCCAGCATACTGGCCAGTTCTTCAAACTGTGCCCGACTTAATTCCGTCTCCACTTCGTGGCGGGACAATTTTCCGATGCTCTTGACGCAGAGTTGGTACACTATCTCGCCGCCTGCCTCCACCCGCTTGCGGATGCGCAGCTCTACCGGCTCGGTACACAGGTAGCCCTGGTACACATCGCTCCGCCGCTCCTCCGGCAGCTCTGGAAGCGTGTCGATCCAAAATTTCCGTTCGATCTCCATAGGAAACAGTTCCTCCTTCGTTTTTCTCTCCTCTATTGTAAAATACCCGCCCATCCCCCGTCAACTCCCGAAAATTCCCCCTCGAAACACTGGTTTCAAATCCGTCATTTTTCCCTCGGACTCTTGTTACTATTTGTTACGATTGTCGTTAAATTTCGGAAATACTTCATCTTTTTTTTCGCTGCATTTTTCACAAATTTAAGCCTGTCCGCCCTGTTCTTTCTCGTTTTATTTGAAATACTTGACTTTTGAGCAGAGTTGCGGTATAATTCAATTGCAATAAGCGTTGCGGTTACAAAAATAACAATCGGTTACTACCGATTTTTTTATGTCTGCCGCCGATTTATTTTAGGAGGAATTTGATGAGTCATTTTCGAACCACAGCCCATAACCGACCGCTGAAAATCATGCTCCGCGTAGGCTTGGCAATGGTGTTGATTCTGGGTTTTGTCCTGCTGTTTGCCCGTATGGAAAAAGCAAAAACCGTCTACGAGATCACCCTGGACGACAACACCTACACTGTGGAGAGCGATTCCGAACAGATGGAGGATGTGTTCAATGAAGCTGGCCTGGAGCTGTCCGCCAGCGACTGCGTGGACGCAAAGGAAGATAAGCAGACCGACACGGTCCAGATTTCCGTCACTCACAAGCAGTATGTCACCGTCACCTGTGATGGTGCCTCTGTCTCCATTCTCACCGATGAAGGCGAGACCGTCGGTCAGGTTCTTGACCGCCTGAACATCGAGCTGGGAAAGCACGACCTGATTTCTAAGAAAGCCAGCGCCAAAGTAGAAAGCGGAGACTCTATCGTTATCAATCGGGTGAAAATCACCTACAAGAAGAAGACCGAGTCCATTCCCTACTCTAAGACCCGTCAGGCCAACGCCAACATGGCAAAGGGCACCGAAAGCGTGACCACTGCCGGTAAGAATGGTCAGACCGTCTACACCTACAAGCTCACGTCCATTGACGGTGCAAAGCCCACATCCAAGCTGGTCAAGACCAAGACCACCAAGCCGGTCACCCAGGTCACGTCCTATGGCACCCGTGTCCCCGCTCCTTCCCTCAGCGGTCTGAGCCAGTCCCGGGACTACATCACCAACATTGACGATGAAAAGGGCACCATCACCACCGTCTCCGGCAGCACCTATTCTGTCCGCAGAAAGCTCACCTGCTCTGCCACCGCGTACACCGCCCACGCCGGCGCTCGTACTGCCACCGGTCGGAGAGCGGCAGTTGGCGTTATTGCCGTTGATCCTCGGGTCATCCCCTACGGCAGCCGGATGTACATCCAGACCACCAATGGTTCCATGCTCTATGGCATCGCTGTGGCTGGCGACTGCGGCGGCGGCATCAAGGGCAACTCTATTGACCTGTACTTCAACACCCTGTCGCAGTGCTACTCCTTCGGACGCCGGATGTGTACCGTCTACGTCCTCGGATAAGGGTTTCGATAATCCGTGAGACTAAAAAACGCTCTGACAAAAGTCAGAGCGTTTTTTATTGACTTTCTTTCTGATTTTTCCTAGAATGAAAACAACGAACCCCACCCAGACAGAAAGGAGCCTAGGATGATCTCCCTCTTGAACCGACGGGAAGTGACCGTCACCCACGACACGAACCGGCTGAACCAGCTCAGAGAGAAGCTGGACGGAGCCGGCATCGAACACATCGTCCGCAGCAAACGCAACCGAACCTTCACCGCCGGACGGAGCCATGGTGTACCCAACGTGGATGCGGACTACGCCTATGAGTATGGCATTTACGTCCACCGCGACGACTACGAAAAGGCGCAGGCTCTGCTCTTTTAACTGACAACGCCCCTGGTTATTGACCAGGGGCGTTGTGTTTATATGCGTTTACTTCCCGTGGGCTACTGCTGCATGGAGGGTGTTCTCCATCAAAATGGCGCGGGTCATAGGGCCGCAGCCGCCGGGGACGGGGGTGATGTAAGAGGCGATCTTCTCCACCGCAGCGAAATCCACATCGCCGCAGAGCTTGCCCTGTTCGTTGCGGTTCATGGCCACGTCGATGACCACAGCGCCTTCCTTCACCATGTCGGCGGTGATGACATTCCGTCTGCCTACGGCGGAAACCAGGATGTCTGCCTGACGGGTCACAGCGGCCAGGTCGGGGGTGTGGCTGTGGCACACGGTGACGGTGCCGTTCCGGTGGAGGAGGAGCATGGCCATGGGTTTGCCCACGATGTTGCTCCGACCCACCACCACGCAGTGCTTGCCGTCCACGTCAATGTGGTACTCGTCCAGCATCTTCATGACCCCCGCCGGAGTGCAGGGCAGGAAACTGGGGTCGCCGATCATGATCTTGCCCACATTGTAGGGGTGGAAGGCGTCCACGTCCTTGCTGGGGTCGATGGCCAGCAAGATCTTCTCCTCATCGTAGCCGTAGCCCTCCGGCAGGGGCAGCTGGCACAGGATGCCGTCGATGTCCTCCCGCCGGTTCAACTCCGCGATGAGGGTCAGCAGAGCGAGCTGGCCGTAGTCGGCGGGCAGGACAAATTCTTCGCTATGGATGCCGCACTCCTGGCAGTCCTTCTGTTTGTTTCTTACATACACCTGAGAGGCGGGGTTCTCCCCCACCAAAATGACAGCCAGGCCGGGCTTGCGTTCCATGGCAGCCACTGCCGTCCGCACTTCTTCCTTGCACTTGGCCGCCAGGGCCTTTCCGTCAATGATGATTGCCATTTGATCTCTCCTCTATTGGGCTTGATTGTTTTCTGTTGCGCGATGTACCCACATCTTCTGCGGATCCGGCTTCACGAACACCCGCATCCGCACCAGCAGCGCCACCGCCACCAGCACCGACACCAGCGCCACCAGCTGAGATACCCGAATCCCCGTGCCGAACAGGTACAGGCTGTCCGTCCGCAGCCCCTCGATCCAGAACCGTCCCAGGCCGTACCAGCCCAGGTAGCACAGGAACAGTTCCCCATCAAACCGGCGCACCCGCCGCACCACAAAAAACAGCAGACACAGTCCCATGAGATTCCACAGGGATTCGTACAAAAAGGTGGGGTGGACGGTGATGAGCTGACCATCTACGATCAGTCCCATCCGCCAGGGCAGGTCACAGGTGCCGCCGTAGGCTTCCTGGTTGACGAAGTTGCCCCAGCGCCCCATGATCTGTCCGATGAACAAGCCCATAACAGACAGGTCAGCCATGGCCAAGAAGGGCAGCTTTTTATGTTTGCACACCACCAAGCAGGTCAGGATACCGCCGATGACGCCGCCGTAGATGGCCAGACCGCCATCCCAGATGGCGATGGCCTCGCTCCACTGGAACTTCCCCTGGCCGTCCCGATAGAGGGACAGGTAGAAGATGACGTAGTAAATGCGGGCACAGATAATGCCGATGGGCAGCCCCCACAGGAGCATATCCAGAAAGTCATCCTTTTTGATGCCGAAATCCTTCGCCCGCCAGCTGCAAAAGGCAGCGGCCAGCAAGAAGCCAGCGGCGATGATGATGCCATACCAGTAGATGTCCTTGCCGAAAATTTGAAAGGCCACCCGCTGGATATGGAAGGTCAGTCCCAGTCCAGGAAAGGTGATGGGGTTCATACCGTCCCCTCCTTCGGCTTCACCACGGACATGGCAGCGTATCGCTCCTGAACGCAGCGGGTCAGGAAGGCCTGCACGTCCTCCAAGGTGATGGTGTCATACAGGTCGGCAAAACGATAGTAGTGGCACCCCTCCAGCGCCCAGGCCGCCAGCATCCGACCGGCATGATCCATGGAGTTGAGAGAGCGCACCCGGCTGCCGTAGGCGGCCTTTTTGCTGCGGCGGAAGAAGGCAGGGTCGATGCCCTCCCGGCTCAGCCGCTCCCCTTCCGCCAGCACCGCCTGACGCACCGTCCAAGGGTCCTTGCTCTCGCCGCCCATAGCCAGGAAGGCCGCTTTGGGACTGTTGTCGTAGCTGACGAAGAAACCCTTGTCGATGAGCCCCTGATGATAGAGCTTGGCGTACAATGGACTGGACTCACCGATGAGCAGATCGCCGGCCAGGTCGCCCAGCAGCTCCAGACGCAGGTTTTCCTCGCCGTCCGGGTGGGGCGGGCACTTGAAGCCCAGCATGAAGTTGGTGGACGAGACCGCCATCTCCTCCATGCACTCCGCCTCCGCCGGAGTCTCCGGTTCTGCCTCGCCCCAGTCCTTTTCCGCCACCTCCTGCCGTTCCTCCGGCAGCAGCAGACGGGCGATCTGCGCCACTCGCTCCGGTTCCACATCACCAATGACGCACAGCGCCATGTTGCTGGGCTGGTAAAAGGCGTTGTGGCACTGGTAGAGGGTTTTGGCGGTGATATGGGAGATGGACTCTCGGCTCCCCGCCAGGGGGATGCGCAGGGGGTGGTTCTGGTACAACGCCCGCTGGAGATTTTGATACATCCGCCAGGTGGGGTCGTCCTCGATCATTTGGATCTCCTGCCCGATGATGCCCTGCTCCTTGTCCACGCTCTCCTGGGTGAAGTAGCCCTGGGAGACGAAGGAGAGCAGCGTGCGCAGGTTCTCCTCGAACCGCTCGGTGCAGTCGAAATAGTAGGCCGTCATGGCCGCCGCCGTAAAGGCGTTAGCAGAGGCACCGTTGGCGGTGAGCTTTTGCAGGGCATTGCCCTCCTTGGTGTCAAACATCTTGTGTTCCAAAAAATGCGCCACCCCAGCCGGAGTCTCCTGCCACACGCCGTCCTTGCGGAAGCGGACGTTCATGCCGCCGTAGCTGGTGGCGAAGAAGGCATAGGATTTTAGGTAGCCTGGACGGGGGACGACCTGAATTTTTAGGCCGTTGTCCAGGACGGTCTCACAGCAGACCTCGCCCAATCTGGGGAACTGTACTCGTTTCACTGGGCATCCTCCTCTCCGCCTTCCGGCCCCATCAGGAAATAGCTGGTGTCCAGCTGGATGCGCTGGGCGGCTTCCACCACCTGCTGTGCGTCGATGACCCGGATGATCTCCGCCAGCTCATCCGGCCCGAAGGTCAAGCCCGCCAGGTTCTGTCCGAACTGGAAGTCCTCCAACTGGTTGGGCACATCCAAAATGGAGCAATAGGTGGCGATGAGCGACCGCTTGGCTGCCTCCAGCTCCTCCTGGGTGAACGCCCCCGCCTGCACCAGCTCCAACTGGTGCAGCACCTCGGTTTTCACCCGCTCCAACTGGTCGAATTCCGCTCCGGCCTGGACGATCATCAGCCCTTTCCACTTGTCCAAACTGGAATTGACATAATAACACAGGGACAGCTCCTCCCGCACATGGAGAAAGAGCTTGGACGTGGCCGTGCCGCCGAAGATGGCATTGGCCACCATCAGCGCCGGATAATCCACGCTTGTAACGGTGATTCCCGTGCGGAAGCCCATGACCAGCTTGCCCTGGGGCACGTCCAGGTGATCGGTCACCTGCTTCTCCCCTTTCGGCATCCGGATGATGGTTTCCGGCAGGTCGAGGAGTTCGTGCCGAGGCAAGTCCATCAGCGCCTCCCGCCAGGCCAGCTCCACTTGCTGGGGGGCGGCGGAGCCGCAATAATACACTTCCATCCGGGCGGCAGCCAGCACCTCTCGGTAGTACCGGTTGAGCTTGGTCACGTTGAGCTTTTCCGCCTGCTCTAAGCTGCCCAGGCGGTTGATGTGGAAGGGCTCGTCGGCGCACATCTCCTCGATCAGCCGGTTGTTGGCATAGCTGCGCTTGTCATTGAGCAGGCTCTTGATCTCCGCCACCAGGTTTTCCCGCTCGCCGTCCACATACTCGCTCTTTAGGTGCCCGTTCCGAGTGGCCGGTTGGAGGAGCAGCTCGCCCAGCAGCTGGGCTGCCTGCTCCAGCAAGGGCGTCTCATCGGGCACCAGGCCATCGTCTAAGAAACTGGCCACGAAGCCGAACACATGACACTCGCCCCGCCGGCTCACCAGCGGTTCGATGGCGCCGCCGTACATCTCATCCAGCGCCGCTGCCAGCTGTTCCTGATCCGGACAGCTGGCTGTGCCGCGCCGAAGGACGCGAGGGAGGACGGCGTTCATGGCGGCCGTCTCCTGGGTCAAAGGGGTCAGCAGGCGGAGCGACCAATAGCTGCTTTTGAATTTCCGGCTCTGTATGGCGGTGAGCCACACGCCGGGCATGATCTCGATCCGATAGGGTCTGTCCATACCGGTCACCTCCTGTTCAAATTCGTTGTTTTGTCCCTATTATACCGTGCTGCCCCCTATAAAACAAGGTTCATCTTCCCTAATTCGTCCCTTCTCCGAGCACCACTCGGATGTGATGTTTCCCCTCCAACTGCCGGCAGTCGATGGCGTCGTTGGCTGGGACATCATCCAGGAACATCTCCGCCCACGAGCCGCGCACCAGCTCAATGTCCAACTCCACGTCCAGCACCCGCCAGATCACCCGGCACTGGTTCCAGCTGTCCGGCAGATGGGGGCGGATGGTCAGGATGCCCTCCCGCAGGGTCAATCCCAACAATTCCTCCTGCACCACTCGATAATACCAGCCCGCCGCACCGGTGTACCAGCTCCAGCCCCCTCGGCCCTCCTGCTGATACGCCGTACAGACGTCGCCGGCCAGCACATAAGGCTCTGCCAGGTAGCGGGTGGAGTCGTGGCGTTCCGGAAGCAAATCCAACAGCAGCTGATGGCCTTCCGCCTCCTGTCCCGTCCGGTAGCAGGCGGCGGCCAGCCAGATGGCGCCGTGGGTGTACTGCCCGCCGTTTTCCCGAACGCCTGGAGGGTAGTTGCGGATATAACCGGGGTCGGTGAGTCCGTGGAAGGGCGGGGTCAGCAGGGCTATGGTCTGGGCTTGTCTGTCCCAGAGCTGTTCCAGGGCGGAGGCCACCGCCTGCCGTGCGTGGGTAGGGTCGCTGTCCGGAGCGAAGGCAGCAAAGCTCTGGGCGATGGAATCCAATGCGCACTCGGCGTTGCCATCGCTGCCGAAGGGTTTTCCCTGGTCATCGTAGCCCCGCAAATACCACTTACCGTCCCAAGCACCCTCCGCCTGCTGGACGAAGTGTTTGGATAGCCGCTGATAGCGTTCCGCCGCTTCCCTGTCGCCGCAGCGCCCTGCTACTGCGCCCCACCGCTCCAGCACCAGCCCGAAGAACCAGGTCAGCCACACGCTCTCCCCCCAGCCCTGGGCGCCGATGTGGTTCATGCCATCGTTCCAGTCGCCGGTGCCCATCCGGCACAGGCCATGCTCCCCTACCCCACGGGCTAGGACGCACTCCATGGCACGGGTGCAGTGCTGGTAGACTGATTCGAAACGCTCCGACCGCTCTGGCCGCTCATAGCGTTCCAATTCGTCTTTCGCCAGGACGGGCGAGCGCAGGTAGGACACCGGTTCTTCCAGCAGCCCGTCCAGCCCCCAGACCTCCGTCCAGCAGCTCACCGTGTAGGGCAGCCACAGCAGGTCATCGGTGATGCGGGTACGCACCCCTCGTTCCGGCCGATCTGTCCCCTCCGGATGCCACCAGTGCTGCACGTCCCCTTCTTCAAACTGATGGGCGCAGCAGCGCAGGATCTGCTCCCGCGCCAGCACCGGAGACGTGGCAATGAGCGCCCCCACGTCCTGGAGCTGATCTCGGAAGCCGTAGCCACCGCCGCACTGGTACAGCCCCGCCCGAGCAAACAGGCGGCAGGCGATGGTCTGGTACAGCGCCCAGCGGTTGATATAGTGGTTCAAGGCTGGTTCCGGCGTCTGGATCTCCATAGGGGACACCTGGATGTGCCACCACTGTTTGGTTTCGTTCAGCGCCCGTTCCGCCACGTCCACCTGCAACAAACTTTCCAGCTTCTGCCGTTCCGTCTCTGTCTGGTACACGCCAGCCACCAGCACCAGGGTCTTTGGCAGATCGCACTCCAACTGATAGGGGTTGTCACCGGAAACCTTGCAGGGCTGGGAAAAGGCAAAAAGGGCGGTCTGGTTGGGGTAGCTGGTGTTGACTGGGTTGCGCAGGCGCATCCCGTTGGGTTCCGCCTGGCACTGGACGAATCGGTTGTGCTCCTGCCGATCGGACAGGCGGGCGGTGACCTGCCAGCGCAGCTTGAGATTTTTCCCCCCGGATACCTTCAGCAGGAACACCCGCGCTGGGATGTCCACCGGCACGAAGGCGGTCAGGGTGGTGTGGACAGCGCTGAGCTGTTTCTCCCAGACAGCGTAGCCGCATCCATAAGTGACGTTCGTTTCCAAGCCATCCCGTGCGGCAAAGAGGCTATTTTCCCCCTGTTTGCCCACCAAAAGCAACTGTTCCGCCCCCTGGTCGGCCAGCGGGTCATTCTGCCACGGGGTGATGCGGTTCTCATGGGCGTTGCCGTACCACAGGTGGCCGGTGCCCGCCTCGTCCGCCAGCCAGCCAAATTGCCCATTGGCCAGCACATGGCTCCACCGCAGAGGCAGCAGGCCGCCGTGCATTTCCAGGTGAAATCCGTCCTCCGCCCAGTGCCATTCGGGCGCTTCTCGGCTCTGTGGGATGGGCTGACCGGTATAGCCCGTTCCCTCCGGCGGCTTGGGCCAGCTCCACTGCTCCGTGCCGTCCAAGACCAGGTCGGCGTAGGCCAAGATGTCCGCCACGTTGGGGCGCTCTCGGTCGATGAGGTGCAGGCCGCCTCGTGCGCCTTCCGCTGTCGGGATGTTCCGCTTTTCCGACAACGCCCGCAACGCCTGGGCAGTGTCCGATGTGGTCACACACACCAGGTCATAGCGGAACCCCAATCGGGTCAGCACCTGATGCTGTGCCGCCAGCCAGACTCCCCACTCCAACTGGTCGTCATCCAGCTGCGCTGCCAAGATGGGGTCGTCGCCGGAGATGCCAAAGGGCCACAGGGATTCCTGGCCCCTGGCGTGGGCGCAGTCGGGGCGGTGCTCCGGCAGGAGCAGCCGAGAGAGGGTGTGGGACAAGTTCATCTGCCGTTGGGTCTGCTGTGCCGCCTGGCGGAGCAGGTCGCCGGTGAAGTCAGACCCGCCGCTGACGCCGCTGGTGAGGACGTTGGCGGTGGCCTGCTTGCTCTGACCCATCGGCTCATAGGTCATGGCCAGCTGGAAGCGCAGGGTGGCCTGCTCCACCGGCACATGGAGGCAGAGGCAGGGCTGGAGGACGATGCCTGCTCTGGGGCCGCCGCAGCGAGTCTCATTGACCGCATGGATGCGGTTGGTCGTCCACTGGACACGCTTGGCATTCCAACGGACGGTGAGCACCCGATCCTCCGAATCGCCATTGAGCTTGCGCAATAAGACACTGTTTGTCTGACCAGCGGTGACGATGGACAGGTTGGAGAAGGCCGGATGTGCCAAGTAGCTGCGCTGGTCGGTGAGGACGGGCTGGAAGTAGAGGATGAGTTCCGTGTCCTCCCTCGGTTCCTCCAGCTGCACCTGGAACTGACGCAGCTCCCCATCGTGGGCAGCGCTGACGCAGACCGTCTCTTTCACGGTAAAAAACGCCCCTTGGGCGGTGAAGCTGGCTCGATCGCCCTGGAACCTCCACTGAATGGCGTCACTGTCTCCGGCGGGGAAGATAGGATACAAGGTATCCTTCCGCCGCAGCAGCACCGCCACCCCGTCCAGCTCGTGGGTCAAGCGGGTATTTCCCCACTGGGACCAGCCCCCGCCGCCGCTGGTGACCAGGACGGAATAGCGCCCGTTGGAGAGCAGGTGGCAGGCTGGCCGAGCGGCACAGGTGCCGGTGCCGGTTTCTTCCCATTGCTTGTTTGTCATCATCCTCCACCTTTCCTGTTTGTTCCACATCTTTGTTAAGACTGGCGCCGCCACTGGAATTTTTTCCTCCAACAGCTCCCGATACGCCCCCATGGCTGGTTCCGCCATGAAATACCGAATGAGGGTTTGGTCGGTAAGGGCGTTGCAGATGGCGATAAGGCTCATCCCCAGGTGATGAGCCATCCAGCTCTGCACCGGTGTCCCCTGTCTGGGGGTTGGGCAGCGCTCCGGGGTGAAGTCCACCGCCTCGAACAGGCCGTACCGGCCAGCCGCACCCAAGTTGCGCAGCTGTTTCAGGTCACGCACCACCGCCCGAGGCACCAGGGACAGAGCGAGCCAGGCGGCGTAGGGGGCGATGACCCGATCGGTCTGCACCTCCCGTTTCATAGCCAGCGCCGGAATGCCGTGGGCTTTGTACCGGTAGTGGTCGCCCCCGTCCAAGACGGCGTAGGCGGACTCGGACACCCCCCAGGGGATGCCCCGTGCCGCCCCCCAATCCATCTGGGCGCAGACGGCGAAACAGAGTGTCTCGTAGAGCAGCGACCCCACCGGAGCGGGCAGGAGGAGCTGAGGCATGAAGTATTCAAACATGGTGCCCGTCCAGGACACCATTCCGCAGTACTGCCGCCGCCCCACCAGGCTCCGGTTCAGGCTCGCCCAGTGCTCCACCGGCACGTCCCCTCTGGCCACGGCTACATAGCTGGCCAAGCGGGCTTCGCTGGCCATCAGGTCGTAGCGTCCTGGCGTAAATGCTTGCTGCTCGCAGTCGTAGCCGATATAAAACAGCTTTTGCTGATCATCGTATAAGGGGCGGAACTTCATAGCATCGGCCAGCGCCTGGGCTTGTTCCGCCAACTCTGGGTAGCCCTTCTCCCGCAGCCCCTGGGACAGGGCGATGAGGCAGGCACACAGGTTGCCGCTGTCCACGGTGGAGACAAAGATAGGCGCCAGGGGCTGGGCGGTCTTGACATGATACCAGTTGTAGAGATGTCCCCGCCACTTGGGCAGCTTTTGGATGCTGTCCAGCATATGCCCCAACAGCGGCGCCACCTGTTCCTCCTCTGCCAGCCCCAGCTCCCAAGCCGCCAGGCAGCTGAGCAGCGCCATGCCGATGTTGGTGGGGGAGGTGCGGTCGGCCACCTCATAGGTGGGAAACTGCTGGAGGTTGTCCGGAGGGAGGTAGTGACGCTCCGCCGTCAGATGCTCCGCAAAGTAGCGCCAGATGTGCTCCGCCTCATGGAGCAGGAACCCTTGATCCCGTGTCCGAACGGTGGGACGCTGGGGCACGGGACGATCTAACCATGCGATGAGCAGGGGCGAGAACAGCCACAGCAGCCCCAACACACTGCCCAGCCGGATGGTCTGCCAGCCGATGGCGATGACGCCAGCTGCCGCCTCCGGCAGGATGAGACGCCAAGGCACGGTTTGGGCGCTGTGCTCGCTCTGAGCCGCTGTCACCCACTCCAGCAGCTTCTCCTTGCTCACCAGCATCCGCCACAGCGCCGTACAAACCGCCGACAGGCACACCCACGCCTGCACCGGCAAGAGCAAAAACTCCACCGCCGTCCGCACCACCGTGCCGGCAAACCCTGCCACCAGCACCGAGTGGAACCGCCGGCGGATGACGCCGCGGCCGCACAGGGCTTCCACGCCCCCTAAGAGCACCGAAGACAGGATGGCCACCAGGGCGACGATGCCCCCAGCCAGGCACATGGCACTGGAACAGCAGACCCCCACCAGCAGCGCCGCTGTGAGAAAGGCCGGCACCAGAGAGCGCCGGAGGTTGTCAAAGAGCTTCCACCGATCCAACAGGGGCAGTGGGTTGGGTTCCGTCTCTCCGGTGGCGGTCTTGACCGTGTGGAACAGCCACGGCGCCACCTGCCAGTCCCCCCGCACCCACCTGTGGAGCCGCTTGTAGTAGCTGCTGCACCGAGTAGGGAAGCCGTCGGTCAGCTCTACATCGCTGAGGAACCCGGCGTGGAGGTAGGCTCCCTCTAACAGGTCGTGGGACAATACCCAGTTATCCGGAAAGCGCTTTTCCAGGCAGGTATGGAAGGCTTCCACGTCCAAGAGCCCTTTTCCTGTAAAACTGCCCCGATTGAACAGGTCGTGATAGACCGCACTGGACAGGCAGCCGTAAGGGTCGGTGCCTCCCTGCCCTGCCAAAATACGGGCGAAGCGGGTCTTACCGCTGTCCGACAAATGCACCGCCGTCCGCGGCTGCAAAATACCGTACCCTTGGGTGACGACCTTTCGTTTGGGGTCGATCCTGGGGCGGTTCATGGGATGGAGCATGGTGCCAATCATGCGTTTGGCGGCGTTGCTATTTAAGGTGGTATCGCTGTCCAGGGTCAGGATGAATTTGGTGCCCCGCAGGGCGTCCCGATCTCCGGCCAGCAGCTGCAATCCGCTGGGGACGGAGCGCAAGAACCGTGCCAACTCCAACAGCGCCCCTCGTTTCCGCTCCCAGCCCATGTAGCGGCCGTCGGAGGCCAGGTAGGTGGGGGAGCGGAAAAAGAGGAAGAACCCGCCGTTGTATCGTTCATTCAGTGTGTTGATAGCCGCTTTGGCGTTGGCCACCCACTGTCGCTGCTCCGCCCCCATAGGCTTGCCGCTGTCCGGCAGGTCAGCCAGCAGGCCAAAGCAGAGGTTCTCCCCTGCCTGCCGGTTGGCCAAACGGTAGCGCTCCAGCTTTTGCGCCAGCTCTTGGCCGGACTCGGCGCCGGTGAGCAGAGTTGCGATGACACAGAGGGTTTTCCCCTCCGCCGGAATGCCCGCCTTCAGTTCCAGACGGAAAAGGCAGCGCGGAGGGACGACCTTGGTTACCACAAAATCGATACCATTTTTCAAACTCTCCGTCAGCGGCAAAAAGAGCAGCACCCCGCCCCACCAGCTGTCCAGCCAGAAGCTAATCCACAGGGAAAGCAGCAGCGCCGGAAACAGGATAGCTGCCACATACCAGCCGCCCCCTGCTGGTCTCGCCTGACGAAAGAGCACCGACCCCAGATCCTGCTGCTCCGCCTGAGCGGTGTCCATGGCCTGTTGGGCGGTGTCCTCTCGGGTCTGGCTGCGCTTTTTTGCCAGAACGTAGACCCGCTGCCGGTAGCGAGAACGGGAGGTGCTGTCCATGTGGGGATAGATGGCGTCCTGCCGGAGCACTCGGTCGGTGGCGCACTGGCGTTCCAGCGCCTCCCCCAGATTCAGACGTTCCTGCTGGTGGAGCCTGCCGATGGCATTGATGAGCGCCTCATTGGCCTCCTGGGACACGCTCCCCTGCTCCAATCCTTCCGCCAACGTGCGGCTCCCCTCCGCCACCTGTTTCAGCAGCGTCAGTTGGAGGGCGCAGAGCAATACGTTCAGTTCTTCTTCCCGCAGGACACACACAGATTGAATCCCCGTGAGATAGGCCAGTAACGTTGGCGCTTCCAGGGCGTCCACATCCCGCAGCACCCCCTCCGCCAGTTGCTGCACCCGCAGGCACTGCTTGGGGGCGCACAGCGCCGGAAGGGATTTCTGGGCACGAAAGGCCTGCGTGACCCCCTGCTGTACCTGACGCAGCAGATACAAGTTGTCCAGCAGCCAGTCCGCTCCCTTGGGACAGGCTACGCTGGTCTGTAACCGTTCCTCTACCTGCCGTGCCATGGTCTGCAATACGTCCAGCGCCACCTTGCCTTGGGTCACCGCCTCTCGGCCAGTCCGCTCCCGATCCATCACCCAGCGCTCCGCTTCCTGTCTCCCCAACGCCTGATACTTGTCCTCTCTCATGCCACTGTTCCTCCGTCTCGGCCTATTCCAGCCGGAAAATATACCCTTTTCCCGCCTAGTTTTCCAGGTTGGGGGGTAGAATATACGCTCACTTACCGGAGGTCAAGTGCCGCAGGCCGCATTAAGCTTTTTTTGCTTCGTTTTCTTCTCGAAGAAAATGAAGTGGGGTCCAGGGGCAAGACCCCTGGTCGCTGACCGCAGACGGCGCCGCAGCGTTAAGAAAACCTGCCGGAGGCAGGTTTTTAGCGCAGGCCCCGCCGTCAACAGGCGGGGGGACGGTTCGGGTAGGAGTACAAAGATGAGCAGTTATGCTATCCTACCCTGGGGGTTCTCCCTCCCCATACGCAATTTCTCCCATAGTAAGCACCCACTTCCCAAAACCTTTCCCCAAAAACGCCCCTTTCTGTGCCATTTGTCCCTTGACAAACCATGCCAAATTGTAGTATAGTATCCATTGTTGTAAAGCTCTCACCCTTTACAATCCGGATGGAAAGGAGACAAGCCCATGGATCAAAAGGCTTTTCATATGACCCTGCTCTTTGATTTTTATGGCGACTTGCTCACAGACCGGCAGAAGGAATTCTATGACCTCTACCACAACGAGGATCTCTCCCTGGCCGAGATCGCCGAGAACGCCGGCATCACCCGCCAAGGTGTGCGGGATGTGCTGGTGCGGGCGGAGAACACGCTGGAGGAGCTGGAAGCAAAGACAGGCATCGTCCGCCGGTTTTTGGTGGTGCGTTCCGGTCTGAACACCATTGAGGAGGCCGCCAAGCGCATCGAGACTCTCAACCAGGGGGCGCTCAACAGCAGTGAGCTGGCCGGGCTGGTCAAGACCATTCAGGAGACTGTAGACACATTAAAGGAGTAATCCATGGCATTTGAAGGCTTAACGGAAAAACTGACATCGGTATTCAACAAGCTCCGCGGCAAGGGCCATCTGTCCGAAGCGGACGTGAAGGAGGCCATGCGGGAAATCCGCCTGGCTCTGTTGGAGGCGGACGTCAGTTATAAGGTAGTCAAGGACTTCATCAAGACCGTCACCGATCGTGCCATCGGCGAGGACATCTTAGCTTCGCTGACTCCGGCGCAGATGGTCATCAAGATCGTCAACGAGGAGATGACCGCTCTCATGGGCGGCGAGGCTGCCCAGCTCAACTACGCCGACACCCCGCCTACGGTAATCATGATGGTGGGGCTCCAGGGCGCTGGTAAGACCACCAACGCTGCCAAGCTGGCCAACTTCCTTCGGGGCAAAAAGAGCCGCAGACCCCTGCTGGTGGCCTGTGACGTGTACCGTCCCGCTGCCATCAAGCAGCTGGAAGTAGTGGGTGCGCAGCTGGACATTCCGGTGTTCCAGATGGGGCAGATCGATCCGGTGACCATCGCCAAGGAAGCGGTGGAACACGCCAAGAAGCACGGCAACGACCTGGTGTTCCTGGACACAGCCGGCCGGCTCCATGTGGATGAGGAGCTGATGGACGAGCTGCGCAACATCAAGGCGGCGGTTAACCCCAACGAAATTTTGCTGGTGGTAGACGCCATGATTGGTCAAGACGCGGTGAACGCCGCCAGCGCCTTTGATGAAGCGCTGGACATCACCGGTGTGATGCTGACCAAGCTGGACGGTGACGCCCGCGGCGGCGCTGCGCTCTCTATCAAGGCCATCACCGGCAAGCCTATCAAGTTCATCGGCGTGGGCGAGAAGCTGGACGCCATTGAGATCTTCCACCCTGACCGGATGGCCAGCCGCATCCTGGGCATGGGCGATGTGCTCTCCCTCATCGAAAAGGCACAGGCCACCATCGATGAGGAAAAGGCCAAGGAGCTGGAGCAAAAGATCCGCAAGAACCGGTTCACCCTCCAGGATTTCTACGATCAGATCCAGGCCACTAAGAAGATGGGGTCGATGGGTGACATTTTGGGCAAGCTCCCGGGGCTGAGCGGTAAACTGGACGAGTCCCAGCTGGATGACAATATGTTCGCCAAGACCGAGGCCATCATCCTCTCCATGACCAAGAAGGAACGAGAGGATGCGTCCCTCATCAACGCCAGCCGCCGTCGCCGCATCGCCATGGGCAGCGGCACCACAGTGGCGGACGTGAACGCCCTCTTGAAGCAGTTTGGCATGATGCAGACACTGACCAAGCAGATGTCTCGGGGCAAGATGCCCCGTGGCCTGAAGGGTCTGTTGGGCGGCGGAGGCGGTCTGGATATGAATTCCCTGGGTGATATGGGGCGAGGCGGCTTCGGTATGGGCGCACACAGCGCCGGCCGTCAGCGCAAGAGCAACAAGCGCAAGAAAAAAAAGCGTTGATTTGCGTTTTGAAAAACGCTGGTCATAGATTGAACTTTTATTTGGAGGTGACAGAAATGGTAAAGATTAGACTGCGTCGCATGGGTGCTAAGAAGTCCCCCTTCTATCGCATCGTCGTGGCCGATTCCCGCTATCCCCGTGATGGCCGTTTCATCGAACAGCTTGGTACCTACAACCCCCTGGTCGAGCCGGCAGAAGTCAAGGTTGACGCGGAACGCGCTCAGGCTTGGATCAAGACTGGTGCTCAGCCTACTGATACCGTAAAGCGTCTGCTGAAACAGGCCGGTGTCCTGTAATCGCTGAGAGGAGACTCACACATGAAAGAGCTGTTGACCTACATTGCAAGAAATCTGGTAGAGAAACCGGATGAAGTTTCTGTCAACGAAATTGATTGTGATGGCGAGATCGTTCTGGAACTTCGGGTCGCTCCGGAGGATATGGGCAAGGTCATTGGTCGCCAAGGGCGGATTGCGAAAGAGATCCGCGCCGTGGTTCGCTCCTTCGCCCAGCGGAAGAACACCAGGGTCTCCGTGGAGATTCTGGACTGAGAGCACTGCCGTATCAGGAATATCCGGTAACTTCGTGTCCGCCGGATTCTTGTGCGGCAGTGCTTTCTATTCTATAGAAAACAGATGATGCGATAGATGCAGGAGTAACATGAAGATGACACAAGCGAATTACCTGGAAGTGGGCAAGATCTTGAACACCCACGGCGTCCGTGGAGAGCTGAAAATCCAGCCCTGGCTGGACGCCCCACAACTATTTCAGGCGCTCCCCCAGCTCTTTGTCAACGGCAAGTCCTACACCGTCCAGTCCGTCCGGATGCAGGGGGCCAACGTGCTGGTGCTGCTGGAGGGCATCACCTCCATTGACGATGCCCTGCCCTTGAAGGGTCGGGTGGCTTCTGCCAAGCGGGAGGACATCCCGTTGGAGGAAGGACGGCACTTTGTGGCTGACTTGATCGGCCTGAAGGCCAAAAATATCGAAACCGGTGAATATTTCGGCACGGTCACAGAGATTTCAGAATATCCCGCCCACGATGTCTATGTAGTGGAAGGAGAGAATACCTACCTCATCCCTGACGTGCCCGCCTTCGTCAAGGAACTGAACGTGGCGGAAGGGTACATTGCCTTCCAAGTGTTGGAGGGGATGGCCCAATGAGGATCGATATTATGACCCTGTTTCCGGAGACGGTAGGCGATATGATGAATGAGTCCATTTTGGGACGCGCCCAGGAGCGGGATTTTATCAAGATCGAGTGCCATCAGATTCGGGACTACACCACCAACAAGCAGAACCAGGTGGACGACTACCCCTACGGCGGCGGTCACGGCGCCGTCCTTCAGGCGGACCCGCTGTTCCGGTGCTGGGAGCACATCTGCCAGGAGGTGGGCCAACCCCGTGTCCACACCATCTATATGTCCCCCTGCGGCAAGACCTTCTGCCAGGCGGACGCCAAGCGGCTGGCGCGGGAGTTTGACAACCTCATCTTGGTGTGCGGCCACTACGAGGGCATTGACGAGCGCTTCATCGAGGAGTGCGTGGACGAGGAGATGAGCCTGGGAGATTTCGTCCTCACCGGCGGGGAATACGCCGCCATGGCCATCGCCGATGCCGTGTGCCGGCTCTGCCCAGGGGTGCTGTCTACACCGGAGTGCTACGAGAATGAGAGCCACTGGGATGGGCTGTTGGAGTATCCGCAATATTCCCGCCCCTACGAATGGCACGGCCGGAAGGTGCCGGATATTCTGTTGTCTGGGCATCACGCCAACATCGCCAAGTGGCGGAGAAAGATGTCCCTGCGCCGGACAAGAGAGCGGCGGCCGGATATGTATGCCAAGCTGGATCTATCCTCTAAAGCCGACCAGAAATTGCTGGCGGAGATAGAGGCGGAAGACCGTGCGGCACAGGCAGAACAGAAGTGATCGCAACCCCAGAGAACGGTGTGACCTGCGCAGGCGCACCGTTCTCTGGGCATTTCTGCCCTGGCTAGGAGCGTACCAGTCTGTTGGTGGGCGAACAAACACCCGTCTGATTTCCAAATTGGAAGTCAGACGGGTGTTTTTATGTCATATTTATGCGGTCTTTACCGTCAGCGGCAGTTTCAGCTGGAAATACTGGCACAACTCCTCCATAGCGCTTGCCATATCCCCGCCGGCGTTGTCGGCGTAGATGGAGTACTCATACACCACAGCGTACTGGCTGCCCTTCACCTGAGTAATCACGCTGAGCCAGGTCACCTGGCAGTCCCGATCCGGATCCTGGTAGGCAAAACCGGCAGCGCAGGCAGTGCCCTTTTCATTGGATACGACCTTGGTGGCCTTTTGGAGGATTTGATACTCCCACTCGGTCTGGTAGGTATCCACATAGGTGTCCACGCTCTCTTTCAAAATCTCCGTGAGCTTCCGGCCGGCCAGTTCAATGTCATACACGTTGCCCTCCCAGCCGCTGGCGCTCTGGTAGACGCTGTAGGGCAGGTCGTCCTTTCCCTTGTCCGTCTCCGCATACTCTGCGCCGGGCACCATGGGCAGGGTGAGCTTTTTGTCGTCCTCGGTGACCATATCCATGGATTTCAGGTGGGGGTACCCGTTCAGCTCAGACAGTTTCAAGTCGGAGCCGTAATCTCGGGTGTCGTCCCCTTCCTCCTGATAGCGCTTGTCCCAGTCGAACTCCGCCGGAAGGTCTTCCTCCGCCTGGGTGGTGTTGTTGGCATTGGCGATGGCCTGGTCGCTCAAGTACACGTTCGCCAGTTCTTCCGCCACATCCGACTGCTTCTGCCACTGCGCCGGTGCCTTCCACTGCTCTGGCGCCTGCTTCAGCGGGGTCACCGTTGCCTTCACATAACGGGGACTGTCCCCCTTCTCCATGGCAGTCAGGCTATACACACCCTCTTTGCTCTTGGTCACCGTGGCTTCCAGCGCAGCGCCCTTGGCCACGCCACTGTTTTGCAGGGCAGTCAGGTCGTCTTGATATTCCGCCCACTGGTTCTCCAAATAGTCCTTGCTGCTCCAACCGGTCATGGCCAACGTGTCCTCCACGCTGGCCAGCAACTGGGTCAGCAGGTCACAATAGGCGTCCTCATGCTCGATCAGCTGGGTGAGCCAGTCCGTCTTTACCAACTCCAGCCCCTTTGCATCCAAGGAGAGGGTATACAATCCCTCCTTCTCGGTCACACTGCTTTTCAGCGTTTTCCCCAGGCCATCGTACCACTTGGAAAAGGCGCCGCTGGCTCCCTCGTTCTTCTCCCACAAGGCAAAGACATCCTCACTGACAGAGAGCTTCACATACTTGCCATCCAACTTCTGCTTTATCTTTTCCAAGCTCTGAATGTCATCCGTATAGTTCTCACTGTCGGTGGTCATGTCCTGGTACTGCTGTTCCAGGTAGGCGATCCAGCTGTCCAGCTGCAAATAGATGTTCTTCCCGTCCACCAGGATGTGCATGGAACCCAGGGTCTTGTCCCCTTTGCCGAAGGCCGTCAAGGTCAAATCCGCTTGACTGTTGCTCTTGGAGACCGTGCCGGTGAGCTTTTTCCCCGTCTCCCAGGTTTCATCCTGGGCAGAGGTCAGCTCCACCTGGTAATCCTTCTGGTTTTTAGCTTCCCGCAAGGTATCCAAAAACCCGTCCGCCGCGCTCTTGCTGCCACAGCCAGTCAGCAAGGTCAGCGGCAGGCAGAGCGCCAGCAGCACCGCACACAATTTCTTCTTCATAGGCTTTGGCTCCTTTCTGTTCCGTCACTGGTCGTTGTTCCAGGGCTTGACAATGGTACCGCCCCCCAGAACTACGTCCCCATCATAGAGCACCACCGCCTGCCCTGGCGTCACTGCCCGCACCGGCGTGTCAAAGCGCACCAGCAGCTCATCCTCCCCAGTCTGTTCCACCGTACAGGGCGTCTCTAGTTGGGTGTGACGGGTCTTAGCGGTACAGCGGAGGGGCTGATGGATGTGGTCGCAGGCGATCAGGTTCAGGTCGGTGGCCACTAGGCCGTTGGCATACAGCTCATCGTTGTCCCCCAGGGTAATCGTGTTGGCGTTCACGTCCTTGTCCACCACATAGGCTCGTTTGCCCAGAGCGATGTTCAGGTTTTTCCGCTGACCCAGGGTGTACCGGATATGCCCCTTGTGGGTGCCCAGCACGTTGCCGTCTCGGTCGATGTAGTTGCCGCAGGGGACGGTGGTGCCGGTGAAGTGCTCAATGAACCCGCCGTAGTCGCCGTTGGGCACGAAACAGATGTCCTGGCTGTCCCGTTTTCGGGCATTCAGAAAACCGTGCTGGGCAGCGATCTCCCGCACCTCCACCTTGGTCAGGCCGCCCAGGGGCAGCAGAAAATGTGCCATCTGCTCCTGGGTCAGGTTGTAGAGGAAGTAGGTCTGGTCTTTTTTGGTGTCCACACTCTTTTTCAGCAGCCATCGGCCGTTCTCCTGGACGATCTGCCCATAGTGACCGGTGGCCACATAGTCCATCTCGATCTCCCGCGCACGGCTCACCAGCTTGCCGAACTTCATATACCGGTTGCAGTTGATGCAGGGGTTTGGGGTCAGCCCATGCAGGTAGCTGTCCGCAAAGGGCTGCATGACGGTGCGGCGGAAGTCCTCTGCGAAGTTGAACACATAGTGCTGCAAGCCCAGCCGGTAGCAGACGGATTTGGCGTCGTCCACATCCCTAAGAGAACAGCAGGAGGATTCCATCCCCGCCCCAATATCTTCGTTGTCGAACAGGCGCATGGTGCATCCCACCACGTCATATCCCTGCTCTTTCAGCAGGCAGGCAGATACAGAGCTGTCTACCCCGCCGCTCATGCCGCACAATACTTTTCCCTTCAAACGATGCTTCCCTCTTTCGCTTCCAATACTTTGGAAGTTTTTTCTTCTTGTAGCAGAAAGCCTCTGCATGAGCCGGTGCTGCCACCGGCTCAATACAGAGGTGTCGTGGTTATTCCAGAACGATCTTATCCTGCGCAGCTGTGGCATGGATGGCCTTGACAGGCTCCATGTAGCTGTCGATCAGGCGCAGGGCGATGGCGTCCTCCAGCTCCCGCTGGATGAGCCGACGCAGGTTCCGAGCGCCATAGGTCAGGGAGTAAGATTTCTTGGTCAGGTATTCCTCCAAGCTGTCATCCCAAGTGAAGGCGATGTCCTTTTCCCGCATGGCGTCCCGCAACTCGCCCAGCATGATGCGGGTGATACCACGGAAGTTGTCCTCAGTCAGGCGGTTGAAATGAATGATCTCATCCACACGGTTGAGGAATTCCGGACGGAGGAAAGACTGCAATGCCTTCATGGTCTTCTCCTTGTCCTGCTGGCTGATGGTACGCCCAAAACCTACAGAGCTGCTCTGGCCGGAACTGCCGGCATTGGAGGTCATGACGATGACGGTGTTCTCAAAGTTGACCTTTCTGCCATGGGCATCGGTGACCACACCATCATCTAGGATCTGGAGCAGGACATTGAGTACATCCGGATGCGCCTTCTCGATCTCATCAAAGAGGATAACGCTATAAGGCTTCCGGCGGATTTTTTCTGTCAGCTGACCTGCTTCATCGTAGCCCACATAGCCGGGAGGGGAGCCGATGAGACGGGAGACAGCGTGCTTTTCCATATACTCGGACATATCCAGCCGAATGAGGGCGTCCGGAGTGTGGAACAGGTCGTTGGCCAACTGCTTGACCAGCTCGGTCTTGCCCACGCCGGTAGCCCCAACAAAGAGGAAGGAGACTGGCTTATGCTTGGGAGAAATCCCCACCCGATTCCGGCGGATGGCGGCGGTGACTGCATCAACAGCCTCATCCTGGCCGATGATATGCTCCTTGAGCCGTTCGTCCAGCTTGGACAGCCGTTCAAACTCGCTCTCCTCGATGCGGCTGGCAGGGATCCCCGTCCACTGTTCGACTACATTGGCCAGGTTTTCCACGGTCAGTTCGGGCTTGGGCAGCGCCTTGAGAGACTGGATGGCCTCCTCCACCTGGATGATCTTGCTGCGCAGCATGGCCACCTGGGCGTACTGCTGGTAATCCTGCGCCCGCAGCTCCTGAAGCTGCTTGGTCAGGTCGTCCAGGCGCTGGTTGGCATCGTCGATCTTCTCCTGGTTCTGCTTCAGGCAGATGTCCCGCTGGATCTGCTCATAATACTCATTGGGGATGCGCAGGCGCTCCTGATTCAGCTCGGTGATCTCCTGGCGGATACGCGCCTGTTCCTTTTCTTTCTCATTGATCTCCAACCCACGGCGTGCCTCCGCCTCAGTGCTCTGCTGCTGAATCATATCCTGCTCCAGCTCCAAGTCGGCCTTTTCCTTCTTTTTCAAGGCCAGTTCCATCAGGTTCTTGTTGTGCAGGTTTACATCAGAGCAGGCTTCGTCCAACAGGTCGATGGCCTTATCGGGCAGGAATCGGTCGGTGATATAGCGCTCGGACATGAGCACGGCCTGCCGTGCCACAGCATCGGGGATGACCACCTCGTGGAAGTCCTCATAGTAGTGGGCAATGCCGCGGATGATTTTCACGGTGTCGTTGATAGACGGCTCCGCCACAGTGACCGGCTGGAAACGGCGCTCTAGGGCGGCGTCCTTCTCGATATACTTCCGGTATTCATTGAAGGTTGTGGCGCCCACCACCTGAATTTCACCACGGGAGAGAGCAGGTTTCAGGATGTTGGCAGCATTCATAGAGCCTTCGGCGTCGCCGGCGCCCACCATGTTATGCACTTCGTCGATGACCAGGATGATATTTCCGGCGCGGGTGATCTCCTTGATGAGCCCCTTCATCCGGCTCTCAAACTGGCCACGGAACTGGGTGCCTGCCACCAGGGCGGTCAGATCCAGCAAGTAGACCTCCTTGTCCTGGAGCTTGTAGGGCACCTGCCCCTTGACGATGCGCTGAGCCAGAGCTTCGGCGATGGCAGTCTTGCCTACGCCAGGCTCGCCGATGAGGCAGGGGTTGTTCTTCTGTCTCCGGTTCAAGATCTGAACCACACGAGCCAGCTCTTCCTCTCTGCCGATGATCTCATCCAACTGACCGGCGCGCGCCTTGTTGGTCAGGGAGATGCAGTAATTGTCCAGGAATTTGGATTTCTTCCCTTCCTTGGGTTTTCCTTCGGAGCGTCCTACTGTAGGCTCCTTGCCTTCGCCGGCCTCCTCCTCTGAATGGGAGCGGCGGTTGAACAGCTTGCCCAGGAAGGGGAAGGTGGCAGTCTTGCCTTCTTCGTCCTCCTCGTCCTCGCTGTCCCCCTCGCTCAAGTCCATGCCGCCGCCCATCAGCTCTTCCAGCCCTTCCGGGCCGCCGAAGGCGCTCATCATCTCATTGGTCAGGTTCTCCATATCTTCTTCGGTGATGCCCATTCGATCCATCATCTCCTGCACCGGCTGGATGCCCAGCTCCTTGGCGCATTTCAGACACAGACCCTCATTGACTGGGTCACCTTTATCTAATCTGGTAATAAAAACAACCGCCACATTTTTATGGCATCTAGAACACAGTTTCGGCTGCATAATGTGTACTCCTTACAAATTTGTTTGGACGATACAACTGACATCGTCAACTTCTGCATTTGGGGTCACTATATCATACAAATATGAATAAATCTTGTTTTTCGAGATGGAACTATCCTCTCGCCCAAGAAAAATTTGAAAAAAACTGCAAAAACACGCTCTCCTGGGTCTCTGCCGCCGTCACCAGCCCCAAGCGGAGGATGACCCAGCAGACCAGTCCCACCACCAGCACGCCCTTGAGCAGTCCTATGCCGCCGCCCATAATGCGGTTGGCCAGGTTGAGCACCGGCAGCTTCGCCACCAAATTCAGCAGCTTGCTCACCAACTCCCACACCAGCAAGATCAGGCAAAAGGCGATGCCATACACCGCCCACCAGGCCACTGGCTGTGCCAGATCCTTTGCCACCGATTTGGCGGCACTCTCCAAGCTGGGTTTCAGACCAGACTGGATGGCTTTTTGCAGTTGCTCGCTGGCTTTTTCGTAAGTCTCGCTGTTGCCGAAGATGGACAGGATGCCGCTGAGACTGTCTTTGGCGGTCTCGCCGGCGTCCTTCATTGACTGGTTCACGTTCTTCTCCAGCCGATCCTCCACGGTTGTGGCGATGCGCGGGGTGATGGCCTCGGCTACCACGGGAGACAGGCTGTCCGCCGCCACCTTGGCTCCGCCCAAGGCGACAAGGATGGAGAGCAGGCCGCACACCGTCAGCACCAAGCCCCGCCGGACGCCTAAGGCCGCAAAAAGGAGGACGACCAGGAACAAGATCACATCAAATACTGCCATGGATTTCACCTCATCATGGCACATACAGCCAGGTGCTGTCTGCGCCGATCATCATAGTCGCGCCATCGGAATGGATGATGGCACGCTTGCTGCCGTTGTTTTCGATCTGTGCGTATTCGTCCAAGTCATTGCTGGTGTAAATGGTCAGCGCTTCCGCTGTCAGCACGGCAATATACCGCCCTGCTGCCGACACAGAGAGCACCTCGCCGGAGATGGCTTTGGAGCAGGCGGTGTCCCCTCGCTCGTCAATGAGGAGTACCTCTCCGCTGCCGCCGGCCTTGTACCAGCTGGCCACCTCCACAGCATAATTGTCCCCATTGAGGGAGTAACCCTGCAAATACTGATTGGGCTCGCTCCAGGTGCCCAGGACGTTCAGCTCCTGATCCAGCACGGTAGCGCTGTCATTGCCCTGAAGCCAGATGTTGGTGGACTCCCAATGCGCCTCCAAAATAAACTGCCCCTCTAGGACGGTGGAGGCCACTCGGTCGCCTTCCGTCCCATCGTACAGGCTGAGGATGCTGCTGAATTTGCCAGAGCGCTGGGCAATGGAGACCACGGCAAACTGGCTGTTATTGGGGGAGATGACCGCATCCACAACGTATTCGCTGGAAACGTTCTCGGACAACACCAGTTTATACTCACTGTTGTAAATGCGCACGCTGGCCTTATACCCTGACGCCTCCTCCACCACGGCCAAGCGGCCGTTTTCGTTGACGCGGGCAGAGAGGAGGTCACAGCCGCTCCTGCTGGTGTACTCAAAGACCACTTCCTTGTTGTGGATAACATACAGGTTGTTTCCCCCCACGTCATAGACCACGGCATAGGTACCGCAGACGGAGATGACCGGTTGGTGCATCTTCACCTGTCTATCAATATACAGCACACCGCTGTTGGAATATAACTGCAACGCCGTATCTGAACACAAAACCAGAGAGCCGTTGAGGCTGGCGAACGCATTGCTGGCATCCCTGGTATAGGTGAACTCCGCTGTCTGCCCCTGGTCGTTCTTCTCCAGGCTGCGGTAGGTCATATAGCGTTTCAGGGCGTCTAAATTGAAGCGATCCCGATAGGCTACCACGGCCACGGCGCCACAGAACAGCGTCACAGTCAAGATCAGCGCCAAGACCCGCTTGGTCGTCCCGCTCAGTCCCTTGACCGGTCTGCGTCTGCCTTTTTGTTTTCCATTGTTCTTTAACGGCTGACGTTCTGCCATAATTTATTCCTCCGGGTCTGTTTCCAATCCAACCGGTTCCCGATACCACAATTTGGTCATGTAAAGCCCATCCGGCGGCACGGTCGGCCCCGCCTCGGTGCGGTTGCCCCGCACCAGGATGTCACTGATGCCCTCCGGCGTCAGCTTGCCTTCGGCGGCGTACAGGATGGTGCCCACCATGGCTCGCACCATATTATAGAGGAATCCGTTGGCGCACACCTTCATCTCAATCATATCCCCCTGCCGTGCCACATCGAAATAGTAGACAGTGCGGACGGTGGTCTTGGTAGGGGTGCCTACGTCCCGCACCGCTTTGAAGTCGTGGGTGCCTACGAAGCGGGCGGCGGCCTCCGCCATGACCTGTTCATCCAAGATCTTGGGGTAGAAATAGGCGCGGTGGACGTAAAAAGCATTGCGAATGCGGGAGTTATACACCCGATAGGTGTATTCCTTCTTGATGCAGGAGCCAATGGCGTTGAACTTGTCCGACACCTCCTTGGCAGAAACCACCACGATGTCATCTGGCAGTCGGGCATTGAAGGCCAGGGGCATCCGGTCACAGGGGATGGCGCAGTCGGTGCGGAAGTTGGCAATATACACCTCCGCATGGACACCGGCATCGGTACGGCCAGCGCCCACGCAGCGCACCGGATGCTTGACCACCTTGGAGATCCCCAACTCCAGAGCCTCCTGGACGGTGATGGCGTTCTTTTGGATCTGCCAGCCGTGGTAGGCGGTGCCCACATACATCAATTTCAGCGCGATATTTCTCATAAAACCCCCAAAATTTCTCTCTTACAGGCCAAAGCCCTTTGCCGCCACGACCACACCGCTGAACAGAATAACACAGCAGATCACAGCAACGGCATCCCGACTGTGGTAGTGGAGCTGGTGGAGCTTGGTGCGTCCCTGACCGCCGTGGTAGCAGCGGCACTCCATCGCTGTGGCCAGCTCATCCGCCCGACGGAAGGAGGAGACGAACAGGGGCACCAACAGGGGTACCATGGCCTTGGCTCGCTGGAACAGATTCCCGTCATCGAAGTTGGCCCCTCTGGCCTTCTGGGCGGAGATGATCTTATCCGTCTCCTCAATGAGGGTGGGGATGAAGCGCAGCGCAATGCTCATCATCATGGCCAGCTCATGGACGGGTACTTTCAGTTTCTTCAGCGGCCCCAACAGGCTCTCCAAGCCATCGGTCAGCCGGATGGGCGATGTGGTATAGGTCAGCAGGAATGTGCCCGAGATGAGCAGCATGACCCGCAGCACCATGAAGAAGGCCGAGTGAAGGCCGCCAGTGGTGATATGCAAAAACTTCCACTGGAAGATCATAGTGCCCTCGCTGGAATAGAACAGGTTCAAAACGCCGGTAAAGATCAAAATGAAGATGACCGGCTTCATGCCCTTGAACAGGGCTTTCAAGCCCACCTTGGACACCGCCACGCAATAGGCCAAAAAGAGCACCATCAGACCGTAGCTGACAAAGGATTTGGACAGGAACAGGGCGATGATGAACAGCACCACCACCATCAATTTGGTGCGGGGATCCAGCCGGTGAAGGAAGGAATCGCCAGGAAAATACTGCCCCAGGGTGATCTCTTTCAGCATACTGCTCCCCCCTTCCCTGCCAGCTTCAGCAGCTCAGCCGTTGCTGCTTCCAGTGTGTAGATCCCATCCTGGATGGGCAGTCCCATGCTCCGAAGCCGTTCGCAGACCTGGGTCACCTTGGGAATGCCCAGTCCCATGGCGGTCAGCTCCTTCTCATGGGAGAACACCTCCTGGGGCGTGCCCGTCAAGGGGATGGTGCCATCGTTGATGACCACCACCCGATCTACCGTTTGCGCCACCTCCTCCATGGAGTGAGAAACTAGGATAATGGTGGCGTTTTTCGCATCGTGATAGGCGCGGATGTTGGACAAGATCTCATCCCGCCCCACAGGATCCAGTCCGGCGGTCGGCTCGTCCAGGATGAGCACCTCCGGCTCCATGGCGATGACGCCGGCGATGGCTACCCGTCGCTTTTGGCCGCCGGACAACTCAAAGGGGGACAGCTCCAGCTGTTCCTCGGTCAGCCCCACGAACTGGGCAGACTGACGCACCCGCTGGTCGATCTCCTCCTCGCTCAGTCCCATGTTCCGGGGGCCGAAGGAAATATCTTTATAGACGGTCTCCTCAAAGAGCTGATACTCCGGATACTGGAACACCAGCCCCACATGAAAACGCACCTGGGTGATCTTCTTTTTATCCGCCCAAATATCCTGCCCCCGCAGGCGCACTTGGCCGGAAGTGGGCTTCAGAAGGCCGTTGAGGTGCTGGATCAGGGTGGACTTACCGGAACCAGTATGGCCAATGATGCCGATATACTCGCCCGGATAGGCGGTGAAATTCACCCGATCCAACGCTTTATGTTCAAAAGGGGTTCCGATGCTGTACACACAGCTCAGATCCACGGTTTCAATAATCGGTTCCACGATGTTCCTTTCTTATCTCACAGTCGTATGCGGCCAAATTGCTTTCTGAATGGCGGCGGCGCACTCCTCCACCGACAGGGCGTCCAGCGGCACATCCACTCCGGCCTGCCGCAATCGGTAGAGCAGCGCAATGGTGTCCGGCACGGTCAGTCCCACCCGTTTCAGTTCATCCACCTGCTGGAATACGATCTTAGGCGCCCCATCGGCAATGACATTGCCATCATTCATGACAATGAGCCGGTCAGCCAGGGCGGCCTCATCCATATGGTGGGTGATGAGCACCACCGTGGTTCCCTGCTCCCGATTCAGCTTCAAGATGGTCTCCAGCACCTCCTGCCGTCCAATGGGATCCAGCATGGCGGTGGGTTCATCCAGGACAACGCATTTCGGTTCCATGGCGATGATGCCCGCGATGGCCACCCGCTGCTTCTGCCCGCCGGAGAGCAGATGGGGTGCGTGGGTGCTGTAGGCGCTCATGCCTACGATCTCCAGAGCCTTGTCCACCCGACGGCGGATCTCATCGGTGGGGACACCCAAATTTTCCGGCGCAAAGGCCACGTCCTCCTCCACCACGTTGGAGACGATCTGGTTATCTGGGTTCTGAAACACCATCCCCACCGTGCGCCGCACTTCCAGCCACTCCTCGTCCCTGCGGGTGTCCACGCCATTGACGTAGACTGTGCCGCCGCTGGGCAAGAGAATGGCATTCATGTGCTTGGCCAGCGTGGACTTGCCGCAGCCGTTGTGCCCCAAGACGGCCACAAAGGAGCCAGCCTGGATTTCCAAGGAAATGTCCTTGAGGACTTGGATGGGCTTGCCTTCTTCCTTATTGTATTGGAAGGTGACGTGGTCAAATTGAATGATGTTGTCGTTTTTCTTCACATCTGTTGCGTTCATCCGTTTCGGTTCCTTTTCTATTACCGATCTGCCATCCAGCGTCCCGTGGCGCCGCAAGGCAGCGCCAGGCCGGAGGCGGTCACCGGCAGACCCAGCTCCTGAGCGTCAGTGTGGCCGCCGTGGCGCTTGGTCACCAGGGTGTCCAGCAGATAAGTCAGTACGGCGGGGGCTAGGCCGGTGGTATATGAGTTGATGAGGACAAAGAGGGGCTGGTCAGAGAGCACCTGCACCACCAGCTCCAAGAAGGGGTACAGGTTTTCCTCCAGCTTCCAGATCTCGCCGGAAGGGCCGCGGCCATAGGAAGGCGGATCCATGATGAGGGCATCGTACCGCCGTCCCCGCCGAATCTCCCGCTCCACGAATTTGGCGCAGTCGTCCACGATCCAGCGCACCGGCGCCTGCTCCAAGCCGGAGAGTTTGGCATTCTCCCGTGCCCAGGACACCATGCCCTTGGCGGCGTCCACATGGCACACGTTTGCGCCCGCAGCCGCACAGGCCACAGTAGCGCCGCCGGTGTAAGCGAACAGGTTCAGGACATTGATGGGGCGTCCGGCGCTGCGGATACGCTCCATGGCGAAGTCCCAGTTGGCGGCCTGTTCGGGGAACAGGCCGGTGTGTTTGAAGTTCATGGGGCCCACCTGGAAGGTCAGCTCCTTGTAATTTATCTTCCACCGCTGGGGCAGCTTGCCCTTCTCCCAATGGCCACCGCCAGATTTGCTGCGGATATACCGGCCATCCGGATGCTTCCAGCCTGGAAGGGTGCGGGGGGTATTCCAGATGGCCTGGGGATCTGGACGCACCAGGAGCTTGTTGCCCCAGCGCTCCAGCTTCTCTCCTCTGCCGCAATCCAGCAATTCAAACTCTTTCCATCCATCTGCAATCCACATAACGTCTCTACTCCAGGTTTCATGATATTAGTTAGCACTTCATTGTATCATTCCTCTATTCTCCCGTCAACCACGGCCCCCAGAAAGAAGGGCGGCTTCATCCACAAATTGGACGAAGCCGCCGTCAGTTCCCTTGTCTATTTTGTCTTCTTTTGTCACCAGGTATGTACCACCCACGCATCCACCAAGGACGCATCGTGGAACAATCGCAGGTCGGGGGGCATGATGGTGAAGGTGATCAGCAGACCCACCAGCAGGATGGTGGCGCAGATCAGCCATCCCGTCCACCCCTCCGGCACTTTGAGCCAGTCCGGCAGCAGGCATCCCAGCGCCATAAGCAGCACATAACACACGATGTCCACAAACCCCGGCGCCAGCCCCAGCCCGACATGGAAGCCCCATCCAAAGGCCAGCATCAGCCCACAGCAGAGGAGCACGGACAGCAGCACGCTGCCCCACTTCCCCTTGTCATAGAGCATGGTCAGCCCCACCAGCAGAGGCCAAAAAACGATCTTCATGTGCTCCCAAATGCTCTCGTTCACCGGCGCCACAAACTCTGTTAAAATACTAGGCCACAGATCAAACAAACCGTGCAGCATTGTACCTGCCAAGGTGACGCACACGAAGGTGCGCAACAGGTTCCAGCTCTGCTCCTTTTCCCGTTTCATATCCGCCCGCTCCTTTTCCCGTTTTGTTCTATGCAATAGGTATGCGGGAGAATGCAAAAAGTAGAACCGCCCAAGCGGTTCTACTTTTGTGTGTCATGGATTATTTCATCTGGATCAGTTCATATTCCCGACTGCCCAGGCCAATCTTCTCCCCGTGTTCCAGGGCAGCCTTCCACTCGGCGTTGGGGTTGGTAGCCAGGAAGTGGTCGTGGGGGTGGTCACAGCCATGAGATAGATTTTCGCTGAGGATGGAGTTGGGCAGCGGGTCAGCTTTCAGACAGGCATCTGCACAAGCCTGGTCGATGGCCACCGGATCAAAGGAGGCGAACATACCGATGTCAGGCAAAATAGGCGCATCGTTGCTGCCGTAGCAATCGCAGACCGGAGACACGTCCTGCACCAAGCTGATATGGAAGTTGGGTCGGCCATAGCAGACCGCCTGGGTGTACTCGGCCATCTTCTGATCCAGCAGCACCATAGAGCTGTCCTCCACGGCGTAGATGGCATCAAAATTGCAGGCGCCAATACAACGGCCGCAGCCAACGCAGTTGTCGGTGTTGATCCGAGCCTTGCCATCTGCGCCGTACTCGATGCCGTTGTTGGCGCAGCTGTTCTGACACAGTTGACAGCCACGACAGCGGCTCTGGCTGACGCGAGGCTTGCTCTGGGAGTGCTGCTCCATCTTGCCAGCTCGGCTGCCGCAGCCCATGCCCAGGTTCTTGATAGCGCCGCCGAAGCCGGTGGCCTCGTGGCCTTTGAAGTGGGTCAGGCTGATGATGATATCGGCGTCCATGACAGCGTGGCCGATCTTGGCGTTTTTCACCAGCTCACCGTTGTGTACCGGCACTGCCACCTCGTCCGTACCCCGCAGGCCATCGCCGATGATGATGGGACAGCCGCAGGAGATGTAGTTGAACCCGTTCTCCGCCGCTGCCAGCAGGTGTTCCAAGGCGTTCTTGCGGCGCCCTGGGTAGAGGGTGTTGCAGTCAGTGAGGAAGGGCTTGCCTCCCAGCTCTTTCACCACGTCTACCACGGCTCTGGCGTAGTTGGGACGCAGGAAGGCCAGGTTGCCCGGTTCGCCAAAGTGCATTTTGATGGCAACGAATTTCCCCTCAAAGTCGATGGTGTCCATGCCTGCCTTACGGATGAGCTTCTGGAGCTTTTCGGTCAGGCTCTGTTCATGGTTGGTTCGAAAGTCTGTAAAATATACTTTTGATGCCATTTTGAGTACCTCCCGTTTTAATAGTCCCACAAAGTCTCCCGACTTTGTGGGAACCCCTTTTATTCCATTTACACTTGTCAGCTCCCGACAGTTCCCCTTTTGAAACAGGGGAACCAGAAAGCGATGCCTTTAGTTCAAGAAGTCCTTCAACTTCTTCGACCGGCTGGGATGGCGCAGCTTCCGCAGCGCTTTCGCTTCGATCTGGCGGATCCGCTCTCTGGTCACATGAAACTGCTTCCCCACCTCCTCCAAGGTGCGGGTACGGCCATCCGCAATGCCGAAACGGAGCTTCAGCACCTGTTCTTCTCTGGGCGTCAAAGTGGACAGCACCTCCACCAACTGTTCCTTCAGCAGGGTGAAAGAAGCGGCTTCGGAAGGCTCGGAAGCGTCCTCGTCTGGGATGAAATCTCCCAGGTGGGAATCTTCCTCCTCGCCGATGGGGGTTTCCAGAGACACCGGTTCCTGGGCAATTTTGAGGATTTCCCGCACCTTTTCCACGGACATCCCCATTTCCTCTGCGATCTCCTCCGGAGAGGGGTCGTGCCCCAGCTCCTGGAGGAGCTGGCGGGAGACGCGGATGACCTTATTGATGGTCTCCACCATATGGACAGGGATGCGGATGGTACGAGCCTGATCAGCGATGGCACGGGTGATGGACTGGCGGATCCACCAGGTGGCATAGGTAGAGAACTTGTAGCCCTTGGTGTAGTCGAACTTTTCTACCGCCTTGATCAGCCCCAGATTTCCCTCCTGGATCAGATCCAAAAAGAGCATCCCACGGCCTACATAGCGCTTAGCGATGGAGACTACCAGACGGAGGTTGGCCTCTGCCAGCCGCTGTTTGCAGTCCTGGCCGTATCGCACCTTCCGCTTCAGCGCCTTGATGTCCTCTGGGGTCAGGTTGCGCACCGCTTCCAGGTCAAGTTCTTCCCCTTTTTCTTCTTCGTCCAGGTCGTCCTCCGACTCCTCCTCCACATAGGCATCCGGATTTTGCAGGCGCTCCCAAGCGTCCAGCATTTTCTGCGCTTCGCTGCCATCGGACATCCCCTTGGCCAGCTTCAGTTCTTCCTCCTGGGTCAGCAGGGCGACCTTGCCAATCTCTTTCAGGTACATCCGCACAGGGTCATCAATGCCGAAGCTCTCCGCCATGGCGTTGGGGTCTACCTCCTCCGCCTTTAGCTCCTCCATTTCCCCTTTCAGGTTGTCGATCTCTTCCGTGGCGTTTTCATCATCCGTCTCGGGCAGCTCATATTCGGTGACCAGGGCGATGCCCAGGTTTTCCAAGATGTCATAGAATCGATCCAGCGTGGCGCTGTCCAGCTCCACCCCGTCCAACTCCATCATCTCGTTGGTGGTCAGTTTGCCATTCTTCTTCCCTCGCTCAATCAGCTCATTCAGCTTCTCCGCACCGGAGACGTTCTCCGGAATGCGATTCTTCTGTTCCTTTTCCTCTGCGGACTTGGGTGCTGTTGTTTTTTTCTTTTCACTCATTGGGGTTCCTCCCGTTTTTTTCTATTGCGAAGGAGAGAATATCTCTATCCTTTGTCATCTCACGCTTCCATTTCTGCGTTCTGATCTGCCGACTGTAGTCAGCAATGGCCTGTCTGGCCTCTCCTAGCATCTGGGGCTTCTGCATGAGGCTGGCCAGCAGATTCATCTCCGCCCCGCTCAGCCCCTGCGCCATGGCGCTGAGGGTGATGCTGCCCGTAGTCTCCCACAGGGTTTTTGCCTGCCGGTACAGGTTTCCCAGGGCAGGCGCCGAAAAATCCTCCGGCTGCAAGCCGTCCATGTCCTGAAACAGCGTTGGGTCAGCCATGACCAGGCCGATGAGTCCTTCCTCCGCCTTGGCGGAACGGACATCCTGATAGCGGAGCTGCCGCTCCTTGGGCTGCACCTCCATGGCAGGCTGGAGGGCTTTGCGCTGCTGCTGTTTTTTCTGTTTCCAGCGTCTCTTGCGGCGCTGGCTGGTGATCTCCGCCAGCATGGTATCCCGCTCGATGCCGGCAGTCTCCGCTGCGCGGCCGCCATAGATCTCTCGCTCCACGGGGCTGTCCAGCTTGCCGATCATGGCTGCCGCCTCTTGCAGATAGGCCACTCGGTCTGCCGGATCCTCCAGGTGGAATTTGCTCCGCAGCTGTTCCAGCCGGTACTCCATCTGGTTCTCCGACCCGTCCAACAGCCGCTGGAACGCCTCTCGCCCGAATTTCCGGATGAACTCATCCGGATCCTTGGCTCCCCGCATCTGCAAGACCCGAACGTGAAGTCCGGTCTTGTCCAAAATGGGGATGGCGCGCTGGGCGGCGTTGACGCCAGCGGCGTCCCCATCGTAGGCCAGGATGACCTCCTTGGTGTAGCGGGAGATGAGGCGGGCGTGATCCTCGGTCAAAGAGGTGCCAAGAGAGGCTACAGCACAGTCAAAGCCTCCTTGGTGCAAGGCGATGGTGTCCATATACCCCTCTGTCAGAATCAATCTCCCCGCCTTGGAGCGCTTGGCCAGATTCAAGGCGAACAGGTTTTTGCTTTTGTTGTAAATGGGCGTATCTGGCGAGTTCAGATACTTGGGTGTGGAGTCGTCCAATACCCGTCCGCCGAAGCCGATGACGTTCCCCCGCACATCAATGATGGGGAAGATAATACGCCCTCGGAAGCGGTCATAGATGGAGCCTTTCTGGCTCTCCACCGCCAGGCCGGCATCTAAAATCTCCCGTTTGGAGTAGCCCTTCTCGGTCATAGCTCGGATGAGCGCATCCCAGGAGTTCAGAGCGTAGCCCAGGCCGAAGTTGGTGACCGTCCGGCGGGACAGCCCTCGGCGCTGGAGATAGGCTATGGCCTGCTGGGCGTCCGGTTGGGAGAGATTTCCGTGGAAGTACCGAGCCGCCTCCTTGTTCAGCTGGAACAGACGCTCCCGCCGCTTTCGGCTGTCGGCATTTTCATTGGTGTTGGGCACCTCCATCCCCGCCCGCTGAGCCAGGATGGACACGGCGTCTACAAACCCCACGTCCTCCATCTCCATGATGAAGTTGATGGCTCCGCCGCCCTTGTGGCAGCCGAAGCAATAGCACATCTGCTTATCCGGCGAGACGGAGAAGGATGGCGTTTTCTCGCTGTGGAAAGGGCACAAGCCCCAATAACGGTTTCCTTTCTTGGTCAAGGTCACATAGCTGGACACCACATCCACGATGTCCGTCCGCGCCTGTAAGTCATCTAAAAACGTCTGTGGAATTGCCACAATGTTCCTCCCTTCCACATCGTTTTCGTCTCTGGTATCACTTCACTGTCCATGCCCGTGGGATGAACAGCTCCTCGAACTTCTCCACCGCGTAGGAGTCGGTCATGCCGGCGATATAGTCGCACACCGCCCGATCTACCCCGTCTCTGGCGCGGATGTCCTGGAAATCACTGGGCAGATCATCCGGATGGCGCTGGTAGTAGGCGAACAGGCTGCGGATCATCTCCTGCGCCTTTCCCTCCTCCCCCTTGGCCATAGGATTGTGGTAGACCGACTGGAACAAAAAGTCCCGCAGGTCGTTCATGTACCCGCCGATCTCCTCGCTCTGCTGGATGCGGTCTTGGTCGGCACTGTGTTCGATCACATCGGCAACCAGGGTGTTGATGCGCTGGGATTCGGTGTAGCCCAGCTCCTGCTGTAAGTACAGGGGAATGTCGGTGGGGTAGATAATACCGCCCCGCATGGCGTCCTCGATGTCGTGGTTGATGTAGGCGATCCGGTCGGCGAACCACAGGATCTGCCCCTCTAGAGTCTTGGCCTTCACGCTGCCCGTGTGGCACAGGATCCCCTCCCGCACCTCCTGGGTCAGGTTCAGCCCGTCTCCTTCCAGCTCCAGCACATCCACCACCCGCAGGGACTGGACGTTGTGCTGAAAGCCCTCCGGCATGATCTCATTGAGCACCCGCTCTCCGGCGTGGCCGAAGGGCGTATGTCCTAAGTCGTGCCCTAAGCCGATGGCTTCCGTCAGATCCTCGTTCAGGTTCAGCGCTCGGGCGATGGTGCGGGCGATGCGGGTCACCTCCAAGGTGTGGGTCATCCGAGTACGGTAGTGGTCGCCCTCCGGCTCCAAAAAGACCTGGGTTTTATGCTTGAGACGGCGGAAGGCTTTGGAGTAGACGATGCGATCCACATCCCGCTGAAAGCAGGTGCGCAGGGCGCAGGGCTCCTCCTGCCGTCGGCGGCCTTGGCTGCTATCGGCCAAGCAGGCACGGGACGAAAGGGATCGTCGTTCCCTGGCTTCCGTGCGTTCTCGTCCTGTCATGGCAAGCATCCCCCCTTTTCAGCCGCTCTATATTAAGATTATACGGGATTGGATTGGAAAACCCTCTAAAATCCCGCAACTTTTTTCAAAATGTTTGTTTCACTAAACTTTCTCTGTCATTCTGCCCGCCTTTTCGGCAAAAATACACAGCGCCCAGGTAGGATTGCCCCCTTCCCGCTGAGGCGAGAAAAAACTGACGTATCCTCCGTCAGTTTTTTCTCACATGATTCTATATTATGCCTCGTAGCCACGCGCCTTGATGAGGGCAATGATCTCGTCCACGATGCGCTCGCAGGTCTCGGTGCTCTCTGCTTCCACCATGACCCGCACCAGCGGTTCCGTGCCGCTCTCTCGCAGGAGGATGCGGCCGGAATCTCCCAGCTCTGCCGCCGCTTTGGCCACGGCGGCCTTTACTTCCGGATCATTCTGCGCCTGGGTCTTGTCGGTGACCCGAATATTCTTCAGCACCTGGGGATAGATCTTCACCGGTTCTGCCAGCTGGCTCAAGGTCTTTTTCCGATCCAACACTACCTGCACCAGCTTCAGCGCCGTCAGGATGCCGTCGCCAGTGTTGGCGTACTTGCTGAAGATGATATGACCGGACTGCTCGCCGCCGATGCGGTGGCCGTGGTTCATCATCTCCTCGTAGACGTACTTATCACCCACGGCGGTCTGGACATAGTTCACGCCGATCTCATCCAGCGCCTTGTAAAGTCCCAGGTTGGACATGACAGTAGTGACGATGGTATTATTGAGCAGCTTGCCCCGCTCCTTCATGTAGCGGCCGTAAATATACAAAATGAGGTCACCGTTGATGATGTTGCCCTTCTCGTCCACCGCCAGGCAGCGGTCTGCGTCTCCGTCAAAGGCGAAGCCCATATCCAAGTGATTCTCCACCACGAATTTCTGCAAGCCCTCCAAGTGGGTGGAGCCGCAGTTCTGGTTGATGTTGGCGCCGTCCGGCTTGGCATTCATCACATGCGTCTCTGCGCCCAGGGCGTTGAAGATGCCTGGGGCGATGAGATAGGCGCTGCCGTTGGCGCAGTCCAGGCCGATCTCCAGCCCGCGGAGGGAGTAGACCGCCTGGGAGATGAGGTAACCCATGTAGCGGTTGCGGCCTTCGGTATAGTCGATGGTTCGGCCGATCTGATCCTTGGTGGCGCGGGGCAGTTCTTCCTCTGGGCTGTCCAGGTAGGCTTCGATCTTGTCGATGACGCTCTGCTCCATCTTCTCCCCTTTGCCGTTGAGCAGCTTGATGCCGTTGTCGTAGAAGGGGTTGTGGCTGGCGGAGATCATGATGCCGCAGTCAAACCGCTCCGACCGAGCGATATAGGACACGCTGGGCGTGGTGGTCACATGGAGCAGATATGCGTTGGCGCCAGAGGCGGTCACGCCGGCGGACAGGGCATACTCCAGCATATAGCCGGAACGGCGGGTATCCTTGCCAATGACGATCCGGCACTCCTGGCCTTCCTTCCTGAAATATCGACCCAAGAAGCGCCCTACCCGATAGGCGTGCTCCGGCAGCAGGTTCACGTTGGCTTCGCCACGAAATCCATCCGTTCCAAAATATTTTCCCATACTTGCGCTCCTCCTGTATTCCGTACATAAAAGTCAACTTAATTGTACCAGATGCCGCCTTCCAGCGCAATACCAACTCAAAGTTTTTTGCTTTTTTGGCAGGTTCCCTCACCACAGCCGCAGCAGCCGCCGCAGCCGTTTTTTCTCCGCTGCACCTTCCGGACGACCACGAAAATACTGTAGCCCGCCAGCGCTGCGGCGATGAGGACGGTCGCAACCATTGCGCTCACCTCCCCTTTCTGTTTTCGTACAGTATATTCTATTGTACTGGATTCTTTCCCGCAACACAATACCATCTTTCGGATTTTGTGTGGGGCTGTGTCCGCCGCAGGAGAGCGGAAAACTGCGAAAGAACCCTCTTGAGGTTCTTTCGCAGTTGTTTTCGTGCGATGCCCTTAGAGCAACAGCCCCACCTGGTACACCACAAAGGTCAGCACCCAAGCGGTGGCCATCTGGAACAGGATGGTCAGACCCGTCCATTTCCAGCTTCGGGACTCCTTATGGATGGTAGCCAGGGTGGCGATACAGGGGACGTAGAGCAGGCAGAAGATCATGAGGCAGTAGGCGTTCAGCGCACCGAAGCCCATGCCCTGAAGGACGCCGCTGAGGGCGTGCATCCCCTGGGTGGAGTTGATGTTATTGATGCCGAACAGGACGGCGGTACTGGAGACCACCACCTCTTTGGCGGAAATGCCGGCGATCAAAGCTACAGCGATCTGCCAGAAGCCCAAGCCGATGGGGGCGAAGAAGGGCACGAGCCACTTGCCCAGCAAGGCGCCGTAGCTCTGGCTCATCTCGGTGGTGTAGCCGCCTGGGCCGAAGTTCAGGATGAGCCACATGAGGATGGACGCCACAAAGATGGTGGTGCCCGCCTTGGTCAGATAATCCTTCACCTTCTCCCACACATAGATGGCCACGGTGCGGGCACTGGGTGTTTTATATTCGGGCAGCTCGATGAGCAAGTCGTTTGGCTCATGGTTTTTGTCGCCCATGTGCAGCACCAGCAGCACCAACAGCGCTGCCACAATGCCGATCAAGTAGAGGGAATAGGCCACGATCATTTTGTACTTGCCAAAAAAAATGCTGGCAAAGAGCACATAGATAGGCAGCCGAGCGCTACAGGACATGAACGGGGTGACCAGCATGGTCTTATACCGGTCTCTGGGGTTTTCCAACACACGGGAGGCCATAATGGCCGGAACACTGCACCCGAATCCCAGCACCATGGGCAAGAACGCCCGTCCGGACAGCCCCAATTTTCCCATGATGCCATCCATCACATAGGCCACACGAGCCATATAACCGCTGTCCTCCAACAGCGCCAGCGCCAGAAAGAGGACAAAGATATTGGGCAAAAAGGTCAGAATCCCGCCCACACCAGCGATGACACCATCTACCACTAGGGCAACGACCACATCGGATACATGCATCAAGTGCAGCAGGTGGGTGGTTCCGTTAGACAGCCCCGTCAACAGGACTTGGAACCCGTTGCTGAGCCGGTCGCCCAGGAAAAATGTCAGGAAGAACACAAAGGCCATGATGCACAAGAAAATAGGCAGGCCAAACCAACGGTGGGTCAAGATGCGATCCACCCGATCGGTCATCTCCTCCTTCTCCTCGTGCCGGAAAAGGACTTCATGGATCATTTCTTCGATAAAGGCGTATTTTTCGTTGATGATCTCCGTCTCATAGCTGCGATCCAAAATGTCTGCGCAGTCCAAAGGATACTTTTTTATCACTTCGGTATCCTGCTCCAACAGTTTGATGGCAACCCAACGGGTATTTTGAATGTCAGGGTAACGCTTGTCCAGCCGCTCGCTGAGCAAGTCGATCTTGTGCTCCAGCGGCTCACTGTAAACCATGGCGTACTGGTCGTGCTTGTCCTCTAACCCGTGGTCGCCATGATTGTGGATGAGCTTGTCCGGCTTCACGCTCTGGGCGTGGTGAGCCGCAGTGTGCATGAGGGTTTGCAGGCCGGTACGGCTGCGGCCGGAGACAGGGATAGCGGGCACGCCCAACATCTCTGGCAGGCGGTGCAGGTCGATCTCCATCCCCCGTTTATGGACAATGTCCATCATATTCAGCGCCACCACCACTGGTTTCCCGATTTCCAGCAACTGCAAGGTCAAATACAGGCTGCGCTCCAAAGAGGAAGCGTCCACCACGTTGATGATCATGTCCACCTCGTCCCCCATGACAAACTGGCGGGACACCTGCTCCTCCATGGTGTAGGAGGTCAGGCTATAGGTGCCAGGCAGATCCACCAGGCGCAGGTTCATATCGTGATCTCGAATGGCGCCCTCCACTCGTTCCACGGTGACCCCTGGCCAGTTGGCCACCTTCAGGTTGGCGCCGGTATAGGCGTTGAACAGAGTGGTCTTCCCGCAGTTGGGGTTTCCCATAAATGCAATGGTAATATCCTGTGCCATGTCAAGTCCCCTTTATATGGATATGGGAGGAAATGCCCTGGCCGATGGCAAAGCGCGTGCCGCGCACTTTGACGATCATAGCTCCCCTCGGTTTGACGCGCATCACTTCCACCTCCGTCTCCCGAACCATTCCAAGCGCCTCTAACCGCTTGGCCACCTTTGGCGGCAGATCCAGGGCTTCCACACGGTAGGTTTCGTTGGCACGCCCGAAATTTAGTGTCATCCTCTCACTCCTCAAATGTTTTCCAACAGACGGAATGAAAACGGCATAGCCAAAGAGGCTATGCCGTTTTGAATCGGTGATTCAAATTGTCTGCAACGCAGACAATTTAGAAATGATGTAACGCAGTCAGATTACTTGTTCTGCAGATACTTATCGATGGCAGCAGCGGCCTTCTTGCCGGCGCCCATTGCCAGGATAACGGTAGCAGCACCAGTGACAGCGTCGCCGCCAGCGAAGACGCCTTCGCGGGTGGTGGTGACTTCGTCCTCACCGACCAGCAGGCAACCCTTGCGGTTTGCTTCCAGACCAGGAGTGGTGGAGCGGATCAGGGGGTTGGGGCTGGTGCCCAGGGACATGATGACGGTGTCAACAGGCAGGTCGAATTCGCTGCCGGGGACAGCCTTGGGGGAACGACGGCCAGAAGCGTCGGGTTCGCCCAGTTCCATCTTGATGCAGCGGATTGCGCCGACATGACCGGGGTTCTTTTCGTCTTCGATGACTGCAACGGGGTTGCACAGAGTCTTGAATTCGATTTCTTCCTCGATTGCGTGTTCGACTTCTTCCTTACGAGCAGGCAGTTCTTCCATGCCACGACGATAGACGACATAGACATGCTCAGCACCCAGACGCTTTGCCCAACGGCTGGCGTCCATTGCCACGTTACCGCCACCAACGATAGCGACAGCGTTGCCCTTAGAGATAGGAGTATCGTATTCGGGATCGTAAGCCTTCATCAGGTTCAAACGGGTCAGGTATTCGTTAGCGGAGTAAACGCCAGCCAGACCTTCGCCGGGGATCTTCATGAACATGGGCAGGCCAGCGCCGGTGCCCACGAATACTGCGTCAAAACCGTATTCATCGAACAGTTCGTCGATGGAGATGGTCTTGCCGATCAGGATGTCGGTCATGACGGTAACGCCCAGCTTCTTCAGCTTTTCGACTTCGCCAGCCACGATTGCCTTGGGCAGACGGAATTCGGGGATACCATAAACCAGAACGCCACCAGCGACATGGAATGCCTCGAAAACGGTGACTTCATAACCCAGCTTTGCCAGGTCAGCAGCACAGGTCAGGCTGGAGGGGCCAGAACCGGCGACAGCGACCTTCTTGCCGTTGGAAGCGGGCTTTTCGATCTTGTCTTCCACGTTTTCACGATGCCAGTCGGCAACGAAACGTTCCAGACGACCGATGCCCACGGGCTCGGTCTTGATGCCACGGACGCACTTGCTTTCGCACTGGTTCTCCTGAGGACAGACACGACCGGAGATTGCGGGCAGAGCGTTGGTGGAGGAGATAACCTGGTAAGCACCTTCAAAATCGCCTTCCACGATCTTAGCGATGAAGTCGGGGATCTTGACGTTAACGGGGCAGCCAGATACGCAGGGCATATGCTTGCAGTTCAGGCAGCGGGCAGCTTCGTCCTGTGCCATTTCTACAGTATAACCAGTAGCAACTTCCAGGTAGTTCTTGTTACGAACGTGGGGATCCTGAGAAGGCATCGGGTTCTTTTTCGGGCTCATATTCGGCATAATAATGCGTCTCCTTTCTTCCTTACTTAATCAGGTCTTTGCCGAGCTTTTCAAAGCGGCAAGCGTGGTCTTTCTTTTCTTCTTCGTCGGTCTTAAAGGTAGCCAGACGGTTGATCAGTTCGTCGAAATCGACGTCAGCGCCGTTGAAGTCGGGGCCGTCAACGCAAGCGAACTTCATTTCGCCGCCAACGGTAACACGGCAGCAACCGCACATACCAGTGCCGTCCACCATCAGGGGGCACAGGGAAACGATGGTTTCCACGCCGAAGGGCTTTGCAGTTTCATAGACAGCCTTCATCATGGGCACGGGACCCAGGGTGTAGATCTTGTCATACTTTTCGCCAGCTTCCAGGACTTCCTGGAGCTTGTCGATAACCTTGCCCTGTTCGCCCTGAGAGCCGTCTTCGGTCAGCAGGTACAGATTGCGGGCAGCAGCCTTGAAGCCGTCTTCCAGGATGACGAAATCCTTGGAACGGAAGCCGATGATGACGTCGGTTTCAACGCCTGCATCGTTCAGGCCGTTTGCGATGGGATAAGCGATAGCGCAGCCGACGCCGCCACCGACGACGCAAGCCTTCTTGACGCCTTCCATCTCGGTGGGCAGACCCAGAGGACCAACCAGATCCATCAGAGCGTCGCCCTCTTCCATTGCTGCCAGAGCCATGGTGGTCAGGCCAGCGCGCTGGAAGATGATGGTGATGGTACCCTTTTCACGGTCATAACCGCCGATGGTCAGGGGGCAGCGTTCGCCCTTTTCATCAATACGGAAGATGATGAACTGGCCGGGCTGTGCTTTACGAGCGATGTAAGGTGCCTCAATCTCCAACAGAGTGATCTTCGGACTAAGGACTTCTTTTTTTACGATACGAAACATAACTTAAAATTTTCCTCCTCACAAATTTTTAGTTACATAAGTCCTCTCACGGGCGCAGACCCTGTGAGAATATGAAAAAGAAGCTGTCTTCTTATTCAACATGGTTATACTATATAGACCGCTTGCATCTGGGATTGGGTCTGCTTCCGCAGATTTCCAACTTTCTCTGGTGTATTGGCGAAATAACCAAAGGAAATTTGGCGTTAGCGGATACAACCACCACCCATTTGCAAATATCTACATAAATCCATCTAATATAACTGTTTTTATTATAATCTTTTGCTAATCAGTTGTAAAGAGAATTGTCAAAGATTTAACCATTTTTTTGCCCGTGAATTTTTTCCACGGCTGGTTTTTCCCTGTTCCCTCTCCATTTCTTAAAGTATTTTCCTTTTTTCAGCCCTTCATCAGCTGTAAAAAACCCTCCTCGCTGAGCACTGGGACACCCAGGCTCTCCGCTTTGGTCAGTTTGCTGCCTGCCGCTTCCCCAGCCACCACATAGGTGGGCTTTTTGGAAACGCTGCCGGAGACTTTTCCGCCCAGGGCTTCGATTTGTTTTTTCGCCTCGCTGCGGGTGAACTGGGTCAGGGTGCCGGTGAGCACAAAGGTCATGCCATCGAAACGACCGTCCCGCTGCTCCAGCCTGCACTCCATATTCACGCCCGCCTCCCGAAGCGTCTCCACCAAGTGCTGGGACTGGGGATTCTGGAACCACTCCACCAAACAGTGGGCGGTGACAGCTCCCACGTCGGGCACCTCGGTCAGCGTCTCCTCGTCCGCTGCCATGAGCGCATCCAGAGTGCGGAACCGCTCCGCCAGCACCTGGGCGCCACGGGTACCCACCTGACGGATGCCGAAGGCGCTGATGAGGCGGGACAGATCCTGCTGCTTGGACTTTTCGATGGCGGCGATCAGGTTTTCCGCCGACTTCTCCCCCATCCGATCCAGCTTGGCCACGTCCTGGGCGTTCAGGTGGTACAGATCACCCGGTGTGCGGATGAGGTCGTTCTCCACCAGCGCCCGTACCACAGCAGGGCCAAGCCCTTCGATATCCATGCAATCGCGGCTGGCGAAATGCACCAGGTTGCGTACCAGCTGCGCGGGACATTCCGCTCCGGTGCAGCGCAGCGCCACGCCGTCCTCGTCTCGCACGACCGGAGAGCCACAGACGGGGCAGACCTCCGGCAGGTGATAGGGCACGGCGTCCGGGGGGCGCTTGGAAACGTCCACGCTGACCACCTGGGGAATGATCTCACCGGCCTTTTGGAGCAGGACGGTGTCACCGATGCGCACATCTTTTTCGGTGATGAAATCCTGGTTGTGGAGGGTGGCGTTGGTGACGGTGGTGCCCGCCAGCTGCACCGGTTCGGTGATCGCCTTAGGGGTCAGGACGCCGGTACGTCCCACCTGCACCACGATGTCCAGCACCTTGGCTGGTTTCTGCTCCGGTGGGTATTTCCACGCTACCGCCCAACGGGGGAATTTGGCAGTGCTGCCGAACAGATCCCGCTGGCTCAGGTCGTTGACCTTCACCACTGCCCCGTCCATCTCATAGGGAAAGTCGTAGCGCTCCCGTCCCAGCCGGTCAATCTCCGCCTGCACCTGAGCAGGGTCGGACAGCACAGCGCGGGGAATGACCAAGAAGCGGAGCTTTTCTAAATAATCCAGTTGCTGCGCATCGGTCTGGAATGGTTCTCCATCGGTGAGCTGGATGTTAAAAATGACGCAGTCCAGACGGCGCTGGGCGGCGATCTTCGGGTCTAGCTGCCGGAGGGAACCGGCGGCGGCGTTGCGTGGATTGGCCAACAGGGGCTCCTCCTTGGCCGCCCGCTCCTCATTCAGGCGCTGGAAGGTCTTGCGGGACATATAGCACTCCCCTCGGACGATGAGCCGGTGAGGAGCGTTGTCCAGCTTCATGGGGATGGAGCGGACGGTACGCAGGTTCTCGGTCACATCCTCGCCGGTCTGGCCGTCGCCACGGGTGGCGCCTCGGACAAACCGGCCGTCCACATACTCCAGCGCCACGGACAGGCCGTCCACCTTGGGTTCCACAATATACTCCGTCTCCGGCGCAGTCTCCCGAATACGGGCATCAAAGGCGGTCAATTCCTCTGGAGCGAACACGTCCTGTAGGGATTGGAGGGGCACCTGGTGGGTCACCGGCGCAAACGCCTTCAGCGCCTCGCCGCCCACCCGCTGGGTGGGGGAATCGGGGGTGATATACTCTGGGTGTTCCGCCTCCAATTCCTCCAATTCTCTGAGCTTTTGGTCATATTCATAATCGGGCACGGTGGGAGCGTCCAGTACATAGTATAGATGCCCCCACTGGTTGAGCAAGTCCCGCAATGCTTCCATTTTAGATGGTACGTCCATAGTGTTTCCCCTTCATTCTGCGCTGTAATCTCGTTGGGCGTCAGCAGCCTCTCGAGCCGTGTCAAATTGGCTGAAATAACTGTAATGCGACGGAACATCCCCCATGAGGATGGACTCCGCCACGGTGATCTTGTTGGTGAACGTCCGGTCATAGGTGCCGCCAGGGAGCAGGAGCACCACCTGGACGGTGAGCACCATCTGAATTTGGTGTCTGGTCTGGTTGATGCCGGCGGAGGTGAAGCTGCTCTCAAAATATCCAGCGATGCTCTCCAAGCTCAACACCTGCACTGGGATGTTAGGGCCTAGGTCGGAGAACAACGCAGTCCCCCAGGCGGTGCCCAAGGGCACTTGAATGGGGTGTTCCTCCACCTTCCCCAGCGCTTGACCGATGGCACGGGTCATATCCGCCCGCAGGACGTTGAGGGTGGCCATGTCAGTGGTCAGCCCTTGCAGCTTGCCGTTCTGGTCGTATTGCAGCTGAACCAGCTTGCTGTAGGTGATCTCCCCGTCCGCCGCATCCTGGATGCAGACCTGGTCGATGGTGTTGTTGACCACCGTCTCCAGGTCGGACAGGGCAATTTCTAAGATGGCCGGTCGGAGCTTGCAGTCCAGGCGTAACATGATGCCCGCCACCAGCACCAGACAGACCAAGAGCACGCAGCACCGTTTCTGCCGCCTGCTCCAGGGCGCTCGATGGCGCCGCCTTCGGTATCCACGCATCCCATCGCCTCCCCTGCCACTGTATGCAGGAAAGGCTGGTCTCATTTCTATTCTGTCCGGTTATCCCTTCAGCAACTCCTCTACCGCCAACAAAACGCCGGTCTTGCCGGATTCGTAGGTCAAGCCGCCCTGCATATAAACGGTGTAGGGCGGCCGCATGGGTGCGTCTGCGGACAGCTCGATAGACGCCCCCTGGATGAAGGCGCCAGCAGCCATGATAACCTGACAGTCGTAGCCGGGCATATCCCAAGGCACCGGAGTCACATAGCTGTCCACGGGAGAGCCGGACTGGATGCCCTTACAGTATTTTTCCACCAGCTCCGGCTGTTCCAGGCTCACCATCTGGATGATGTCGTGGCGCTCCTGGTCGGAACGGGGTTCAGTCTGGTAGCCCAGCAGCTCCATCATACGGGCGTTGAACACGGCGGTCTTGACCGCCTGTGCTACGGTGTGGGGGGCCAGGAACAGCCCCTGATAAAGCAAGCGGTTGTTGCCCAGGGTGGAGCCGCACTCCCGACCGATGCCGGGGACGGTGAGCCGTTTGGCAGCTGCTTCCACCAGGTCGTGACGGCCTGCCAGGTAGCCGCCGGTAGGCGCCAACCCGCCGCCGGGGTTTTTGATGAGGCTGCCCACGATCAAATCTGCCCCCACCTGGGTGGGTTCCATGGTCTCCACAAACTCGCCGTAGCAGTTGTCCACGATGACGGTGACGTCAGGACGGTGCTCCTTGACGATGGCGATCAGCGCACCGATCTCCGCCACGGACAGGGACGCTCGGGTGGAATAGCCCTTGGAGCGCTGGATGAGCACCGCCTTCACGTCCGGTGCCTGCACCGCCTGAGCCAGCCCCGCCTTGTCCGGCAGGTTGTCTGTGGTCACATCCACCTGGCGGTAGCCGATGCCGTATTCCTTCAGGCTCCCCGGCTCCTCCCCGGTGACGCCGATGACGCTGAGCAGAGTGTCATAAGGTGCGCCCACCGCAGACAGCAGGGTGTCGCCGGGTTTTAAGGCTCCGTACAGGGCGGAGGCGATGGCGTGGGTGCCGTTGACGAACTGGATGCGCACCAAGGCGTCCTCGGTGCCGAAGATCTCGGCGTAGATTTGATCCAGGGTGTCCCGACCCAAGTCGTCATAGCCGTACCCAGTGGTGCCGGCGAAGTGGGCTTCCGCCACTCGATGGCTCTGGAAGGCGGCCAGCACCTTCTGGCTGTTGTATTCCGCCACGGCGTCGATGTGGGCGAACTGTCCACGGATGTCCGCTTCCGCCTGGCGTGCCATATTTAAAACCCGCTGGGACAGCCCCAGGGGATGTTTGTTCTCATTCATTGTTATTCAAACTCACTTTCACAAAATGCCTGCACCAGCTTCACGCAGGCTTCCAAATCCGCCAGGTCGATGAGCTCGGTCTGGCTGTGGGTGTATCGGCAGGGGATGGACACGCCGCCGGTGCGGACACCGCCCCGACTGACGTGGATGACACCGGCATCTGTGCCGCCCACCTTCAACAGATCGTCTTGGACGGGAATCTTTTTCTCCGCCGCCAGCTGCCGCAGCTTGGCCACTACCTCCCGATGGCAGAGCACCGAGTGATCCATAATCTTGATGGCGGCACCGCCGCCGAGCTTGGTGGTGGCTTCATGGAGGGCGCCGGGCTGGTCGTCCGGACAGGTCACGTCCACCGCCAAAGCATATTCCGGATCCACCGCCCAAGCGGCAGGCTTCGCCCCACGCATCCCCACTTCTTCCTGGGTGGTAAAGACGTAATAGAGGTCGTTGGTCGGGTGCTGGGTCTGCTGCATGGTCTCCAGCAGCACTGCGCAGCCCGCCCGATTGTCCAGGTACGGCCCCATGACCCGATTTCCGTTGCCGGACAGGGCACCGGAGAAGGCAGCGGTGTCCCCTACCATGACCATGGTCTTGGCTTCCTCCCGATCCCTCGCGCCGATGTCGATATAGAGATCGGTCAGCTTGAACTCCTTCTCCTCTTTGCTCTCCTCCACGGCGATGACCCCCACGGTGCCATTCTGGAACCGCACCATAGTCTGATACAGCGCCTTGGCTTCCAGCCCGCCGATGGCCCCGAAGCGCAGGAAGCCGTTCTGCTCGATGTGGGTGACGATGACGCCCACGCTGTCCATGTGAGCAGCCAGCATGATCTTTTTGCCCGCCCCCTTCTGGTGGACGATCAGGTTGCCCAGGGCGTCCTCGGTGATGTCATCGGCGTAAGGCTCCGCTGCCTGGCGGATGGCGGCGCGGATGGCGCTCTCGTCCCCGGACACGCCGTGGGCACGGGTCAAGGTTTCCAATCGTTTCTTCATATCTGTCAGCTCTCCTCTGCGATGTTCCCGATGAATGCCCGTGCCAGCTCCAACATCCCTTCCATGTCCGCCACAGCGGCCACACTGGTGGGGGCGTGCAGGTAACGGGTGGCAATGGCCAGACCGGCCACCCGAACGCCTGCCCGACTGCGCTGGTAGGTACGGCCGTTGGTGCCGCCGGACAGATATTCTTTGGTCTGCCAGGGGATGTGATTTGCTTCCGCCAATTCTCGCAGCCGGCAGAACAGGCCACGGTCGTAGATGGTGCCGCCGTCCATGTAGGGGATAACAACCCCCTTGCCCGGAGCGCAGACCCGTTTCCCGCTGGGGGTGCCGGGCAGGTCGGCGGCGGTGGTGGCTTCTAGCACCAGGGCGATCTCCGGCTTGACGGAAAAGGCGCTGGCAAAGGCGCCACGGGTGCCTACTTCCTCCTGGGTGGAGAACACGAAGGTCACGTCCATGGGCAGCTCCTCCTGAGCCAGCTTTATCATGGCGGCACAGCCTGCTCGGTCGTCAATGGCCTTGCCTTTCAGGAAGCCGTCACCGAAAAGCAGGGTCTCGCCGTCAAAGACGCCCACTTCCCCCAGCTTCACCTTGGCCTGGGCTTCCGCTTTGTTTTTTGCGCCGATGTCGATATATAATTCTTTCACCTTGGGCACGGCGGTGCGTTCCTCTTTGGTGGTCTGATGAACGGGTTTCATGCCGAACACGCCCAAAATGCGCTCTTTTCCCAGATAAACCCGCTTGCCAATGACTACTCGGCGGTCGACCCCGCCCACGAAGGCAAAGCGCAGGCAGCCCTGTTCCGTGTAGCCAGTGACCATGACCCCCACCTCGTCCATGTGGGCGTCTAGCAGGAGCTTGGAACCGGTGTGTTTTTTCCCCTCCTTGAAGGCGATCAGATTGCCCATGGCGTCTACTTTCATCCACTTCACATAGGGTCGGATGGTCTGGGCAATAAACTCCCGCACCGCTTCCTCTCGACTGGACACGCCAGGAAGGGCGCACAAGGTTCGGGTCAGATCCAGCATTCCATTCCCTCCTCTCCCAGTTCTGCCACGAAGCCGGCCAGCAGTCGGGCGCAGCGCTTCATGTCGGTCAGGGACACCACTTCCAGCGGGGTGTGCATATAGTTCAGGGGCAGGGAGACTACAGCAGTAGGAATGCCCTCCCGCGCAACCTGGATCTCCCAGCCGTTGGTACCGCTGTTGCCGGGGATGATCTCCAGCTGATAGGGAATCTCCAGTTTTTTCGCCGTCTCCTCCAGCTGTTCCGCCATCCAGTGGGACATATTGGGGCCGATGCCGATGGTGGGTCCGCCGCCCAGGTCAAAGCTGTCGTCAGATTGGACGTCCGGTGCCTTGCCAAAGGTCACGTCCACTGCAACCGCCAAATCCGGTTGGATGTCGTAAACGGCGGTCATGGCACCGGCGCTGTTGGTCTCCTCCCGGCAGGAACCGAGGACGTACACATCCACATTTAACTCGGTTTTTTGGAGCAGGCTCAGGGTCTCCAGCAGGATGGCAAAGCAACTCCGGTCGTCCATCGACTTGCCGGTCATCCGGTCGTCCCCCAGGGCGTAACAGCCCTCGCGGAACACCACCGGCGTCCCCATGGGAATCTCCTGCACTGCCTTCTCCTGGGACAAACCCACGTCCACCCGCAGGTCGGCGATGGGGATGGCCTTGTTCCCCTCCCCTGCTGCCATCACGTGGGGCGGTTTGGTGGCCACCACGCCGAAGCGGGGCGGGTCGGTCAAGATGGTCAGCTCTCGGTCGGGCAGAATCCTAGGGTCGATGCCGCCCAGGGGGGCAATACGCAAAAAGCCCTCGTCGTGTCCCATGACGAGAAACCCCACCTCGTCCAGATGGGCGTCTAACAGCACCCGCCGAGCGTCTTTCTTGCCGCAGCGCTTTACGCCCACTACGCTGCCGATGCGGTCGGTGTAGACCTCATCCACCAGTGGGGTCAGCAGACCCTTGGCCACCGCCACTGCCGGTTCTTCAAAGCCGGTGGGGGCATTGGCCTGGCATAGTTGTTCCAATAATGCTCTCATGCGCTCTATCATCCTCAGTCCGGCAGAGCACGAATCAGCTCTTTGAAGGTGTCGCCGCGCACCATGAAGTTCTTGAACTTATCAAAGCTGGCGCTGGCTGGGGACAGGATGACAATATCTCCAGGCTGAGCCAAAGACACCGCCTTGTGGACGGCATCGGCGAAATCGTCGATGGTGCAGATGGGCAGCGCCTGGGCATCATAGCCAGGTGCCTGCTCTGCCGCCGCCTGGATCTTGGGAGCGGTGGCGCCGGTGAGTACCATAGCCTTCACATGGGCAACCAGGTCGGAGCCAAGGACGTCATAAGGGATGTGCTTATCATAGCCGCCGGCAATGAGGATGACCTTCTGGCTAAAACTGCGCAGGCCGGCCATGGTGCGGCTGGGGCTGGAGGCGATAGAGTCGTTATAATACTTGACCCCGTGCAGCTCCCGCACCAGCTCGATGCGGTGCTCTACGCCGCCGAAAGTGGCGGCGAACTGACGGATGGTCTCGTCGGGCACCAGGCCGTCTACGGCACCGATGGCCGCCTCGTAATTTTCAATGTTGTGAACACCAGGCAGCAAAATATCCGCTACCGGCAGGACTTTTCGGGTATTCCCGTCCTTTTTCACGCAGATGATGCCGTCCTCCAGCACCACACCCTCGTCCAGAGGGTTCTGCCGGGAGAACAGGGTGACCTGTCCTTTGGCCTCAGGAACGAAGGAATGGGTGATGTCGTTGTCCCGGTTCAGAACCACCTTCTGCTGGGCGTTCTGATACAAAAAGATGTTCTTTTTGGCCGCGATATACTCCTCCATCCCCTTGTGGACGTCCAAATGGTTGGGGGCCAGGTTGGTGACCACGGCGATGTCCGCGCTGGTGTCCATGGTCATTAGCTGGAAAGAGGACAGCTCCAACACCGCCAGATCGTCAGGCTGGATGGACTCGATGTCCGGCAGGAGGGGACGGCCGATGTTGCCGCCCAGGTGGACGTGGTAGCCCGCCGCTTCCAGGAGCTTGGCGATGATGGTGGTGGTGGTGGTCTTGCCGTCGGAGCCGGTCACGGCGATGGTCTTGCAGGGGCAGACGTGGAAGAACACTTCCATTTCCGAGGTGATGACTGCTCCGTTGGCCTTGGCCTGCTCAAAGGCGGGGATGTCCGGACGGATGCCGGGGGAACGGAAGATGACGTCCTGGGTCAGGTCGTCCAGGTAACCTGCACCCATGTGCAGGGTGGCGCCCAACGCCTCCAGTTCCAGGAGCAGGGACTGGTTGTCGTAGGCTTCTCGTTCGCATTTATCGCACGCTGTGACAGCGATTCCTTTTTTCAAAAACAGTTTGATCAGCGGGATGTTGCTCACGCCGATTCCGATCACGGCCACCTGCTTGCCGCGCAAGGTCGCCAGGTAAGATTCAAAGGTCATAGGTCTGTGCCTCCTCAAGCGCATAGTTGGTTTTATTATAAACCGGTTCCAAAAGTAATTCAATCGCCGAGATTGACAATTCCCGCCGTCATAGGGTAAAATAGAGGGGCAAGGAAGCTGGACAGCCGCGTTCCTGGGGCGAAAGGCCCAGGGATGAGGAAAGTCCGGGCTCCATAGGGCGAGGATAACGGGTAACACCCGCCGAAGGCGACTTTAGGACAAGTGCAACAGAGAGATACCGCCGGTCTTTGAGCCGGTAAGGGTGGAAAGGTGAGGTAAGAGCTCACCGGCCGACTGGGAACAGCTCGGTCCTGTAAACTCTATCCGGAGCAACACCGTGGGGGAACATGAGGCTTGCCCGGCCGTTCCCAGGAGGTGGCTAGAGCTTATCGGCAACGGTAAGTCGAGATAGATGGCTGTCAAAACAGAACCCGGCTTATAGGCTTGCTTGCATTGAGTTTCTATGGTTCGATTCAGAGCCAAGACGCGAAAAAACGGACGCAAATTGCGTCCGTTTTTTCGCGTTCACTTCACTTTCAGCGGCTGGTCACAGGACAGCGTTACCACCCTGTCCTCCTGCACCAGCAGCACATAGTAGGTCTCCCCCACCTGCCGCCGCCAAGCCTGGCCGTCCTTGCTTTCCGTCTGCGTCCAATCGGCTTCTGCTAGAATCTGGTTCACCACGATGGATTGGAACACACCGCCTTTGCAGTTGTAGACAGTACTGCTCAGGGACAGATCCTCCCAGCTCTCCCAATAGTCCGTCCGAGTGACCAGGAGGGAGCCGGTCTGCTCATAGCTGGCTGCCTGGAGGTTGTTGGGATGCAAATCCAAATCTTCCGCGTGTACCACGTCGCTGACACTGTTGCGCCAAGCGCAGTTCCCCACCTCCGCACGGGAGTCGCTGGGGTTGGTTGCAGACAGGAGCAGTGCAGTCCCCAACACCACTGCGAGAATGAGGGAAATGGCGGAGTAGAAGGTCTCGGTTTTGCCCCAATGGAGTCGCACATAGCCGTATACCATGCCTGCGACTAAGAATAGGAGCAAAGCACAAAATGCCAACAGATTGGTCACCAAATCCAGCAGCAAGGCGACCAACGCCAGCAGCAGCCACACACCAGCCGCCACTTGCAGCCCACTGCGCAATAGCATCCCGCTCCGTTTGGGTGTCCGATCTTCCCTGCTGAAGCACTTCCACCCCAGCCAGAGCAGGTAGTAGATACTGCCAACTGCGAACACTGGGAACGTGCAGCGGAGGAAGACGCCTAAGTTGGACAGGTACCAGATTGGCTGGAAGGGCAACGCGATCTGATTGCCCCAGGCGATGGCGGTCAACGCAGTGGCCAAAAGCAATAGGATGAGCCATGAACGGAATGCGTAGAAATAGAGTCGCTTGCTCCGCCTCTGCGCCAACGTCTGCGATTCCTGGCAGGGCATGGATTCATAGATGTCAAAGTGGTTGATGGTGGCAACAGGACGCCAGCCCTGCACCTGTTTTTCCGCAACGATTTCGGCCAGCTTTTCTCCTTGGTAGGCATCGCAGGTGACGTGGTAGCGTAGATCGGTGCGGTTGGTCTCCTGGAACGGCACCCGAAAAGTCATGCCGTCCTGTTCCGCCGCCAGCGCCCAACCTTTTTCGGCTTGGTCGTTGAGGTAGGCTTCCACGCCCTTTCGGTCGAGGGGGAGGTAGGCGAACCACTGTTTCTTTTGCTTCAAAGGGATCGCTCCTTTATAGTTGAATTGGGATAGGTCGGACAATCTCCAAGGTGTCCGGCGTCACATGACATTCCAGCGCCAGGATATGGACGCCAGCCTTTTGCGCCATGCGCAACGCTTCCCCAAACTGCGGGTGGGTAGCGTCATTGGGTTGAAAGCAGGTCATGCCCTCCATTTGGATGACGAACACGATCCACGGAGTGAAACCCTGTGCTTGGGCGGCGATCAGCCCTTTGATGTGCTTGATGCCACGTTTGGTCGGTGCGTCTGGGAATTTGGCCACGCCGTTTTCCTCTAGGGTGACGCCTTTGATCTCTGCCAAGTGACGCTTTTCTCCTTGCTCCAGATAGAAGTCAAATCTGGAATCTCCGTGGCGAAATTCTGGGCGAATCAACGTCAAATCCGGCAAAAACGTTCCCTTTTGGACATATTCCCCAAACACGGTATTGGGTGCCTGAGCGTCCATATTGATGAGCAGATTCCCCTTCTCCACGGCGATCAAATCGAAGTTTGTTTTTCGATTTGAGGCGTCCACACGATTCAAATATACCGTTGCATCTGGCGTCAGTAACTCTCTGCATCGGCCGGTGTTTTTCACATGGCAGCGCTCTACTACACCATTGATCTCCACCTCTGCGATAAATCGATTGGGACGGGATTTGAATGTTCCGATGCAGATATTTTGGTATTTCATAAATTCACCTTGCAAAAAGAAAACCCCTCAACCAGTCTCCCGGTTGAGGGTATTCATGTTGGCACTACCAATTTTCCCGGGCCGTCGCCAGCCAAGTATCGTAGGCGCAG
>JABLTQ010019417.1_pt1 | contig 94834 bp, 98 predicted proteins | sample 7160101 | NCBI WGS metagenome assembly JABLTQ01 (sample SAMN14651228, study PRJNA627086) | human gut metagenome | isolation source: feces | host: Homo sapiens | reverse complement strand
GCTGGACATATTTGTTATTCATATCGTCGCCTCTCTTTAGTTTCGCTATTTAGGTTAGCTAAGTAGCAACTATATTATATCTCTTCCGAAGTATCAGAGTCAATAGGCTTAACGAAAAAGTTACAAAGTGTGTGCGTAAGATAATAACGGAATAGTGGGTTGCTGTCTATCAATTCTTGTATGTTACTTTATGGCACATGAGCATTGTGCCCGATCAGATACGCGCCATCGGAAAGCAGATAATCGCCGGAAACATGGACGATGCGGTCTTTGTAATCCGTCAGGACATGGCGCGAAAGACCGATGTATTTGCGGAAAATCAGATATCGGGCGTAGCAGTTTTCCTGCGCGCTTTCGCGAAGATAGAACTTTGCCGTCGCGTTTTCCTGAAAGAAGCGGACCATGCCGTTCGCGTGGTCGTAGTGCGCATGACTGAGCATCGCGCAGTCGACGTCCCGGATGGAAAGACCGAGCGCGCGCATGTTTTCGGCAAACAAGCCGGACGCGCCCGCGTCAATCAGAATGCTGCTGCCCCGATGCGCTGCGAGAATCGAAAGTCCCCATTCGCCATGAAGCGGCTCCTGCGGAATATTATCTACAATGACGGTCAGTTTCGTCTGCATGGTGTTTCACCCTTTTTCGTTTTTCTCCATTGTAAGCGCAAAGCGGCAGCCTCGTCAAGCGTGTGCTCGGATGATTCGCCTGCAGCGGAAGGCTCTCCGGGCAGGATGGAAAACTCCGGATTGTAGACGAAACTCCCGTCCGTGTAAAACCAGACAAGACTTGCGTTTGTGCCGTCCGGGAAGCGGAAGATGGCAGTCAGCTCACTGCTGCCGTCGCCGTCTAGATCGGTAAAATCGCAGCTTTGCAGCGCGTCCTGTGCGCCCTGCATCGCCTGCGCGTATTTTGCAACGGCAATCAGCTGTCCGCCCGACGCGTTGTCCCAGAGCAGGATTTCTTCGTCACTGACATCCAAATAGACCGTTTGCTCCGAGCTGCCAAGCAGCATGGGGTAAGAAAGCTCGCGCGCCGGTGCTGTCGGCTGCTCGGGTGTTTCCGGTTCCGGGGAAGATGGCTCCAGCCGGGCATAGACATCGGAGCGTTCCGTTGCTGCTGTTTCGCAGGTATCCGCTGTCCAAATGCTGGTTTCCATTCGCTTCGTTTTCAGAACGACCTGCTGAATTTCACCCTTGACGGGAATGGTCACATCAAAATCGCCGGTTTCAAAGAAACCGAAAACACGTGGATGCGGCTGTCTGGTGTGCAGCCGCCGAAGCAGCCATCGTAAACGGCCTTTCCGTCTTTGCGCACAACCATGCCCGCGATGTTGCTGTAATCGGTCCGGATGCGCTGTTCCAGTTCTGTAAGCTGCATACCGTTCATACCTTCGCCTCCGGTCGTGTCTGGAGCCAGCGGTCCAGAAACTGCATCTGCGCTTCGGTGTGGAACCAGTGCTCGCCGCCGGGCATGACGGTCAGCGCCGCACCGGTTTTCCCGGCAAACGCCGATATGGTCTGCATGGAAGTCAGATTGTCGTGTTCGCCGTACACAATGCGCGTCGGAACCTGCCACACAATCGGGTGCTCGCGCACATAGCGCAGATACTGCATGGAAAGCGTCTCGCCGAACTGGGTCGGAATTTCCTGCTTTTCCGCCAGCTCCTGTTCTGTTACACCAGCCCAATGCATCATATTGCCGATTAACCGCTCCATGTCTACAACAGGGGAGATCAGGTACGCCTCATCGACGGTTGTCTGCGAAAGAGACGACAGGGAAAAGAAGGCGCCGATGCTGTTTGCGATCAGTGTCAAGTGGTCGCAGCGGTCTCGCAGCGCCCGGAAAAATGCCGGAAATTCCTGCTTTGCCTCCCAAGGCGTCTGCGCGCGGTAATCAAAGCCGATGACCTCCGCGCCCGGAAAGAGCGCTCTGTAGTGTTCGGCTTCTTCCGCAGAGCCTCCTTTTCCGTGTACGTAGATTACGATATGTTTCATAGTGTGTACCCGCTCCTTTGCCTCAGGTTGATGACCGTCCGGTCAGAAATTCCTTCAGCCAGACGATGCCCACCGCCAGCAGTGCAAAGCCGCCGGAAAGCAGCGTCAATACAGTATCGCAGACATCCGCCAGAACCGGATGCATATTCATAAAGTTTTTCATGGTTGGTTCCTCCAGTCTTATTGAACCCGTTGGTAATATTTCCGGAAGCGGATGGTTTCCTGCAAATCCGTTTCGCTTGCAAAGAGCCCCGGTTTCTTTGCAACTGCCAATGCAAAATCGACATACGCATTCGCTCTTGCAGTGGCGACCTGTTTGTCGCAGACCCAATCGTCGTCTGATGCATGCGTCGATTTCACATCGTGCAGGATTCCGGCGTGATCCAGCACGTCCACACCTGCGCAGATTCCGTCAATCAAAGCACCGCGCTGCTTCAAATTCCGCAGAAGGACTTTCACCTCTGCGGTGTCGATCCCGGAAACAGCGCCGCCCGGAACGATAAAGCTTCGAATCTGCGCTTTGTCCAGGTCCTCCAAAGACGCATCGACATGCACGGAAAACCCCTCCATTGCCCGAACCGGCTTTCCGTCCGGCGAGCAGAAAACCAGATCGCAGTGAGAGTAGTTCAGAAAATAGCTCAATATCACGATTTCGTAAAAGCAGCACCTGTCATATACCAGAAACACGTCCTTCATCCGGATACGCCTCCTTCGCAGATTTCGTTATGGTGCGCATATGCCGCGCGATCGCTTACAGAATCCCGAGCAGCGCCGCACCGGCTGTGGTCTGCGCCGCCTCATCCTCGGTCTGCTTCCGGTTCGCAAAGCCTCTTCAAGCGCTCCAGCGCCGCCGGATTGTTGGCAGCAATGCGCCCAAGCACCGGACATCCGTCCATTTGCGCGCAGTCGGCACAGGTATCAAAGCCCTTCTCCCGGACGCAGGTATGGATGGGACAGAGCTTGTCGCAGAACGGCGTTTTGGGACCGTCTATGCGGCAGCCGGTGCAGGACATCATGTCCGGCGTAATTGGTACCCCGTTGAGCTTCGACCAAAGCGCAGCAGTTTTCTCGCGCAGGGCAGTATCGTTTGTAATCGTTGCGATTCTGGCGTCGCAGGCTTCGCAGTCCAGCCCGCAGCAGCCAATCAGTTGGTTCGTGTGTTTCATCGTTGTCTCCGTTCCTCTGAATCAAAGTATTTCTTTCGTATAATAGTGCCGTTTCCCGGTGTAAGGATATGCTTCGAGGGTAAAAACCTCCCCGTACCCATGATTCTTGTAAAAACTGGGAGTCTGAAAGGAAAAGGTGTCCACAAAGGCATATTTGCAGCCGCGGCGTTTTGCATCCAGTTCCGCAGTCTCCAACAGCCTGCCTCCGATGCCTTGCCCTCGGAGCGATTCGCTGACAAAAAGATACCGGATGCAAAGCCAATTCCCAAAGGTTTCTCCGGTCAATCCGGCGAGCTTTCTGCCCATTTCCTCTTCCAGGAATATGCCGATAGGAACGCTTTGGGATGCCTCGCGGTGCGCGAGATTCTATTTCTTTAACATTTCGTGGATCTCGCGGATATCGCGCTCGTTTCCGTCAGCCGTGATTCTGAAATCCATATGTTTTTTCACCTGCCTTACCAAGCTTTTGCGTCTTCCTTCTGTTGCAATTTCCGGACTGATGCGGCAGTTATGCCCGCAGGACATCAGACAGCGCGAGAACAGAGCAGCCCTTGCTTTCGTAATAGGAGAGCAGCTCCGGCAGCTTCCGTTTATCATAGCTTGTGATGCAGTCCGACAGCACATGGACGGTATAGCCGTTTTTTCGCATATTGAAGCTGGTGGATTTGATGCACGCTGCGGCGTCGGCTCCGGCAAGATAACACTCGGAAATCCCATGCTCCTGCAGGAAGGCGGCAAACGCCTCACTGGTCAGGGCGTTGCTTTTTGTCTTCGTAAAGATATGGTCGGACACGACGTTCAGCTCCGGCACCAGCTCTGCGCCGCGGGTTCCGGATTTGAAGGTCCTCGTTCCAGCGGACAGGTTGTTGTGCTGGATATAAACGACCCACAGGTCCTTCCGGACCGCCCAGTCGATTGCCTCGTTGACGTTTTCGATGATTTCTCTGTAGTTTTTCGTGATGTCATTTTGCAGGTCGATGACGACCAACGCACTGTTTTTCATAATGGGTTCCTCCAATGTTTTTCATAATGCTCTGATATTCCGGCTGTCCGACGCGCAAAAAGGAAAACGCAGTGCAAACCGGTTTTCCGGATTGCACTGCGTCTAAGCGTCTGGCGTTTTGATTTCTTCCAATCTTCTGTTGCGATAGCGAACCACACAGGCGTATTTGCACTTCGGACAGAACAGGGGAAAGTCCTCCAGCACGGTATGCTGCCGGATCTGTGTTCGCGTTTTGCCGCCACATTTCGGGCAGCAAAGCCAATCGGTTTTGACATGTTCTTCCTTCACCATTCAAGACCACCTCGGTTCCCTTGCAGCTTTGACAGCTGCAGTACGTCAAATCCGGTTTTCATACGGTTCGCGGTCTTCCGTATCTTTTTCATGCTGGTTCTTCTTGTGCTGCCGTCGCCCCGCTCATTTGCCGACCAGCGCGCGAAAGACAGCGTCCCGGTCAAAGGTTCCTGCCGCAAAGCCGGGGACCTCCTTGATTGCCTTGCAGATGCTCAGACTGAAGCCGGTCAGAATGCTCCCGATTTCCCGGTCGGAGTAGGGGCAGTCTCCGGTGACAATCAGGGTGGCAAGACTGTGGACCACGAGCCACAGATCGCGGAAATAGACGTCGGCTTCCTCCGGTGTGATGCGATAGATCTGAACCAGCGTCGGGCGGACTCTTTCCTGCAGATGCAGCATCGCGTCCATCGCGCCATAGGAAGGGACCTGCTTCTGCGTCAGAAACAGCAGCCGGTAGAGCGCCGGCTCTTCGCGCGCAAAGCGGATGTATTGTATTCCGACGCCGAAAAACGGAATTTGTTCCCGCAGACCTTTTTCCGTGTAGCTGTCATAGACGCGCACCGCCGCGTCATAGACTGCCTGCTTGATGCCTGCCATGGAGCCGAAGGCGGTAAAAACCGGCTGGGTCGACGTGCCGAGCGCGCTTGCCATTGATTTTGCGCTCAAGCCCTCCATCCCTTTTTCCCGCACGACGCGCAGTGCCGCTTCCACCATTTCTTCCTTTGTAAACTTGTTCTTCGGAGCCATTGCAGTTGTCCTTTCCGCCCATCGTCCTGCTGCTTCACAACGAGCATTATATATTACCTATTATACATTAGCGGGCTTTTCCTGTCAATACAGCACGGCTTGACAGGAAACAGTGTTTTTGCTACCATATAAACGGAACAGAAGGACCGCAGGCTTTTTAGGTACACGAGTTAGTGCAATCTAACTGCTTGCCCGATGGTATGAGTTAGAGATATTTAACAGGAAGCGATAATCCCATGGCGTACAACGAACTGTTTGCTCTTGCCTTCGTTGCGCCATATCTTGCAAGCGGCAAGAGAATTCCGCCGCAGACAATTCAGGAAATGATGCGCCGCTCGCTGTATCACATCAAATGGTACTTTGCGAGGACCGATCTGAACACCGACAGGGGCAAGGCAGAAAACAAAAAGAGCATCATGAAATATGTCAAATGGTACACGCCGGAAAAAGAGCGGCAATATCCGACGTCCTTTAAGGTGGATTTCGTCGGGCAGCCGTATGAGGGCGCGTGCTATTATCGCATTACCCGCTGTCCGGTCTGCGCCTATGCTGAAAAGCTGGGCGTCTCGGAGCTGATTCCCCTGTTCTGCGAGCTGGACGAGGTGATGATCGCGCTCCAGCACGGCGTTTTGCACAGGACGCAGACGATCGCGGGCGGCGGGGACTGCTGCGACTACTTCATTACGGGAGACAAGGCGCAAGCTTCCGGCTGCGCATGTTTTTTGGAAGAATGTTTGCGCTGCAAAACAATCGGGTCTGGCGTAAAGTTTGCTCGTTGACAAGCAATTTCCTTTTCCGTATAATAAAAAAAGGCGAGTACCTGCCGGCAGTCAGGCTAAATAGTCTGGCTGCCGTTTTTATTAAGTAACGGAGGAATGCGCATGAACATTACGGTCTATCTGGGCGCAAAGGAAGGAAATGACCCGGGGCTTAAAAAAGCGGTGCAAGAATTGGGAACGTGGATGGGTTCAAGTGGAAATGCGCTTGTTTATGGCGGCTCGAAATCCGGGCTGATGGGCGCAATTGCAGACAGCGTTCTGGCTGCCGGCGGTGAAGTGACCGGTGTGGAGCCGGAATTTTTCATCCAGGACGAGTTTCAGCACGCCGGTCTGACGAAGCTGATCGTGACGAAGGACATGCCCGAGCGCAAAAGCAAAATGATCGAGCTGGGCGATGCTTTTCTCGCGTTCCCCGGCGGCACGGGGACGTTGGAGGAAATTACGGAGGTTATGTCCAAGGTTTCCCTGAAGCACCTGAATGCGCCGTGCATTCTCTACAATCTGAACGGCTATTATAATGATCTGAAGGCGCTGCTGGATCACATGATCGAAAAAGGACTTTCGTCCAGAGAACGGCAGGAGGGAATCTATTTTGCTGCGAACCTGGAAGAGATCAAACGGATTCTGGAAGCTGGATAAAGCCGAACGGAGCAGATACACAGCGCAAGCCGGTCAAGACTGACGGCAGGCGCAGGTGTGTTTGAGCCAAAAGTGCGCGAAAAACCGCAGTATGCTTGCATACTGCGGTTTTGCCTGTTATTCAGCCTCGCGCCATTTGCGGCAGCGTTTTGCTTTTCTGCGCCGGGTAACGGCGGCGGAAATCAGGAAGAACGCAACCACGGCGGCAATGGCGGCAAGCGTCAGGGTGAGATACAGCGTGGTATTTGCACCTTCGGTTTTGACCGACAGCCACAGATCGTTCATCGTCTGCGTCGCTTCGATGCCAAGCTCCTCAAACGCTTCGCTGCGTTCGAGCACGCTCGGGTCCGGATAAGCGACCGGGCTCGACGTGACCTCCTCGTCCATATACTCCTTCGCGGCGGTTTCCGGCGTGGAGTAGCCGATGTAATCGAGGTTCGCCGCGGACACGTCCGGGCGGCAGAGGAAGTTGATGAACGCCTCGGCGCCTTCTTTGTTCTGGCAGCCCTTCGGGATGCACATGGCGTCCGAGAAGAAATTGAAGCCTTCCTCCGGGAAGCTGAACGCGAGGTCCGGATTCTCTTCGACCATCGTCAGATAGTCTCCCGCATAGTAGGGCGCAGCCCATGCCTCGCCGCGCTCGAGCTTGTCGAAAATTTGGTCCATGACGTAAGCCTGCAGAACGGGCTTCTGCGTAGCCAGAAGATCGGCAGCGTTTTTCAGCTCCTGCGCGTCTTCGGTGTTGTAGCTGTAGCCGAGCATCGACTCGGCAATGGCAAAGGCGTCGCGGGGGTTATCGAACATGAGAAGCTTGCCGGCGTATTTGCTGTTCCAGAGGCAGCTCCAGCTCTGCGCGTCCTCTTCGGAGATGTATTTTGTGTTGTAGATCAAGCCCACCGTGCCCCAGGTGTAGGGGACGGAATACTTGTTTTCCGGGTCGTAGGACTGGTTGCGGAAGGTTTCGTCGATATACTCGAAGTTCGGGACATTGGAAAAGTCGATCGGCTCAAGCATATCCTCGGAAATGAGCTTCGCGACCATATAATCCGAAGGAATGATCACATCATACGACGTGCCGCCGGTTTTGAGCTTCGTGTACATCGACTCGTTGGAGTCAAACGTCAGATAGTTGACCTTGATGCCGGTTTCTTCCTCAAACTCGTGAATGACGTCCATGCTGTCATCGGTGCCGTCAGAGATGTACTGTCCCCAGTTGTAGACGGTGATCTCGTTTTTGGCGGCAAGCGCCGTCGTCGGAAGCAGCGCCAGAAGCAGCGTGAGCATCAGAAAGGAAGTAAGCAGTCTCTTTTTCATCCGTGAACCCTCCTCTGCGCGCCGTGCTGGACGCGCTTTTCGCTGCGCGCCTGCAGCAGATTCATAACCACCATCAAAATCAGAATCACCGCGAACATCAGCGTAAACAGAGCGTAGATCTTCGGCTGGATCGGCTTTTTGGTGTAATTGTAAATCTCGACCGGAAGGGTGATGAAGCTCGAACCGGTGACAAAGTACGAAATGACGAAGTCGTCCAGGCTCATGGTGAACGCCATCAGAGCGCCGGAGATGATGCCAGGCATGATCTCGTGAATGACGACCTTTGTAAACGCCTGAAACGGCGTGCAGCCGAGATCCAGCGCCGCTTCTTCAAGGTCCGGGTCCATCTGCTGAAGCTTTGGCATGACGTTCAGAATGACGTAGGGGAGGTTGAAGGTGATGTGCGCAATCAGAAGCGTCCAGAAGCCCAGAATGGAGTTGATCTTGAGCATCGTACCCGTGAACGCAAACAAAAGCGCCAGCGCAACGCCGGTCACGATGTCGGGGTTCGTCATGGGAATATTGGTGAGCGTCATGACCGCTTTGCGCATCTGCCCCTTCATCGAGTGGATGCCGACGGCTGCCATGGTGCCGAAGAACGTTGCAAGAAGACTCGACAGAATCGCAATGATCAGCGAGTTTCGCAGCAGCGTCAGAAGCGTTTCATCGCGGAAAAGGTTTGCGTACTGGCGGAAGGTGAAGCCCTTGAAGGTTGCGATGTCGAGACCTTCGTTGAACGAGGCGACTGCCAGCGCGATCATGGGGATATAGAGGAAGATGAAGACCAGAACGGTAATCGTGCGGTTTACGTGTTTCATACCTTTGCCATGACCTCCTCTTCATCCGTCTCGCCGAAGCGGTTCATGATCGACACGCAGACGAAAATGAGAATCATCAGCACCAGACTCATTGCCGCGCCGAGATTCGGGTTATACGCGGTTTTGAACTGGGACTCGATGACGTCGCCGATGAGCGTGGTGCCTGTCGAGCCGAGCTTCTGGGAAATGTAGAAGGTCGACACGGCGGGGACGAACACCATGGTAAGCCCCGAAAGAATGCCGGGACCCGACAGCGGAAGAACAACCTTCGTAAAGACCTGCTTGGGCGTGCAGCCGAGGTCCAGCGCCGCTTCAACGAGGCGCTTGTCGATCTTCATAATGACCGTGTACAAAGGCAGAATCATGTACGGCAGGTAGTTATAGACCATGCCGAGAATGACCGCGCCGTTGTTGCGGATGAGGGGCAGCGGAGACAGCCCCAGCGCGCGGATGAAGTTGTTGATGATGCCGGTGTCCTCCAGCATCGCGACCCACGCGAGCGTGCGCAGCAGAAAGCTCATGCACATCGGCAGCATGATCAGCATCTCCAGAAAGCGCTGTGTCAGCGGCTTGCACTGCGCGATAAAGTACGCAACAGGGTAGCCGATGACCAGGCAGATCAGAGACGCGAACAGGCTCAGCCAGATCGAGCGCAGGAAGATGGGAAGATACGTTCCCATGGAGGCGAGGTTTGCAAGTGTAAACTCGCCGGTGATGGAGTCGGTAAGCGCGTAGTAAAAGACGATGCAGAGTGGGATGAGCGTAAAGAGAATCATCCACACGATATACGGCGCAGAAAGGAGCTTACTCTTCATCTTCGGCTTCCTCCTGTGCGTCGGCGATCTCGTCGTATTCCGCACTGTAGGACGAATAGTCGCCGTAAAGACCCGAGTATTCACTCTTGTGCATGATGTGAATGTCCTCCGGGTTCAGGCGGATGCCGATGTAGGAGTCGACAGGGCAGTAGTCCGTCGTCTGAATGAGCCACTTGAAGCCCTTGAAGTCGACGATGGTATCATAGTGCACGCCCTTGAAGGTGACAGACGTCACGGTGCCGCAGAGGTGCCCCTGCTCGGGCGGGACGATGTCGATATCCTCCGGGCGGATGACGACGTCGACCGGCTCGTTCTTTTCAAAGCCCTTGTCGACGCACTGGAACTTTCTGCCGAAGAATTTGACCAGATAGTCGTCCAGCATCACGCCGTCGAGAATGTTGGACTCACCGATGAAGTCGGCAACGAAGGCGTTTTTCGGCTCGTTGTAGATATCCTGCGGCGTGCCGATCTGCTGGATTTTGCCCTTGTTCATGACGACAATCGTGTCGGACATGGTCAGCGCTTCTTCCTGATCGTGCGTGACATAGATAAACGTAATGCCCATGCGCTGCTGGATGTTCTTAAGCTCGTTCTGCATATCCTTGCGCAGGCGAAGGTCCAGAGCGCCCAGAGGCTCGTCGAGCAGCAGCACCTGCGGGCGGTTGACAAGCGCGCGCGCGATGGCGACACGCTGCTGCTGACCGCCGGAAAGGGAAGTGACACGCCGGTTTTCAAAGCCCTTGAGGCTGACGATCTCCAGCATCTCGGTCACACGGTCGTCAATCTCCTCCTCGGAGAGCTTCGCCAGACGAAGACCGAAGGCGATGTTGTCGTATACGTCCAGATGCGGGAACAGCGCGTATCGCTGGAAGACGGTGTTGATTTTTCGTTTATAGGACGGCACGTCGTTGATGCGCTGTCCATTAAAAAACACATCGCCGGACGTAGGCGTCAGAAAACCACCGATAATTCGTAACGTTGTAGTTTTTCCGCATCCACTGGGACCCAGCAATGTGAGGAACTCTTTGTTGTTGATGTACAGATTGATACCGTCGAGAATGGTCTCGCCATCCTCAAATGTCATGGAAAGATTCGACAAGCGAATGAGCTTTTCGGACATTTATCATCCCCCGTTTCTTTTTTCATTTCTTTTCTATATAAGAATCAGTACATCCACAAAAAAGCAGACGTACCGATTGACATCATATATGGTACACCCTCCTTTGTCAATAAAAATCGTGAAAAATTCTGACGAAATTTATTGTAAAGTGGGGGCGTTTGTCAGGTAAAATACTCAGAGACGAAACTTACGTCCGCAACTTGGAAGGTTTTTCCGTTCAGATACGCAAGACTGCCGGAATCCGTGGTAAAGCAGAAGGTGAGCTTGTAGGAGTAGAGCGCCTGAATTTTGCGGTCGTACTGCTTGTCGAGCTTGCCGTATTTGCCGTCGCCGAGCAGGGGATAGCCGGCTGCCGCCATCTGGGCGCGGATCTGGTGGGTTCTGCCGGTGATCAGTTCGCATTCGACAAGCGACAGCCCGTTTTTCGACTGCAGGACCTTATATCGCGTGGCGCAGGTCTTCGCGCCCTTCTGCGGCGTGCTGGTGACGTAGACGCGGTTTTTGACGGCGTCCTTAAAGAGATACCCTTCCAGCGTGCCCTGCGCAGGCTTCGGCGTGCCGTGGACGATGCAAAGATAGCGCTTGTCAATCTCGCGGTCCTTGATCTTCTGGTTGAGAACGCGCAGCGCCTCGGCGGTTTTTGCGGCAATGACAATGCCGCCGGTGTTGCGGTCGATGCGGTTGCACAGCGCGGGCGTAAACGAGTTTTCCTCGCGCGGGCGCCACTCGCGTTTGGCGTATAAATACGCCTGAATGTGGTCAATCAGCGTCTTGCCGTATTCCGAGCCGTCGTAGGGATGGACCGCCTGCCCGGGCTTTTTGTCGACCAGCAGAATGTTTTCGTCCTCATAGACGATGTTGAGCTTCGGCGCGCTGACCGTGAGGTAGGCGTTTTCCTGCTTCGGCGTGTCGAAAAATTCGTCGTTGATGTAGAGCTGGACGAGATCGCCTTCGCACAGGCGCGTGTCGCGCTCAGCACGTTTGCCGTTGACCTTGATGCGCTTGAGGCGGATATATTTCTGCAGCAGTGACGCCGGCAGCAGCGGAACCGATTTGGAGACGAACCGGTCCAGACGCTGCCCGACGTCGTTTTTGCCGATGGAAAGTTCCTTCATATCGAATATCTCCTTATAAAAATGGAGCGTTTTGCATCGCAACGTGATTTTATCATGGGAAGGCGGCGGTGTAAAGCGCGGCAGCTCGCAGTTTTTTGAAAAAAGATAAAATTTTTTGGAAAAAGCATTTGACTTTCCGGCGTTCTTTCGATATAATATCCATCGCACGATTATGGATTGGAGGGCGCTATGCTGCTGGAACTTCGCAAGCTTATGACAAGCCCCGGCGAGACACTGCCCTTTGAGACGAGCGTCGATTTAAGCGATATGCCGTTTGGCGGCTGCAAGCCGGTTACAGAGCCGGTCCTTGCAAAGGGACAGGTGCGGAACACCGCGGGCGTGCTGAAAATGACCGGCACGGTCGAGACGGTTCTTCACGGAATCTGCGACCGCTGCGCGACGGCGTTCACCCGCCCGGTGCAGTACCCGTTACACGCGGTATTGACTACAGAGCCGGAGAGCGACGACTTTGAAGACCCGTGGGTCTTCGAGCTTGTCAACGACTGCGCGGATCTCGACGACATCGTGACCACCACCTTTGTGCTGAACATGGACAGTAAACTCCTGTGCAGCGAAGATTGCAAAGGACTCTGCTCCCGGTGCGGAGCAAACCTGAATCTTGGGACTTGCGGCTGCAAGCCCGAACCCGATCCCCGCTTTGCTGCCTTACAGCAGTTATTGGACAAAAAGTAGACAATGTGCCTTACGGCATTTCAACCAAGGAGGTGTACCAAATGGCAGTACCCAAGAGAAAAGTATCCCGCGCGAGAAGAGATAAGAGACGCAGCTCCCACTGGAAACTGGCGATCCCGGGCGTTGTTGCTTGCCCGAAGTGCGGCGAGCCCCGCCTGCCTCACAGAGCATGCAAGGCTTGCGGCTATTACAATGGTCGTGAAGTCATTTCTGTTGAAGCTAAGTAAGTTCGCTCGATACGAGAATGAGAGGGAGGCTGAGTCAGTCTCCCTCTTTTCTTGCTGATTTCGCGCAGAGCGTTTGCCTCTGTGTAAAAGGGAGGTAATTTCTATGGCAAAACCGATTGTAGCAATCGTGGGTCGACCGAACGTCGGCAAGTCGATGCTCTTCAATAAGCTGACCGGCAAGCGCATGGCGATTGTGGAAGATACGCCCGGCGTGACGCGCGACCGGATTTACGGCGAATGCGACTGGAACGGGCGCAGCTTTGCCCTCGTTGATACCGGCGGTATTGAGCCGGGCACGAACAGCGAGATGCTGAAATTCATGCGCCGACAGGCGGAAATCGCCATCGAGACCGCGACGGTCATTATCATGGTCGTGGACGTCACCGTGGGGCTTACCGCAGCCGACAGCGAGGTTGCGGCAATGCTCAAAAAGTCCAAAAAGCCGGTTGTTCTGGCAGTCAACAAGTGCGACCGCACGGGCGGCGTTAACCCGGAGGTCTATGAGTTTTATTCGCTCGGTCTCGGAGACCCGATTGAGGTTTCCGCGGTCCATGGGCACGGCACGGGCGATATTCTGGACGCCTGTGTGGAAAACTTCCCGGACACGGACGACGAGGAATACGACGAGGACGTGATCAAGGTTGCGATCATCGGCAAGCCGAACGTCGGCAAGTCGAGCCTTCTCAACTGCATTCTGGGCGAGGAGCGCGTGATTGTCTCCAACATTGCGGGCACAACGCGCGACGCCATCGACAGCTATTTTGAAAACGAATTCGGCAAGTATCTGTTTATCGATACCGCCGGTATGCGGCGCAAGTCGAAGGTCGACGACGCGGTGGAAAAATATTCGAACCTGCGCTCGGTTTCCGCGATTGAGCGCGCGGACGTGTGCCTGATTCTGATCGACGCTAACGAGGGCGTCACCGAGCAGGACACCAAGGTCGCCGGGCTTGCGCACGAGGCAGGCAAGGCGTGCATCATCGTCGTCAACAAGTGGGACATGGTCGAAAAAGACACGAACACGATGCAGAAGATGACGGACGATATCCGCCGCGACCTGAGCTATATGACCTACGCGCCGGTGCTGTTCATCTCCGCGCTGACCGGTCAGCGGGTCGACAAGCTCTTTGAAATGGTCAACGCCGTATCGAACCAGAACTCCATGCGCATCACGACCGGCATGCTCAACAACATTCTCGAAGATGCCACCGCGCGCGTCCAGCCGCCCACAGACAAAGGACGCAGGCTCAAGATCTACTATATGACGCAGGTCGGCGTCAAGCCGCCGCATTTTGTGATTTTCTGCAACGACGCAAGGCTGTTCCATTTTTCGTATCAGCGATATCTGGAAAACCAGATCCGCGCGGTCTTCGGACTCACCGGAACGCCCGTCAAGATCACCATCCGCCAGAAGGGCGACAAGGAAGAAATCTAAAACAGATTCCCGGCAGAATGGCTTCTGCCGGGAATTTCGCAAAGGGGAGAAGCGTATGATCATTCCTGAGACTGCTGTGACGCTCAAGGACGGGACGAAGGTTATTCTTCGCAGCCCGCAGCGCAGGGATGCGGCACAGTTGAACGAATATCTGCGCCTGACAAGCGGCGAGACGCACTATATGGTGCGCTATCCGGAGGAATGCGACCGGACGCTGGAGGCGGCGCAAAAGCGTCTGTGGGCAGTTACGGACCATGAGAGAAGCTTCATGCTTGCCGCGTTTCTGGACGGCGAGCTGGTCGGAAACTGCGGCATCAACGCCATGTCGGACCATTTCAAAATGCGCCACCGCGCCAGTCTCGGCATTTCCATCAAGAAAAAAGCGTGGGGGCTGGGGCTCGGCAAGCTTCTGATGGAAAAGGCGCTGGAGCAGGCGAAGGAAAACGGCTTTACGCAGGTGGAGCTGGGGGTGTTTGCCGACAATGACCGCGCCCGGTATCTGTACCGGAAGCTCGGCTTTACCGAGATGGGCTGCATTCCGAAGGCGTTCTGTCTCAAGGACGGCACATACCGCGACGAGGTGCAGATGGTAAAATTCCTGATGGATTGAGGATTTCTGCAACGCGCCCAACAGCTTTGCGGCAAGCACCGCCGGAGCATAGAAAAAGAGCAAGCCGCATGGCTTGCTCTTTCAGTTGCTTGGTAATTAGATTGCGCGCTCAACCTTGTTCGAGCGGAGGCATCTTGTGCAGACGTAAACATGGCGCGGAGTACCGTCAACGATCGCCTTGACACGCTTGACGTTGGGCTTCCATGCACGGTTGGATCTTCTGTGAGAATGGGAGACCTTAATGCCGAACGTAACGCCCTTGCCGCAGATATCGCACTTTGCCATCAGTTGCACCTCCTTGCCATTGGAAAATCAGGTAGTTGCGCCTTAAAGCGCCGACAAATATAATAGCAGATGTCTTTCCAAAATGCAAGTGAAAATTCCAGAAAAAATGAAAAAATTTCTGAATGCCGGACGTGGGAATTTCAAGGTTGCGAAAGTGGGCGAGTTTGGCTATAATACAAGCAGTTGTTATGCTTCTGCCGCTGCACGGCAACAGACGGTGCCGACGGCAGAAGCGGAAAGAGAGGAACAGGCGATGGCATCGACATATTCCGTCCCGCTGTCAGAGCTGGTCAACGAGTTTGATCTGAACTTTTTTTACAAGGCGTCGGACTATGAAAAAATCCACGTCACGGTCGACGATGTAAGCAGACCGGGTCTGCATCTGGCGGGCTTTTTTGATCACTTCGAGCCGATGCGGATTTATGTCTGCGGCACGGTGGAGATGGCATATCTACAAAAGCTGTCTCACGAGGAGCGGACGATTATTTTCGACCGCTTTCTATCCTATAAGATTCCGGTTCTGATGATTGCCCGAGGCTATGAGCCGCTGCCGGAGTGTCTGGAGATGGCTAAAAAATATGATGTGACCGTGCTGGGCTCCCACGCGGCAACATCATATGTCGTTTCCAGCCTCATCACCTATCTCAAGCAGGCGCTTGCCCCGCGCGTCACGCGCCACGGCGTGCTGGTTGAAATTTCCGGCGAGGGCATTTTGATCAACGGCGACAGCGGCATCGGAAAGAGCGAGACCGCCATCGAGCTGGTCAAGCGCGGGCACCGTCTGATTGCGGACGACGCGGTCGAAATCCGCAAGGTCTCGTCCCGGCAGTTGGTCGGCAATGCGCCCGAGGTGCTGCGGCACTATATCGAGCTGCGCGGCATTGGCGTCATTAACGTTGCAAAGCTCTTCGGCATGGGCGCCGTCAAGGACAGCTGCAACATCGATCTGATCATCAACATGGTGCCCTGGCGCGACGGCGAGGCGTATGACCGGCTCGGCATCGAGACGCAGTATACCGAGATTCTCGACGTGAAGGTTCCGTCGATTACCATTCCCATCACGCCCGGACGAAATCTCGCTGTGATTTTCGAGGTTGCTGCCATCAACAATCGCCAGAAGCGTATGGGCTACAACGCAGCGATGGAATTTACCGAGCAGATGAGCAAGTTCTTTGCCAACAAAGACGACTGATTCCGATAAATAGTGGACGCTTTTCAGAAAAGGAATGGAATCAATTATTTGCCGCACAGAGAGTGGACTCTGTGCGGCATTTTGCTGTTTGCTTTTTGCGTGCTTTGTGGTATGATATAAGATGAAAAATTGTCCACCCGGAGGCGTTTATGATCAACTGGAAGGAACTTTCAAACGAAATCCGGCAGACTCTGCCGGGCATCAGACTGCTGGAGGAAGAACCGCTTGCCAGACACACGTCGTTTCGCATCGGAGGACCGGCGGCTGTCTTTGCACAGCCGTCGTCCGCAGAGGAGCTGGCAGCGCTGCTGCGGCTGCTGTCTGAAAAAAACATCCGCCCGCGTGTCTTAGGCGCTGGAACCAACGTGCTGGCGCCGGACGAGGGGCTGCGCGAGGTTGTGGTCTGCACCAAAGACGCGCTGCTGGGGCTGACGGGTCTCGGCGGCGGAGAAATCGAAGCGGGAGCTGGCGAGACGCTCAGCAAAACGGCAGTCTTCGCGCGCAATCTCGGGCTTACCGGTCTTGAATTTGCGCACGGCATTCCCGGTACGGTTGGCGGCGGCATCTACATGAACGCGGGCGCTTACGGCGGGGAAATGAAGCAGGCTGCGGTCCGGACGACCGCGCTTTCCATGGACGGCGCGATGCGCGTATTTTCGGGCGACGAGCAGGGCTTTTCCTATCGCACGAGCGCATTTGAGAATCTGGACATGATCATCGTCAAAACGGTCTTCCGGCTTTTGCCGGGGCAGACGGACGCAATTGCCGCGCGCATGCAATCGCTTATGGAAAAGCGCCGCGCCTCGCAGCCGTTGGAGCTTCCTTCCGCAGGAAGCACGTTCAAGCGCCCGGAGGGCGCTTACGCCGGCGCGCTGATTGAGCAGGCACAGCTCAAGGGCGTTCGGGTAGGCGGCGCGTGTGTGTCTGAAAAGCACGCGGGCTTTGTGGTCAACACCGGCGGCGCGACGGCGCAGGATGTGCGTGCGCTGATTGCGCTGATACAGAAGAGAGTGTTTGAGACGTCCGGTTTTCATTTACAGCCGGAGGTACGCATCTGGTAGGAGGCTGCCATGCAATTCATCATTATTTCGGGTCTTTCCGGCGCGGGCAAGAGCAAAGCTGCGTCGGATCTGGAGGATCTGGGCTTTTACTGTGTGGACAACATGCCGGCGGAGATGATTCCGCAGTTTGCAAGCCTGTGTCTTGCAACAAAGGGGCGGTTTGAAAAGGTTGCGCTGGTGACGGACGTGAGAAGCAGCATGACGTTCGATTCCCTGTTCCAGTCGCTCGACCGGCTCGATGAAATGCACCTGGAATATTCCATTTTCTTCATCGAGGCGAGCACCGAGGTCATCATCAAGCGCTTCAAGGAGACGCGGCGGCTGCATCCTCTTATGCGCGACGGCACGCCCGTTCTGCAGGCGGTCGAGCGTGAGCGGCAGCTTTTGGAGCCGGTCCGCACGCGGGCAAGCGCCATCATCGACACGACGAATCTATCCACAGGCAAGCTCCGCGGCAAGCTCATTGATCTTGTTGCCGGCGGCGTGCGCGAACGGGCGATGCATGTGACGGTTCTTTCGTTCGGCTTCAAATACGGTCTGCCGCTGGATGCGGACCTTGTTTTTGACGTGCGCTTTCTGCCGAATCCCTATTATATCCCGGCGCTGAAAACGCAGACGGGGCTCGACGAGCCGGTCCGCAATTTCATCTTCCAGTATCAGCAGACGAAGGATTTTCTGGAAAAGACCGAGGATCTGCTGACATTTCTGCTGCCGAACTACGTCGACGAAGGAAAGACCGATCTGGTCATTGCCGTCGGCTGCACGGGCGGGCAGCACCGCTCGGCGTGCATCGCCAAAGAGCTGTATGACTTTATCTCCAGACGCGGCTACTGTGCCAATCTCAGCCACCGGGACATGAACCGCAGCAGGGGGTGACGGCATGGCGGAGTTTGAAAACGTAAGGCTATATGAGCCCAAAAAACGCATGCCGCACATCGTTGCCATCGGCGGCGGGCACGGTCTGTCTGCGATGCTGCGCGGACTCAAGCGCTATACAAAATTTATTACGGCGATCGTCACCGTCGCAGACGACGGCGGAGGCTCCGGCATGCTCAGAGAGGACCTCGGCATGCTGCCGCCGGGCGACATCAGAAACTGCATCATGTCTCTTGCAAATACGGAGCCGACGATGCAGAAGCTGCTCAATTACCGATTTACCGAGGGAAGCCTTGCCGGGCAGAGCTTTGGAAACCTCTTTCTTGCTGCGATGAACGGCATTTCCGGCTCGTTTGACGAGGCGGTCCACCGCATGGGAGATGTTCTTGCCATCACAGGGCGCGTCCTTCCGGTCACGAACCAGAATGTCCATTTAGAAGCGGAATTTGACAACGGCTCTCGCTGTCTCGGTGAGAGCAAGATTTTCTACGCGAAAAAGCTCAATGACTGCCGCATCCGCAAAATCCGGCTTGTGCCCGAGCACCCGCAGCCGCTGCCGGACGCACTGGAGGCAATTGCGGACGCGGACGTGATTGTGCTGGGACCGGGCAGCTTATACACAAGCATCATTCCGAACTTCCTGGTCGACGGCATTTCGGAGGCGGTCACGCGCGCGCAGGCGCTCAAATGCTACGTGCTGAACATCATGACGCAGGACGGTGAGACCGACGGCTACACCGCTGCCGATCACATCCGCGCGATTTTTGCCCACGCGGGCGCGGGCGTCATGGACGTGTGCATCGCCAATAACCGCAAAGTTTCGGCGGAGTATCTCGAACCGTATCAGAAAGAGGGCGTGCAGCAGCTGCTGGCAGCGCCGGAGGAGGTCGAGCAGCTCGGCGTTGCGCTGCGCGAATTTCCGGTCTGCACGCCGGGGCGCTATATCCGCCACAATCCGGACGAGCTGGCACGAGCCATTTTGTCCGTCTGGCGGGAATTCAGAACCGATTGAGCCGGGAGGAGCCATGTCATTTTCATCCAATGTCAAAGTAGAGCTGTGCAAGGACAGCCTGAGCAAAAAATCCTGCGCGGTGGCGGAGGGGTATGGGGTACTGCTGTACTGCAACACCTTCAGCAGCACGGAAATCCGCATCATCACCGAAAGCCGCGACTTTGCGGCGAGACTGCCCCGGCTGTTCAAAAAGGCGTTCGGCATCACGTTCGATCAGGAGCCTGCCGCACAGGACCGGGGCAAGCTGCAGTTTGCCATCTCGTCAGAGGATAAAATCGCAAAAATCTTTGAGACCCTGCAAATGGACCTCAAAGCCAGTCTGACGCTGCATGTGAATTTCGGCATGCTCGAAGAGGAAGCCGAGTGTATGGCGTATCTGCGCGGCGCATTTTTAGCCGGCGGCTCGGTCACGGACCCGGCAAAGCGATACCATCTGGAAATGACGACGTCGCATTACAAGGTCAGCCGCGAGACCTGCGCGCTTCTGATCGAGTGCGGGTTTTCTCCGAAGGAGCTCTCGCGCGGCGGCAACAATATTCTATATTTTAAGCAGAGCGACTACATTGAAGATTTTCTGACTGCCATCGGCGCGCAGGTTTCCGCCATGGGCGTGATGGAGGCGAAGGTCGAAAAGGACCTTCGAAACGGCGTCAACCGCCGCGTCAACTGCGAGACGGCGAACCTCACAAAGGTCGTCGACGCTTCGATGGGACAGATGGCGGCAATCCGCGCGCTGGAGGAAGCGGGTGAGCTTGATAAACTCCCCGGAAAGCTCCGCGAGACCGCGCTTTTGCGCCGGGAAAACCCGGAGGCAACGCTGCAGGAGCTTGCCGCAATGCTGAATCCCCCCATTACCAAATCCGCCATCAACCACCGCATGCGAAAGCTTCTGGAGCTGGCGCGTGCATTGGAGGAATAAATCTATGAGCTTTGTCCATCTGCATGTCCATACGGAGTATAGCCTTCTTGACGGCGCGTGCCGCATCGCGGAGATTATGGCAAGAGTCAAGGAGCTGGGGCAGGACGCGATTGCCATCACGGACCACGGCGTCATGTATGGCGCGATCGACTTTTATAAGGCGGCAAAGGCGGCAGGCGTCAAGCCCATCATCGGCTGCGAGGTCTATGTCGCACCGCGGACCCGCTTCGATAAGGTGCATGCGCTGGATAAGGAGGCGTATCACCTCGTTCTGCTGTGCGAAAACGAGACGGGCTACCGAAACCTCAGCTATATGGTCTCGCGCGGCTTTTTGGACGGCTTTTATAACCGTCCGCGTGTCGACATGGAGCTGCTGCGCGCGCATCACGAGGGAATTATCGCGCTCTCGGCGTGCCTGGCCGGGAAACTGCCGCAGCTTCTGATGCAGGGGGACTACGAAGGGGCAAAAAAGGCTGCACTCGAGCATGCTGAAATTTTCGGACCCGAGCACTACTATCTGGAGCTTCAGAACCACGGTCTTCCCGAACAGCCGAAGGTCAACGACCAGCTGGTCCGACTTTCCGAGGAAACGGGGCTGCCGCTCGTTGTGACGAATGATGCACACTATCTGCGCCAGGAGGACGCGAAGATTCAGGACGTTCTCATGTGCATCCAGATGGGAAAAACCGTGGACGATACGAACCGGCTCAGATTCGAGACGCAGGAGTTCTATCTCAAGTCCGAGGAGCAGATGCGAGAGCTATTTTCCGCGTATCCGGAGGCAATTGAAAACACAGCGAAAATCGCTGCGCGCTGCAATGTCGAGTTTACCTTCGGCAAATATCACCTGCCGGAATTCAAGCTGCCCGCGGGCTATGATTCTCTGTCCTACTTGAAAGAGCTCTGCGACAAGGGCTACCAGGAGCGCTACGGAGGCGAGCACCCCGAGTATCGTGCGCAGATGGAATATGAAATCGACATGATCGAGAAGATGGGCTTTACCGACTACTTCCTGATCGTGTGGGACTTTGTGAATTTTGCGAAAAGTGCGGGCATTCCCGTCGGACCCGGGCGCGGCAGCGCGGCAGGCTCGATGGTGACGTATGCGCTGCATATCACGGAAATTGACCCGATGAAATACGGGCTGTTCTTCGAGCGTTTTTTGAACCCCGAGCGCGTGACCATGCCCGATATCGATATGGACTTCGGCGACACGCGGCGCGGCGAGGTGGTCGACTATGTCCGGCGCAAATACGGAGACGATCATGTCGCGCAGATCGTGACCTTCGGCACCATGGCGGCAAGAGGCGCCATCCGAGACGTCGGTAGAGCACTCAATTTCACCTTTGCAGAGACCGACGTGGTGGCAAAGCTTGTCCCGGCGACGCCGCATATGACGCTCAAGGAGGCGCTGCGCGTCTCGCCGCGGCTCAAGGAAATGTATGAGCAGGACGCGCGCGTGCAGAACCTCATCGATACGGCAATGGCGCTCGAGGGCATGCCGCGCAACACGTCAACCCACGCAGCCGGCGTCGTCATTACGCGTCTGCCTGTCTACGATTATGTGCCGCTGGCGACCAACGACGAGACAACCGTCACCGAATACACCATGACGACGCTCGAAGAGCTCGGGCTTCTCAAGATGGACTTTCTGGGGCTTCGGAACATCACGGTCATCGACGATGCCATTGCCGATATCCGCAAAACAGAACCGGACTTTTCCATGGCGCGCGTCACGGACAACGACCCGAAGGTCATGCAGATGCTGACGCAGGGAAGAACGTCAGGCGTGTTCCAGATGGAATCGACCGGCATGACAAGCGTCTGCGTGGGCTTGAAGCCGCAGTCGATCGAAGATCTTTCCATCATCGTCGCAGCCTACCGGCCGGGCCCGATGGACTCCATTCCGCGGCTCATTGCCTGCAAAAACGACCCGAAGCTGGTCAAATACAAGCACCCGTCGTTGGAGCCGATTCTTTCCGTGACCTACGGCTGTATTCTGTATCAGGAGCAGGTCATTGAAATTTTCCGCAAGCTCGGCGGATACTCTCTGGGGCAGGCGGACATGGTGCGCCGGGCGATGTCCAAGAAAAAGGTCAAGGACATCGAAAAAGAGCGCGGCGCGTTTCTGCACGGAGACCCCGCGCGCGGCATCTGCGGCTGCGAGGCAAACGGCATTGCGCCGCAGGTGGCAGAGTCGATCTACAATGAGATGTACGACTTCGCGAACTACGCCTTCAACAAGGCACACTCGGTCTGCTATGCGGTGATCGCCTATCAGACGGCATGGTTCAAGTATTACTATCCGAAGCAGTATATGGCGGCGCTCATGACCTCGGTGCTCGACAGCTCGACCAAAATTTCCGAGTATATCGCCGAGTGCAAGGCGATGGGAATTGCCGTGCTGCCGCCGGACATCAACGAATCCAACGATCATTTTACCGTTGTTCCCGGCGGCATCCGCTTTGGGCTTGCCGCCATCAAGAACATCGGGCGCGGGTTTATCCAGAAGGTGATGGCGGACCGCGCGCAGGACGGACCCTATACGGGGCTGGAGAATTTCTGCCAGCGGATGTACGGCACAGACCTCAACAAGCGGGCACTGGAGAACCTGATCAAATGCGGCGCGTGCGACTGCTTCGGGCTCTACCGGTCGCAGCTGCTGCAGATCTATGAGGCGGTTATGGACACCGTGGCGGCAGGAAAACGCAAGAATGTCGACGGACAGATCGGGTTTTTCGACCTCGGCGGCAGCGAGGATACGCCGCCTGTTCCCGAGGTGCATGTGCCGAATATCCCCGAGCTTCCGGCGGACGAGCGCATGAAGCTCGAACGCGAGACGACGGGACTGTATCTCTCGGGGCATCCGATGGACGCCTACCGCGAAAAGCTCCGGGGCGCGAATGTGGTGAGCATCGGCGCAATTCTGGAGAGCTTCTCTGAGCATACGGACGAATTCCAGGACGAGCAGGTTGTAAATATTGCGGGCATTGTCCAGAACGTCAAGATGAAAACGACGAAAAACCAGTCGATGATGGCGTATGTGACGCTGGAAGACGACACAGGCTCGATGGAGCTTCTGACGTTTTCCAATGCGCTGGGGCAATACGGATCGCTGCTCTATGAGACGTCGGCGGTCGTCATTTCCGGGCGCATTTCCGTCCGCGACGACAAAGACCCGCAGATGGTGGTAAACCGCGTCGTCAAGCTCAGCGAGTTCGATGCAAAGAGCGAGGCGCGGCAGCAGTCGGCGCAGTCGCTGGCAGGAAAGACGCTGTATCTCAAAATTGCCCACACGGGGCAGAAGGGCAGCGATAAGATTGTCCCGATTCTAAACATGTTCCCCGGTGCTGTCAAAACCGTCGTCTACTACGCCGACACCGGCGTGCGCATGGGCGGCAGGTGCATGCCGGAGGAAATCATGCTCTCGGAGCTGCGCGGTCTGCTCGGAGAAAAAAATGTTGTCCTCAAATGAGGAATATTTTACAAAAGCGCTACACAACCGTAACAATTTGTGATACAATGTACGCTGATATTATGTAAAGGAGGGACGGGGCGTTGAAACTGCGAAGATTTTCGCCTGTTTTGCTGGCGGGCGCGCTGTGCCTGCTGCTTTCCGGCTGCTTTGTCAAGACGGTCGACGAGCTGTATACGCTGCCCCGGCACTCCGATGAATATGACAATCTGCAGATGGCAATCGACGAGGTGATGGCAGCGGACGGCTGCTCCTACAGCGCGCCTGTCTCCGGCAGCAACCAGCAGTCGGTGCAGCTTGTCGATCTCGACGGTGACGGGGAGGAAGAGGCAATCGTCTTTGCCCGGACCGCGGGAGAAAAGCCACTCAAGGCTTACGTCTTTGACAAAAAGGACGGCGCGTATCAGAACGTTGCGGTCATCGAGGGAAACGGCACGGCGTTTGCGCGCGTGGAATATGTGGACCTCGACGGCGAGACAGGACAGGAGATTCTGATCGGCAGGCAGCTGACCGATCAGGTGCTGCAGTCGGTGAGCGCCTATGCGTTGGAAAACGGCGAGATTGTCGAACTGATGACGGCAAGCTACAGCCAGTTTACCACGTGCGACCTCGATAACGACGGGCGGGCGGATCTGTTTGTGCTGCGCTTCGACGCAGAGACGCGCCGCGGTGCGGCAGAGCTGTACCGGTACCGGAACGATCAGATGCAGCGCGGACCCGAGGTTTCGCTGGCGCACGACGCTGCGTCTGTCAAGCGGATCATGAGGGGCGCTGTCTCCTATAATATTCCGGCGGTTTTCGTCACAAGCGCATGTGAGGAGGACACACTGGAAACGGACGTCTTCATCTTCCGCGGCGGCACGTTCCAGAATTTATCCAGTCTGGATGAGACGCCGCAGACCGTGCGAAATCCGTTTGCCTATGCCTGCGATATCAATTCCGACGGACTTGTGGAGCTGCCGGAGCTGGTTTCACTTCCGGCGGCGGATGCGTCGGCGGAGACGTATTCGCTCATTCGCTGGTACCGGCTGGGGCTTGACGGCAGCCGAGAGGTGGTTCTTCGGACCTATCATCGGTTTTCCGGCGGCTGGTATGTGGAAATCCCGGAGAGCTGGGACGAGCGCATTACCATCAGCCGCGCAGACGAGGTAGAGGGCGCGCGCGGCGGTCTGGTCTTTTCCAGCTGGAACGGTTCGGCGCCGGCAGAGCCGATTTTTACGATCTACGCCTTTACCGGCGACCGGCGCATGGAGCGCGCGCAGCAGGACGGGCGGTTTCTGCTGCTGGAGCAGACGGACGCCGTCTACAGCGCAAGCCTCGGCACGGCAAATCAGGCAAAGAATCTGACGCAGGACGAACTGCGGCAGATGTTCCATATTATACATGTCGACTGGAATTCCGGCGAGACATAGGGGGGAGAAGCGGCATATGAAAAAAGTATTGATTCTGGAAGATGAGGTCAGCATTCGCAGTTTTGTTGTGATCAATCTCAACCGCGCGGGCTACGAGGTCATTGAAGCCGGCACGGGCATGGAGGCGTTGGAAAAGCTCAAGGAGCATCCGGACGTCGGCGTTGCGATTCTTGATATTATGCTGCCGGATATCGACGGTTTTGAGGTCTGCCGGAACATCCGGGCGACCGACAAGAAAATCGGTATTATTATGTTAACCGCAAGAAGCCAGGAGATGGACAAGGTCACAGGTCTTATGACCGGCGCGGACGACTATATGACCAAGCCGTTCAGTCCCGCCGAGCTGACCGCGCGCATCGACGCGCTCTACCGGCGCATCGGAAGCGACACGCAGTCGGATTCTGTCGAGCTGACACAGGGACCGTTCGTTCTCAATACGAGAAACCGGACGCTCGACAAAGAGGGAAAGCGCATCAAGCTTACGCAGGTCGAATATGCGATTATGAAGCTTTTCATGCAGAACCCCGGCAGAGCGCTCTCGCGCGAGGACATTCTGACGACCGTCTGGGGGCGCGACTATGACGGCGAGCTGAAAATCGTCGACGTCAACATCCGCCGCCTTCGCATCAAGATTGAAGACGACACGGCAAATCCGGTCTATATCACAACCGTCTGGGGCTTCGGATACAAATGGGGCGTCTGAGCGAAAAGATCAAAAGCGCCGCGCCGAAGCGCCGGAAGCTTGCCGGGCTCGAACGGCGCTGGCTGATCAACAACGTCAGCGTTATGGTTGTGCTGGCGGCGCTGTGCGTGGCGGCAATTACGCTGAGTCTCGGCGCATACTATTATTCCAACGTGCGCTCGGGGCTGGAAGCGAAGGCAAAGACCACCACCGACTTTTTCAGCAACTACATCAGCCAGAGCTACAACGAATACTACCAGTCCTGCATCCAGTTTGCCCAGACCTTCGAGGAAAAGGACCGATTGGAGCTGCAGTTCATCACGCCGGACGGCAGAATGGTCGCCTCGTCCTACGGCGAGTTTGCGGGCAAAAGCCCCCAGACGCCGGATATTCAGGAGGCGGTCACGACCGGGAAGCTCGCGCGCTTTCAGGGCAAGGACCCCGACACGCACGAGCGGATTCTTGCTGTCTCGAGCCCGATGGTCTATTCCAACGGCGAGGTCATCGGCGTTCTGCGGTATGTGACGGGGCTGAAAAACGTGGACCGGCAGATTCTCATGATCGGTCTGATCGCACTGACGGCAGGACTGATTTTCATTGCGTCGATGTTCTTCATCAGCAGCTTTTTCATCCGCTCGATCATCGAGCCGGTGACGGAGATCACGGCGACGGCAAAGCGCATTGCGGCAGGGTCCTACGGCGTGCAGATTCCGAAGCATTACGACGATGAAATCGGCGAGCTTGCCGACACGATCAACGACATGTCTGTCAAAATCGGGCAGTCGGAAAAGACGCAGTCGGAGTTCATGTCGTCGGTTTCCCACGAGCTGCGCACGCCGCTTACGGCGATTTCCGGCTGGGGCGAGACGCTGCTTTCCTCCGGCAATTTAGAGCCAGAGACCCGGCGCGGCATGCTGATTATTCTGCGCGAGGCGAAGCGGCTGACCGGCATGGTCGAGGAGCTTTTGGAGTTTACGCGCATGCAGGACGGCAGGTTCACGCTGAATGTGGAAAAGGCGGATCTTCTTGCCGAGTTTGAAGACACGGTGTTCATGTACGGCTCGCGGCTGCGGCAGGAGGGCATCACGCTCGAATACGAGCCGTGCGAGGAAGAAATACCGGAGATTCCGTGCGACGTGGCGCGCATGCGGCAGGTGTTTCTGAATGTCCTCGACAATGCGGCAAAGCACGGCGGCGGCGGCAAGCGCATCACGGCGTCAATCAGTCTGGAAAACGGGCAGATCGTGGTGCGCATCCGCGACTACGGTCCCGGCATCCCCGAAGAGGAACTGCCGCACGTCAAGATGAAATTTTACAAGGGCAGCTCGAAGGCGCGCGGCAGCGGCATCGGCCTTGCCGTGTGCGAGGAAATTGTCACCATGCACGGCGGCACGATCACGCTGGAAAATGCCGAGGGCGGCGGTACCCTTGTTACCATTTCCATCCCCACGGGGGAAGAATAGAGGCACTATATGCAGAAAAACAACCAGCCTGCCAGCCAGGAGAAATTCAAAACGCTCATTGGCGGGCAGGCGCTCATTGAAGGCATCCTGATGCAGGGACCCGACAAGCGCGCTATTGTTGTGCGCGGACCTGAGGGTCTGGTGCGAAAAGTCGAGCCGATCAAAAAGAAGACGGGCTTTCTCACGCTGCCGTTTATCCGCGGCGTGGTGAACTTTGGTTCGTCCATGGTCAACGGCGTGAAGGCGCTCATGTACTCGGCGGACTTTTTCCCCGAGGAAGCGAGCGAGCCTTCGAAGTTTGAAAAATGGCTGGAACAGAAAATCGGCTCCGAGAAAATCGAAAAGGTTGTGGTCTATCTCTCGGTTGTGCTGGGCATTGCGCTATCGGTCGGGCTTTTCATTTTGCTTCCGACGCTGCTCGCCGGCTTTATTCCGGGGCTGAAGGAGCACGCGGTGCTGCGCAGCCTTGTTGAGGGTGTGTTCCGTATCCTTATTTTCCTTGCTTACATGATTTTTATTTCCAAAACGCCGGACATGAAACGCGTTTTTTCCTATCACGGCGCAGAGCATAAGACCATCCGCTGCTATGAAGCGGAGCTGCCGCTGACGGTCGAGAACGTTCGTCCGCAGACAAGGCTCCATCCGCGCTGCGGCACGAGCTTCCTGTTCGTTGTGATTATCATTTCCATTCTGGTCTCTGCCGTGTTCAGCGCCATTTTCCCGATCGGAAATACAGTTTTGCGTATGCTTTCGCGGCTGGTGATGCTGCCGTTTATCGTGGCAATTGCGTATGAGTTCAACCGCCTCGTCGCCCGGCACGACAATGCGCTCACGCGCGCGCTGACCGCGCCCGGCATGTGGTTCCAGCTCTTTACGACAAATGAGCCGGACGACTCCATGATTGAGGTCGCCATCGAGGCGCTGACGCTGGTGCTTCCCGAGCAGGAAGGCGCGGACCGATGGTAAAAAAATACGGCGAGCTCTACTTAAATGCGCGCAAGGCGCTGCGCCCGAGCCAGGGGGACAATGCCTCTGTCTACGCGCGCGAGCTTCTTTCGCTTGCCTCCGGCAAATCCGTCGCGGCGCTGCTTGCCGACCGGGAGCTTTATGCTTCGGAGGAAATTGAAGAGAAGCTGAACGGGTTTCTCGCCCGGATTCTCGCCGGAGAGCCGCTTGCCTATATTCTTGGCGAATGGAGCTTTTACGGGCTGCCGTTTCTTGTGACGCCGGATGTTCTCATTCCGCGCGACGATACGATGGCTGTGACAGATCTGGCAATCGAGGCGGCAAGAACCTATCCCGCGCCGCAGCGGGTCCTGGATTTGTGCACAGGCTCGGGCTGCATCGGGCTTGCGATTGCACACTGTGTGGAGACTGCCCGTGTGACATTGGCGGATATCTCAGAGCCGGCGCTTCGCGTGGCAAAACAGAATGTGGCAAATCTGCGGCTCAAAAGCCGCGTGACGGCGTTTTCTGTGGATGTTTTGCAGCCGGCGCCCAGATTTCTGGGGCAGTTTGATCTGATTGTGTCCAATCCGCCGTATGTAACCACGCAGGAGATGGCGAAGCTCGACGTGTCCGTCTGGGCATACGAGCCGCATCTGGCGCTTGAGGGCGGCGCGGACGGTCTGGATTTTTACCGGGCAATTCTCAGGAATTTTGACGCGGCGCTGCGCCCCGGCGGAACGATCTGCTTTGAGTTCGGCTTCGGACAGGAGACGGCGCTGACGGAGCTTTTGCAGGCTGCGGGGTATGAAGATGTGACGCTGCGCAAGGATTTGCGGGGCGTAGTGCGCGCCGTTTCGGCGAAAAAGCCGGAAGTTTGAGCGGAAGATAATTTATCAAACAAACGTTTGATTTATGGCGCGCCCTGTGCTATACTGTAGAAAAACAGAAAAGGAAGGCTGTTGGCTATGGCAGTAGAAAAGAAGAAACCCGAGGCTCCTCTGAGCGATAAGAAAAAGGCACTGGAGACGGCAATCTCCCAGATTGAAAAGAACTTCGGCAAGGGCACGGTCATGCGCCTGGGCGACCGGCCGGAGATGAACGTGGAAGCGATTCCGACCGGCTCTCTGGCACTGGACGCGGCGCTCGGCATCGGCGGCGTGCCGAAGGGCAGAATCATCGAGATCTACGGGCCGGAGTCCTCCGGTAAGACGACGCTGGCGCTGCACATCGTGGCGCAGGCGCAAAAGCGCGGCGGCGAGGTCGCGTTCGTAGACGCCGAGCATGCGCTGGACCCCGATTACGCAGCAAGAATCGGCGTGGATATTGACTCCATGCTCGTCTCTCAGCCGGACACCGGCGAACAGGCACTCGAAATTACGGACGCGCTCGTGCGCTCGGGCGCAGTGGATGTGGTGGTCGTCGACTCTGTCGCGGCGCTTACCCCGCGCGCGGAAATTGAAGGCGAGATGGGCGATACCTTTGTCGGTCTGCAGGCAAGACTCATGTCCCAGGCGCTTCGCAAGCTTGCCGGCAATATCTCGAAGACGAACTGCGTTGTTATCTTCATCAACCAGCTTCGTATGAAGATCGGCGTCATGTACGGAAACCCCGAGACAACCACGGGCGGCAACGCGCTCAAGTTCTACGCTTCCGTGCGGATTGATATCCGCCGGACCGAGGCGATTAAGAACGGCACCGAAATTGTCGGCAACCGCACGCGCGCCAAGATTGTGAAAAACAAGGTTGCGCCGCCCTTTAAAGAGGCGATTTTCGATATCATGTACGGCGAAGGTATCTCCAAGTGGGGAGAGCTGGTGGACCTTGCGGTGCAGCTGGATCTGATCAACAAGTCCGGCAGCTGGTTCTCCATCGGAGACGAGCGCATCGGACAGGGCAGAGACAACGCAAAGCTCTATCTGCAGGAGCATCCCGACGTGGCGGACCGCATTGAGCAGGAGGTCCGCGAGAATATGTGGAAGCTGCAGGGCAGCCGCGCAAAGCCGCCCATTGCACCGGCAAGCAAAGCGGTGAACGTGTCGGCAGACGACTTCAACGATGAAACTTGAAAAGCTTGAGCCGCTGGATTCTCCGAATTATCTGCGCCTGATCTTTGAAGACGGCAAGCGGCTCAAGGCTCCGGCATTTAAAGTGGTGGAGCTGGGCTTAACGCCCGGCGCAGAGGTCACACCGGAGGTGTTTCTGGCGCTTGAGAACGCGCAGAGCCTCGCTTCCTGCAAGGAGCGCGCGGTCCGGATCTTAACTGCAAGCGGGCTTTCCAAAAAGGAACTGCAAAAGCGCCTGGTCCAGAAGGGCGAAAGCGAGGAAGATGCCGAGGCGGCGGTTGCGTGGCTGGAGGAGCTGCATCTGATCGACGATCTGGAGACAGCAAAGCAGCTGGTGCGAAGCGCCTGCCTACGCGGCTACGGCGCGGCGCGCGCAAAAAGCATCCTCTATGAAAAAGGCATCCCAAAGGAGCTTTGGGACGAGGCACTGGAAGAGCTGCCGGAGATGGACGGCGCGATTGACACATTTTTACGTCGGAAGCTGGATGGCAGAACGCTCGATGCAAAGCAGATCAAGAAAACCGTGGACGCGCTGCTGCGGCGCGGTCACAGCTATCACGACATTCAGGCGGGGCTGCGCCGGTATGAGGCGTCGCTCTCGCTGGAACAGACGCAAGAAGACACATGGGAGGACATGGAATGAGCCAGAGCATTGGCATGATCAGCCTTGGCTGCGCAAAAAATCAGGTTAACGCCGAGCAGATGCTGTTTCTGCTGCGCGTGGCAGGCTATGAGATTCTGCCGGACCCGGACGGGGCAGACCTCGTCATCATCAACACCTGCGGCTTCATTGAGGACGCGAAGGCAGAGGCAATCGACAACATCCTGGCGATGGGCGAAATGAAAAAAGAGGGCAGAATCGGCAAGATTCTCGTGACCGGATGTCTGGCACAGCGCTATCAGATGGAGATTGTGCAGGAAATGCCGGAGGTGGACGGCGTGCTTGGAACCGGGTCTTATTACGACATCGTTTCAGCGGTCGGAAAGGTGCTTGCCGGTGAGCTCGTCTCGGAGTTCGGCGACATCAACGCCCCTCAGCCGGAGCCGCAGCGCATTTTAACAACGCCGGAGCACTATGCGTATCTTCGCATTGCAGAAGGCTGCGACAACCACTGTGCGTTCTGCATTATCCCGCAGCTGCGCGGCCGCTACCGCAGCCGCCCGATGGAGGAGCTGTTAAAAGAAGCGCAGGATCTGGCGGACAGCGGCGTCAAGGAGCTGATCGTCATTGCGCAGGACACGAGCCGCTACGGCATCGATCTGTACGGCGAGCGGAAGCTGGCGGAGCTGCTGCAGAAGCTCTGCGCCATCGACGGCTTTGTCTGGGTGCGTGTACATTATCTCTATCCGGACGAAATGTCTGAGGAGTTGATTGACGTGCTGGCAAACGAGCCGAAGATCGTCAAGTACCTCGACATTCCCATCCAGCACATCAACGACAACATCCTGCGTGCGATGAACCGCCGCGGAAACGGCGAGTATGTGAAGCAGCTTCTTAAAAAGCTGCGCGCGCGCATTCCGGGGCTTGTCATCCGCACGAGCCTTATTACGGGTCTTCCCGGCGAGGGGGAGGAAGAGTTCCAGCAGCTGTGTGAGTTTTTGAAAGAGTTCAAGCTCGAGCGCGCCGGAACGTTTGCGTTCTCTCCCGAGGAGGGAACAAAGGCAGCGCTGATGGAATACCCCGACAAAGAGGTCGCGCAGGAGCGCGCGGAAATCATTGGAGAGCTTCAGTCGCGCATCATGGACGAGTACAATGCATCCTGCGAGGGCAAAATCATGCAGGTCCTGTGCGACGGGTATGACCCGGATGAGGACTGCTACTACGGAAGAACGTATGCCGATTCTCCCGACATTGACGGGCGCATCTGGTTTACGAGCTCGCGCCATGTGAAGACGGGCGAGTTTGTGAACGTTTGCGTCGTGGGCGCATATGATGGAGAGCTGACGGGCATGCTGGAGGAGGACATGGAAGACAATGACGACGGCGAGTAAAATTACAATGGTGCGGGTGGTCCTGATCCCGTTTTTTATCGTGTTCCTGCTTCTGAGCGGAAACGGCGGCGCAAATGCCGATACATACCGCTGGATTGCGCTGGCGATTTTCGTGGTGGCAAGCCTGAGCGATTTTCTCGACGGCTATGTCGCTCGGCACTATAACCAGGTCACAGATTTCGGCAAATTCTTTGATACCCTTGCCGACAAGCTCCTCGTCACCGCCTGCCTGCTGGTTTTCGTCGGGCAGGGCAGAATGGCAAGCTGGATTGCATTCATCGTTGTGGCGCGCGAGTTCGCCATTATGGGGCTTCGCTCGGTTGCCGCGACGCACGGGCGCGTGATTGCTGCGGGCTGGTCCGGCAAGATCAAGACCTCCTGCACGATGGTGGGGCTGATTGCCATGATGATTTTTCCGGGCGTCCAGCTTCTCGATACGATTGTCTGCGCCGTGATTCTGGTGACGACGCTCTACTCGGGCTTTGAATATTTCCAGAAGAACTGGGATGTGCTGATGCCCGGCGCTTGACTTTTTGCGTGCCGGATGGTATCATAGCGGCATAAATTGTAAAAGTGCATATCGCGATGATCGAAAAGAGTACCTTACCGGCGCCTCGCAGAGAGTTTCCGTCACCGGCTGCAAGCGGAAACGAGGTTGGGTTTGGGAACGTGCGTTCGGGAGCGAGGGGAGACCCCGTGCGGGCATACGTCAGTTGCCCTGAGTGAGAAATCAGAGTGGAACCGCGAGTTTTCAAAACCCGCCTCTTGAGCAAAAGAGGCGGGTTTTTATTTTTTCCGGGAGGCATCATTTTTGCATATTTTCGAAGACATTCAGGCATACAAGAAAAACGACCCGGCGGCGCGGAGCGTGGCAGAAATCCTGCTGCTGTATAACGGTCTGCACGCCACCATCGACTATCGCATCGCCCACTGGCTGCATATCCACGGTCTGCGCTTTCTCGCGCGTAGCATCTCCCAGTGGTCGAAGCTCTGGACCGGTATTGAAATTCATCCCGGCGCGAAAATCGGGCGGCGGCTCGTCATCGACCACGGAACCGGCATCGTCGTCGGCGAGACGGCGGAGATCGGAGACGACTGCCTGTTATATCAGGGCGTGACCCTCGGTGGTACGGGCAAGGACGTCGGCAAGCGCCACCCGACGCTCGGTAACAATGTTATGGTCGGCGCCGGTGCGAAGGTATTGGGACCCTTTAAGGTCGGCAATAACGCGCGCATCGCGGCTAACTCCGTCGTGCTGCGCGAGGTGCCGGACAATGCGACGGTCGTCGGCGTTCCGGGCAGAATCACGCGCATCAGCGGCGAAAAGCTCGACCATATCCACACGCCGGACCCGGTGATGATCGAAATTGAGACGCTCAAAAAACGTCTGGCAGCGTTGGAAAGCGCGCAGCAAACGAGAGAATAAACAGGGAGGAAACGACATGTATCTTTATAACTCGGCATCGCATAAAAAAGAAGAATTTGTCCCCAACGACCCCAAGCTCGTCAAGATGTACACCTGCGGACCGACGGTCTACCATTTTGCCCACATCGGCAATCTGCGCAGTTACATCATGGAGGACGTGCTGGAGAAATACCTGCGCTATATCGGCTATCCCGTCAAGCGTGTCATGAACATCACGGACGTTGGGCATCTGACCTCGGACGCCGACGAGGGCGAGGACAAGATGCTCAAGGGCGCGCGCCGCGAGCATAAGAGCGTCATGGAAATTGCAAAGTTCTACACGGACGCTTTCTTTGATGATTGCCGCAAGCTCAACATCAAGCGCCCCGACGTCGTCCAGCCTGCGACCGGCTGCATTGACGAATATATCAAGATCATCACGACGCTTCTGGAAAAGGGCTATGCCTATCAGGCGGGCGGCAACGTGTATTTTGACACGTCGAAACTGGAAAAGTATTATATCTTCAACGAACACAACGAGGAAGATCTCGCCGTTGGCGTGCGCGAGGGCGTGGAAGAGGACACAAACAAGCGCAACAAGAACGATTTCGTCCTCTGGTTCACCAAATCGAAGTTTGAGGATCAGGCGCTCAAGTGGGACTCTCCCTGGGGTGTGGGCTATCCGGGCTGGCACATCGAATGCTCCGGTATCTCGCTCAAATACCTCGGCGAAGACCTCGACATTCACTGCGGCGGCATCGACAATGCGTTCCCGCACCACACGAACGAGATTGCCCAGTCCGAGAGCTACATCGGGCACCACTGGTGCAACTACTGGATGCATGTGATGCACCTAAACACCACGTCCGGCAAGATGTCCAAATCCAAGGGCGAATTTCTGACGGTTTCGCTTCTGGAGCAGAAGGGCTATGACCCGCTGGCATACCGCCTGTTCTGCCTGCAGAGCCACTACCGCAAGAACCTCGTCTTTACCTGGGAAAACCTCGATAACGCGATGGGCACGTATCAGAAGCTGATTGCGAAGATTGCCGCGCTCAAGCCATCCAATGATCCGATCGACGATCAGGCCGTCGCGGCGCTGCGAGAGAAGTTCAATCAGGCGCTGGGCAACGATCTCAACACCTCGCTCGGCATCACGGCGCTCTACGATGTTCTCAAGTATCAGACGAACGACGCGACGAAGCAGTATCTGCTGGACGATTTCGACAAGGTCCTGAGTCTCGATCTTCTCAAGAAGGCAGACGAGGCACGCAAGAAGGCTGCCAGCGCGAAGCAAAGCGGCGGAGACTACAACATCATCTCCGAGACCGGCGAGCAGGATGTGGATGTTGAAGCGAAAATCCGCGCCCGGTATGAGGCGAAGAAGGCGAAGAATTTTGCTGAGGCGGACCGTATCCGCGATGAGCTGAAAGCGGCGGGCGTCGAGCTGACCGATATCCCCGGCGGCGCAAAGTGGAACCGCGCATAAATCGTATTTCAAAGCGGGAGATGCCCAGCATCTCCCGCTTTTGCTGTGCGATGCGGATTGAAAGCGGGGCACTTTTGTGCTAAAATATAAAGAATCGGTATAAAGAGCGAAAAGGAGCCTTTCCATGAAGCTGATGATTTTAGACGGCAACAGCATCATTAACCGCGCGTTCTACGGCGTGCGCCTGCTCAGTACAAAAGACGGCGTCTATACGAATGCGATCTACGGTTTTCTGAATATTTTAGAGCGCCTGCGCGCCGACGAGCAGCCGGACGCGCTTTGCGTGGCATTTGATCTCAAGGCACCTACCTTCCGCCATAAGGCTTACGACGGCTACAAGGCGACGCGCCATCCGATGCCCGAGGAGCTGGCAATGCAGATGCCGCTGATGAAAGAGGTTCTCGGCGCAATGAACATTCCCATCTATGAGTGCGAAGGCTGGGAGGCAGACGACATTCTGGGCACGGTGGGCGAGATCTGTACGCGCGAGGGCGACGACTGCGTGATCGTTACGGGAGACAGGGATTCTTTGCAGCTCGTAAGCGAGCACGTGACGGTAAAGCTGGTGACGTCGAAAGCCGGTCAGACCATCACGACCAACTATACCCCTGATGCGTTCCGCGCGGAATACGGCTTCGAGCCTGTGCGGCTGGTCGACCTCAAGAGCCTGATGGGGGACAGCTCGGACAACATTCCGGGAGTTAGCGGTGTCGGACCCAAGACGGCAACACAGCTTTTGCTCTCCTACGGCACGCTGGACGGCATTTACGAGCATCTGCCGGAAATCAAGGAGTCGGTCCGCAAAAAGCTCGAGCGCGACCGCGAGCAGGCATACCTGTCTTATGACCTCGCGACCATCCGGAAAAACGCGCCGGTGGAGTTTGCCCCGGAACGCAATCTGGTGCGGCAGGTAGACAATGATGCGCTGTATGCGCTGTTTCACAGGCTGGAGTTTACGCGCCTGATGAGTCGGTACAATCTTCATGCGCCGCAGGAAAAAGCCGCGCCGCAAAAGACGACGGATGTGGTCGTCATGTGCGAGTCTGTAACGGATGCGTCGCAGGCGCGAGAGATTGCGGCAAAGCTCACAAAAGAACGTTATGTAAACTTAATGACAGAGCCGGACCTTTCCGGAATTGCAGTCGATACGGAGGATACAAGCTATCTGTTCTCCGGTGATGCCGTGCAGGATAATGACTTTATGTCAACTCTTTTCAGCGCGTCGATCAAGAAGGTCACGCACGACTGTAAGCCTCTCATGCGCGTACTGCTGGAAAGAGGACTCCCTGCCGACGGCTTTATCTTCGACACAGCGCTGGCTGCATATGATCTGGACGCGACGCGGGGCGAGTATCAGCTCGACGACGTGTTCTCGCAGTACTGCGGCGCGCAGATCGGCTACGTGGACGCGCAGCAGGTGGGGCAAGAAGCAGCGCGGGAGGCTGCGCTTCGGGCGCAGGCAGCGGCTGTGGCTGCACTCTATGAAGTGCTGCCCGGCAGAATCCGGGAAGCCGGTATGGAAAAGCTCTATTATGAGATCGAGCTTCCGCTCTGCCTGTGTCTGGCGCGCATGGAGACGCAGGGCGTTCTGGTCGATCAGATGGCGCTGATTCGCTTTGGCAACATGCTGACCGGCGGCATCGAACACGATCAGGAGGAAATCTTCCGCTATGCCGGGCAGGAATTCAACATCAACTCTCCCAAGCAGTTGGGCGAAATTCTCTTTGAGAAGCTGGAGCTTCCGCCGGTCAAGAAGACGAAAAGCGGCTATTCGACGAACGCCGAGGTACTGGAAAAGCTCAAAAACCGGCACCCGATCATCGAGGCGATTCTGGATTATCGGACGCTTACGAAATTGAAATCGACCTACGCCGATGGGCTGGTCAAGGAAATTGCAGGTGACGGCAGAATTCACACAACGTTCCAGAACATGGTCACAGCGACGGGGCGGCTTTCCTCGACAGAACCGAACCTGCAGAATATTCCGGTTCGTACCGAACTGGGGAGCGAAATTCGAAAAATGTTCGTGCCGCAGGACGGCTGCGTGTTTGTCGACGCCGACTACAGCCAGATTGAGCTGCGTGTGCTGGCGCATATCGCGCAGGATCAGCACATGCAGGAGGCGTTTACCTCCGGCATGGATATCCACACGGCAACTGCCGCGCAGGTGTTCCATGTTGCGCCGGAGGACGTGACGCCGCTGATGCGCCGCCATGCGAAGGCGGTCAACTTCGGCATTGTCTACGGCATTTCGGAGTTCTCGCTTGCTGAGGATATCGGCGTGACGCGCAAGGAAGCAAAGGCGTATATCGACCGGTATCTGGAAAATTACGCGGGTGTGCGCGCGTATATGAAAGATATCGTCGCAAAGGCAAAGCAGGACGGTTTTGTCACAACGCTGTTCGGAAGACGCCGGAATCTGCCGGAGCTCAAAAGCAGCAACTTCAACATCCGCTCGTTCGGAGAGCGCGTTGCGCTCAACACGCCCATTCAGGGCACGGCGGCGGATATCATCAAGCTGGCAATGCTGCACGTCGACCGCGCCCTGCGCGAGCGGAAGCTGCAAGCCCGGCTTGTTCTGCAGGTCCACGACGAGCTGATCGTCGAGTGCCCCGTCGAAGAACGCGTGCAGGTCACACAGCTTCTGACCGAACAGATGCAGCAGGTGGCAAAGCTCTCCGTGCCGCTGCTTGCCGAGGCAAAGAGCGGCGCAAGCTGGTATGAGGCGAAGTGATGGATATAAAAATTGTACCCATGATGCAGGACGATGTACCGCAGGTAGCGGCGCTGGAAGCGGCATGCTTTTCAGACCCCTGGTCTGCGCAGATCCTGTCAAATGAGCTTCAAAACGAGCTGAGTCTCTGGCTGGTTGCAAAAGACGGCGATACCGTTCTCGGCTATGTCGGAAGCCAGAGCGTTCTGGATGAGGCGGATATGATGAATCTTGCCGTCCGCGAGACGGTGCGGCGGCAGGGGATTGCGCGGCTGCTTGTTCTGTCGCTCTGCCGGCAGCTTCACGAAAAAGGTGTTATGTCGCTGACCCTTGAGGTGCGCGATTCAAACGAACCCGCCATCCGGCTTTATTCCTCGCTCGGCTTTTTGCAGGTGGGCAGACGCCCCAACTACTATTTTCATCCGAAGGAGGATGCGCGCATCCTCAGAAAGGACGCTCTGGCATGAATATTTTATCGATCGAATCCTCCTGCGACGAAACGGCGGTTGCCATCGTCCGCGACGGACGGGAAATCCTAACCGACTGCATCGCCTCGCAGGTGGAGCTGCACAAGCTCTACGGCGGCGTGGTGCCGGAGATTGCATCGCGCAAGCACATTGAAGCAATTTATGGTCTGGCAGATCAGGCGCTTGTGCAGAGCGGCTTGACGCGCCGGGATTTGGACGCCATCGCAGTCACCTATGCGCCGGGGCTCATCGGCGCGGTGCTGGTCGGCGTGAATTTTGCGAAGGCTGCCGCCTATGCGCTGGATTTGCCGCTTGTGCCGGTTCACCATATCCGCGGGCATATCGCGGCAAACTATCTGGCGTATCCGGAGTTGGAGCCGCCATTCATCTGTCTGGTCGTTTCGGGCGGGCATACGCTGATTGTCGATGTGCGTGGCTACACGGACTTCAGAATTCTCGGCACCACGCGCGACGACGCGGCGGGCGAGTGCTTCGACAAGGTGGCGCGCGTGCTCGGCATGCCGTATCCGGGCGGCGCTGCATTGGACCGGTGCGCAAAGACAGGCGATGAAGAAAAATACCCGCTGCCGCACACGAAGCTTTCGGGAAATCCGCTGGACATGTCGTTCTCGGGTCTCAAAACGGCAGCGCTCAACCTCATTCACATGCACGAGCAGAAGGGGGAAAGCGTCGATGTGCCGTCTCTTTGCGCGTCGTTTTCCAAGGCGGTCAGCGAGATGCTGGTGCCGCGCACGATGCAGGCGCTCAAAGAAAGCGGCTACAAAAAACTTGCCATTGCCGGCGGCGTCGCTGCAAATTCCCGCATCCGCGCGGATTTTAAGGCGGCATGCGAATCGCTCGGCGCAGCGCTCTATACGCCGCCGCTTTCTCTGTGCGGCGACAACGGCGCGATGATCAGCAGCCAGGGCTACTACGAGTTTCTTGCCGGAACAAGGGCAGGGCAGGATCTCAACGCCTTTGCCACGCGCTCAATCGAGCAGCCCTACGAATAAAACAGAACAGCCTGAAAGGCGCACCGATTTGCGGTGCGTCTTTTTTGACGGCGCGGCTTCAAAAGGTTACATTATGTAAATCAAAATAAGATTATGTCAATTCCTTTTGCACCTTTATGAAATAGAGTGCTTCATTTTTCAAATGGACTATAATCTGGAAATAATCGAAAAAAATATTGCAATCAGGCGGAGAAACAGCTGTGGAAAACGTTGTGTACAGTGTGAATAAGTTGCGCCGCATGACTTGCGGATTATGATTATGGTAAACGAAACCGCATGCAGTACAAGCAGGGCATAAAAGCCGTGGAATGGACATACGCTGTAGCAAAAAGGAGGGGAGCGTATGGCAAGGAAAAAAGGGGCGCGAAGCGTTCCGGCGCAGCTTGCGATTGGAAGCGCGGCAGATCTGGGCTTCCTGCTTGTGTTGACGGCAATCGCGTCTGCGCTGGTGCTGAGCGGTGTGATCGGGCAGGGGAGCATTCCGACTGCGAGCTTGTGCGCCAACGCGCTGGCTGCATTTGCAGGGAGCCTGATCGCGGCAAGGGGCTTTTCGCAGCGAAGGCTTCTTTCTACGCTGGCGTGTACGGCAGGGTATCTGCTGGTGCTGCTGCTTGGCAATCTGCTGTTTGTGAGCGCGCCGCCGGATGGCGTGCTTTGGGTTGCGGCGCCTGCGCTGGCGGCATCGACGCTGGCGTGTCTGCTGGTCAGCGGGAAGCCGAAACGCGGAAGGCACCGCCGATGAAAGAAATCCTGCATCCTGCAGAATGGTAAATTGTATTTACACAATGAATCACGTGTGCAGGAAATCCTTCATAAACCATATTTGGAACCGCCGCGCCGCAAACGCCACCAGATGTGGTAGAGACTCCGGAAAAGTTCGATTTTTGGACAGCTCTGAGTTGCTAATTTTACATAATACCATTGACATAACACTTTGTCATAATTTACAAAGATTTCGAAAAGTTCGGATTTTTCTTGAAATCTCAAGCGATTTGCGGTATAGTAAGGACACTTCCCAGATTTGCCATTGGTAGAAATAACGCGGATTTCATAATTTACTTCTTTTCTCCGGGAATACGCTGCGGCGTGCGTTTGCCCGACTTGTCCGGCAGAAAAAACCTGCATGCGCCCGTTTGCTTTGATGCACACCACATCTTGTGGTCGGCGGGCGCTGCGGCGGCTATTGCAGCTGGTTTGCACGGTTCTATGCACGAGCGCCGCAAGTTTGGAAGGTCAGAACATGGACAACATCATTGCCAGATACGAAGACTACCTCATCCATACCAAACACGCCTCTGCCAACACGGTCTCGTCTTACATGCGAGACATCCGGCAGTATGCGTCATATCTGTCCGGCATTGATGTCGATGTTCTCGAAGCCGACCAGAGCGTGGTCAGCGCCTACATGCAGTGGCTGCAGTCGATCGGAAAATCTCCGGCGACCGTCTCGCGGTGCCTGGCGTCGCTCAAGAGTCTGTATCTGTTTGCGCTCAGCGAGGACGAGATCGAGCAGAATCCGGTACATAACATCAAGGTCGAGAAGGCGGAAAAGAAGCTGCCGCAGATTCTGACCGGCAAAGAGGTCGAGCTGCTGCTCGAGCAGCCGCGCACCAGCGACATGAAGGGCTGCCGCGACAAGGCGATGCTCGAGGTTTTGTATGCAACCGGCATTCGCGTCAGTGAGCTGATCAACCTGAACGTGGACGACGTGAGCATCACGGGCGGCTTCATCCGCTGCGAGTCCGGCGGCAAGACGCGCATTATTCCGCTCTACCCCGAGGCGGTGCAGGCGCTCCACACCTACATGGACGACGTGCGGCTCAAAATGCTGGCAACGCCGTCGGAGCATTCTCTGTTCGTAAACGTGTCCGGTGAGCGCATGAGTCGGCAGGGCTTCTGGAAAATTATCAAATACTACCAGGAAAAGGCGCAGATCGACAAGGACATCACGCCGCATACCCTGCGGCACAGCTTTGCCGCGCATCTGCTGGAGAACGGCGCGGACCTTCGGTCCATTCAGGAGATGCTTGGTCACAGCGACATTTCCTCGACACAGGTCTACGCGCACCTGGTCAAGCAGAATCTCAAATCCGTCTACAACAAATATCATCCGAAAGCATAAAAGAGCCCGCGCAGTCCGGTCGGATTGCGCGGGCTTTGGGCATAAATCCGCAAGCGCGCCGCAGCGAAAGCTGCGGCGCGCCGTTTCGTTATAGAATGTCTTTTTGAATTTCTGCGAGGCTCTTTCCGGTTTTCCGCGCGATTTCTGCAAGATCTTCAAACTCGGCTTTCTCGCGCCGCACGCCGTAGCCGGAGGAGACTTTTATACGGACGGAACCGTCAGGCGTCGGAACGGTCCGGCTTTCGCGCGCAAGCGTATAGCGGCGGAAGACGGCTTCGCGCACGCCGAGAGTTGTCGTGTGCCGGAACAGAAGCGCGACCATTTTCTCGCGGTCTTCCGGTCTGCACATGCACGTGAGCAGAACGGCAGGGCGGTTTTTCTTCATGCCGACGCTTGTCCAGTACACATCGAGCGCGCCTGCGTCAAACAGCCGTTCCATCGCAAAGCCGAGACTTTCTCCGGTGCAGTCGTCGAGATTGCACGAAAGCTCCAGAATCTCCTGCGCGGGCGCGTTCGTTTCTCCCAGCATTGCGCGCACGCAGTTGGCGGCGGGGAAATCCTTCGTCCCCATGCCATAGCTGGTTTTGGACAGGCGCATGGCAGGCATGGCGCCAAACTCCGTGACAAAATGGCGCAGCAGCGCCGCGCCCGTCGGCGTGCAGAGCTCGCCGGAAACTGCGCCGCCGTAGATCGGAACGCCTTCCAGCAAAAGTGCCGTTGCGGGCGCGGGGACCGGCAGGATGCCGTGGGCGCAGCGGACCTGCCCGCAGCCGACATGTACATTGGAGCAGAAAACTTTCTCCGCAGAGAGAAGATGCATGAGAAGGCACACGCCGACCACGTCTGCCAGAGCGTCCAGCGTGCCGACCTCGTGGAAATGAATCTGATCGACGGTGGTCCCGTGGACCTTCGATTCTGCGCCGGCAATCAGCCGGTAGACCGCCAGCGCATCAGTTTGCACCGCCTGCGGCAGGTCCAGATGCGACAGCAGGTGTTCGATGTCATGCAGCCCCGTGTGATGGTGCGTGTGTTCATGACCATGACCGTGTTCCTGCTCGTGCAGTGCGTCCAGCTCTTCTTCGCCATGCACCAGAACCTTCATGTGTGTGCCCGTGATGCCGCATTTGACGGCGGGCTCGGCGGTAATCTCAATGCCCGGAAGACCGAGCGCGCGCATGGCATCGAGAAACGCGGGCTTGTCGTCCAGCAGCTCATACAAAGCTGCCATCAGCATATCGCCTGCCGCTCCCATCGAGCAGTCCAGATATAAAACTCTCATATACGAAACCTCTAGTAAACCTCGTAGCGTTCTGCGCCCGCAGGCGCGAAAGAAAATGTCGATCCTGTTTGAAAGGTTATGTGCCTATATGGTTGATCATGCTGGCAAGATAGCCTGCGCCGAAGCCGTTGTCGATGTTCACGACGCTCACGCCGCTGGCGCAGGAGTTGAGCATCGCAAGAAGCGCTGCCACGCCGCCGAAGCTTGCGCCGTAGCCCACGCTGGTCGGCACCGCAATGACCGGGCAGTCGGCAAGCCCGCCGATGACGCTTGCAAGCGCCCCTTCCATGCCGGCAATTGCGACAATCGCCTGCGCCTGCATGACATCGTCCGTGTGAGACAGCAGTCGGTGAAGCCCCGCGACACCCACATCGTAGAGCCGCACAACCTCATTTCCGAGCGCCTCAGCGGTAAGCGCCGCTTCCTCGGCGACGGGCTGGTCGCTCGTGCCGCCGGTTGCAACGACGATTTTTCCGCGCCCGGTCGGCTCCGGCATCGTGCCCGCAATACCGACGCGCCCGAGCTCATAATAGGTAAGCGGCAGCTGCGGCGTGAGAAAGTCTGCCGCCTCTTTGGAAAGCCGTGTGATCAGGACAGTCTTCTGCCCGTGATGGAGCATCGCCTGTGTGATTTTGAGAATCTGCTCCGGCGTTTTGCCCGCACCGTAGATGACCTCGGCAGCGCCCTGCCGCAGCGCGCGGTGATGATCGAGCTTTGCAAAGCCCAGATCCTCAAAGGGAGCTTCCTTGAGCTGTAAAAGCGCGTCTTCGACTGAGCGTTCGCCTGCAGCGACCGCCTGTAAAAGCTGCCTGATTTCCGATTGCTCCATGCTTACCTCCCCTTGAGATCCAGAAGGACGGTTTCAAAATACGGTCTCATGTTTTCCAGAATTTCAGAACGGCGGGTAAGCGCCTGCTGCATCTGTGCGGGCTTGAGCTGCACGCGCGCCGCGTCATGGAACACACGCACGCGAAAATCCGTAAAGCCGAGCGAGAACAGCGCCTGCTCCGCGCCTTCCACGCGCGCGAGAAGCTCGTTTGTAATCCTCTGCCCGGTCGGAATGCGCGTGGCAAGACAGGCATACGCCGGCTTGTCCCAGGTAAATAGCCCTGCCTCGCGGGAAAGCTCACGGATCTGCGGCTTGGTAAGACCGCACAGGCGCAGCGGCGAGATCACATGAAGCTCGGAAAGCGCCTGCATACCGGGGCGGTCTCCTGCTTCATCCGAGGCGTTGGTGCCGTCGAGCAGGACGGTGTATCCATCCTCCAGCGCCCGCTTCTGAAGCGCGCCAAACAGCCCCGTTTTGCAGTAGTAGCAGCGGTTGGCAGGGTTTTTTGCAACGTCCGGATTTGCCAGCGCGTCGAGCTCGATGATCGAAAGCTCCGCGCCAAGCTGCGCGCACAGCCGCTTTGCGTCTTCCAGTTCGAATGCAGGCTGGAACGCGGTTTTGATAAAATACGGGCGTACCTCCGCACCGGCGCTTATACCGGCATAGAGCAGGTATGAAGAGTCCACGCCGCCGGAAAAACCGAGCGCTGATTTCGGATGCTGCCTGAAAAATTCCTGTAGTGTCATAGCGATGCCTCTTGGTCATTAGAAAATCGTTTTTTCAATTATAGCGAAAAAACGCATGTAGCGCAAGAGCAAAAGCCGGCAAAAGCGGTAGGCTTGTCAGGAAGAAAATGCAGCCGCCTGCGGCATATTCGGGTTGGCTATCCAATAGACTGTGGTGGGAGGGATGAACGATGGCGGCGTTTCAGGAAATTCTGGACGTGCTTCCGGCGCGCTACCGGACACTGGATGTTTCGAATGTGCAGGAGCTTCGGCTGCGCGCGGGGCAGTCTCCGGCAGTGGTAGAAAACGGCGCCGAGCGGCGGCTTGCGGGGCTGGTGCGGCAGGAGGAGCTTTCGGAGATTTTGCAGCGCGCGACGCAGCAGTCGGCATATGCCTGTACGCAGAGCCTGCGGCAGGGCTTTGTGACGCTTCCGGGCGGGCACCGCATCGGCGTGTGCGGAAGCGCCGTGGTCAAAAACGGGGAGCTGGCTGGCTATCAGGAGCTCAGCTCTCTTTGCATCCGTTTTGCACGCGATGTGCGCATGGACAGCGCGCGGCTGCTTCCGAATCTCACCGATTCGTGCCTGATTCTCGGCGCGCCGGGCGCGGGAAAGACGACGCTGCTGCGCGCGTGCATCCGGGCGCTGTCGGAAAGCGGTCAGCGCGTGAGCGTCTGCGATGACCGGGGCGAAATTTCTGCCATGACGCAGGGAACGGCGCAGTTTGACCTCGGACCGCAGACGGATATTCTGACGGGGCTATCCAAGGACGAGGGCATGCTGCTTCTGCTGCGAGCAATGAATCCCATGTGGATTGCCGCAGACGAAATTACGGCGCGCCGGGACTTAGCCGCGATGGAAACCATCAGCTACTGCGGGGTCAGGCTCCTTGCCACGGCGCACGCAAAGGATGAACGCGAGCTGCGCCTGCGCCCGCTTTACCGGGAACTGCTGACGCTCGGTATGTTCCGGCGTATGTTTGTCCTGCTGCCGGACAGGCAGTTTCGCTGTGTGGAGGTGAAAAACGAATGATCCGAATGATTGGCGCTGCGCTGGTTGTGCTCTCGTCCGGCGCGGTGGGCTTCGGCTTTGCACGCGCGGTGAAGCTGCAATGTGCGCAGCTCGAAGGGCTTTTGTGGGCGCTCGATACGATGCAGAGCGAAATGTCGGCGCGGCTTACTCCGCTGGCGCAGCTTTTCTCGGGGCTTTCCGCCTGCCGGCAGAAGGATGTCGCGGCTTTTTTTGCGGAAGCCGGAAGGGCGCTGTCTGCGCAGCCTTACTGCACGGTGCCGGTCTGCTTCAAACGGGGCTTTCAGCAGGCGAAGGGCTTTCGCCCGGGAGACGAGAGTGTGCAGGCGCTCTACGGGCTTTCCCTGAACCTCGGAAGGTTCGATCTGGAATCGCAGCTTGCCGCAATCGAACGGACGAAGGCAAGCGTCACGGCGGCGCTGTTAGCCCTGCAGGGGCAGAAGCGTGCGCGGTGCAGAAGCTATGAGACCATCGGCATCTGCGCGGGACTCGCGCTTGCCGTCATGCTGTTGTAACGATGGATATTGATCTGATTTTTAAAATTGCCGCGGTCGGCATCATTGTTTCGATTCTCAATCAGGTGCTTGTGCGCTCCGGGCGCGAGGAGCAGGCGACGATGACGTCTCTTGCCGGGCTTGTGGTGGTGCTCATGATTGTCGTGCAGCGCATTGCGGAGCTGTTTGACCTGGTAAAGACGCTGTTTCGGTTTTAGCGATGGAGATCTATGTGAAAATTGCCGCGTGCAGCGTGGTTTGTGCGCTTCTGTGCGCGGTGCTGAAGCCGCACGAGGGCGCGCTGGCGCTGGCGGTTTCCGTTCTTGCGGCGGCGGGCGCGGCAGTGGCAGCGCTGGGGCTGTTATCTCCGGTTCTGGAATTTTTCGAAAAGCTGCTTTCCTTCACGGGTCTGTCGTCCGCGGTATTCTCGCCGCTTTTGAAGACCGTAGCGATTGCGCTTCTGGGGCAGATCGCAGGTGCATTCTGTCAGGATGCAGGACAGGGGGCACTCGGGAAGATGGTCGAGCTGTGCGGGACGGTGCTGTGCCTTTGCACGGCGCTGCCGCTGGCAACGATGCTGCTCGAGCTTCTGCAGGAGTTGGGAGGCGGCGGATGAGAAAGCTTGTTTTGGCGCTCAGTGCGCTGCTGCTCTTGATTACGCCCGCTCTGGCGCGCGAGCCGGAGGAAGCGGCAATGCCGGACTTCGGCGCGCAGGCGCTGGAGCAGGCGCTCGACGGACAAACGCGGGAGGCGCTGGGCGATGTGTCGGCAGCATCGGTCGGAGATTTTGCCACGCAGCTCTGGAACATCGTAACCGATGCGCTGTCAAACGCCAATCTGGCGCTGCGGTCGGCACTTTTCTCGGCAGGAAAGGTTCTGGCAGCGGGAATCCTGTGTGCCTTTGCTTCCGGTGCGCAGGAAGACCCCGGCGCAAAGCAGCCTGCTCAGATTGCGGGGGCGTTTGCCATCACGGCGCTCTGCACGCGCGACGCACAGTCGATGATTGCACTGGCGCGCGAGACGATTACGAAAATTTCGGACTTTACGGCGCTGCTGCTTCCAGTGCTCTCGTCGAGCCTTGCCGCTTCCGGCGGGAGCGTGAGCGCGGGGACGCTGCTGGCAGGCGGATCGTTTGCAATGAGTCTACTGACAAAGCTTGCATCCGGCGTGCTGATTCCGCTGGTGTATCTCTATATTCTGCTGGCGACTGCCGAAAGCGCGACAGACGGCGGCGGACTCGGAAAAATCCGGGAGCTTTGCGGGTGGGCAGTGCGGCTGAGCGTGAAGGGGCTGTGCGCGGTCTTTACGGCGTATTTGAGCCTCAGCCGCGTACTGACCGGTTCTGCGGACGCGATGGCGGTGAAGGCGGCGCAGGCAGCGTTTTCGGGGATGGTGCCGGTCGTCGGGTCGATTCTCTCCGATGCGTCGGAGTCTTTGCTGGCAAGTGCGGGGCTCATTCGCAGCGCGGCAGGGGCGTTCGGGATGCTGGCGGTTCTGGCGATGGCGCTTGCGCCGTTTGCGCGGCTGGGGGCATTTTATCTGGCGCTGCGGCTGGCAGGGGCAATCGGCGCGGACGCGGTCAGCAAGGCGCATGCGGGCTTGATTTCCAATCTCGCCTCTGCCATGGGCTACATGCTCGCCATTGCGGCAAGCACGCTTTGGATGAGCCTTGTGTCTTCGGCATGCTTTTTGAAGGCGGTGGGCGGATGATGGATGCAATCCGGAAGTATCTGATATCTCTTTGCGCGGCGGCGCTTTTGTGTGCGCTTGTGCGCGCGCTCGTGCCCGGCGGGCGGATGAAAAAGCTCTGCTCGCTGCTGTGCGGCATTTTTCTGATGACGGCAGCGCTGTCCGGCATTTCCGGCTGGCAGCTGTCCGATTTTGCGCAGGAGCTCTCGAAAATGCAGGTTGCTGCCGAGCAGGCGCGCACGGGTGTGGAAATCCGCAATCGCGAGGCACTGTGCGCCATCATAAAGAGCAAAACGGAAGCATATATATGGGACAAAGCACAGGAGCTTGACCTGTCGGTCAGCATCGAGGTAATGGTCGAGGCAGACGGCAGCTATCCGTATCCGTCCGGCGTGCAGATCACCGGCGCGTTTACCCCGCAGCAGCGAAAGACTCTGGAAGCTTACATCGAAGAAAACCTTGCCATCGGGAAGGAGCGGCAGATTTGGACGAACAAATGAAAAACAGACGGCTTTCAAACGACTTACAGCGCGTAAAGGCTACGTTAGAGCGCTTCCGGCTGCCGCTTCTGATTCTCATGCTGGGGGGGATTTTGCTGCTGCTGCCGTCCGGCGGAACCGGAAAGGCGGCGCAGGATGCACCGTCGCCGGCGCAGCAGACGCAGCCGGAAGACGATATGCGGCAGGCGCTCTCGCGGCTGCTTTCCTCGATGGAAGGCGTCGGACGGGTGGAGCTGCTGCTGACAACCACCGGCAGCGATGAGGTGTTTTATCAGACGGATGTGCGCCGGTCCGGCGAGACAAGCGAGGAAACCACCGTCTTTTCCGCCAATCAGAGCGCGCAGAAAACGCCCGTCGTCACGAAAACGAAGAAGGCGTCCTACGCGGGTGCCGTCGTGGTCTGCGACGGAGCAGACAGCGCAGTGGTCCGGCTGCGCATTGTGCAGGCAGTTTCCGCCCTCACGGGGCTTGGGAGCGATAAAATCAGTGTCATCAAAATGAAGCAGAGCTAGGAGGATGGAATATGAAAATCTGGAAACGTAACGCGGTGATTGCAACGGTGCTGCTGTTTATCTGTGCGGGCGTCTATCTCAACTGGTCGTATAACAACCGGCAGAAGACGCCAGATCTGACGGACACGCTGAACGCCGAGCAGGTGATGGGGGAAACAAGCCTGCAGCTGAACGATGCGGCAGAACCGGTTTCTCTGGAGGAGACTTCGACCGACGACTATTTTGCGCAGGTCCGGCTCAGCCGGCAGTCCTCGCGCGACAGCGCGGTCGAGCTTCTCGAGCAGACGATTGCCTATGACGAGGGAACTGCCGTCGGCGACACCGCCTCACAGACGCTGAACCGGATTGTCGGCACCGCGCTCAGCGAGGCGCAGATTGAAAGCCTGATCATTGCCAAGGGCTTTTCCGATTGCGTGACCTACATGGCGGACGACACAGTCAGCGTCGCGGTTTCCGCACCTGCCGAGGGCTTGTCGACGGCGGATGTGGCACTCATTTCCGACGTTGTGACCTCGCAGACGGACTATGATCTTTCGCAAGTGCGCGTGATTGAGGTCAAGGCGCAGTAAAAACAGGTTGAAATTCCGGAAGTTTGTGGTACAATGTTCGCATAAGCACCGAAACCCGGAGGTAATACGATGGCTGAAAACAAAGAATACTATACCCAGGAGATGGAAAACGGCTCGATTCAGATTTCCGAGGACGTGGTTGCGTCTGTGACCGGCATGGCGGTTCTCGAGGTCGAGGGCGTGTGCGGTCTGTCGAGCTCCATCGGGACGGATATCGCCGAGATGCTCGGCATGAAGACGCTTTCCAAGGGAGTCCGGCTCTCCACCACCGAAACGGGCGCGCTGCGCATCGACTGCGACGTTGTCTCCAAGTTCGGGCAGAACATCTTCGAGCTGGCGAAGAACGTACAGGAAAATGTCAAGTCCAGCGTCGAGTCCGTCACGGGCTTGCGCGTTGCTGAGGTCAATGTGACCGTCTGCGGCATTGCCCTGCCGAAGGACAGTAAAAAATAATCGGGAAATAAACCCTTTGCCGGTGCGACAAAGGGTTTATTTTTGCGAGCCGATCCTGTATAATAAATAATCATTTTGAAGAAGACCGCCGCAGAACGCGGCGAAGGAGAACTGTGATGACCAGATCGAACGCACGAGAGATTGCATGCCACCTTGTCTATGAGATGAACTTCAACGGCATTTCCGCCGACGAGGCGATGAACCTTCTGATGGACCCGGAGTATTATCCGACGCTTGCATCGGAAACCGAAATTTACGCCGAGCGTCCCTCGGGCAAACAGGCGGAGTATCTTGCCGGCGTGGTCCATGGCGTCGAGCGTGAGCGCGAAGCGCTCGAGGCGTTCATCGAGAAAAACGCCATCGGCTGGAGCCTCGACCGCATTTCCAAGGTCGCTGTCGCGGTCATGGAGGTTGCCATGTACGAGTGTGAGCATGCAGACGATGTCCCCACTGCCGCTGCCATCAGCGAGGCAGTGGAGCTGACAAGAAAATACGAGGACGAGGACGTGGTGTCCTTTGTCAACGGTATCCTCGGGAAATTCTCCCGGGAGGGTCTGGCGCAATGATGGTTCTGGGGTTGGATACCAGCAACTACACCACCTCTGCGGCTGCATTTGACGGCGTGAGCGGTAAAAACTGCTCACGTCTTTTGGATGTCCGGGAAGGCGAGCTGGGGCTTCGGCAGTCCGACGCGCTGTTTTCCCATGTCAAGCGCCTGCCGGAGCTGGTAGAGAAGCTTTTTACAGAGATTTCGAGAGACGAAATCCGCGCCGTCGGCGCATCGACCAGACCCAGAGCGGTCGAAGGGTCATACATGCCCTGTTTTCTGGCGGGGTCCAGTCAGGCGCAGAATCTGGCAACGGTTCTGGGCGTGCCGTTTTATGCGTTTTCCCATCAGCAGGGGCACATCGCGGCTGCCTGCTGGTCTTCCGGGCGCATGGATCTGATGGATACGCCGCATCTGGCGTGGCACCTGTCCGGCGGAACGACGGAGCTGCTGCTCGTAACGCCCGGAAACAAAAACGTGAACGCCGAAAAAATCGGCGGCACGCAGGATATCTCTGCCGGTCAGCTCATCGACCGGACCGGCAATACGTTCGGGCTGCGCTTTCCGTCCGGCAAGGAAATTGACCGACTCAGCCGGGAGTCCGATTGCAAAGAGCGCTTCAAGGTCAAGCTGAACGGTCTGACGTTTTCGTTTTCCGGTTTGGAAAACAAAATGCATGCGTTTTATGCGGCAACGGGCAGCCCTGCCGACACGGCAAAATATGTGCTCAACTGCGTCTGCTCATGTATCGTCTCGGTCACGCGCGAGGCGCTGAAGCAGTATCCGGGTTTTCCGGTGGTCTTCTCCGGCGGCGTTGCGTCCAACGCACAGCTGCGGCAGTCTTGCCGGGATTTTGACGCGGTTTTCTCGCCGCCCGAGTTTTCCACCGACAACGCCATGGGCATCGCCGTTCTGACCTGGCTGCAGGGAGAGTAGACATGGAAAGACAGATTCTGGACGTCAGCCAGGTCAACGAGTATATCAAAAATCTCATGGACGGCGACGAGCTTCTCGCGGGTCTGTGCATTCGCGGCGAGCTGAGCAACTACAAAATCTATCCCTCGGGGCACCACTATTTTACTCTCAAGGATGCAGGCGGTGCGCTGCGCTGCGTGATGTTCCGCTCCAGCGCGGCAAGACTGCGCTTCCGACCGGAAAACGGCATGAAGGTCCTTGCGATGGGGCGCATTACTGTTTTTCCGCGCGACGGCGCGTATCAGCTCTATTGCAGCGATGTAACGCCGGACGGCGTGGGCGATCTGTATGTCGCGTTTGAACAGCTCAAGCGGAAGCTTTCTTCCGAGGGACTGTTCGACGCGCAGTATAAAAAGCCGCTGCCGCCGTTTCCGCACCGCATTGCAATCATCACCTCCGGCGCGGGCGCGGCAATCATGGACATGCTGCGCATTCTGGGAAAGCGGTATCCTTTGAGCAAGGTCGTGATTCTTCCCGTGCGCGTGCAGGGGGCAGAAGCGCCGGCGGAGATTGCGGGCGCCATCCGGTATGCAAATAAATATCAGATTGCGGATGTGATCATCACCGGGCGCGGCGGCGGCTCGATGGAGGATCTCTGGGCATTCAACGACGAGCGCGTGGCGCGGGCGATTTTTGCATCCGAGATTCCGGTTGTGAGCGCGGTCGGGCACGAGCCGGACGTGACGATTTCGGACTTTGTTGCCGATGTGCGCGCGGCAACGCCGTCGAATGCGGCAGAGCTCGTCGCGCCGGACCAGAATGACCTGCGCGCATATCTTCTTTCCGCGCAGACGCGCATGGCGCAGGCGATGCAGAAGCGGCTCAAGCTCGACCGGAAAACGCTCGACGGCTTGAAAAACCGCCGGGTGCTGCAGTCGCCGATCAATTATGTAAACGAAAAACGATTGCTGCTGGACCACAGCGCGCAGCGCCTCGGTGCGGCGGCGCAGCGAAATCTGGCAGGGCAGAAGCAGCGCTTCATCCATCTGACGGCGAAGCTCGACGCGCTGAGCCCGCTCAAGGTCCTTGCGCGCGGCTACAGCGTGGTTTTAACGTCGGACGGACGTGTGGTGCAGCGCGCCGGGCAGGTGCAGATCGGAGATCAAGTTGACATAAAACTGCATCAGGGGAGCTTCACCGCTTCCGTGACGCAAATCCAGGAGGAACGCAATGGCGAAGAAATCACAGAGCTTTGAACAGTCGATCACGAGACTTGACGAAATTGTCCGCCAGCTTGAGCAGGGAAATGTGCCGCTGGAGGATGCGCTCAAGCTTTTTCAGGAGGGCACGGCGCTGGTAGATACCTGCGGCAAGCTGCTGGACAAGGCGGAGCTGGAGGTCGTGAAGCTGATGAAAACCGCCGATGGCACACCGGCAGAAACGGAGTATGAACGAGATGACGTTTAAAGATGTGATGGAAGGCTATCAGAAAACCGTCGAAGCGTATCTGCAGACGCTTTTTGCGGAAGACGCGCCGCAGAAGCAGCTGTTTGACGCCATGCGCTACAGTCTTCTTGCCGGCGGCAAGCGCATCCGCCCGATTCTGGTGCTGGAATTCTGCCGGATCTGCGGCGGCGAGACAGAAAAGGCACTGCCGTTTGCGGCGGCAATCGAGATGGTTCATACGTACAGTCTGATTCATGACGATCTTCCCTGCATGGACAACGACGACTACCGGCGCGGCAGACTGACAAACCACAAGGTCTTCGGCGAGGCGAACGCAGTTCTGGCGGGCGACGCGCTGCTAACGGCGGCGTTCGGGCAGCTGGCGCGTGCAGAGCTTCCGGCGGAGCGGATCGGGAAAGCCGTGGCGCTTCTTTCGCAGCGCGCGGGAGAATGCGGCATGGTCGGCGGGCAGGTGCTGGACCTGGCTGGCGAGCAGCTGGTTCTGACGGAAGAAGAAATTTACAATGTCCACCGGCTCAAAACCGGTGCGCTCATTTCCGCAGCCTGCCAGCTCGGCGTGATTGCCGCGGGCGGCACGCAGGAGCAGCTCGATGCGGCAGACCGCTACGCGGAGGCGCTGGGGCTTGCGTTCCAGACCAGAGACGACATGCTGGATGTTCTCGGCGACGCCGGAAAAATGGGAAAAGCGACCGGCATGGACGAAAACAAGAACACGTTCGTGCGGCTCTACGGCGTGGGCGCCTGCTCACGGCTCATTGAAAAGGAAACGCAGAAATCGATCGAAGCGCTCGGCGTGTTTGAAGACTCCGAATTTTTAAAGGAGCTTTCGATGAAGCTTGCCATCCGCGAATGCTGACGCTGACAGAAGGACTCTCTTTGGAAAAAGAGAGTCCTTTTTGCTGCTGCGTTCATAGAATATTATTGAATATCGGCTTGTATATGCATTGAATTCATGGTATAATATGCGGAGCTTGCGCGTCTTGGCGCCTTTGCCTTCCGCGCGGCGAACGATGGCGCAGTATCCTAGTCAGCCTGCCGGTTTCGAGGAAGGGCCTAAAAATCCTTTAAAGGGCACATCTATGAAGCCTCTGGTGTCTGCTTCTTACGCCCAGTCTGGGGTGGATGCTGGGGGGAGGCAACTTTGCCTGCGGCGGTCGGGCGCGTTTCAATGGCATGAAATGAGCGACCCGCCCGCTGTGGAGACCGGATCTCGTGCAGCGGCGTACTCCCTTTGTGGTCTAAACGACCGTTGTACGGTACCGGCTTGAACCTGCATTGCGGTGCTACCCGGCTTTTACGCCGTGAACGCTGTGTGCAGCGTAGCCTGCCTTGCGTGGACAGCTCGGGGAAAGGCGCGCCGACACCTTCGAAAAACGAGGGCAAACGCGCTTCTGGAAACACTGTCTGCAAAAGAGGATTAGAACCGGAAGAAAGCTGTTGTGGAAATCACCTAGGCTGTCGAAAGGGCAGATCTGGGATTGCGGTACGGACTCAGTGGCAATCGGGTACCGGCATCGGCAACGAGCCGGCCCGGGCATGAAAGGGAAACCGCCTCTTCGGCGACGGGAGGCTGCCCGGGTGGAAAACAAACCCGACCTAAGCCGTAAGATTAACCAGATCTGCTGCCATCAAAAAGACTATTGAAAAATTTTGCAATTTTTCAATGCGGTACATGTGAAAGCTCAGATTATGTAGGAGATAAACGATTTGGCTGCGCAGAAAAACAGCAAGGCGCCGAAGAAGCAAGGTCCGGATTGGCGCTGGATTTTTACGATTTTTTTCATAACCGTCCTGATTTCGGCGGTGATGTCTCTCATATCGACCAATTTACTCTCAAGCGCGACGCTCGGTGTGTCGTTTGTGATTCTCATCTGCATCATTGCCATCGGCATTGTGTTTGATATCATCGGCGTTGCGGTGACGGCGGCGGACGAAAAGCCGTTTCACTCGATGGCGTCGCGCAAGGTGCCGGAAGCGACGCAGGCGCTGAAGCTGATCCGAAACGCCGGGCGCGTGTCGTCGTTCTGCAACGACGTCATCGGCGATATCTGCGGCGTCATTTCCGGCTCTGCCGCGGCGACCATTGCCGCGCGTGTGCTGGCAATGCATCCGGGCATGCGCGAGATCGTTCTGACGCTTGCCATGTCGGCGCTGGCGGCGGGGCTGACCGTCGGCGGAAAGGCATGCGGCAAATCCTTTGCCATCGATTCCAGTACAAGCGTCGTCCGCACGGCGGCGATGGTTCTGCATTTTTTCCATACCATTCCCGAAAAACTCCGTCCGAAACGCAGGCGGTAAAGCGGGCGTTGTGGTTATGAGGTACGTATGATTTTAGAGAAAATTCATACCAGAGCGGATCTTCTGGCGCTGACAGACGCCGAACAGGGGCAGCTTTGCCGGGAAATCCGCGAGTTTCTGGTTCGCCATGTCAGCCGGACCGGCGGGCATCTGGCGTCGAATCTTGGCGTTGTGGAGACGACGCTTGCCATCGAGCGCGTGTTCGACACGAAAAAGGACCGGCTTGTCTTTGATGTCGGTCATCAGAGCTATGTTCACAAGCTGCTCACCGGACGCGCAGAAGGCTTTGACCGGCTGCGTCAGTTCGGCGGTATGTCCGGCTTTCCGGACCCGGCGGAGAGCATCGCAGACGCTTTTATCGCCGGGCATGCATCCAACGCCGTTTCGGTCGCGCTCGGCATGGCGCGGGCAAGGACGCTGGAAAAGCAGGACTACAGCGTTATCGCCCTCGTCGGAGACGGCGCGCTTACAGGCGGGCTTGCCTACGAGGGACTTAACAACGCGGGCGCGAGCCGGGAGCCTTTGATCGTGATTTTAAACGACAACGGCATGTCCATCACGCCGAACGTCGGCGCAATTTCCCGGCATCTGGCGAAGGTCCGCCTGCGCCCGGACTATCTGGGCTTCAAGCTCCGCTACCGCGCCTTTACAGCAAGGATTCCGGGCGGCAGAAAGCTCTATCAGTTTACCCACAAGCTAAAAGAACGTTTCCGCAGAAGCGTTCTGGGCACGAATCTGTTTGACAGCCTCGGCTTTACCTATCTCGGACCCGTCGACGGGCACGACGTGCAGAAGGTCGAAGAACTTCTGAAAATCGCAAAGGCGCTGCATGAGCCGGTGCTGCTGCACCTGATCACCAAAAAGGGCAAGGGCTATGAGCTGGCGGAAAAAATGCCGGCGGCATACCACGGCGTCGGAAAGTTCGACCCGGCATTGGGCGCCAGCGCCGTTCACAAGCCGTGCTTTTCCGATGTGTTTGGGCAGACGCTGACGGAGCTCGCGCTGGAAAACCCGCGCGTCTGCGCGATCACCGCTGCCATGCGCGACGGAACGGGGCTGAAAACCTTCTCGGAAACCTGCCCCGAGCGGTATTTTGATGTCGGCATTGCCGAAGAGCATGCGCTGTCTATGGCATGCGGCATGGCGAAGCAGGGTCTCATTCCGGCAGTCGCGATTTACTCAACATTTTTGCAGCGCTCGTTTGACATGCTGCTGCACGATCTGGCGCTTTTGCAGTTGCACGTGGTGCTGGGCGTCGACCGCGCAGGTCTCGTCGGAGAAGACGGCAGAACACACCATGGCATGTTTGACGTGGGCTATCTTCGTCAGGTGCCGGGCATGAAAATCTACTGCCCCGCTAGTTTTGCGGAGCTTCGCCGCATGCTCCGGCAGGCGGTGCTCGAGGACAAGGGACCGGTCGCTGTGCGTTATCCGAGAGGCGGCGAGGGAAACTATCAGACGGACAAGGCGCAGTCGCTTTTAAAAGAGGGCAAAGACTGCACTGTGATCACCTATGGTACGACAATCAACGCCGTTCTCGAAGCGGCGGAAGGCTGCGAAAAAGAGGGAATTTCCGTCGAGGTGTTGAAGCTTGCGACGATTGCGCCGCTGGATTTTGCGGCAGTCGAAGCGTCCTGCCGCAAGACCGGGCGGGTGCTGGTGGTGGAAGAGACGTCCAATCACGGCTGCGTTGCCGACGAACTTTTCGCGCGCCTGCTGCAAAGCGGTGTCACGGGACACTTCTGCAAGCAGAATCTCGGAGACGGCTTCATCCGCCACGGCGCGATGCAGGATTTATATGCGCTGGCGGGGCTGAACGCGCAGGCGCTGCGGGATAAAATCCGGGAGGTATGTCATGAAGCATAAGGAGCGGCTGGATGTGCTGCTGGTGAGCCTGGGGCTTGCCGAGTCGCGGGCAAAGGCGCAGGCGACGATTATGGCGGGCGAGGTCTATGTGAACGGGCAGAAAGCGGACAAGTCCGGTATGGAAGTTGACATAACATCAAATGTTGAGGTGCGCGGCAGTGCCTGCCCGTATGTCAGCCGCGGCGGGTTGAAACTGGAAAAAGCGCTCCGGAACTTCGGCGTTGACCCGACGGGCTATGTCTGCAGCGACTCCGGTGCGTCTACGGGCGGATTTACCGACTGTCTGCTCCAGCAGGGAGCCAGCAAGGTCTTTGCCATTGACGTCGGCTACGGACAGCTGGCGTGGAAAATCCGCAACGATCCGCGCGTCGTGGTTATGGAGCGGACGAACATCCGCTACGTGACGCCGGAGGATCTGGGGCAGCCGCTCGATCTTTCCGTGATCGACGTGTCGTTTATCTCGCTTTCGCTGGTCCTTCCGGTGGTCAAAACGCTGTTAAAGCCAACGGGACAGGTTCTGTGCCTGATTAAGCCGCAGTTTGAAGCGGGCAGGGACAAGGTCGGCAAAAAGGGCGTCGTCCGCGACGCTGCGGTCCACGAAGAGGTGCTTCAGAACTTCATCTCCCTTGCAAAGTCGCTCGGTTTTACCATCCGCAATCTCACGTTCTCGCCCGTCAAGGGTCCGGAGGGCAACATCGAATTTCTCGCGCATCTTTCCCTGCAGCCGGGGGAGGATTCCTATCCGCTTCCCGGTGATCTGGTTGCGCAGGCACACGCCGCGCTGAAAGGGTGATCAAGATGAAAATTGTTCTGACCCCGAATCCCTACCGGGACAAGCAGTTCCGCACGGTCCAGCAGGCAAGAAAGATTCTGGAAAGCTGCGGTGTGCAGACCGCCACGTGTCTGCCGTTCGACGTGGACCGGGACTATGAGCTGCCGAAGAGCATCGAATTTCAGGATCTGCACCGCGAGATCAAGGACGCCGACATGCTCGTCTGCTTCGGCGGCGACGGCACGATTCTGCATGCCTCCAAGCTTGCCACGGCGCACAATCTTCCGATTCTCGGCATCAACATCGGCACGATGGGCTTTATTGCAGAGCTGGAGGCAGGCGAGCTGGAGCTTTTGCGCAGGCTCCCTGCGGGCGACTATACCATCGAGCCGCGCAGCATGATCGAGGTCACCGTCACCGGCGCGAACGGGCAGCGGCTTCTACATGAGACGGCGCTCAACGACGCGGTCGTGACCAAGGGCGCGATTGCGCGCGTGGTGCAGGTTTCGGTCTACTGCGACAATGTCGAGGCGACGAGCTTCTCCGGCGACGGCGTCATCATTGCCACGCCGACCGGCTCCACCGCTTATTCCATGTCTGCTGGCGGACCGATCGTCGAGCCGCTGGCAAAAAACCTGATCATTTCGCCCATCTGCGCGCACGCAATGCTGGCAAAGACGATCGTTGTTTCTCCGGAGCGCGTAATTTCCATCAAGATCGGAAAAATCGGCAGGCACAACGCCTACCTCTCCGTCGACGGCGGCAGAGCGTTCCGACTCAACACCGGAGACGTCATCACCACGAAGGCTTCGCAGAAGGTGACGAAGCTGGTGCGGCTCAAGCAGACGAGCTTCTTCGAAATTCTCAACAAAAAATTCATCGACAGGCAGAGGTAACGCCATGAAATCAAAACGCCACGAAAAAATCCTCGAGCTGATCCGCGACCACGACATCGAGACGCAGGAACAGCTGCTGCAGCAGCTGCAGGAAAGCGGCTTCAACACCACGCAGGCAACCATTTCCCGGGACATCAAGCAGCTGCGCATCATCAAGGAGCTGGGACCCGGCGGAACGTACCGCTACAGCGCGACGGCAAAGCCTGTAGAGCACGCATTTTCCTCGAAGCTCAATATTATCTTCAGTCAGTGCGTAACCAGTGTCGACTATGCACAGAATATCATCGTGATCAAGACGCTTCCCGGGCTTGCACAGGCGGCTTGCTCGGCGCTCGATAAGCTGGATATTTCCGAGGTTCTCGGTACGCTCGGAGGAGATGATACCTGTATGGTCGTTCTGCGCGACGCTGCCTCCGCGGCAAGCATCTGCGCGGAAATCCGCAGCCAGATTACCATTCACGAAACCCGCGTATAAGCTTTGCGAGAGGAGAACCCGGCATGCTGAGCGTTCTGCATATTGAAAACATTGCCGTCATTGAGCAGGCGGAAATTCTCTTCGAGGGCGGCTTCAATGTCCTGACCGGTGAGACCGGTGCGGGCAAATCCATTGTCATTGACGCGATCTCCGCAATATTGGGCGAGCGCACCTACCGCGACGTGATCCGCACCGGCGCGAATCGCGCATTCGTCAGCGCGATTTTTACGAATATTCCGCAATACGACTGGTTTTCAGAAAATCAGGTGGAGTTTGACACGCAGGAGCTGCAGGTGCAGCGCGAGATTTATGCAGACGGCAGAAACGTCTGCCGCGTGAACGGTCGCCCGGTCAGCGTGGCATCGCTCAAAAAGCTCGGCGGCAGACTCATCAACATCCACGGACAGCACGACTCGCAGCAGCTGTTTGAGGAGGAAAATCATCTGACCTATCTCGACGCCTTTGCACGCGACGAACAGGAGCTCGAAGCGTATCAGCAGGCGTTTTCCGCCATGCAGTCGGTGCAGCGGGAAATTCAGAAGCTCAGCATGGACGAATCGGAAAAGCTGCGGCTCGTGGAGACGCTTACATTTCAGATTGAAGAAATCCGCGCGGCAAATCTGGTTTCCGGCGAGGAAGAGCAGCTCAAGGAGCGGCGCAAGGTGCTGCAGAACGCGGAAAAGCTCTCAGACGCGCTGCGTATGGCAGACGAAGCGCTCTACGGCGGTGATTCCTCCGACGGCGCGGCAGGGCTTTTATCCAATGCCGAGCATGCGCTTTCCCGAGTCAGTACCATCAGTGCCGACATGCAGACGCTTCATCAGAAGATTTCGGACCTCATGTACAGCGTCCAGGATGCGGCGGACGAGCTGCGCGCCATGCGCGACGATCTGAGCTACTCGGAAGGGGAGCTCGAAGAAATCGAAGAACGGCTCGACGCGATCCATAAGCTCAAGCGCAAATACGGCGCAAGCGTGGAGGATGTGCTTGCCTATCTTGCAGACTCCGAGCAGCGGCTCGACGAAATTGAATTTGCGTCCGACCGGATTGAAACGCTCAAAAAACGGGAGGCGGAACTGCAAAAGGAAACAATCCGGCAGGGAGAAATTCTGCGTGAAAAGCGCCTTTCCGCTGCGCAGGCGATGGAATCTCGCATCTGCGACGAGCTGCGCCAGCTTGATATGCCGAAGATTCGCTTTGTCTGCGAGTTTACGCCGCAGCAGCCGATGCAGACCGGTCTGGACAGCGTGCGGTTTTTGATGTCCGCCAACGTCGGCGAGAATCTCAAGCCGCTTTCCAAGGTCGCCTCCGGTGGCGAACTGGCAAGAATTATGCTGGCAATGAAGCAGGTGCTGGCGCAGCAGGACGGTGTGCCGACGCTGATTTTCGACGAGGTGGACGCCGGTGTGAGCGGAAGAGCCGCGCAGAAGGTGGCGTACAAGCTCTGGACGGTCTCCAAAGGACGGCAGGTTCTCTGCGTGACGCATCTGCCGCAGATTGCCGCGATGGCAGACGCGGAGTATACAGTCGAAAAGCGCGTGGAAAACGAGAGAACGTATACCAGCGTTCTGCATCTGGACGAGAGCGGTCGAAAGCAGGAGCTGGCACGCCTCATTGGCGGCAGCATGATCACCGAGACGACGCTTGCCGGTGCGGCAGAGCTGCTGCGTCTGGCGGAGAAAACAAAAAAGGAGAACGGAGTATGAAGGCTCGAAAGCTGCTACTGGTCATTGCAACAATTGCGCTTCTTGGCACGGCAGTCTGCGCCAAGGACTACAAGGATGTACCGGATACGCATTGGGCAAGGGAGCAGATCGCGTATCTTTCTGACGAAATTGCAGGTTATCCGGACGGCACGTTCCGACCGGAAAGCACCGTCACACGCGCGGAATTTGTGACGCTTCTTGCAAGAACCGTTTTCCCGGAGGAGCTTAAAAACGAAACCGGCGATACCTGGTGGAAAGCGGCATATCGGGTCTGCGAGGCAAACAATCTGCTCAGCGGCAGCGCCGGATACAATGATGCCATGCCGCGCGGCGAAATTGCGCAAATGCTGGGCTATCTTTGCAGCGACTGGGGCGGCGTGAATGCGCGCGCGGACGCGGCAGAGCAGTTCACAATCAACTGGAACGAGCAGCGCATGGAGCTGCCGGAGCCGAAGCCAAAGGAGCTGGACGCAGAAAGACTCCGCGCCTGCGCCAACCAGGGGCTTATGATGGGCTACCCGGACGGTACGTTCAAGCCCAAAAACGGCGTGACGCGGGCGGAGACCGCCGCGATTTTATCAAGGCTCAAAGCGCAGCTTGCCCTTCGCAAAGAGGGCTATGACTATGTCTGCACAATCGGCAGCAACTGGCTGGTTACAAAGACGCAAAAGTCAGAAACAAAACTGTACCGGGTCAATCCGCTGACCGGAGAGAAAGCGCAGTATGACTGGAACATTCCGGAGATTGCAGATGGCATTTGTCCCTTTACCGGCTCTGACGGGCGGTATATCTGGGGCGAAGCAGGACTTTACCAGCGCAGCGGCGACACAATCGATCTGATTTGTCCGGCGCCCGTTCTGGATTTCTGCCGTTCCGGTGATCTTTATTACGTGCTGACGTACCCGGCGGGAGAACATCCGACGTATCTTTACGCAGCGATGTATTACCCCTGCGCGACACAGGTTGCCGCCGTCGACCGGGATTGGAACGTGACCGTTCTTGCCTCGCGCGACGAAAGCAACAACATGCAGAACCTGACGGATATTTACGTGCAAAACGGGAAAGTTTATGCCGCAGGGGCTTACTGCATGGGTATGATGGACGCGCACTGCGCGCTTTACGAGGTCGCAGATCAGAAGCTTACGGCGTTATTTGGCGAATACTGATTGACAAACGCAATCGTTTTTGCTAAGATACAAGCGTTATATTGCTACAGCGAAGAAGGGAAGAAGTAGCCCGCCTTTCGTCCTCAGAGAGTTTCCGGTCGGTGCGAGGAAACGGACGCGGCGCGTGAAATACCTCCCGGAGCTGCCCCCTGAAAGGAAACGATTAGGGGTGTGTCGGTCGCGCCCGTTATCGCGCAGGATGCCGAAAGGCACCCGGTAAGGTCCTGTCTCGCGAGAGGCGGACGACCAGAGGTGGTACCGCGATTTTTCGCCCTCTGCTCAACGAAGGTTGGGTGGAGGGTGTTTTATTTTTGCTGCCTGCTGCCCAGACAAGGCAAGCGACGAATTATGTTAACTAATTTACGAACAATAGAAGGAGAAACACGATGGGTATTTACGAAGAACTGCAAGCGCGCGGTCTGATTGCGCAGGTGACGGATGAAGAGCACATCCGCGACATGGTCAACAACGGCAAGGCGACGTTCTACATTGGCTTTGACTGCACGGCAGACTCTCTGCATGTCGGTCACTTCATGGCGCTGTGCCTGATGAAGCGGCTTCAGATGGCAGGCAACCGCCCGATCGCGCTCATCGGCGGCGGCACGACCATGATCGGCGATCCCTCCGGGCGCACGGACATGCGCAAGATGCTGACCAAGGAAGACATCGACCACAATGCCGCCTGCTTCAAGCGCCAGATGGAGCGGTTTATCGACTTCGGACCGGGCAAGGCAATGATGCTCAACAACGCCGAGTGGCTGATGAACCTCAATTACATTGAGCTGCTGCGTGAGGTCGGCGCCTGCTTCTCGGTCAACAACATGCTGCGCGCCGAGTGCTACAAGCAGCGCATGGAAAAGGGACTCTCTTTCCTCGAATTCAACTACATGATCATGCAGTCCTACGACTTCTACTACATGTTCCAGCATTACGGCTGCAACATGCAGTTCGGCGGCAACGACCAGTGGTCGAACATGCTCGGCGGCACGGAGCTGATTCGCCGCAAGCTCGGCAAAGACGCGCAGGCGATGACCATCACGCTACTGCTCAACTCCGAGGGCAAGAAGATGGGCAAGACTGCCTCCGGCGCAGTCTGGCTCGACCCGAACAAGACAACGCCGTTTGAGTTCTATCAGTACTGGCGCAACGTCGGAGACGACGACGTTCTCAAGTGCATCCGCATGCTGACCTTCCTGCCGCTCGAGCAGATTGACGAGATGGACAAGTGGGAGGGAAGCCAGCTCAACCGCGCCAAGGAAATTCTTGCCTTCGAACTGACGAAGCTCGTCCACGGCGAAGAAGAGGCGCAGAAGGCAGAGGCAGCTGCCAAGGCGCTCTTCGCAGGCGGCAGCGACGACTCCAACATGCCGACCACCGAGCTGACGGAAGACCAGCTGACAGACGGCAGCATCGCGATTCTGGATCTCATGCTTGCCTGCAAGCTCGTGCCATCCAAGGGCGAAGGACGGCGCCTGGTCCAGCAGGGCGGCGTGATGGTCAATGAGGAGAAGGTTTCCTCCATCGACGCCAGCTTCACCGCAGAACAGCTCAGGCAGGGGCTGAAAATCCGTAAGGGCAAGAAGGTCTACCACAAAGCAGTTCTCAAGTAAGCATTTCCGGTTCCGCCGCACAGGCCCTGTGCGGCGGAACTTCTGCTTTGCAGGAGCACAAACTTATGCTATACTAGCCTTGCGCCTCATAGGATAAGTATGAGGTGATGGCAATGAAAAAAGCGGCAGTTTGGGCAGTATGCGCGGCGCTGGCGTTAGCAACGCTCTTCGTATGTATGGATTCTGCGGCGCAGCTGCGGCATGCAGCGCCCGTGTTTGCGCGCGAAGACCGCGTAACCGTGGTCATAGACGCCGGGCATGGCGGGGAGGACGGCGGTGCGTCGAGCCGGTCCGGCGTTCTGGAGAGTACGATCAATCTGGAGATTGCGAAGAGAATCGAGGACTTGCTGCATTTTGCGGGCGTGCGGACGCAGATGATCCGGACGCAGGACATTTCCGTCTGCACAGAGGGCGGCAGCATCCAGCAGAAGAAGGTATCGGATCTCAAAAACCGCGTGCAGATGGTCGAGCGCACGCCGAATGCGCTGCTTTTGAGCATCCATCAGAATTATTTCCCGGAGGCAAAATATCACGGCGCGCAGGTGTTCTACGCGAAGACGCCGGGAAGCGAGGCGCTGGCAGCGCTGCTGCAGCAGACGCTGCGCACATGCGTGGACCCGGAGAACCACCGGCGCGAAAAGCCTGCGGAAGCGGTCTATCTGATGGAAAAAGTTTCGTGTACGGCAGTTCTGGTCGAGTGCGGCTTTTTATCGAACGAGCCGGAGGCGGAAAAGCTTACGCAGGCGCAGTATCAGAAGCAGCTGACAGGCGCCGTCTGCAGTGCGCTGTGCAGCTATTTGGAAACAGAAGGGGAAAGCCAATGAAGGCAAAAAGCGTATTTATCTGCAATCAGTGCGGAAATGAGACGCCCAGATGGCAGGGGCAGTGCCCCGCCTGCGGCGCGTGGAACAGCATTGTAGAATTTGAGGACAAGAAGCCGGCGGGAAACAAGTCCGTATCAGGTGTGAAGACGGGCGCAAGTGCGCCCAAAAAGCTGCGGGAACTGGACGCCTCCGACCGGCAGATCCGGTTTTCTACGGGTCTGGGAGAGCTCGATCGCGTACTGGGTGGCGGCGGGGTAAAGGGCTCGCTGGTTCTGGTCGGCGGCGCGCCCGGCATCGGCAAATCGACGCTGCTGCTGCAGATCTGCGCCTATCTCGGAAGGACGCAGAAGATTCTCTATGTCTCGGGCGAGGAATCTGAGCAGCAGCTCAATATGCGCGCCGACCGGCTGCGCGTGGAGAGCGACAATTTATATGTCCTTTCGGAAACAGATCTGGACGCGATTCTGGAGGCATTCGAGGCAGTAAAGCCCGACATTCTGATTGCCGACTCCATCCAGACGCTCTTTACGCCCGACAATACCTCCGCGCCCGGCTCTGTTTCACAGGTCAAGGACTGCACGATGCGGCTGATGCATCTGGCAAAGAGCACGGGCACGAGCGTCTTCGTCGTCGGGCATGTCAACAAAGAGGGCGCGATTGCCGGACCGAAGGTGCTCGAGCACATGGTCGACTGCGTGCTGTATTTTGAAGGCGAGCAGGCGATGGGCTACCGCATTCTGCGCGCGGCAAAAAACCGCTTCGGCTCGACCAACGAAATCGGCGTCTTTGAAATGGACGAAGAAGGGCTGCGCGAGGTGCCGAACCCGTCAGAGATGCTCCTGTCCGGAAGACCCTTAAATGCGCCCGGCACGTGCGTCGCCTGCGCGATGGAGGGCACACGCCCGGTGCTTGCCGAGGTGCAGGTGCTCGTCAGCCGGACAAGCTTCAACGTGCCGCGCCGGACCAGCAACGGCTTTGATTTCAACCGCGCCAACCTGCTTCTTGCCGTCACGGAAAAGCGCGGCGGGCAGAATATTTCGATGTGCGACGCCTATGTGAATGTCATCGGCGGGCTTTATCTGGACGAGCCGGCGGCAGATCTGGCGCTGGTGCTGGCGGTTGCGTCGAGTTACCGCGACACGCCGATCGATGCCAAGACGCTTGCCATCGGCGAGGTCGGCTTAACCGGCGAGGTCCGCTCGGTGACGGCGATGCAGCAGCGGCTTACAGAGGCGGCAAGACTCGGCTTTACGCGCTGCATTGTCCCGAGGCATTCGACAAAGCAGCTGCTGGTCCCCGAGGGCATGGAGCTGATTCGCGTGCGGAATATCCGCGAAGCCATTGAAATGGCACTTTGAGCAAAAGGAGAGACGAAGCATGGAAGCAAGACAGCTGCTGGAGGCTCTGCATGTGGCAGAGCGCTTGAAAGACGAGACGCGGCATTGCACCACGACGAAGGGCGCGCCCGAAAACGTCGCCAGTCACAGCTGGCGTATGGCGCTGATGGCGTATTTTATGACGGACGAGTTTCCGGAGCTCGACATGAATAAGGTGATCAAAATGTGCCTGATTCACGATCTGGGCGAGTGCTTCACGGGAGATATTCCGACATTTCGCAAGACGCAGGCGGACGAGGACCGGGAAGCGTCGCTTCTGTCAAACTGGGTTCGGAGCCTTCCGGATCCGTATGCATCGGACATGACGGCGCTTTACGCGGAGATGGACGCACTGGAGACGCCGGAAGCAAAGCTCTATAAGTCGATCGATAAGCTCGAGGCGGTGATTCAGCACAATGAATCGCCGATTTCCACCTGGGAGCCGCACGAATACGAGCTGAACCGCACATATGCGACCGACATCGTCCAGTTCTCAAGCTATCTCAAGGAACTGCGGGCAGAAATTCTCAAGGATACGAACGATAAAATTGCGGCAGGAAAATAACCCTGCCGTTTTTTGTACCGCAAAAGTCTACATACGTAAACTTATTTTGCTAAGCTGGTTGACAAAAGTAAACTTCCATGATACCATAAGGCTACAAACGTAGACGAGAAGGGTGGCTATGAGGAACAGGCGATGGAGCGGCGCACTGCTTCTGATTCTTTGTGCTATGCTCCTGAGCGCCTGCTCGAAGCAGCCGAAGTGCTCCGGGCAGACGCGATCCGATGCGGCAGCTGCGGCTGAAACGACTGACGCGCTGGCAGTTGCACTGACGGTTGTATCCGGGCGGTACAGCACCGGCTTTTTTACATCCGACAAGCTGTCCGTTGTTTCCGCAGCCGCAGCAGATGACGGCGCGGTGTATCTCTGGGGGCGGAATTTCCAGAACGAAGTCGAATCGAACTGGTTGATTCGTTACAATGCGGATGGGACGTCGGAGGAATACAGGCTTTCACTTTCCAAAGACGGTTATATCACATCGTTGGATGTATCGGCGGGCGAGGTATATTATCTCGAACGGGTCGACGCGGAGGACGAAAGCGCTGCATGGTTTTTGCACACGCTGCAGGCGCAGGAAACGCTTGACTGGGCAGACGCCGGAAACGATCTTGAAAATCTGATTGCCTCCGGAGCGCTTGCCTATCTGACGGACGGGAAAACGCTTTATACCTGCAGCCTGCCGGAGGGAAGGGTTCTGCAGACTGCGAATACGGAAACGGAAATAACGACGCTTTTTTACAGGACGGACGGAACCGTCGTCGCTTACTGCGAAGATACCGGCAACCTCTACGAGTTGGAAGCAGACGGCGAGGTCCTTACGAAAACCGGAACGCTTCCGCTTTTGTTTCGCAGCGGCAAGCTCCTGCCCGGCACGAATTCAGGCTACGATTGTCTGGTGCTCGGGCAAGCGGAGCTGTTCGGGTGGAACATCGAACAAGCTGCCGCCACGCAGCTGCTTTCCTTTGATACCTACGGCTTGGTTTCCAACAACCTCAGTGCGTTTGCGAGTCTCGGAAACGGCGCCTTTCTGGGCGCGGCTTGGAAAAGCGGGGAGCTGCAGGATCGGCTGTTCCGGCTGGAACCGTCTGAGGAAGCGGCAGAACCGGGAAGCGAACGAATTTTGAAACTTGCGGGGCTCAGCCGCCCGATGGTGCTCTCGTCCGCGATTGCGGATTTTAAGGCGCTGTGCCCGGAATACACGGTTGAATATACGGATTATGCGGAGCTTTACGGTAATCAGGCGCTGCAGCAGCTGCAGCTCGATCTGATGCAGGGAAATGCGCCGGATCTGCTGTTTGTAAATGGGCTTCCGTTTGAGCTATATGGGAAAAGAGGCTTGCTCGAAAATTTGTATGCATGGATGGATGCGGACGATTCCTGCGCCAGCACCGATTTTACGCAGAACCTGCTGAAAGCACTGGAAAGTGCAGAGCATAAACTGTATCAAATGCCGCAGAGCTATTCGATTGTGACGACGGCAGGACTGCAGAACCTCGCCGGAAGCCGGTCGGAATGGACCTATGCAGCGGTCAACGAGGAGCTTGCAAACAGCAAAACCCTTCTGTCTGCATTTTACGGAGAAACCGGGGAGTCTCTGGCTGCCACCTTACCGCTTTATATGCTGCCGACATTTGTAGACTACGAGAATGCGGAAGCTCATTTCGATTCTGCGGAAGCAGCTTCGTTCTTTACATTTTTAAGCAAGGTACAGCCGCACGCGCAGATTCCGTACACGGCGGAAAACGAGCTGGAAGCGCTTCGAAAGGGAGAAATTCTCTTCGCGCAGCTGATGCTTCTCTCGCCGGAGCAGTTTGTCGAGACGGACGCGCTGTTTGACGGCAAGCTCATCTATCCGGGATACCCGGACGCAGCGGGCGGAAGCTTTTACCTGAATCTGCCGATGGCAATTCCCGCAGCGGCGCAGGAAAAAGCCGGCGCGTGGGCGTTCATGAAGCTGCTGTTTTCGTCCGATTATTACGCCACAAGAGGCGGCTGGCTTCCGCTGCAAAGCGGATTTGAAGCGTCGATCAAGGACGCGCTTGCAGACGGTGCGTCCGAAGAAAGCCTGCAAAAGCTTGCGCAAATACAGGAAAACATCTGCAGCGCGGCATATTACGAGGAAGCAATTACCGATATTCTGGCGGACGAAACGAGCTACCTGTTCGCAGGCGCAAGGACGGTTGAGGAAACGGCGGAACGAATCGATCAGCGCGTGCAGCTGTATCTGACCGAGCAGTGGGGCTGATTTTCGGACACAGACGGACATCGACAAAAGACATGGGAGGAATACACGATGGATTACAAGCTCAATCCCAGTGAATGGCGGGTGTTGCAGACGCTCTGGGGGCATGCGCCGCAGACGCTGATGCAGCTCGTCTCCAATTTGCAGCGCTCGACCGACTGGTCGGCAAGCACAATCAAGACGCTTGTCTCGCGCATGACCGACAAGGGCGTGCTGCGCTTCGAGGGCGAGCGCCCGCGGCTGTATTACCCGGGCATCCAGAAAGAGGACGCCGCATTTTCTGAAACGCAGCAGCTGCTCTCGCGCGCCTTCGGCGGCAATTTCGGACTGCTGATGAGCAATTTCATCGACAACGCGAAGCTCTCCAAGGGTGATCTGGAGGAGCTTTACGACATGCTCCGGCAGGCGGAGGACAGCTTATGAACCGGCAGCTGCTGGAGGTTCTTGTTTCCTCGTCAGTTCTCATTCTGGCGCTGTCTGCCATGCGGCTGGTGCTGCGCGGAAAAATCAGCCCGCGGCTGCAATATGGACTGTGGCTGCTGGCTGCGGTGCGGCTGCTCGTTCCGGTTTCAATCGGGGAAAGCCCGGCAAGTGTGATGAACTATGTGCCGGAGCAGGCGATGGTGCAGGCACTGGAGCAGACGCCCGCTCCGGTGCAGCGGACGCAGACACCGACGGCAGCGCCTGCCGCGCAGCCTGCGGCAGCATCTGCGGCATCGGACGAAACACCGGGTTCGCAGACAGACGCGCCTGATACAATGCAGGCGCAGCAAACGCAGCAAGTGGCGAAGCAGAATGCGGCGCAAGCGCAGCCGCATCCTTCCATTCTGCAAATCTGCTACATGCTCTGGGGTGCGGGGAGTGCGCTGGCGCTGGCATTTCTTCTGGCGCAGAATCTGGCGCTTTCGGCAAGACTCCGGAAAGACCGCGTCCGGCTGGATGTTCCCGGCTGCCCGGTTCCGGTTTACAGGACCGAAGTGCTGCGTTCGGCGTGCCTGTTTGGGCTGTTCCGCCCGGCAATTTATCTGCCGCCGCAGGCGCTCGGGGAAGACGGTGCGCCGAACCGCTATGTGCTGCTGCACGAGCTGACGCACTACAAAAGACGCGACCAGCTCTGGTGTGCGCTGCGGCTTTTGCTGCTGACGGCATACTGGTTTGACCCGTTCGTCTGGCTGGCAGCGAAACTGTCGAAACTGGACTGTGAGCTGGCATGCGACGCGGCAGCGCTCAAAGACATGGACGACAGTGCGCGCATTGCCTACGGACGGACGCTTCTCGACCAGATTTCCGGCAAAAGCGGCGTCATGCAGCACACGCTCTGCGCGACGACGATGTCGTCCGGCAAACGCTCGCTTCGTGCGCGCATCCGGCTGATTGTGAAAAAGCCGCGGATGACGGCGGTCACGCTGTCTCTGGTGGTCGGCGCGGTGCTGCTGCTTGCGGCATGCACATTTACAAACAGCGCTTCGAAGCAGGAGGCGAACACACCGGGCGGCGATCTGCCCGCCATGGTCCGTGTGGACGGCGTTCTCTATCAGCTGGATATGGACACCGTCGGGGAAAGCGACGGCGCGCGCGTCGAGGTTCTTGGCACGATCAAAACGCAGGTCAGCTACAGCGAAACTCCGAGCGAAGACGATCAGGCAAACTATCCCGGCGTCGGGCGGCAGTACGGTATGCTGGACGGGCAGCTGGTGATCAAAGACAAAGACGGCAATTGGAAGTATACGCTTGCGAACCTGTCGAAAGATGAGGTAAGCGCGGCAGTTATCGCTTATATGGCGCCCGGTTGGGCGGATATCTGCGCGTATCAGCGTTGCCGTCAGGGAATGCTCGTCACAGCAAAGCGGACGAACGAGGATGCCAGCCTGGACGCGATTTTGATGCTGGCGCAGAAGGTGGACGACGAGATTCAAATCACGCAGATGGAAACGGGGCGCGTAGACGACGACGCGGGCTACGGCGTGTTCCAGACGCACATGGCAGGACAGACCATCGTCTTCGGCATTGCTGACCGGCGCATGCGCGAGACCGGAAGCGCGGAGATGACAAGCGTAAACTTTACCGGCGTGATGCTTCATTACACGGAAGGGAGCGCCAGCGCCGCGCTGTCCGCCAGTCCCGGTGAGACCTTCGTGACTGGCGTATACGGGGAAGCAGAGATTACCTCTGTCCGCCTGAGCTTGGGCAGCAGCGGAGATACCGTGGTCTTTACGGACATTCCGACTGCCGGCGAAGACGGGCTTGCCACGATGACGCTGGCAGGAAACTTTGCGGATGCAGCGGTGGAAGAGACATCGGAACCGGCGCTCTCGGAGGAAGAAAGGCAGACCATCCGGCAGGCGGTTTTCGACAAATTCACCACTGCCCAGTGGGATTGGGAGAACCTGACGGAAGACGAAATCCGGTCGTTCTCCGGCGCGGATTCCTACGAGAACGGCATGGTCGGAAACTATCCGAATTATTACGGCGCGTTCGCAGACTTCTTTGTCCTGACCGGCAGAGCACCAAACGAGAATCAGACATGGACACTCTCGCTCCCGGACGAGCGGATTCTGGCGCTGACAATCGAAGAGGGCGGCGAAACCATGCAGCGGCTTTATTACTCGCGCAATAAGGGCACGCTCTGCGGCATGCGGCAGGAGCCGCTTCTCACGGAGGATACGCCCGTCGGCGTGGGCGTGATGACGGATTATGCCGATGAGAATATCGTCGTCTTCCACGGCTATTTCGGGCTGTTCGTCTACGATTTGCAGCGCAGCGAAATCCGGCTGGCGCTCGACCTCGCTGCGGCGACCGGCACGACGAACATTCAGGGTAGCTACGGCAATCTTGTCAGCGTCTATCAGACCCCCGGCGATATTATGGTTATGTTAACCGGATATAACGACATGCAGGGCGGAGACACGCCGTATTCCTACTATCTGAACGCCACCGGGCGCGTGCGTTTTGCACCGACCCTTCCGGCAGGCTTGAGCTGGGCGCCTGCGCATGAGGTGACGATGACCGGCGATACGATCGCGGACCTGGTCTACTCCGACGGCACAAAGACCTGGAACCTCTTTGAAAACTGGCATTTCGGCGAGCGGTCGAATGCTGTGTTTGTGCCGCTGACGAACGACGTGGCAGGCGAGCTGCCGGGTGCGTCGCAGGAAGAGCAGGGAATCAGCAGCGATGATTTTTATGAGATGTTCTGGGAAATCGACCGCGACTCGATGCAGGCGTATCTGGACGAGCATCCCGAAGCGCTCTGGAATGGCTGGACCGGCATCGACATCAACGAATCGGGGTTAAACCAGTCCGGCACGACGATCAAAACGATCTTCGGCGAGCAGGTGCTGGCAATCAACTACCGGGAGAAGATTCTTCTGGTGCATGCGGAAGGGGAGGGCTACCGCGGCGTTCTTGCCGTCGCGAAGGTTCCGGCACGGCTGAGCCTTGAAAACGCAGCGCAGCTCGGAACCATCGGGCAGACGGTCGGGGAGATTGCCGAAGAAACCGGCGGCATCCTTGCCATGAGCGCAAGCCGTGTTCCGGAAACGGACGAGGGCGAGGGCGCATTGCCCGTTGGTTATGCGATGTCCGGCGGCGTGGGCTACGGGGAGCATCTCGATGGTCCTGCGGAATACGGCTGCTGCCGCGCGGAACTTGCAAACGACAATGTGCTCTCGATTGTGCCTACGACGGACCCGGTTGGGAAAACCTGCCGCGACGCGGTCGAGACGCAGCCGGCGCTGATCGTCGACGGCGCGGTGCAGAGTCTGAGCGGCTGGACCGAGCAGAATCCCCGCGCGTGCCTCGGGCAATCGAGCCGGCGGGAGATGCTGCTTCTGGTGATCGAAGGGCACAATCTGACGGAGGGCATTTATGGCGCAGCGCTTTCCGAGTGCGCGCAGATTCTTACACGCCACGGCGCGCAGCAGGCGGTGAATCTGGCGGGCGGCACGAGCGCGATCTTGTGGTACGACGGACAATGCGTCACGCGCTGCTCCAACTCGTACCATACCGAAGGACGACTGCTCCCGAACGCTTTTGTCTATCATGCCAGGACCGATTAAGTAAAAAAGAAGGATGGAGCAATTGCCCATCCTTCTTTTATGTAAACATAAACTCAGTATTCGATTTCCTGATTTGCCGGCGTCTCCAGCAGTTCGGGGTTTTCCAGAAGCTTTCTCAGCAGCTTGATTGTCTTGGAGTAATAGTAGCCGTCGGCAAGGCGCTCGTCGATCGTGAGTCCCAGATCCAGCATCTCGTGCATCTCGTAGCTGCCGTCGGGCTGGAAAACCGGGCGCAGCGATTTTTCACCGATGATGCAGAACACCGAGCAGGTGCCCCAGTTTGTCAGGTGATGGTAGCCGCTGTGCAGCTTGATCGAGCCGAGGTTCGAAATGACGACTGTGCAGTAGTAGGGGTCTGTCTCAATGATCGACGCAGGAATCCAGCCGTGAACGTCGAGCCGCGTGAGAATCCAGACGATGAATTTACCCAGCCAGCGCGGCATGCGGTTGAAGATGTCCATGAAGTCCGTCGAGGTATCGGTCTTCGTCATGTCCTTGCAGTCCATGATCTGGTGGCGCAGGTCCTCGTGGATGGTATCAAGCGTCGATTCATCTTTTCCACGCACCACGGCAAGCGCCTCCGCCGCTTCGTCTGCGAACTGCTTCTTGACGACGAACGACGCCGACACGCCGTTTCTCTGATAGAAATTCTTGTTGGCGATGAAGCGGTTCATCTTCGGACGCAGCGTGATGGTTTTGATCAGCGCGGCGACGATGATGTGGAACATCGTATAGGGGAAGTCGGCGCTCTGCGCATTCTTCTTCTGCAGATACGCATTCATGTTGGTCAGATCGATGGTTTCGGAGATGTAGGCTTCATTGTCGCAGCGATTGGGATAGATGATCGGCGTAATGAAGTGCATGCCGTCCAGGTTGCGCAGCAGCACACCGTCCTTGCGGTCGCCGCGGCGGCGCTTTGTGGTTTTTTCCATATTCTTTTCACACACCTTTTTCTTGTTCTGACGAAAATCGCCAGTCGACCTCTATAGAATACCAAATATGGACCGGAAATGCAAGTATTCCTCCAATATTCCGTATTTTCTGGTCTCTGTGCAAAATGTACAAAATGGCAGGGGCGTTTTTCGACTTCTTTCAGGGATTTAACACTTGACATCAGTAAAGTACGTGATTATAATGGGCACATCAAAAACGAAGGGGGCGCACGAGATGAAGCGTTTTGCCATGGCTCAGATGAATCAGTCGAACCGTACCGATGCTGCTGCGTGCGCACCGGCGTGCTCTTGTGCCTGCAAAGCATCCGCAACCCTCAACATCTGCTTGGACACTGCCATTCTGGCTGTGTCCATTTTTCTTTGCCTGATTATGAACCTTACTGTACTGGTATGGCTTGCAGCGCTTGTAATTCTTGTACTTGCGGTACGCATTATGAAGCAATTGAATATGGCAGAAAGCAGAAATGCGGCGGATGGTTCCATGACAGCATGTGCACTGGCATAGGGACGATCAAGATTGAGCGGCTTTGCTTTTTGCAGAGCCGCTATTGTTTTGACCGCGCTTCGTTTTTGTAAACTTGATTTCATGCTGTAGGAAAGAAGATACAGCTGAAAAATATTTCGCAAAGAGGTAAGAAATGATGAAGAACATGAAAAAGTTATTCTGCCTGGTTCTGGCGGCAGCCATGCTGCTGAGCGTGATGGCAGGCTGCGGCGCGAAGACTGAGACCAGCACCGCTGCTTCCGAGACCACTGAAAGCGCCTCCTCCGAGACCGCTTCCACCGAATCCGGCGAGACCGCTGCAACCGACGGTGAAATCACCATCGCGTTCATCGGCAACACCACCGGTGACTATGCACAGTACGGCATCCCCGTCCGCAATGCTGTTATGATGTACTTCGACCAGCTGAATGCTGCCGGCGGCATCAACGGCAAGAAGGTCGTCGTCAAGGAATATGACGACAAGGGCGACGGCGTTGAGGCTGTCAACGCTTACAACCTTGCCAAGGAAAACGGCATCACCGCAGTCGTCGGCTCCGTTCTGACCGGCGCGACCATCGCTCTGGCTGATGCGACCTATGAAGACAACATGCCGCAGATCACCGCTTCCGCGACCGCAACCGGCGTTACCGTCATGGAAGATACCGGCGAGGTCCGCACGAATGTGTTCCGCGCCTGCTTCATCGATCCGTTCCAGGGTCAGAAAATGGCAGACTACGCCGTTGAAAAGCTCGGCGCAAAGACCGCTGCAATCTTCTACGAGACCGGCAGCGACTACTCCGAGGGTCTGAAGAATGCGTTCGTCGTCGAGGCAGAGCGCATGGGTCTTGAAATTGTCGACTCCGAGGCATTTGCCACCGGCGACAAGGACTTCAAGGCACAGATGACCAACATTGCTTCCAAGAACCCCGACGTTGTCTTCTGCCCGATTTACTACGGTGAGGCTGGTCTGGCTGTCCAGGCGGCTCGTCAGGCAGGCTGCACCTCCACCTTCCTCGGCGGCGATGGCTTCGGCTCTGTCAAAGATTATGCTTCCGCAGACGAGCTTGAAGGCACGGTCTACTGCTCCGGCTATGCGCCCGGCACCGAGGATGTGGCACAGTTCGAAAAGGACTACTGCGAGACCTTCGACGTGGAAGAAGTCCCCAACATGTTTGCGCCTCTGGCTTATGATGCTTCCATGATCATGGCTTACGGTCTGAAGGCCGCGGAAGATGCAGGTCTTACCGCCGGCACCGACGAGTACAAGCAGGCTGTCATCGACGCCATCAAGACCATGGACGGCGTGAAGGGCATCACCGGCTCGTATTCCTTCGACTCCGACAATAACCCCATCAAGTCCGTTGCGATCATCGGACTGACCGGCGGCGAAGAAGTCTTCAAGGAAATGTTCTAAGGATCACCTGATTCCAACAGAGATTTCCAAAACAGAACCCGGCGCGGTTTTTGGGGAGGGGAGCTTCGGCTCCCCACCCGAAAACCGTTTTCCGGACGTCCGATGGGTGCTCCCAGCTTGTGGAAGCAGCCATCGGATGTCCGAAAGAAGAAAGAAAGGAAAGAAAGCTCATGAGTTTGTTTGTTTCCCAGCTGTTTAACGGCTTGCAGACAGGTTCGGTGTATGCGCTTGTGGCACTGGGCTACAGCATGGTCTATGGTATCATCCTGCTTCTGAACTTTGCCCACGGCGATATCATCATGATCGGCGCATATACCGCGTTCTATGCCATGACCGCGTTCCACCTGCATCCGATTTTTTCCGTTGTTCTGGCGGTCATCACCAGTACGCTGCTCGGCGTCGTGATTGAAAAGGTCGCCTATACGCCGCTTCGCTCGGCACCTCGTCTGTCGCTTCTGATCACGGCAATCGGCATCTCGTTCCTGCTGGAAAACGGTGCGCAGCTGCTGTTCGGCGCAGACACCAAGAGCATGGATACGCTTGTTCCCGGCAACGTCACCTTTGGACCGGTCACGGTCAGCTATACCGCAATTTTAACGATTATCGTCGCAGTCATCGCGATGGTTGCCCTGACGCTTCTTGTCCAGAAGACGAAGCTCGGCAAGGCAATGCGCGCGGTTTCCGAGGATATGGGCGCGGCGCAGCTGATGGGCATCAGCCTGAACAAAACCATTTCCTTCACCTTTGCAGTCGGTTCGGCGCTTGCCGGCATCGGCTCGGTTCTGTATCTGTGCGCCTACTCGCAGGCGTCGCCCACGATGGGCTCGATGCTCGGTCTGAAGGCGTTCGTCGCGGCAGTTCTCGGCGGCATCGGCTCGATTCCCGGCGCCATGATCGGAGGCTTTGCCATCGGTCTTCTTGAGGCGCTTGTTGCGGCGGTCGGTCTTTCCGTGTGGAAGGACGCGGTTGTGTTCGCAATCCTCATTGTTGTGCTGCTTGTGAAGCCGTCCGGCATCATGGGTCATCCTGTCACGGAAAAGGTCTGACGGGGGAGGTAACGAGATGAAAACAAGATCGAAAATCCGCATCCCCATGCCGGCGCGCTATGTGATCAATCTTGCGCTGGTGGTCGGCTTCTACTTCCTGCTGACGGGGCTGATTTCCTCTGGCGTCATTACGAACTACTGGACCGGCATTTTAATCACCGTCGGTATCAACATCATTCTGGCGGTTTCCCTGAACATCGCAACCGGCTATCTGGGGCAGCTCCCGCTGGGGCACGCAGGCTTCATGGCGGTCGGCGCCTATGCAGGCGGCATCTTCATGAAAGCAACACCTGCCGCTGCGCTCCTGAAAGAGGGTAATAACGCGGCGCTCATTCCGTACATCCTTGCCGCAATCGTCATCAGCGCCATCGTCGCCGGTATCTTCGGCATCATCATCGGCATTCCGGCGCTTCGCCTGCGCGGCGACTATCTTGCGATCATCACCCTCGGCTTCGGCGAGATTATCCGCGTGGTTCTGACGAACATCGACTCCGTGCTCGGCTTTGACTTCACCTACGGCGCAGCTGGTCTGAAGCGGATTCCCAAATTTTCTTCCGTAACGCTGGTCTTTATCTGCGTGGTGTTATCGTGCTTCTTCATCCACACGATGATGAAATCCAAGCACGGCAGGGCGATTCTCTCCATCCGCGACAACGAGATTGCATCCGAGAGTGTCGGCGTCAACACCACCTATTATAAGACGATGGCGTTCGTGTTCTCGGCAATGCTTGCCGGTATCGCAGGCTGCCTGTACGCGGGCTATCTGGGCTCGCTGTATCCCTCGACGTTCAAGTTCATGAAATCCATCGAGATCCTCGTTATCGTCGTCCTCGGCGGCATGGGCTCGATGCTCGGCTCGATCGTCTCGGCGACGGTTCTGACGGTGCTGCCCGAGCTTCTGCGTTCCGTCGCAGACTACCGCATGGTCGCATACTCGCTGGCACTGGTTATTATGATGATCTTCCGCCCGAAGGGACTGTTTGGCAGTTACGATTTCTCGATGTCCCGCGTACTGGAAAAAGGACTCAACTTTGTGTTCAGACCAGAACTGAGAAGCCGGAAGGAGGAGCAGAACGATGAGCAGAACTGAACGACCCAAGACAAAGCTTGTTCCGGTCCCTGCAACAAATATCATTCCGGAACGTGATATCGCGCTGCCCCCGATTCTCGAAGCGCGGCACCTCGGCATTGACTTCGGCGGCTTGAGCGCCGTCAGTGACTTCAACTTTGCCATCGGCAGAACTGAGATCGCCGGTCTGATCGGACCGAACGGTGCCGGCAAAACCACCGTTTTCAACTTACTGACCAAGGTCTATCAGCCGACGCGCGGCACAATCCTGCTCGACGGCATGGACACGGCAGGGAAGTCTACCATTCAGGTCAACCAGATGGGCATTGCCCGTACCTTCCAGAACATCCGCCTGTTCCGCGATCTGACGGTGCTGGATAACGTTCTGATCGGTCTTCACAACGAAACCAAGTACTCCCTTGCAACGGCGATGTTCCGCCTGCCGCAGTACTGGCGCAAGGAGCGCATCGCAAAAGAGCGCGCGCTGGAACTGCTCAGCATTTTCGACATGCAGGACCTGGCGGACCACAAGGCTGGCTCGCTTCCGTACGGCGCGCAGAGAAGACTCGAGATCGTTCGTGCGCTGGCGACCAATCCGTGCCTGCTGCTGCTCGACGAGCCCGCTGCCGGTATGAACCCGTCCGAAACGAGTGAGCTGATGGACAACATCGTCCGCATCCGCGACATGTTCGGCATTGCGATTTTGCTCATTGAGCATGATATGAACCTCGTCATGGGTATCTGCGAGGGCATCTGCGTGCTGAACTTCGGCAAAATCATTGCCAAGGGTACGCCGGAGGACATTCAGGCGAACCCGGCGGTCATTGAGGCGTACCTCGGCAAAAAAAAGGAGGGTCAATAAATGCTGCTTTCCGTTGAAAATCTGCATGTCTACTACGGCGCGATTCACGCTGTCAAGGACGTGTCCCTGCATGTGCAGGAAGGCGAGATTGTGACCCTGATCGGTGCAAACGGCGCCGGTAAAAGTACGGTTCTGAATACGATTTCCGGTATTTTGAAGCCCAGAAGCGGCAAGATCCAGTTTATGGACCATTCTCTTGCAGGCGTTGCGCCCAATAAAATCGTTCAGACTGGTCTGGTCCAGTGCCCGGAAGGTCGGCGCGTGTTTGCCAGAATGACGGTCGAAGAGAATCTGGAAATGGGTGCGTATACCCGCCCAAACGCCAAGTTCGACGATAATCTGGCGCATGTCTACGAGCTGTTCCCGCGCCTGAAAGAGCGCCGCATGCAGGTCGGCGGCACGCTCTCCGGCGGTGAGCAGCAGATGCTTGCGATGGGAAGAGCCCTTATGAGCGAGCCGAAGCTTCTTATGCTCGACGAGCCGTCAATGGGTTTAGCGCCGTTGCTGGTCGAGCAGATCTTCGAGATTATCCAGAGCCTTCACAAGGCAGGCTCTACGATTTTGCTGGTCGAGCAGAATGCGCAGATGGCGCTTCAGATTGCAGACCGCGCGTATGTTCTCGAATCCGGACGCATTACGCTCTCCGGCACCGGCGCGGAGCTTATGGCGAGTGAATCCGTCAAACGTGCTTACCTCGGCGGCTGAAAAACCGCTTTAGCGAAACAAAAGAGCTGCGATTATTGTGGTCGCAGCTCTTTTTCTATATCCAATCAGAACTATTTTTTATTATTATTGTCTGGCTTGTCCAGCGACAGGTGGGAGAGGGGATTTGCCTCGGCGGCGATTTTCAGCTCGGTGCTTTCAATATGTGTGTAGATCTGCGTGGTGTTGAGATTTTCGTGTCCCAGCACTTCCTGCAGCGTTTTTAGATCAACGCCGTTTGAGAGCATCAGTGTTGCCGCCGTGTGGCGCAGCTTGTGCGCAGAAAATTGCGAAGCATCCAGCCCCGCAGCAAGCAGATGCTTTTTGACCAGCCGGTGAACTGCGGAGACGCTGATCCGGTTGCCGTCGCGTGAGCCGAACAGCGCCCGGTTATCAGACAGAATGATCTGTCTGCGCTCGATCAGGTAGCGGTCGATGGCTTTGCGGCAGCTTGCGCCCATATAGACAATGCGCTCTTTGTTGCCTTTGCCGACCACACGCAGCCGGTCGTCATACACATCCGTCAGATTGAGTCCGACCAGCTCCGAGCGCCGGATGCCGCAGTTCAGAAAAATCATGAGAATCGCAAAATCCCGCGCCTGATTGGGACCTTCGACGGCTTTCAGCAGCGCCGTGGATTCTTCGAGTGACAGGTATTTCGGTAAACTTTTACGGATTTTCGGGAATTCAATGTCCTTGACCGGGTTTTCTGTGATCTGCTTGGTCGAGACCGTCAGGTAGTTGTAAAACGCCTTGATGGCGGAGAGCTTCCGGGCGCGCGCGGCAGAGCCGATGCCGGTATCCGAGCCGGCGGCTTCCGGGTTTTCGCGGTCGTTTGCCAGATACGACAGAAAGTCAAACACCTCCGAGGTTGTGATCGAGCGGATGAAGTCAAGACCCAGGTCCTTGATCGGAATGTCGTCCAGCGGCGTTTTGTACGGCAGCTCTTCGCGCATCAGCCGGACAAATCGCAGAAACATCCGAAGGTCCAGATAGTATTCCGAAACGGTCCGGCGAGACTGACCCTTGACCGTCTCGTGATAGGATAAGAAATTGCGCAGCTCCTGCGGCGCGTCATTGTAGGTTTCCATATAAGTCTCCTTGAAAATTACAGCAGAATCCGCCGCTTTGGCGGCTGTTGGCAATAACTACGTTTCGAACGCAACAAAATTTTTATTTTGTTGCGTTCATTTATTATAGCCATATGGATGGTAAAAGTCAAGACCGCCCGCAGCCAGACCTCTCTTCTGCATCGGTCTTCCTGCAAAAAAACAAAACGTGCGGCGCGGCATTTTTACAGCGTTCCAATGAAGGCAAGCACGCACTCGCGCAGATGCAGGATGCCGTCCGGCACGGACTCTTTCATGTGCATGCCCATGCCAAGCTCACGGCCAGTCGCCGGGCTGATGGGTACGACCTGGACACCCGCTGTTCTCCCGCGCAGCATCATCTCTGCCATCATGGAAAGCCCCAGCCCCTTGCCAACCATGCGGATGACCGTCTCGTCGTCGACGTGGCACGGGCGGATTCTGGGCTTCACGCCGTTTTTGTCGAGCGCAGCCTTTACATCCAGATCGAACCTTCCGTATGGCATCAGGAACTCCTTGCCTTCGAACAGCTCAATTGGAAACGTTTCCATCTCTCCCAGCGGATATTCCGGCGGCAAAATGGCGTACATCGCGTCCTGACACAGCGGGGTCCAGTCGCAGCTGTAGCCGGTCTGCTTCGCGGCGAAAATCACATCAGTTCTCCCCTTTTCCAGCAGCTCAAACGGCTCAAGCGCGTTATCGACCATACGCAGATCGACGTCGGTATTCGGACACACGCGGCGGAACCGGTACAGAATCTCCGGCATCCAGTGCATGGCAATGCTGGCGTAGGCTGCAACGCGGATGGTATCGCGTTTTTTATCTGTGATGGCTGCAATCTGATTTTCCAGCTTTGCGTTTGCACGCAGAAATTCCCGGATGGATGGAACCAGCGTCTCGCCTTCCCTGGTAAGCGTAATGCCGTTGTGGTCGCGCCGGACGAGCGTCAAGCCGATATCGCGTTCCAGACTGTCTACCAGGTGCGTCAGTCCCGATTGCGTGTAGCCGACGACCTCCGATGCCTTCGAGAAGCTTCCGAGGTCAATGGCGGTCATAAGAATTTCAAGCTTTTTGCTGTCCATAAACGAAAACCTCCTGCGGGTATGACGGATACTATGACAAATTGTCATATACCTATTATAATCCTGCGTTTCCATTTTTCAACTGTTTCAGCTAGTATATTTACAAAAGGAGCTGATTTTTATGATCGCAAAAAAATTGACCCTCCAGCAGAAAATTCTGGTGGCTGGAACCCTCTTCGGGATGTTCTTCGGTGCCGGCAATCTGATCTTCCCGGTCCATCTCGGACAGATGGCTGGTCGGAACGTCCTTCCTGCCATGATTGGCTTTATCATCACTGCCGTCGGCATTCCCATCTTCGGTGTTGCTGCCATCGGCGCGACGCATTCAGACGGCTTGCAGACGTTATCCAGTAAGGTCGGCAAGGGCTACGGCGTGTTCTTTACGTGCCTTCTGTACCTGACCATCGGACCGCTCTTTGCCATCCCCCGCTGCGCGACGACGTCTTTTACCACCGGCGTGACGCCGATGCTGACGGACGCCTCGCGCGAGCCGCTGGCGCTTCTGATTTTCTCGGCAGTTTTCTTTGCATTCGTTCTGTTCTTCTCGCTCAGACCCGGTAAGATTACAGTCTGGATTGGTAAGATCATCAATCCCATTTTCCTGCTGTTCCTTGCGGTGCTGGTGATCCGGGCGCTGATGCATCCGGGCGCGGCGGTCTCCCAGGTCGAGCCGGAGGCGGCGTATGAGACGGGTGCGTTCTTCTCATCGTTCATCGAAGGCTACGGCACCATGGACGCCATTGCGGGTCTGGCTTTCGGCATAGTGGTCATTGACGTTATCCGCCGCATGGGCGTTGACGACGATGACGCTGTGGCGCGCGATGTGCTCGGTTCCGGCATCCTGACGGGCATTCTCATGGCGGTCATTTATATTCTGACGATTCTCATGGGCACGCAGTCGAGAGGGCTTTTTGAGCTCTCGGCAAACGGTGGCATCGCCCTGACGCAGATTGCCGGCCACTATTTCGGCACGCTCGGTCAGCTGATTCTCGCCGTGACCATCACCTTCGCCTGCCTCAAGACCTCCATCGGTCTGGTGACCTCCTGCTCGGAGACATTTGTCAAAATGACGCACGGTAAAATCTCCTACCCCGTCTGGGCGATTATCTTCACTGTCTTCTCGTTTGCAGTGTCCAATGTGGGCTTGAGCACCATCATTGAGTACTCCATCCCGATGCTGATGCTTATCTATCCGCCCGCGATTGCGCTGATCGTTCTTGCCTTTGTCGGCAGATTCTTTGACCATGACCGCAAGGTCTATGTCGCGGTGATGATCGGCACCTGGGCTGCCGCGATTCTCGACGGCTTGAAGACGCTGCCGTCTGCGATTCAGGAAAACCTGCATCTTGATGCGCTTGTGAACTTTGCCGCCGACCATCTTCCCCTGTTCAACCAGAACCTGTTCTGGCTGATTCCGGCGTGCATCGGCTTCGTGATCGGCATGCTGCTGCACCGCGCGAAGGCAAAAGCATAATGCAGCTTTCATTTCATATCGTTCTCTCCACGGAGGCATTGCGCGCTGCAGTGCCTCCGCGCGTTTTATAATAAAAGACTATATTTTTGGAATTTTCCGCAGGAAAAATAGTAGGGATATTTGTATGCGACGCGAAGCTGCCCATGCTATAATAGCCGCAAAGAGAAAATGGACGGAAAACAACGGAGGCATCATCATGGAGTTCATTCGCGAAGAAAGACAGACCCCAATCAAGGACCGCTGCCGGGTACTGGTTGCAGGTGGCGGCTATGCGGGCGTATCGGCAGCGCTTGCTGCGGCGCGCGGCAGTGCGGATGTGCTGCTGCTCGAGCGCGAGTTTATCCTCGGAGGGCTCGGCACATCTGAATTGAACAGATAGGGATCATATTTGCTGTAGTAGCTGTATGCCGTAGCGCATACTCTGACGACAGCAGCGTCGATCGGGTCGAGCGTACAGTGGCAGGACGGATGGTGCGGACAGGGCGGCGCCTAGTCCTCCCGAAACCAGCATCCGTCCAGCATCAGGCATTCTTAGCAATGCGTTTTTCCCTCTGCGTAGTGGGTCCACCGGACCCAGCCCGGAGAATCGTCTGATTTTCGTACAAGGATTTCCCCTGTACATCGTTTATAGTACATGCTTTTTCGCTCCTCAGCAAGTAGTAAGAACAGATGTTCTTCTACAAACAGCGAGAAAACAGCCAGAAAATGCACGTTTTTGTGCAGCGACCTCAAAAAATAAGCAAAAAAGCGGGAAGTCCCATCAGAACTTACCCGTCCTGGAGCAACCGGCTTCGAACCGGCGCAGATCAAACGGCGCTTCGCGCCCAAGAGCCCGCTGGTTCTTTGCGACAAAAGAACAAAAAAACACAGAGTATCGAAAACCGATACCCTGTGTTGGTCCGAGTGACTAGATTCGAACCAGTGGCTTGCCGACTGCGTTCGGCAAGCCGGCGGCGGATAGAACGGCGCTTCGCACCCAAGAGCCCGCTGGTTCTTTGCGGCAAAAGAACGAAAAAAACGCAGAGTATCGAAAACCGATACTCTGCGTTGGTCCGAGTGACTAGATTCGAACTAGCGGCCTCTTGAACCCCATTCAAGCGCGATACCAAACTTCGCCACACCCGGAAATGAACTGTATTTCTTTCAGCCCACATATAGTAGCATATTGCGGCGGGTTTTGCAAGTGCTTTTTTTGAAAATTATGAAATTTTGCGGCGTGCCTGCTCCCCTTCCGCGCGCGCCTGTCACGAACGCTCCAGAAAGTCCTTCAAAAACCGCACCAGATCCATTCGCGTGCCCACGCCGCAGGTCTTTTCCATCTTGCGGATGCGGTACTTGACGGCGGTTTCGGAGATAAAGCTCTTTTCTGTCATCTGCGCATAGGAATCCCCACTTAAAAGCTGCTGAATGAGCGCCATGTCAATTTCGTCATACTGCTGGAACAGCGTCTCCAGCCGCGCAAGATTGGAGATTTCCGAGTCCTTAAAAAAGCGGTTTTCCAGCACGGGCTCGGCTGCCTCGTCTTCGGCGGATACCGGCAGCGGACGGTTCTCCGTCGTTTCCCGGATGTTGAGCTGGCAGTGCAGCTGGATGTTGACGGTCGAAATGCTGGGGTTTTTCTCGATCAGCGAGCTGATGGAAAGCGCCGCCCGCCCGAACTCCTCATAGCCGTCGGAAATCGACGTGATCGACGGGCGCATGAGCTGCGAGAGCGCCATATTGCCGTAGCTGATCAGGTAGAGCTTCTCCAGAATCGGATAGCCGTCCTGCTGGAGCCGGCGCACGAGGCTGATTGCCGCGTAGTCGCTGGCGCAGATCACGCTGTCGTAGTTTTCAATTACCGCGCGAAAGCGCTCGTACAGCGCTTCAAACGAATCCCCGCAGACAAACACATCGTCCGGCTTTCCCGTCAGAAGCGCAAAGCACTCCGCACGCCACGGGTCGGACGCTGCCAGCGGATTGACCCCGTAAAGCGCCAGCCGGTCTCTTCCGAGCGCATGCAGATACTGCACCGCCAGCTGCATCGAGCCCTGAATGTCCATCATGACCGAGCTGAACGGAAACGGCGAGGCGCCCGGCTGGCGGTTGGTCATAACAATGGGATGCAGCCCAACCGCACGCGCCTTTTCTGCCATCGTGTTCACCCAGCTGCTGGTCGCGCCGATCAGCAGCACGCAGCCGAATTCCGAAGGCTTTTCCTCCAGATTCGTCAGCTGCGTGATTTCTATGCGCTTTTTGCGTGCTTCCTCATTCAAGCCGCGCAGCAGACGCTGGCACCAGGGATACGGAAAAAACTGTTCTTCCAGCAGCGTATAGGTCATGCACGGCGCCTCCTTCGACGAAAAAGATCAGATATTATATCAATTGTATTATAACGGCTGCCGGGACCGAAGTCAATTGCGCGCCGGACGCCGCTTCCAGACTAATTTCGTTTCAGAAAAATCCCAAATCTTTGTCTTTCCAGCACGGCATTTTTTGTTCATAATAGAGATGCTCCAACGAAGAAGCAAATCTGAAGTCATGAAATCTTGAATTCCGTATCTGGAGGGTTCAACTATGAATAAAGCATCCATCCGTGTCGAATCGCTCGTGATTCCGACCTACCCGGAGCCTGCAAAGGAAGAAATGCCGCTGTTCGCGGAATACCGCGTCCACCAGCGCTCCACCGGCAGACCCTATCCCAACAAGGCGACGCTCGACGTCGGCCGCCAGCACCGGCAGGACAAAACCTATACGGTGGTCCATATGGAAAACGAATATCTGGACGTGCTGATCATGCCGGAAATCGGCGGCAAGATCTATGCGGCAAAGGACAAGACGACCGGCTACGACTTTTTCTACCGGCAGCATGTGGTAAAGCCCGGTCTGATCGGCGCATTCGGCTCGTGGGTCTCGGGCGGCGTCGAGTTCAACTGGCCGTTCCATCACCGCCCGTCGAGCGATTACGCGCTGGAGGCGTGCGAAGACGGCAGCGTCGTCTGCTGGCTCTCCGAGCACGACCCGATCGACCGGATGAAGGGCATGGTCGGTGTGGTGCTGCGCCCGGGCGCGACGTATCTGGAAACGCGCGTCAAGCTCTGCAACCGGACGGAAACGACGAAGTCGTTCCTCTGGTGAGAAAATGCGGCGGTGCCCGTCAACGAGCAGTATCAGATTTTCTTCCCGAAGGACGTTACTTATGTAAACTTCCATTACCTTGATTTGCACACCTCCTACCCCATCGCGGGCGACACGACCTACAACGGCATCGACATGAAGACCGCTCGCGATATCTCCATGCACAAAAACACGCACGACGCCACATCCTACTTTGCCTGCGCGTCGAAATACGATTTCTTCGGTGGCTATGACCACGGCAAGCAGTGCGGCGTGGTTCATATTGCGGACCATCATATCTCGCCGGGTAAAAAAATGTTTACCTGGGGCTACAACCAGCTCTCGAAGAACTGGGAAAACACACTGACCGATACCGACGGGCAATACGCCGAGCTGATGGCAGGCTCTTACACCGACAACCAGCCGAATTTCTCGTGGTTGGAACCGTATGAGACAAAGGAATTTTCGCAGTACTGGTATCCGATTTCGAAAATCGGCATTCCAGACTACGCGAACCTCCGCTGCGCGGCGATCAGATTCTCATTGAGCCAACCGAAACGCTCGGCGAGGTGCACGTCGAGGTGCGCGCAGACGGCAAGGTACTTCTTGCAACAACGGTGGCGCTGAACGCGGCAGAGCCGGTGTCTGTAGCATGGCAGAAGCCGGACGCGCTCGTCACAATCACAATTACGGCAAACGGCAAGGCCATCGCCTCTTATACCGAAGAAAAGCCCGATCAGCTCAAAAAGCCGCCCGTCAAGGACCCGATGCCGCTGGCAGCTGAGGTGCAGTCGGCAGACGAGCTTTACATGGCAGGACTCCACGTTGAGCAATACCGCGACCCCGCGGTCATGCCGGACGCTTATTTCCTGGAGGGGCTCAAGCGCGACCCGCGGCACGCCGGGTGCCTGCTCGGTATGGCGGCATACTGCTACCGGATGGCGCTCCTTTCCGAGGCGGAGAACTATGCCAGACGCGCCATCAAGCGCCTGACAAAGTTCAACGCGAGAATCCCCAGCGGCGATGCCTATTATCAGCTGGGTCTCATCCTGGAAGCCGAGGGAAAGACCGACGAGGCATATGACTACTACCGCCAGGCTGCATGGGTCGGTTCGAGCGTTTCCAAGGCAATGACGCGCACAGCCTGCATCGATCTGGCGCGCAGTGATTATGAAGAGGCAATCGCGCATACAAAGCAGGTCCTGACCCACGACGCGAAAAACCCGCTTGCTCCCGTTGTTCTTGCGCTGTCCTACCGCGCGCTGGGAGAAACCGAAAAAGCTGACGACGTGATTGAAGCAGGCAGACAGGACGACTGTTTCCATATGCTGCTGCGGTGGCTGTCCGGCATGAGCGAGGCGCATTTCTTCTCCAAAATGGATTCCGAGCCCGCGCAGACGACGCTCGATATGGCATTTGACCTTCTGTCCATGGGGCAGGCGGCGCAGACAGAAAAGCTTCTGACCTCCTTCGGCGCGCACTGCGGACATACGGTCATGACCGCGCTGACACTTGCCTACGCGCTGCATCTGCAGGGAAAGCCGGAGGACGACGCGCTTGCTGCCGCGGAAACGGCGCCAGTCGGTGATACCTTCCCCGTGCGTCTCGGCGAGATTGCCGTTTTGCAGCATGCGCTTGCCTCCGGCGTGAAGCGTGCGGCGTTCCTGCTCGGCTGCGAGTACTATGACAAGCGGCAGTACGAGCTTGCCGGAAAGCTCTTTGAGCAGTCGACCCACGACGAGCCGGACAATTACATGACCTATCGCTCGCTTGCCATCGCCTGCTTCTCCCACCTGGGGCGCAAGGCGGAGGCAATGCCGCTGATGCAAAAGGCGCTTTCCATGACGGACTCGGAGGAGGTCCTCTATGAGACCGTGATTCTCATGGACCAGCAGAACGCCGCGCCGGAGGATAAAATCGCGCTGCTCGCGCCGAGAGCCGCCTCCATGCACCGCGATGATCTGTTTGTCGAGCTGGCGAAGGCGTATAATCAGGCGCGGCAGCCGGAAAAGGCGCGCGAAACGCTGCTCGGTCACGTCTTCACTGCCTGCGAGGGCGGCGAACACGCGATTGCCGACCAGTACATGTACTCCTTCTTCCAGCAGGGCATGCAGGCGGAAGCAGCCGGCGATTTCGAGACTGCACTTTCCGTCTTCCGCCAGGCTCTGACGCTCCCGGCGACGCTCGGCGCGGGCATCTGGAACCGATGCAAATATGTGCCGTATCAGTATCAGATTGCGGTCTGCCTCGAAAAACTCGGCAAGAAGGCGGAGGCAGACGAAATTTTCTGCACAATTCTCGATATCGAGATTGAATTCTTCAGCAAGATGCACCTGCGGGAGCTTCCCTGGTATCAGGCGCTCTCGGCAGAGCACCTGGGTCTGCAGCAGAAGGCGTGGAACCTGATGGGCAAGGCAAAGCGCATCTGGACCGCGGAGCTTGACAAGGTCGACAACGGCTTCTTTGCGACAACGCCGTTCTTCATCTCCTTCGCCCAGCCGGCAAGCGAGCTGCGCAAGGCATATTACGGCTACCTTCTCGGTCTCGTCAGTCTCTACGAGGGCGAAAACGAGCAGGCTGCAGAATGGTTCCGCGGGCTTGCCCTTCGCAAGCTGATGCGCTTTACCGAAGCCGAGCAGGTGCTGCAGGAAATGATCGACACCGGCACGTCGCAGATCGAAAACAGCGACCTTCGCGCCTACTATGGCGTAGGTGCGCCGACGCCGATGCCGTTTGAATACGACATTGTCAAGATCAATACCGTAAACGGTCATGTTCTGCGCGCCTACGGACTTCTGGGACTCGGACACCGCGAGCAGGCGCTGCAGGAGATCGAGGCGGCAAAGAAGCTCAGCCCCAACGATTTCCGTATCTACGCCTTCGAGCAGATCAAAGATACGTTCTGATCAGCGCTTTTTAGATAAAGAAAGAGGAAAACCGCCCGCTGCATCACATCATGTGCTGCAGCGGGCGGTTTTTATAGTTATTGCAGCGAATAGGTCACGCCGTCGACCGTAATGGAAGAGAGCTCATTTAAATCAACCAGCCGGGAAAACAGCCAGCTGGACTTTATTTCGCTGTCCTCTTCGCCTCCGCCCGTGCCGGAATGACCGAGAGAACCATACGTGCCGTAAGGTGTCGACTCATTTCCCGGATTGGTCAGAGAGAAGTTTGTCCCATCGTTCAGTGTGAGGGAAATCGTCGTCTCGTTGCGCCCATACCCGCTGCCGTCCAGCCGGAAGGAAATGGGCGTAATGGTTGCCGTATCCCAACGATAGGTTTTTCCATCGTAGGCGGACTCGTTCAGCGGGACGACAAGCTCTGTCTGAAGTTGCTCCGGAGCGGGAACTTCAAAGAGATAGGCATTCTCCCCGTGAAAGCTCATGTCGAACAAAATCAGGTCGCCGGGTTCAAATTCTCCGCCTAGATTGCACAGAAGCACATAAGCCGTGTTTCTGTCTACCTCGATGATGTCCATGCCCATACCGCCGTTTTTCCATTCGCGTTCGCGTCCTTCGCCGGAATTGTTGCTTGCCAAGACAAGCAGCATCCCGCCGCCCTCTTTTTCTTCCAAACTGGCGTCCGGCAGCGCGGCAAGTTCTGCCGCTGCGTCGTCCGTTTTTGCCTCAATGCGCATGATAGCGTACAACGTATCTTTGGATACCAGCATGGATTCCAGCGTGAAAACAAAATCGTCCGTCTGCGCGGATACGCCGGTTTCTGCAATCTGCGCCTGATCCGGTACCTGCATGGTACCCTCGGCAAGCATCGCCTGCTCGGCTTCGGTATAGGTTGGATAAGTTATGTCAACTTCAGTTGCCGCATCGTAGCTTGCAACGCTTTCTTTGACCAGCGCGGCGGACGATCCGAACAGCTGGTCGAACCAGCCGAGAGAATACGCGGCAAACACGCTGACACAGAGCAGTGCGGCAAGGGCTGCCGCAAGCAGAAACTTCCGAACGAATTTCTGCGGTTTGCGTGCTTTACCCGTGGTATTCAGCTTTGCCATCGTCCTTTTCAGAAGCCGCTCTGTTTCGCTGTCCTCCAACGGAGGAAGCGAATACTCTTGTTCCGGCGCATAGCGCATCAGTTCATCCCACGTCGTCTTCACAGATCATACCTCCCTTTTTGAGCTGCTTTCGCAGTGTCTGCCGTCCGCGCATCAGGCGCGAACGGACGGTTGCGGCGTTCAGATGCAGCTGCTCTGCGATCTGCCCGGTTGTCTGCGACAGATCATAAAACCGATAGAAAATCTCACGGTCCTCCTCTGCCAGACAGGAAAGTGCCTGCCGGATTGCTTCGCAGCGCTGGCTTTCATACATTTGCTCCCAAAGCCGGTCGAGCGAGATAAGCGCGTCGTCTTCCAGCGGAACAAAGACCTTCTTCCGGCGCATGACCTCCACCGTTTTATTGCGGGCAACCGCGCCCAGCCAGGGGCTTACCTGCCCGGATGTAATCTCCCTTGCTCCGTGCCACAGACTCAGAAAGACATCAGACGCAATTTCCTCATGATCCTCCGGCGTCAGAACGCCGCGGCTGCGATTTCGTATGATGGTCAGAACGTAAGCTCCATACTGCGCAATTGCCTGCTCCAGTGCGTCTGCACTTTGCTTTTGCAAGGAGCGCAGCAAATCGCCGTCCATGTCGCATCCCTCCTTTTGCATTTTATCAGCATGCTGTTGTCTTTCATGTCGTGCGTTTGAGCGTTTCTGTTGCATAGAAAAAGAAAAACTCCTCAAATTCCGAAGAATCTGAGGAGTTGGTGCGCGAGGCGGGACTTGAACCCGCACGTCCGGAGTGGACACTAGAACCTGAATCTCACTACGGGCATTCGCCCTCCGTTGGTGCGGGCTTGGCTGCCGCCAATCCCTTGCCTCTGTGCAAGTCTCCCCATTGTTATTATCTTTTGACGCAGACCCTTGCGTAATTTAATTTCCAGAAGCCTGTGTATGACTGTCTGGCATTTATGGCAATATCCTAGCACATGAATTGTTCACGAAACAAGATGTTTGCGCATTTTCGTACAACCTCTTACATCTTCTATCATCCAGCAGCAAGTCAGAGCATCTTTCATGCGGTCTGCATCATCTTTTTATCATCCAAGAGCAAAAGAGAATATAAAAACTTCGACCACTCTGCCGTTATATGGGAGAGTGCTTCTGCTACAATAAGGCCATAAAGTTGAAGGGAGGAACGCGATGAAATAATGCAAAAACATACGGGTGGCACCCAACGCCGAAAGGAGTGTTCTTCTATGAATACACATTCTTTGTTTTCCTATGATTTTCCCAAGCGTTCTATCATCGCAAGTGCAACCACACTGAAAAAAGCCCGCAATCCGCAGAGTGCAGAATGTAAAATACTTCTGCGAATGATGTCCGAACACCCGGATTTTGAGGTTGCCGAAAAAACCATCCAGAAGAAACCCGGCAAGCAGACCTATAAGGGGCTGACGTTCGGCACAATGGAGGACTATATCCAGACGCAGGACAACAGCAAAAAGCAACTGGCGATCTATCAGGCTGTCCGCCGTATGGCGAAGATCAAGGGCAAGGAATATGCCCTGACCAAGCACTGGTTTTTACAATCCTATCCCGACTACAAAGAAAAGGCAATCGCCCAGCAGGAGCTTCACGCACTTCTTCCAAAAGAAGAAACAAGTGTGGTATCGCTTGCGAACGCCGCAAATCTTTGATGGCGGGAGGGCAAAGCAATGCGTAAGTCGTATGTAGTAGATTTTGCTTCCAAGACCATCACCCTGACCGCAGAGTTTGAAAAGGCTATGAGCGACCCCAACAGCAGCGCATATCAGACAATCCAGAAACTGTGTGCGGATTTCCCGGATATGCGGATTGTCAGACGCACGCACCGCACCCCAACCCGCTACACCAGCAAGCAGGGCGATGTATCTGCCTGCAATCCCTACAAGAACCTGACCTATGAAAAGATGGAGCAGTTCATTTCCGCGCTGCCCAACAGCACAGAGTATCGCAGGCAGTATGACTTCCTGAAAACCTACGCTTCCGGTATTCAGACCAACGGATACAGTATTGTGCGCAGTTGGTTTATCGCCCAGTTCCCGCTTTACCGCAAAGAACCGCTGTTTTATCTGACCGGTGAGCATATGGTTCTTTCTGCTGCTGACTTCCTGAAAAAGCAGGAAGCTATGAAACAGAGCGCGTAAAGGGGAATTTAAGTCAGACATTTAACAGAATATAGAAACAATGAGATATTATGTGGTAAATGTCTGACTTAAAAATGGGAGAAGATTATGCTGGAATGTAGAACCTATTCTTATGCTGAGTTATCCGCGCTGCTTCATACGCGGGACAGGCAAGGTATCGTGCGCAGATTTGAACGTTGGGAAGTCAAATATACCACAACAGGCCGTGGGACAGGGCAAAAATTTGCGATTACAGAAATCGGAAATCCGTTCAAGGTCTATTGCATACTGGACCTCGGCTTTTCCCCACAAACAGATTTCACGAAGCTGGCCTTTTTTACCTATTATCTGCTATGCGACGATGAATTTCAGCAGCTGCCGTCTGCGCAAATGGAAGAATACTTGCGGGCCGATGGGCATACACTGTCCCGCCAGACCATTTCCAACTATCTTTTGTGTCTGGAAGCGGCAAGTTTGATTTGCCGTGGATTTGACTATCTCTATTATTTTGCATTTGGAGGATATCACAAGGACACGGATGAGATAACCTATAAACGTGCGTGGTCAGAGCATTGGGAGCGTATTCAGCAAGGATGGCCGTCAAGTGAATCCATTGTCCAGATGCGTATGGATTATGGAGGCGTGGCAAGAAAGCACCCACTGTTGATTTTTAGCGCGTTTTTCAACCCGATGTATGGACAAATAATAGACTGGGCATTGGAAGCTATGAACGTGGATTTGGGCAAATCAGATTGATTTGCCCAGTCCGCTTTTAATATAGGAAAAAGGAGAAAACACGATGTTAGAAAAGAATGTGCCGGAATACTATCCAACGATGTATCAGGACGGCTATACCCCAACAGAGATTTTAGCCGCAATGCGGAAGAAGATGCGGCAGAACGTCCAAGAGCAGCGCTAGAACGACAGCCAGCGTTCCAACATACACCTCACTGCGAAAGTGGAGGTGAAGAAATGAAAATTGACAACACAGCGCAGGAGAAGCGCAAGAAAAAGAAGCAACAAACGCAGCTTGAATAGATGATTTTCTCCGTCATTCAGTCCTGCATCAAAACAACAGTGGACGAAGCGATGAAAGAGATATTCAAGAACTTCAAATAAACAGAATGCGGTTTTTAAGTCAGACAATTAACAGAAAAGTATAGAAATTCACTATTATCTGTTAAATGTTCAACTTAAAAACCGCTTTTTTCTTTTTCCGCAGCCGTGTTTCCAATTTCAAGAGGCGTTTCAAAATTGCCCAGCCACGCCCAAAGAGGTCAGGGCAACTAAAAAAGATTTCTCCTGAAATACACCCCCCTGTCCTCAAAAGGGTGCTGCGCGTTTGCTGAACAGAATTTGCCGTGTATCCGGCTGATTTTGGGCTCTTGGAGCAGTCAGAAAAGTGTATAGGAAATCAGTTGTTTTCTTGGACAGACGCAGACGGCTCTTTTACATACTCCATCAAATCCCCCGGCTGACAGTCTAACACTTCACATAGCCTTGCTATGGTCTTTGCGTCAAGTCCTCCTGTTCCGTTCTTTAATGCGGTTAGTGTTCCTTGACCAATCAATTTCTCTTGACGGATTTTGTATGTTGTATAACCTTTTTCTTTCAGCAGTTCAAACAGTTTTGCATATGAGATGGGCATTTGCCAAAATCGCCTCCTTTTCCATTGTCCCTATTATAGCATCGAATATACACAAAATCAAGTGTATAATTCCTATAAAAATAAGCACCTATCTTTGTGCATATTGCGAATTGAATAAGCACTTAACTTTGTGTATAATGTAGACAGTTGATAGAGATGCCCACCAAACAAATCACCATCCAAAAGGAGAACAAGACAATGAGCAAGAATGAAATCGTGAGCCTGATTGAAACCATGAACAACTATGACGAGCTGGCAAGCAAGGCCAAAGCCAAGGCAGATGCCATCCGCGACGCGCTGAAAGAAGAAATGCTGCGGCTGGACACCGAGGAATTGAACGCAGGCGCTTACATTCTCCGCTACACCAGCATCATCAGCAACCGGTTCGACACCACCACCTTCAAGCGCCTGTATGCCGACCTCTATAAGGACTTCACCAAGGCCGTCAGCAGCCGCCGCTTCACAGTCAGCTGCTAAAATTAAGAACAAGCTCCGCGGGCAGGAAAGCCCGTGGAGCAGAAAGGACAGAGAGATATGTTGATATTCGATGAATTGTGGAATGGGGCATTCAGCCCGTGTGAGCATCGCTATGAGCGGAACAGCGATTATGATGTTGTGAGCCGCCGCATCAGCGCCCAGATGGATGTGCTGCGGCAGAACGCATCCAAGAGACAGAAAAAGGTGTGGGAGGCATATGACCGCGATTTGGCCGAGCGCGAAAATCTGGAACAGCAGGACGCTTATTATCAGGGCATTCAGTTCGGCGCACGGTTTATGCTGGACGTGCTTCTGGAACAGCCCGGTTCGTATGAGGCGCGGCGATGAAAGCAGGCTATGCCAGATGCTCCACCAACGAGAGCAGGCAGGACATTGAACGGCAGGTGCGGGAGCTGAAACAGGCAGGTGCGGAAACCGTATATCTGGAATATGAACACGGCGACGCGGCAGTCAAGGAGCAGTTGTCCTTACTTCTGGAACAGGCACAGGCGGGTGATACTATCATCACGTTAGAAGTCTCCCGCCTTGCCAGAAGCACAAAGCAGCTCTGTGAAATCATTGACGCCATCAGCCGGAAGCACCTGTGTCTTGTCATTGTCGGCAGTATCACAATGGACTGCCGCAGAGGACACGCAGACCCGATGACAGAGGCTTTTTTGCAAATGGCAGGCGTGTTCAGTCAGTTGGAGCTTGCTATGATACGGGCAAGGGTGCGCTCCGGAATGGCAAATGCCAGAGCCAAGGGCAAGCAGATCGGCAGGCCGCACTTGACCAGCGATGATATTCCCGCAGCCTTTTTGCGGCATTACCCGGCGTATAAGGGGAAGCAGTTAAATATCAGCGAGTTCGCAAGAGTGTGTAATCTCAGCCGGACAACCGTTTATAAGTATATTGACCTTTTGGAGCGGAAATAAATTAAGTCATGCATTTAACAGATATTGGAGAGAATTTCTTCTTTCAGTTAAATGCATGACTTGAATTTGTTTATGGGGTTATGCCCAGCCCTCCTCGTCCAGTATTTTCTGAATGGATTTTATGGATTGAT
>JABLTQ010134563.1_pt1 | contig 94987 bp, 96 predicted proteins | sample 7160101 | NCBI WGS metagenome assembly JABLTQ01 (sample SAMN14651228, study PRJNA627086) | human gut metagenome | isolation source: feces | host: Homo sapiens | reverse complement strand
TTGTTGTACTTTTGTGCAATTTGCTTTTCCTGCTCCCATTACATCTAAAGATTTTCCAGAATGTTTTGCTTCTATTTTGTAATATCCATCTGATAAATATGTTATTTCAAATTTCTGGTTATCTGTTAATTGTGAAGATCTTTCCCACAATTGTAATCTAGCCTGATTAGCTTTTGACATTCCTTCTATATCAAATACTTTATTTCTATTTATTGCAGTTCTTATATAATATGTACCATCTTCTATTGTTTTATTGCTTTGATTAACAACTGGAGTTTTTAAATTTTCTTGTTCATTATTATTTGTTTCTTCAAAACTTTGTAGTGTATCTATTTCTTCTGAATTTTTATTTTCATTATTTTCCTTTTCATCTTTATCTATTTTGTTTTCATTATTATTAGTTTTGTTATTTTCTAAAATATTATTTTTGTTTTCTTGATTATTTGTTGTTTTTTCTTCCCATATATTTTCAGTATTTGAATTGTTTATTTTTTCTATATTTTCAATTTTATTGTTTTCATATGCATATGTAAATGTTTCTAGAAAAAATGGAAAAACCATTATAAAAACAAGCATAAATCCTATTATTTTTTTCATTCTACTTCACCCTTTTTTCATTTCTAATTATATTATACTTCTTTAATTATTTTTATCAATACTTTTAAAGTTGTAAATTCTGGAAATATTTTTACCTTATTCTACTAAATATAAATACTATTATTTTTCCAAAATGTAACTTATGTGCAATCATAAAAGCCCAAAACATAAATCTTACGCTAAGTCTTTCTCCTTCTGGCTTTGTCAATCTTATAAGTTTATTCTTTTTATAATCAGGAAATCTCTCACTAAGCCAATTAAATAATCTATTATATTCCTTTGACATTTCCTTAAATTTAGTTTTTTTAGTTGTCCATTGTAAAACCCATATTATAAAGTTATAGTAGAACAATTCTATATATTGTATATTTCCTTTATTTATTGCGTTTTTTTCTTTTAGTACATCATAAGATAAATTAAGCATTTTATCTAGTTCAAGATTTTTTATATCTTTATGCATAGTATTAGATATGCTTTCATTATTTACATACCAATGATAACCAACATAATTTATTATTTTTATTTTTTTAGCTAAATTATTAACTTGCATATTAAAATAAATATCTTCACCTATGTTAACTTTTTTAAACTCTATGTTATTTTCTTTCAAAAATTTTAATTTATATAATCTAGTATATGGTCCCATTATTCTATATAATGACCACATATCATCTTTTAAAGCAACTTCATATAAATTTTTCTCATCATTAGATCTATACAATCCTCCCATAACCAAATCATAGTCATCTTCTTTTATTTGATTAGCATAATTTTCTATGTAATCTTTTTCAATAAAGTCATCACTATCTATAAACATTATATATTCTCCAGAAGCTTTTACAATTCCAACATTTCGTGCCTCTGCCGGTCCTTTATTTTCTTGTTCTATTAAAATTATTTTGTCTGTATATTTTTTCTTGTATTCTTCAATTATTTTTTGAGAATCATCTTTTGATCCGTCATTTACCAATATTATTTCTGTATTTTGATATGTATTAGCTAAAATACTATCTAAGCATCTTGATATATACTTTTCCACATTATATACTGGAATTATTATAGAGATTTTTTTATCCATTTCTTTTCTCCTTTTTAATCTTTATTATAACTTTCCAAATAAAAATAAAATTCTTACTGCTATTTCATCACTAATTTTTCTTCTAAATCTTTTTGGGTAAAAAGTTTTCTTTAAAGCTATTATAAAATTATATTTTTCTTTAGTAAACATCTTTAATAATTGCTTATCTTCCATGTTTAATCTATCTGCATATAAACCTTCATATTCTTGCAATTGTTTCTTTATTTGTTTTAACGAATCTCCTACTAAAAATTTTTTTACTCTCCATATAAATAATTCTTTTTTGCTTCTTCCTTCAACTGTCACACTTTTATTATGTCTTCTATATTTTACTAAAGATTTATCATCATATATAATCTCCCCAAATCCACTACAAATCATATATGTCCACCAATCATGATATAAGCAATTTTGTGGATTATTCTTTTTTATTAATTCTCGTGTAGTATTATTTATAATCATAGTCATTCCCTGTGTTACACATTCAACTAATGAATTTCTGAAATTATATATTTTATTTTTCTCAGCAGTGGCTAAATATTTCATATTTCCATCATAATAATCAGAATTTGAAAAATACAAAACTGGTTTATCATTATTAGCTTTGTTAAAAAATTTAACTGCTCTTTCTATTTTATCATTCATCCAAACATCATCTTGATCACAATATGCATAATAATCTGAATCTTCTGAAAGATTTATTAGTTCAAAAAAACTTTTAATAAAACCTTTATTTTTTCCTTCTATAAGTGTTATATTATCATGGTTTTTTTGGAATTCTTTTACTATATTTACAGTATTATCTTTTGAACCATCGTCTCTAATTAATATTTTTATATTTTTATATGTTTGATTTAATAAACTTTCTATTTGTTCTGATAAATATTTTTCTCCATTATATGTTGACATTAATATTAATACTTTTTTGTTATCCATTTATTTTTCACCCTCATTTTCACTTTCTCTGCTAAATATATTTTTTAACTTCAAAGATGTATATATAATATACATTGAAGAAAATATTATCATTATACAAAAATATGCCCATACCGCTCCATTAATCCCGAATTTATTTGTAAATATGTTTGATACAATCCATGCAAAAATTGACACGCTCATATATATTATAAATTGTGAAAATGTTTCTCTAAAAGTTGTTAATACTGATGAATATATTGTACCTATAGCATATAATGTAGCTGCGATAATTATTATTGCTAAATTCATTTTATATATACTTAAATCTAATCCATATACAATTCCTAACACTTGTGTTCCTAGTAAATATCCTAATATTGTAGCTAAAATTCCAAACAATATAACTACAAATATTATTTTTGATAATACTTTTTTAAATCCTTTTATATCTCTTTCTTTATATAAATCTACTATTTTATTTAAATATGGATATATTAAAAATTGTGCAACTAAACTTATTATCGTTGCTGGCATAATTAAAATTCCAAAAATCGTTTGAATATCATTTCCAAGATAATTATCTATTGAGTACTTAGGAACGTTGATAACATATATATTTAAAAATGATATTATAAATATAAAAAAACCTTTCTTGAAAATATCTACAATATTTCTAAATTTTGCTTTTATATTAAACTCTATATATTTTTTTGCCTTATTAAAATCGTATATTATACTAATTAATACATATATAAATATTATTGAGCCAATTGCTAAAAGCATATTTTTAGTTATTAGATCAACAACTAAAAATGCTATGACTGATATTATAGATTTCATAGTTAAAGATTTTCCAACTATATCTAATCTTTCATTTTTTTGTAACACACCATATATAACATCACAAAATGCATCTAATGCTTTATATATAGTCAATGCTAAAAATACCATTGTTTTTTCAATATCATATTTCTTAAACACACAAAAAAGCAAAAGGAAAATTATCATTGCAATACTCGTTATTGTTTTACTAATTATAAAATCAATATCTGTAATTTTTTTATTTAATTCCGTAACTTGATATATTCTTCCTGCATATACTCCAATTGCATAAAGTATACATGCAGTAGTAAAAGCAAGAGTAAATATTCCTGCTTTATCAACTCCATTTACTCTTGTCGCAATAATCATAAAAAATAATGAATTAAATGCATTAAATCCAGTTCCTAATGTATTCCATATGAAATTTTTTCTAAATTGTTTGTTTCTTTCCATTATAGCTCCTTTATTTACACTTTATTTGTTTTTACTGCTTGTGCATAAAATTTCATTATAAACTTTGCTATTGGTTTTGGCCAATATTTTTCTAACATTACTAAGTCTTCATCTAACCTTATATTATTTTCGATAAGATTTGATGTTTCTGATTGCTCATGTATTCTATGACACATTATTTCTTTATTTATATATGCAAAATCATTTTCTAATTTACTTAGTTCATACCATGTATCCCAATCCAAATCACATTTCATTTTAGTTTTATATGGTTGTTTTCCAGCAACTTTTAAATTGACTGTAACACAAGGACAACATATTGAACATCCAAATTTCAAAGCACTATCTTTTGCTTTCTTACTATTAGGATTTTTTAATAATTTTTTTAATAGCAATTTTTTTATTTTTAAATTTATAGTTAATGGTATAGTTTCTCCATTCTTTATTTCTCTATAATCTCCAAATGCAATTGAAAAATTAGGATTTTTTTCATATAATTTAAAAATTTCTTCTAAATAGTTTTCATTATATATATCATCTTGATGTGCCACTGTTGCATAATCTGTATTTACCTTACTAATTCCAAAATTCCAGTCTGTTCCAATTCCTGATTTTCCTTCATTTATAAAAAGCGGTATATTATATTTTTGCGCTAACATTTCTATATGTTTATTTGGTGTTGACGTAGCCATTATTACATTACTTTTTACATTTTGATTTAATACTGATTTTATGCATTCTTCTAAATATTCTGATTCTTTATATGCACATACTACAAAAGTATGGTTTTTAAATTCTTTCATTTATCTTGTTCTCCATTTTTATTTTCTAATTTTTCTATTCTTTGTTTTAATATAGATATTTCTTGAGTTAAATTTATGTTTTTATTTTGTTCTTTTGATATTTGTTTTGTTAAATCAAATATTAAGTATAATATAATAAATATTGCCATACTAAATATCATATTTATTGGTAGTCCAAATCCTAAAAGATTAGAAATGTTTTCAACAAAATTAGGTGCTAATAACAAAATTATAAGAGCTACACCTGTTATTGACCAAAATATTAAATAATTAATTCTCATATTTTTTCTTTTTACTGCTTTCAAAATAAAGAAAATGTACATTATTACAATAATTATTAAAACTATTTTTAAATTTTGTTGCATTTTTTCTTTCCTCCGATTCTTTTTAAACTAACACTATCTACAATTATTGCTAATACTACTTTTACCATATAATCTACAGATTTCCACAATCTAATAGATGAAACTCCTCCTGTTCTCTCATTCATACTAACAGGAACCTCTTTAATTTTATATCCATTTATTAATAAAGATACTGTGGATTCAGGCTCTGGATATTCAGTTGGATAATCTTTTGCAAATTCCCTAACAACTTTTTTGTTTGCAGCTCTAAAGCCAGATGTAGGATCAGTTATTTTCTTTCTACAAAGAATTTTTATAAAAAACGAAATTATACTTGATCCTAATCTTCTCATAAATGTAGATTGGAATGCACTTTCTGATTTATCTAAATATCTTGTACCAATACACATATCAGCTTGTCCATTTATTAATGGTTCACATATTTTTGAAACATATGATACATCATGTTGTCCATCACCATCAAATTGAATTGCTATATCATAGTTATTTTCAAAAGCATATTTATAACCAGTTTGAACTGCCCCTCCTATACCTAGATTTCTTACTAAATCTATATGATTTAATTTGTTATCATCTAATATTTGAGGAGTATTATCTGTTGAACCATCATTTATTATAATATAGTCTAATTTTTCCTTATATTTTTCTATTTTCTTACACGTATTTAAAATATTTTTTTCTTCATTGTAAGCTGGTACTATTAATAATATTTTCATTTTTATCATCCTTTTTATATTTGTTTATTATATAAATCATAAATCAAATATTACTTAATATTTTAACTAATTTATTCTATATATATATTGAGCCACATCACTATTTTCATATACCGGCTCTAAATTGAATTTTTCCATTAATTCTTCATCTGATTTTTGATTGCAAAGATAATATTTTATATTTATTTTCTTTATATCTTCATAATTTAAATGTAAATAATATATATCTGCACCTTTATATTCAAAATATGTTTCATCATCTAAAAGAACAAAGAAATGTGCATATCTGTTCCATACTTCCTCATATTCGTGGTTTGGATCTATTTTATCTATCCATTCATAGTTTGGATATTCATTTATTCCATTTATTACTTTTATACCATTTGCAATTAAATATTGAGCATGTATTTGAGTTTTTCCAGCCCAGATTGCATCTGGATCTTCTTTCGCAATAGCTGTTGATTCTTTAGCTAATCTTGTATTATTTATTGTCCCTATTCCCATATTAATTGGGTTAACATATCCTCCTGCAATTAAGCTACTAATTACCATTACATAAATAAACCCTTTCTTATTAGAAGACAATAATGTATAATTCATAAAAAATACAATAGTTAACAATACTACACATTTAAATGTTGTAAATGTTTCATAATATTGTCCGTTTTTAGCTACCCAGTATGTTATTATCGTAATTATTAATGATATTATTAATGCTATTCTATTACTAAATATTTTTTCTTTTTTATTAAATATTTTATTTGCTAATAAAATTGTTAAAATTAAGCATGCAAATTCAAAAATTATATCTAATCTTATAGTTGGACAATTATTCAATAAAGTGATTTTTCTTAAAACTTTAGGCCAACTAAAAGATAACCATAATAAAAATATACCTATAACCACTAACAATGCATATATATACCAGTTTTCTTTATCTTTTAATACTCTTTTTATACTTTTATTTTTTATTGTATATATTATTGAATATACTAAAATTATCATAACAGCTGTTAAAGGAATAACAAATGCTGCTATTTCTGAAGGATTTTGGTAATCTGATGTATATGGAGTGAAAAAGTTCTTATAATAGTTTGTTAATCTATTCCAATCATAATCTCCACCAGTTATTTCTCTTGTTCCTGGATATTTTGTACTCATTATAGCTTGTATTCCATCCCAAGATGTTACAACAAAATATGCTAGAAATCCAACTGTAATTAGCAGTGTTGCTCCCATAATAATATAATCTTTTTTGGTTAAATTTTTCCTATATTTTATAAAATCTACTACAACAAAAGCAAGAATAATATATGCTAATGGAACTTGCCATGCTGGATATAGTGCATACACAAAGTTACACAAAAATACTATCATACTATATGCTATAAAGAGTTTTTTCTTTATAGATAAATCTTTATTTGATACATACGCATGAAATAATACTATTATAGCAACAGCAAATAATGGATTGTCCCACATTGACCACCACATAATAGCTGGTGAAAATGTTATCCAAATTGCAGCTAATAATGATAGACCTTTATCTTTTTTAGTTAGCATCATTCCAAATTCAAAAAATACTAATAACATTAAGATAAGTTTTAAGCACCATGCCCAAGATGTTCCAATTTCATTGCCAAATAAAATATATCCCCATGAAAAGATTTTAACTACTACTGAAAAATCTAAAACTGGTCCATGAAAAATATTCATATTGTTATTTCCAATATTTAAGTTACTATTTACTAATTTAAACCCATTATATTGTTGTGATAAATTAAATGGTGTTGTAACAAGCCATTCATCTGATCTAATATCTCTAGGGTGTCCAAATATTGTAGTTTTATTTTCTTCACTAGTATATATACTCCATACTCCTAATGAAGAAAAATTAATTTTTAATAAAAGCATAATAATAAATGCAATTATTCCTATCTTATATCTATGTTTTACTATAAAATCTAATATTTTATTAACTTTTTCAGTTTTTTTAGATAAAATTTTATATATATATACTAATAAGCAAAATCCGTATGTATATGCTATTCTTACATATGTTCCTTTATTAAAAGCTAATGTAAAATTTCTATATAAAATAACTTCTAGCAATATTGGTAGTATTACTACAAACATCTGTATAATGCTTTTACTTTTTAGTACTTTTAATATTTTATCTTTTATACTACTATTATCTTTTTTCTTTATTTCTAATATAATTTCTCTTATAAATTTGCATAATAAAATTAGTAATGCAAACAGAACAAATCCAATATATATTTTTCTAACCGCTCCTGCATGTTGTATAAGTTTTGTCTTTAATAAATTTCCCATTGAATACCTTCCTTAATAATTTATCTTTTCTTGTTTAATACTATATTGATCATCATCTAATCTTAAATTAATATTATAATATGGATCTCCTTTTTTCTTATATTCTCCCCATTTTTCATAGAACAAATCTATTTCACTTTGAAATCTTTTTTGTTTTTCAGGTGTGTCTTCAGTTCCTCTAGATTTTGATTCATAATGAATAAATTCTACAAATGGATTATAGATAATTAAATTTCCTGTTTGTATTATTTTTAGACAAAAATCAATATCATTAAAGGCTACTGCAAAATTTTCATCCATATATCCAACTTGTTCATATATTGAACGTTTTGCCATAATACATGCAGCTGTTACTGCACTTAAATTTTGTACACAGCTTTCTCTTGCAAAGTATCCATGAGCTTTTTGATATATTCCTTTAAATACATGTCCTGCTACTCCATATACACCTATTATAACTCCTGCATGTTGGATTGTTTTATCTGGATAATATAATTTAACTCCAACAGCTCCTACATCTTCTCTTTGGTTCATTCCAACCATTTTTTCTAACCAATCTGGAGTTAATAATTTTGTATCATTATTTAATTGAATTACATATTCCCCATCTGTATTTTTTACACCATAATTAATTATTTTAGAATAATTAAATTCTTTTTCAGGATAATATAATATTTTTACTCTCGGATTTTTTTCTATTTTTTTGTAATATCTAAAAATAGATTTTTTGTTACTATTATTTTCAATTATAACAATTTCGTAATTTTCATAAGTTGTTTTCTTTAATATAGATTTTATACATGTTTTTAATGTCTTAGTTTCATTTCTATTTGGAATTAAAATTGTTACTTTAGGATTTCCTTTTACTTTATAATCTATTTTATAATTTCCCAAAGTCGCACCATGGCTTACTTTTCCTTCTAATCCTACTCTTTTCAAGTGATCTTCTAAAACTTTTATTCCAGCTTCAAATGCATAAGGTTTCGCATCTCCTCCTGCTTTTGCTGTTGATAAATCATGAACTCTCCAATGATACAATACTTTAGGAATATGTTTAATGTGTTTTGGATCAGTAATTTCAGCCATTCTAATTATTATATCAAAATCTTGAGCTCCATTATATTTGCTTCTTTCTCCCTCTAATTTTTGCATCAAATCTTTTCTAAATACACTAAAATGACAAATATAATTATTTCCTCTTAAAGTGTCAATTGCAAAATCAGGTTTGAAATGTGGTTCAAACCTTGGTTTGTCTGTTGTTGTTATTTTGTCTTCATCTGTATATATAAATTCAATATCAGGATCTTCATTTATAGCTTTTACTATTTCATACAAACAGTTTACTGGTAGTAAATCATCATGATCTAAAAGTGCTATATAATCTCCAGTTGCTCTTTTTAATGCTTCATTTGTATTTCCTGCAATTCCTAAATTATTACCTGTATAATTATATTTTATTCTTTTATCTTTTTTACAAATTTCTTCTATTTCTTCATTCTTTTTTGGGCTTCCATCTTCTAGGCAAAGTTCCCAATTAGTATATGTTTGATTTATCATATACTCTACTAATTCTTCAAAAAAGTTTAATGGTGTGTTATACATTGGAACTAATATACTTATTTTAGGTGAGATTTTAAATTTAGTTTTTCTTTGTTTTTCTAATTCTTCTTCAGTTGGATCATTCAGTTCCATCCATTCATCATAAGCATTTCTTATATGTTCTTCTGGATCATTTATTTTTTTTCCATGAAGAAATCTATTAATTTTTCTTAAATTTTTTCTTGCTTTTCCACCTTCTGGAAATAAAATATCTCTTATTCTAGTTTTTGGTTTCATTTCTTTTTCCCTTCTTTATTTCTAAGATTTCTAATTTTTTCTATTGCTTTCCAACCTCTTGAGCTTTTTATAATATTTAATTCGTTATTTATTTTTAAATTTTCTTGTACTAAATCATTTATTTGTTCATTTTTTTGAGCAACTTCACTTCTCAATAAATTAATTTCATGATTATATGTCAATCTTATTTGTTCCACTGTTTGTCCGCTTCTTTGAAAATCCCATATTAATTTATTATTTATTTTATCTTGTAAAGCCTCATCTAATTTTTTAAATAATTCAATTTTTTCATTTGTCAATTCAAAATATTCATACAATTCTTCATGTGTTATTTTATCATTTTTTTCTAAAGGTAAATAATATATAGCTCTATATATTATAAACTCTATAGGGATATTCTCTTCTATCCATTCTTGATCATAAAAATAAAATTCATCATCTATATAAAAACAATTTTGAAATATTAAATCCCATAACCCATATTTCACAAATTTCATAGTGTTTAATAATTCATCACTACATTTTATTGAGTATTTTTCAAATATATTTTTAGAATTGTCATTTGTAATTCCTAAGCATTCTTCTAATTTTTCTTTGTATTTTTTTATTAACGCTATAGCCAAATTTTTATTTTCATCTATTTTTTTTAATATTTTTTTGTCTAGTGTTTCTTCATTAATATATTGACTTACAATTTTTTCTTCGTCATAGCTATCAATTGTTTTCAATTTTATTTTTTGCATTACATCAATATTTTTCTTTATATCTTCAATGTGTTTTTTACTTTCTTCGTTATCAGCGTATTTATATACATTATCTTTTTCTACTATTGTCTTTATTTTATACTGTTTTTTTCTCATATTAGAAAAAGCAACTAATCTTATATTGTTTTCTGATACTTCGCCATTAAAAACTTCTAAAAGAAATGAATTTGCATATTTTTTCATTTCAACATTGTTTTCAACAATATTATTTAGCATTTCATTTTCTTCAAAAAATTTAATTGTATCATTTTCATTATAAAATATATTTCTTGGTACATTGCTTTTAGATATTGGCATGTAGTCTGTAAAGATAACATTTGTAAAAATATAATCATTTAATGGATAATACATTTTTCTATTTGTTAATCCGTTTTTATCTAATAATTCTAGTACTTCTTCTAAAGTATATAAATTATTATTATATATTTTTTCAATTCCCTTGTCTGTAGACATATTTTTTATAGAATATTTGTTATCAAATACAATCAGCATTTTTCCATTTGGTTTTAATATATCTTTAGCTTTACTAATATTTTTTTCTAATTCTAGTTTATTTTTTTCTATTCCTAGAAAAATTAAATAATCAGCTTCAATTGTACTTTTTTCTTTTTCATTATACACTAATATATTTTCAGAATATAAAGATAGCTCATCTATTATTTCTTTTGATGTTGTTCCCATTAATACTATTTTACTTTTTTTATCAAAAGGATACCAACTTATAATATTTTTTTCACAAGCCTTAAAAGCTTTTTCTTTTTCAAAATCCATAAAAATTCCCCTTAACTTATATTTGTTTTTCTATCTTTATGTCTGAATCTAATCTATATAATCCAACACAATCTTTATTTGAAGATATGTCTATTAATAATGCATCATATTTTCTACTTAATACTTCTAATTCTCCTTTTGCATTATAATGTGTGCAGCTAAAAGATAATGTGTATTTGTTTGGAGCCAAACTTAATTTTTGTTTAAATTCAACTATTACTTCTTCTCCCTTTTCGTAAATTCCTGTAACAATTTTTTCATTTAATGTATTTGTTCCCATCATATCTAATCCTTTAAAATCTTTCACTGTCATCGTAAATATAGGATCAACAATTTTTTCATTAAATACAATTTTTGATTTCAAAACTACTGTTTTATCATTATCTATTGAATTTAAAATATTTCCTTTTGTATCAAATACACCAAAATCTATTACTTCTGCTTTTCCATTTCCATATTCTATTGCATTTGGATTTTGTACAAAGTTTTCTTTCCATTCTTTATTATTGTTTTGATCAGATTTTATATTTTTTATTTCGTCTTCAATTTTCAAATTATTATTTATCTCTTCTGATATTTCATCAACACTATTTTCTGTATCAATTCCAACAATTATTTTTTTGTACTTTTCTACTCCGTCTTTTACATTTCCGTCATATATTTTTTGTCCTTTATTAATTATTATTGCTCTATTACAATTTCTTATAACGTCTGCAACATTATGTGTAACAAATAATAATGTTTTTCCTTTTTTCTTAAATTCCTCAAATTTTTTGAAACATTTTAATTGAAAAGCTATATCTCCAACAGATAAAACTTCATCAACAATTAATATATCTGGATTAACATTTATTGCGCACGCAAATGCAAGACGTGCAAACATTCCTGATGAATAAGTTTTTACAGGTTGATATAAATGTTCTCCTATATCAGCAAAATCTATTACATCTTGTTTCGTCGCTTCTATTTGTTCTTTGGTTAATCCCATAACTTGTCCATGTTGATAAATGTTTTCTTCTCCTGTCAAATCCATATTAAATGCTGCACCTAATTCTAGCAAAGAACTTATTTTTCCGTTAACTTCTATTTTTCCACCAGATGGAATTACTACTCCTGTAATCATTTTTAATAGTGTAGATTTACCTGCACCATTTTTTCCTAAGATTCCTATTGCTTCTCCTTTTTTTATAGTAAGATCTAAATCTTTTATAGCACTAAACTCTGAATGTCTTTTTATTCCAGGTATTATTGTTTCAATAAGTCTATCTCTTTTTCTATTAAACATTTTATAATTTTTGCAAAGTCCTGTTATTTTTATTGCGATTTCATTTTCTTTCTTATTCAATATACTTCTCCTTTTGATAAAATATTTTTATAATACATCAGCAAAATCTTTCTTATTTTTCTTAAATATATAATTTCCCCATATAAACATTATAATTGTTATAACCCAAAAAATAATTGTATATATTCCATTAGCTTGTGTTATTATGCTTTCACCCATAAACGCATTTCTAAATGATGTAACTAAATAAGTAAATGGAATACATTCCATTACTTTTGTTATTGTTGCGTGTCCAGAAAGCATTGATAAATCCCATACAATTGGAGTTGCCCAGAAAAACAATTGCATTATTATTCCTAATAAATTAGAAAAGTCTGGAACTACAGTTGAAACTGCAGAAGTAAATCTTGTAAAAGCTATCAAAAAACAATATGCTGCAAATATTGAATATATTATCACCAAAAAGTTTGGCGCAAATCCAAATACTGTGCTTACAATAGATGCTATCACAAATAAAAATATTGCAACAAATGAATTTGATAGTAATGATATTATTGGAATAACATCTACTGGGAATACCACTTTTTTTACTAAATAACTATATGCTCTAATTGAACCGCTTGCTCCCATTATTCCATCATTCACACACATCCACATTGCCATTCCTGGCATAAACCATACTACATAAGGTGCTCCATTAGGTCCTGATTGTTTGAATATAAATTGAAAAACTACCACATACATCATCATAAATATAAATGGTTGTAAAAATCCCCAAATGCTACCTAAACTGGTATTAGCAAATCTATTTTTAAAATCATTTTTTCCCAACTGAACTATTAATTTTTTGTTTTTCCATACAGTCTTTATAAATTCCATATCTTTCTCTCTTTCTTTTAAAATTTGATTGTAACATCTCCATCTTTTTCTACATAATTTTGTTGAACTCCAAGTTCTTCCATCCATTTTCTAGTTTCTATAGTCTTCCAATTTCCTGTATTATATCCTGTTCCTGGATCATTATCCCACAACCATGCTGGCGTTGGCCATAAGCATATTTTAGGACTCACTACAGTATAAAGTTCCTTTGTTGCCCCACTTTGTCCATGGTGTGCCATTTGAACAATATCACAATTTAATTTTTCTTTTTGTGTGTTTAATAATTTTTCACTACTATTAACTCCTGTATCTCCAAGTATTAGCAAACTACTTTGAGGCGTTTGAAATTTAATTACCATACTTTGTTCATTTCCGGCATTTTCTACTATTTCTGGATTTTTTACTCCTAATATCTGTACATTTAAATTATCTATAGTTATTTCCTCATTTATGTTTGGTTCATGAACTTTATTTTTAATTTTTTCACTATTTAAAATATCTATTAAATTAGCGCCAAACTCTGCTCTTGTAGGATCATTTTTTTCATACCATTCTTTGTCATTTAATGATGCATATATATTTTCTATTTTTATATTCTCATCATCAACTATTTGTGTAAAAGCTCCTGCATGATCATCATGTGCGTGAGTTATAAACCAATAGTTTACAACTCCACCTTCTTTATATATATGATCTTTTAAATTATTAGTATCTTCAGTAGTTCCTCCATCTATTACTATTAGCTTGTTATTTGCTGTCTTTAAAATATATCCCATCATTTGTCTACTGCCATTATCTTTTAATTGTGTCAATTCTACATTTTTTTGGTTATTTCCATAAATATTAATAGTAGTCATAATAACTATTAATATTGCCAAAACAGCTAGTACATTTTTTATAGTTATATTTTTTTTCATTTATCTCTTCCCCATTAATTTTAATACACAATATCTTATATTGAACATTCCTCTAGCTATTAAAGGCATATTCATAATAAAGAAATTTTCTATATAATACATGAATTTTTCTGTTTTATATAATTTATGAAAAGTTTTCCAGTTTCTAAAATTAAAGTTTTTCTTTTTTTCTATCATTTTAAAATATTTATATGCTTCATTATTTAATTTTTGTAATTCTTCTGGAAATCTTTCATTATTCTTTACATATGTTTCAAAAATTCCTAATTTTACATCAATAAACCAATCTCTTACTTGTTTTAACTTTTTAAATCCATGAGAGATTTTTTCTGTTCCAACTTCATTATTTCCATGTTGCCTGTATCTTATATATTTTTCTGGCACATATGCTAATTTTCCATTTAAAGCTACCATTAATCCTATCCAATGATCATGTAATACACGTTTTGAATTAGTAGGTAATGGTATTATTTTTTCTATAGTTTCTTTTTTTGCTAAAACTGTACATCCTGTAATACAATTATACAAATAATTAACTTTATAACTATTTATATATTTGTTAATTTTTCTTGTTAATAACATATAATCATTAAAAGAGCTATACATAGTATTTAAGTTTTTATCTACTACTTCCAAATCTCCAAATACTAAATCTGCTTTTTCTTCTTTTAATTTTTCTAGTGACTTTTCGGCTTTTTCTGGTAACCAATAATCATCTTGATCTGCTAACATATAATAAGGTGATTTTACTTCTTTTAACAAAAACTCTATATTTTTTACAACACCTAAATTGTTTTTTTGAATATGTAATTCTATTCTATCGTCTTTTTTTTGATATTCTTTTAATATTTCAGGCGTTGTATCTTTTGAACAGTCATCTGAAATTATTATTCTTATATTTTTATATGTTTGATTTAATATGCTATCCAATTGTTCTTTTAAGTATTTTTCTCCATTGTATGTAGCTAGCAAAATATCTATTTTTTCTTCCATTTATTCACCTGCATATTTTCATATTATAAATCTATTATATTCTATCTTTAAATTGCCTTTTTGTCAATTGTTTTAGCCTATAAATTGACATATTTAGATAAGTTTATACATATAAAAAAAGAAGCTATTTAGAGTAACTTTTTATACTCATTTTTGCTTCTTTTTTATTTCAAAAATTAAAATTCAATTTTCTCTTGAATCCAATCTTCAAGTTCATCAATTTTAACTCTTATTTGTTCCATTGTATCTCTATCACGAATTGTAACAGATTCATCTTCTAAAGTGTCAAAATCAACTGTTATACAATAAGGTGTACCTATTTCATCTTCTCTTCTATATCTTTTTCCTATTGAACCTGCTTCATCATAATCACACATGAATTTTTTAGATAATTTTTGGTATACTTCATCTGCTTTTTCTGATAATTTTTTAGATAATGGTAATACTGCAACTTTATATGGTGCTATAGCTGGATGTAAGTGTAATACTGTTCTTGTATCTCCTTCTGCAATTTCTTCTTCGTCATAAGCGTTGCATAAAAATGCAAGTACAACTCTATCTGCACCAAGAGATGGCTCAATTACGTATGGTACATATTTTTCGTGTGTTTCTGGATCTTGATATGATAAATCTTGTTTTGAATGTTCCATATGTTGTGATAAGTCGTAATCTGTTCTATCAGCAATTCCCCATAGTTCTCCCCATCCAAATGGAAATGCAAATTCTATATCTGTTGTTGCTTTACTATAAAATACTAATTCTTCTGGTGAATGGTCTCTTAATCTAATATTTTCTTCTTTAATTCCTAAATTTAATAACCAGTTTTTGCAATAATCTTTCCAATATTGATGCCATTGTAAATCTGTTCCTGGCTTACAGAAAAATTCTAATTCCATTTGTTCAAATTCACGTGTTCTAAAAATAAAGTTTCCTGGTGTTATTTCATTTCTAAATGCTTTTCCTATTTGTGCAATCCCCATAGGCATTTTCTTTCTTGATGTTCTAAGTACATTTTTAAAGTCTACAAATATACCTTGTGCTGTTTCTGGTCTTAAATAAATTTCTGCTGTAGAGTCTTCTGTTACTCCTTGGAATGTTTTAAACATTAAATTAAACTTTCTTATGTCTGTGAAGTTTGTTTTTCCACAATTTGGACACGGAATGTGGTTACTTGATATAAATTCAATCATTTCTTTGTCTGCCATTCCATCTGCAATCATATCTTTTCCTTGTTCATGTGCCCATTCTTCTATTAACTTGTCTGCTCTATGTCTTGTTTTACATTCTTTACAATCAATTAACGGATCTGAGAATCCTCCAATATGTCCTGATGCAACCCATGTTTCTGGATTCATCAATATTGCTGCATCTAATCCTACAATATTTTTTTGTTCTTGAATAAATTTCTTTCTCCATGCATTTTTTACATTATTTTTTATTTCATTTCCTAGTGGTCCATAATCCCAAGTGTTTGCTAATCCTCCATAAATTTCTGAACCTGCATAAATGATTCCTCTGTTTTTGCATAATGCAACTAAAGTATCCATTGATTTTAACATAATAATTCCTCCTTCAAATCAAAAAAACTTTCGAGCCTAGCTTCATAATGTAGCTAGGGACGAAAGTTAATATTTCCGCGTTTCCACCCTAATTCTTAAAATTTATAATTTTAAGCACCTTAATTAATTTTGTTACTCCAAAGTTCCCCATACTTTTTTATTATTGGTATTCCACCATCACCAATTCTCTAGAAATAAATTTTACAGTATTTTTTCTTTTTCATCGTAACATCAACTTATTTTGTTTCATATATTGTATTATCAGATTAAAAAAAAGTCAATATTTTTATTAAAAAATGTTGATAATTTTATTTTTTTATGCTAATATATTATATGTATTTTAAATATAGGGGTATAGTGTCAATGGTAGCACATCGGTCTCCAAAACCGCCTGTGAGGGTTCGAGTCCTTCTACCCCTGCCAATAAAGGAGCAATATGATTGCTTCTTTTTATATATATCAGAAGAGTTATATAACTTTCCTAATATATAAAGCCACACTACTATTATAAGAAATTTTAAGTTTGAAAATTTTAGTCTTATTAGCCTTACTTATTAGTTTTATTCGTTTTATTAGCTTTAATTGATAGTAAACTAATATTTTAAATTAAAAGCTTGAGCAGCGCTAGCTCACGGATAACCCGTGAAACCTCGAAAGTTTTAATGAAAAATATTAATTTACTATCAATATATAAAATATATGTTATATAAATATATATGCTTTTTCAATTTCTTATAATATAAATTACAAAATAAGGAGGTGAATTTTAATTCCGAAAATATTACGTATCACAATTATTTTAATCATTTTTATTTCATTATTTATAAGTATATTTTTTATTCCAATAATTAATTCCAAATCATTATCAAATTCAGAAAATTTAGATTCAGAAATTATAGCTACAAATCCTAATGGTTTTGTATGGCCAATTCCTGGATATACTAAAATTAGTTCTCCTTTTGGAAAACGTACTTCTCCTACTAGTGGTGCTTCTTCTTCTCATTCAGGTATAGATATTCCTGCTCCACCAGGTAGTAATTTTATTGCCGTAGCAGATGGTGAAATTACTTTTTGTCAATTTTTAGGTGCTGGTCGGCTATACTATTACACTTTCTTTTGATAATTTCAAAGTTAGTTATTGTCATTGTGATCCTAATTTCATTGTTTCAGTTGGAGATAAAATAAAACAAGGTCAAGTAATTGGGTGTGTGGGTCCTAAAAATGTTTATGGTGTAAAAGGAAATCAATATTTTGATGAAAAAGGACAACCAACTAATGGAGCTACAACTGGTCCTCATTTACATTTAGGAATAAGAGTTGATGGAAAATATACAAACCCTTTAGATTTTTTCTAATTTTATTTATTATTTTCATTATTTAACTTTTTAATAAGAAATATTAATTTAAAAATCAATTTTTTCTATAATGCAAAAAGAAAATGTAACTATATAAAATTACATTTTCTTTTTTTGATTACATATCGTCGTCTTCTTCATCTTCTTCGCCACATCCGTGACATCCATGGCAACTTCCACCGCAACCACTTTGTTCATCATCTATATTTCCTGTCCAATCTAGTTCAATCATATTCTTACATTCTGGACATTCTATTTCTGACTTGTTTTCATCTAAATCTATTACAAATTCATAATTGCAATAAGGACAGACTATTTCAAAGTCAAATCCATCTTCATCATATATGTCTTTTTCTATATGATCTATAACTTGTTGCATTTTTGCCATTCTTGCATCTAATTCGTTTTGCATTTTTTCTAATTCATTAATTTTTTCATCTTTATAATTCATAATAGAATCCATTTGATTTAGAACTACATCCATAAAAGCAGAAAATCTTTGCTTTATATATTCTAAATCATCCTTATCTTTTATATTTTTTTCTATGTCATCTAAAAAACTCTTATATTCGTTTTTTAATAAACTCATTTTGTCTATCACCTTTCTTATATTCTTTCCATGTATTCACATGTTCTTGTATCTATTTTTAATACATCTCCAATGTTTACGAATAATGGAACTTGTATTTCTAAACCTGTTTCTAGTTTTGCTGGTTTTCCAGAAGTTGTTGTTGTATTTCCACTAAATCCTGGTTCAGTATATGTAACTTCTAATTCAACAAATGTAGGCGGTTCAACTGCAAATATGTTTCCTTTAAATGAAAGTATTGTAACTTCCATATTTTCTTTTAAATATTTTAAGCAGTCTCCTAATTGTTCTTCATTTAATGGTATTTGATCATAAGTTTCATTGTCCATGAAATAATATAATCCTCCATCATTGTATAAATATTGCATTACTTTTTTATCAATCTCAGCTGCTGGGTATTTATCAGATGGGTTAAAAGTTTTTTCTAATGTTGCTCCTGTAATAACGTTTTTTAATTTTGTTCTTACAAAAGCTGACCCCTTTCCTGGTTTTACATGTTGGAATTCTACTATTCTGTATACATTTCCATCCATTTCAAATGTTGTTCCATTTCTAAAATCTCCTGCTGAATATACTGATGCCATAATAATTTCTCCTTTCAATTACATCTATTATTTTTAAACTTTATCTATTTTACTACATTTTAAGAGAAAAATCAACCTGAATTATATTACAATATAATTTTTCTCAGATTTTGTTAAACTTATACAACCAAATTTTGTAATTTGAACTGTATCTTCAATTCTCACTCCGAATTTTCCAGGTATATATATTCCTGGTTCATTTGTGACAATCATATTTTCCTTTAATTGTACATCTGATTTACTATTAATATATGGTGGTTCGTGAATTTCCATTCCAACGCCATGACCTAAACTATGTATTAAATCATAGCCATTTAATTTAAAATCATTTTCCACCATTTTTGAAAGTAATCTTGTGTTAGCTCCATCTTTAAACTCTTCTTGAGTTTGAACTTGATTTTTCAAAACTAAATCATAAACTTTTTTTACTTCTTCAGGTACTTCTCCTACAAAAAATGTTCTTGTCATATCAGAGCAATATCCATTTACTTTACATCCCATATCAATTGTTATTATGTCTTTTTCTTGTATTTTCCTATCTGTTGGAACTGCGTGAGGCATTGATGAATTTTCTCCTGAAGCAACAATTGTTTCAAATGATAGTCCATCTATCCTTTGTTTATAATACTCTTCTATCTCATCTGCTATTTGTTTTTCTGTCATTCCTGGTTTTATATATGTTAATATATATGAAAAACAATTATCTGTTATTTCACATGCTTTTTGTATATTATGAACTTCATCTTCATCTTTAATCATTCTTTGTTTTTCTATCATTTTTTCAGTTTCTACTAAATTATGAATTTTATATTTTCTTACAAATTCTTTGTATTGTGCATATGTCACATAGTGTTCCTCAAAACCAACATTCTCACAGAACATGAAGAAATTTTCATAATCATCTTTAGATACATCATGAATATCATATACAATAATTTCATCAAATAAAGTTAAAGTACTATGAACATGTTCTATATATCTGCCATCTGTAATATAAATATTTTCTTTCCTTGTTAATAATAATATTCCTTCTGCATCTATATTAGTCAAGTATTTTATATTAACTGGATTAGATATAATTAGTCCTTGCAAATCCGAACTTGACATTTTATTTCTTAGCCATTGTAATTTAGGATTCATTTTTTTACTCCTTACTTTTTTATTTTATCCTTGATATAAGCCTAATGTAAAAACTGTCATTAAAAATGCTTTTATTTGTTCAAATGGAACATATATACTTATAAAAGTTGCTATTACTATAAATGGTCCAAATGGTATATATTCATTAGATTTTTTTATTTTTGTTGCTAATAAAACAATACTAAGTATTGCACCTATTAGAAAAGATACTAATGTTATTATTATTATATTTGATAATCCAAAAAATAATCCTAGTGCTCCCATTAATTTTACATCACCAAATCCCATAGCTTCTTTTCCATAAAACAATCCACCTATTAATGTAATTAATAAAAATATTCCGCCACCTGCTACCATTCCTAACAGCATATTAATAGTTATAGCAACATTTGACAATCCGTATAAAAATGTGAATATTATCCCAATTTCAAATATTGCAAGATTTAATCTGTTTGGAATAATTTGCAATTTGTAATCTATAACAAATGCTGATAATAACATAGGTGTTATTATTATAAATTTTATTAAATCTAAATTAGCTATTAATGTTTCTTGTATTCCATATACATATATTAACGTCATATATATAATTGAGGTAAGTATCATTAATATATAATTAGGTTTAAATTCCATTTTATATTCTGTAATGATATCTCTTGAAAAAACTTTTTTATATTCTGGTAATCTTTTATTTGCCCAATCTACAATTTGCCCTACAAGTAATCCAGCGATTGCTGCTACAACATAATATAATATATGTACATCATTAAAATACATTTTTCTTTCTCCTTTGTTTCATCTTTTACTTTATTCATTTGTTATTTTACATTTTGATTTTATTTTATTTTCAATTGGCCTTTTCCATGCTGTGTACCAATAATCTTTTTTGTCAATTGGATCTACAAGTATTGTGTACATTTTGCATCTGTTTCCACCAATTATATCTGTAAATATTTGATCTCCAACTACTGCTATATTTTCATTTTTTTCTTGTAGTTTTTTTTGAACTTTTCTAAACCCACTTCTTAATGGCTTTTTCGCAAAACTAATATATGATATATCTAATTTTTCAGCCACATTACTTACTTTTTTCTTATCATTGCTATTTGATAATATATATAATTTTATTCCTTGTCCTTTTAACTCTTTTGACCATTTAATAATACTTTCAGATAAGTTTTTATCATAGTCTATTAATGTGTTGTCTACATCTAAAACAAGTGCTTTTATTTTGTTTTTCTTTAGAAATTCTATTGTTATTTCTTGTACTTTTTTAAAGTAAGCATTTGGGTATAATATCATATTTTCCTCCACTGTCCAAAATATCAAGTATATATTATCAATTACTTTTGTTTTTGTCAATGTAAAGAAGGCTTAAGTTTTATATTTTTAAGAAAACGCATATTATTTTTTTGCTTAATCTTCTTCTAATAGTTACAGAAAAAAGATATGTATTTAAAAGGGTTCGTTCTCCAAGGCGTTTTAGTTTACTAAATATTCTAATTATAGAAACACACTCTAAACATAACCTAATTTGAATTTATCAGGTCGAACTCACTTTTAAATACATATCTTTTTTCTATATAATTATTATCTTAATAATATTTTGTATAAAATCTCATTACATTTTTATTTACAAAATCTATGTTTTCCTATTGTCACAGTCATTGGTCTAGACCAAATCCATTTATTAGTAGCTGTTGATGGATTAAAATAATATATTGCTCCATAACTTGGATCCCAACCATTTAATGCATCCTGTGCAGCTTTTTTCGCTGTAGAATTTGGAGTCAAATTAATTTGCCCATCAGAAACCACATCAAACGCTCCTGATTGATAAATAACCCCTGCTATTGTATTCGGAAATGAACTACTTTTTACTCTATTTAATACAACAGCACCAACCGCAACTTGTCCAGTATATGGTTCTCCTCTAGCTTCACCATAAATAAGTTTTGATAATAAATTAACATTACTTGAATTGCTTGATGTACTACTAGAAGATGAACTAGATGTATATATTCCCATTGCTTTTAAAGTTGCTGGTCCTGCTATTCCATCTGCTGTTAGACCATTTTTTCTTTGAAAATATTTTACTGCATTTACTGTTTGTGTTCCATAAATACCATCAACATTCCCATTATAGTATCCCCATCTTTTTAATTTAGTTTGAATTTGAGTTACCTCACTACCACGTGACCCATATTTTGATAAAGCTTCTACAGTGCTGTTTTTAAAAAATACTAAAAATATTACAACTGCAATAGTAATTATTGCTAATACTACTCCTATTATTATTTTACTTTTATTTTTTAACATAATAAAAACCACCTATTAATAAAATTACTTTATAGTATTTTTATCAATAACTGGCTTTATTATACATTTTTTATTTTTTAATTTATAATACTTATGCTAATTAAAAAACAAACTTAATTCAATATGCAAGAATAGTAAATTAATATTTTTCATTAAAACTTTCGAGGTTTCACGGGTTATCCGTGAGCTAGCGCTACTCAAGCTTTTAATTCAAAATATTATTTTACTATTCTTGTTATTATTTAAATTATTATTTTATTGCCTAAATTTATTTTTTAATCTTTTGAACAATATTTACAAAGTATGCTTTCTAATCCTATTTGCAAATCAATCAAACCATTTTTATAATTGTAATCCAAATCCCTAAAATTTTGCAAAATATTTTTCAATTCATTTTCAGTAAAATATCTTGATTGATTTTTATATTTCGTAACTAAGAATGTTTGATTTGGTTTTAAATTCAAACTTTGTGTTATATCCTTTTTGTTTCTTAATGCAATTTTAACAAAATACAATTTTTTAAAATGATTATACAATGTAATTAATATTTTTTGTAATGGTTCTTTGGTATAAATTAGATTTCTTAGAACTTCTAATGATTTTTCTATTTCTTTTTTGCCTAAGTTATCTGTTAATTCAAAAATTATACTTTCTATTTTTTTAGTTGCTAATTTATCAACCGCACTTATTTGGATTTCTCCACCTTCGCCTGTATATTCAATCAATTTTCTTGTTTCATTTATTAAATCTTGCATATTTGTACCACAACATTCTATTAAATATTGTATTGTACTGTCTTGTACTTTTACTTTATATGCACTACATATTCCTTTTAATCTTTTGGTTATTTGAATTGGTTTTTGATATTCAAATTTGCAGACAGTTCCTAATTTATCTATTGTCTTATATAATTCTTGTTTAGCATCTGCCTCGTCTTCTACAAATACAAGGACTACACTTTGATTTATGATATTAATATTGTCATTTATATATTTGCAAATTTTATTTTTTAATTCTGTAATTTGTGCATTTTTTCTTTTTCCTTCTTTTTTTGCAAATCCAGTATTTTTAGCAATAATCATTTTCTTTTCATATCCAAAAGCTGGTGTTTCTATGTTTGATATTAACTCATTAATGTTTGTATCATCAATTAATATATAATTTATACCTTTAATACATTCGCCAAATAAATCTTTTATTTTTTTTAAAGATGTTTCTAACAAAAATCTTTCTTCTCCATATAAAAGATATAAATTTCTTAAATTACCACTTTTCAATTCTTTTTCTAAATTTTCAATTGATGATATCATTTTTTACCTCTTTAAAATAATTCTAAATATTTCTGCTACACTCCATCCTTGTGCAATTGCTCCTTTAGGTAGTTGTGGTTTTACAGAATCATAGAGTTCTGCTATACTTCCTATACATCCATTATTTTGCATTTCTTTTTTGAATATTTTTTTAGTTTTTTCAATAAATTTATCTATTTTTTCTTGTACTTCTTGTTTTTCTTTTTTGTCTTTAGTAACTTTTAATTTATTTTTTAGACTATTATAGTATAATCCCAAAAGCCAAGGCCATGTTATTCCTTGATGATAACTTGAATCTCTTTTTAAACCATCACCTTCATAAACAGCTACATATTTATCTTCATTTTTTGCTAAAGTTTTTAACCCATATGAATTTAATAATTTGCTTTCAACTGTTTTTATTATATTGTCTGCTTTTGTTGTATTTAAATCAACAATTGGGTAAGTTAAACTTAATGCAAATAATTGATTTGGTCTAACTTTAGAATCCCCTAATACATCATATAAACATTTCTTTTTAGAATTATAGAATTTTTCGTTAAACTCTCTTTTACAATTTTCAGCAAGTTCTTTATATTTTTTAGTTTTTAGTTTATTTCCAATCTTTTTAGATAAATCTACCATTATCATATTTGCATTGTACCACATAGCATTTATCTCTACGGCTTTTCCATTTCTTGGCGTTATTGCAATATCATTGCATTTGGCATCCATCCATGTATTTTGAGTACTTTCTGTTCCTGATACCATTAACCAATCATTATCTAAGTATATATTGTTATTATCTACATCAATTCCTTCACAATAATTATCTATAATATCCTCTAACTTTTTATATAATTTTTCTTTTACAAAATTATAATCTCCTGTATATTCAATATACTTTTGAATTGCTTCAAACAAAAGTAATGATGCATCTGCACTATTATATAAAGGTCTATTATCATATCCTGAATATCCATTTGGGACTAATCCATATTTTATATCTCTAGTCATTGTTAATAATACTTCTTTTGCAATTTCAAATCTTTTTGTAATTAATAGTAAACCTTCAAAAGAAATAAGACTGTCTCTTCCCCAATCTAAAAACCATGGATATCCAGCAATCAATGTATGCAATCCAAAATTAGGTCTATATACAACAAAGTTATCAGTAGCAATTATAAATTGTTTAATAAATTCTTCTTCATTTAACTCTTTTTTTGTTTTCTTATCTTTTTTAAAATCTATTAATAATGATTCATTAAATAATTTACCAAGTCTAGTAATTTCTTTGTTTATTAAATCTTTAACATCAACTTGTTCTATGTTTTCTTCTAATGAACACACAAAGAATATTTCTTTTTCTTGTCTTGCAGGTATTTCTACTTCGTAAACACCTGGTACGCAATGATTTTCTTCTGGATAAAATCCTCTTTTTTCTTCTTCTATATAAAACATATTTGAAAAAGTATCATTATAGTGTTCTACATAGTTTCCTTCAGATAATCTCATATAAATAGGTGTTTGTGAATTTTCATCTATGACTAATTTAATTTTATTTCTATTATTACTTTGTTTCAAATTAAAATAATGATCTGTGTTCATTGAATGGAAATCTCTATAATTCACAATTGGTGCCAATGTTAATTTAGCTTTGTTAGCTCCTGTTTTTATTTTATAATATACCCCTACTGTATTTTTTCCATATTCCATACATATTACTTTTGTAATTTCAGCTCCTGGTACTTTATATTTAAAAATTGGGAAATAATCTTTTTCAAATTCTTCTTGATATTGATATCCATGTGAAATATATGATTTACATACATTTGTATATAAATCATATTTTTTTTCTTTTATTTCTATACTTTCATCTAATTTAGATAATATAAGAAATCTTCTAGCAGGAGGTGTTAATGGTGCAATTAATAATCCATGATATTTTCTAGTATTTGCACCAATTATAGTAGATGAACAAAATCCTCCTATTCCATTTGTTAATATCCATTCTTTTTTTAAACCCTCTTCTAATTCCAACTTTTCTTTTGTGAATTTCATAATTTCCTCCACTTATTTTTTACTTAATTTACTATTTTCTAATTCTTTAAGCATATCTTCTCTTATCTGCTGTGGTGTTCTTTTTTTCCCTCTCGCACTTTTAGGTTTTGTTGTAGTTTTCTTAGATGTTTTTGTTGTCTTTTTTTCCTTTTTTGCTTGTTGTTTTTCTGCTTTTATTCTTGCCTTTTCATCAGCCTCTCTAATAGAAGCTATTCTGTCACTATATTTATTACTAAATTTACTATTACTATTTTTTTGTTTAGATTTCTTTGTTTTCCCGTTTTTCTCTCTTTTTTCTTTTTTGTCCATGTTTTTCTTTATTTTGTTAATTCTTTTTTCTTCTCTTAATTTATTATTTAGCATTAAATATTGAGGATCATTTTGTTTGTCTTGATATTTTAAATCATCACATATTAATTCAATAATAGATGATGCAACAAGGTTTGGATCGTGTCTTATAAGTTCATCTTTTATCATTGATAAATTTCTTTGTAAAAATTTAATTCCTTTTACTTTTTCAATATCTTGTTCTACTAAATCTTGTCCTTCTAAATTGTATTTTTTTATAAATTCAGGAATAATTTCACCTGTATCATAAATACAGTAATCTACAATTCCTTGTCCACAATGTTCAATAATTGCATTCAAATGGTCTGATACACTGTAATTATCAGTTTGTCCTGGTTCTGTCATTATATTACTTACATAAACTTTTATTGCTGCACTTTCTTTTATAGCTTTAGTTATTCCAGTTACTAATAAATTAGGTATTACATTTGTGTATAAACTACCTGGTCCAATTATTATACAATCAGCATTTTTTATTGCTTCAATTACACCTGGTGCAGGTCTACAATTTGATGGATTTAATATAATCCTATTAATTTTAGTTATTTTTTCTGAAACTATCTCTGGAATTTTTGATCTATCTTCTACTATATATCCATTTTCTAGTTCAGCCATTATTTTCATTTCATCTAATGTTACAGGAATAACTTTACCTACAATATTTAATACTTCATTACTTTTTATTATTGAATCTTCAAAATTACCATTTATTTCTTTCATAGCTGAAAAATAAATATCTGAAAATGCAATTCCTTTTAATTTTCCTTTTTTAAATTCATAATTAAATAGTTTTCCTATTTCTTCATCTTTATTAGCAAGAGAAATCATACTATCTTTTATATCATTTAATGGTAATAATTCTAATTCTTTTCTTGAATTAGATACCCCTTCTCCATAATCTGATACAGTTACTATAGCAGTTAAATTGTTTGTATAATTTTTTAATCCAGTTAAAACTGTGTTTAGTCCAGTACCACCGCCAATAACCACAATATTAGGGCCTTTATCATAAACTGTTTTATTAAATATTAAAGATTTTACATTTATATTATTTTTGTTTTCCATTCTTTCATCAGTAGCTTCTATTAATACTTCTAATGTTCTTTTATTTAAAAATATTAATCCTAAAACAATTGATACAAATCCAACTACAAATACTACAATAACTTTTCCAACTTCTTGGAATGAAATTTCTTTCATAACCAGTATTTCAGCTAATCCATAACATGCTAGTAAAATTCCTATTAATATTAATATCATCCATCTCTTCATTTTGTTTTCTGCTTTAAACCATTGTAAAAATCCATTCATTTATTTTCTTCCTTCCTTGCCTAAATATACCTATTTATTTTTCACCAATTATTTCTATTTCTGGTTCTATATTTTTATCAAATTTTAACTTTATTTCTTTTTTTATGTATTCTATTAATTCTATTACGTCTTCTGCTGTAGCATCTCCAGTATTTATAACAAATCCACTATGTTTTGTTGAAACTTGTGCTCCACCTATGCTATATCCTTTTAGTCCTGCCTCATCAATTAATTTTGCTGTTATAAAATCATTTCCTCTTTTAAATGTACTGCCTGCACTTGGATATTCTATAGGTTGCTTTTCTTTTCTATATTTTTTATATTCATCAATTTTGCTTTTAATTTCCTCGTATTTACCTTTTTGTAAAATTAATGTTACTTCTGTAACAATGTATTTACTGTTTTTTAGTTTACTATCTCTATATTTGAAGCCTAATTCATTTGCTTTAAATTCATACTCTTTTCCACAATCATCTATACATCTTACTTTTTTTACAATATCTTTCATTTCCTTGCCATGAGCTCCAGCATTCATGATAATTGCTCCACCAATTGTCCCTGGTATTCCAGATAACTCTTCAAATCCCGTTATCTCTTTATTTAAAAATTCCATTCCTAATTTGCTTAGTTTAGTACCAGCTCCAACAGTGACTTCTATATTTGTTTCTTTTTCTTTTACTTCTATGTTATCTATTCTATTTAGTATTACTATTCCTTTTATTCCTTTATCCAAAACTAACAAATTACTGCCATTGCCTATAATTGTTAAATTAATTTTATTTTCTTTCGAAAATTTTACAATTTCTTTTAATTCTTGTATATTTTGTACTTTTATCAAACACTCTGCTGGTCCACCTATTTTATATGTTGTATATTTTGTCATTGGAACATTATATAAAATCTCTTCTTTTTTTAATTTTAAATCAGAATTGGTTATTATTTTTTGTAAATTCAATATTCCACTTCCCTTTATAATTATTTATTTAATATATATTATAGTTTTATTTATTTTTTCTTAAAAAATTACTATTTTACTATATCATTTTTTTACAAAAAATACAAGGTATGTTTTTGGTTTTGATTTTTTATATCTTAAATGCCTTAAAAAACGAAATTTCAAATATTATATATTACACCTACAATTTTTAAAACACATATTTTAAAATACATATTTTTAATATTTTTATAATATATTTTTATAACAGAAATGAGGTATAAAAATGATATTAAAACACAATTTTTACGTACTTAAATTAAAAAGAAATTTTTTTACATTACTATTTTTATTTTTTACTTTTTGCCTATTGATATTTTCTAAAAGCAATCTTCCTGCTATAAAATCTGGTTTACAACTTTGGGCTAATTCTGTTATTCCTTCTTTATTTCCTTTTTTTGTAGCAACAGAATTGTTAATGCATACAAATATAATTAATCATTTAGGTATTTTATTAAATAAATTTATGAGACCTCTTTTCAATGTTCCTGGGGAAGGTGCTTTTGCTTTTATTATGGGAATTATAAGTGGTTATCCAGTTGGTGCTAAAATAGCATCAAATTTTAGAAAAAATAATATTTGTTCAAAAGAAGAATGTGAAAGACTACTAAGTTTTACAAATAATTCTGGTCCTTTATTTATTATTGGTACAGTTGGAATTTTAATGTTTAAAAATACTAGTATTGGTATTCTCCTTTTTATTACTCATTTGTTAGCATGTGTTTCTGTTGGAATTATATTTAGATCTTGGAAAAGAACTTCTTCAACTTTAGCATCTAACAAAAATTTATTTAATAATCCAAAAAAGCAATCTGTTCATTTGTATAATTTAGGAGAAATATTGTCTGAAAGTATAACAAATAGTATTTCAACAATTTTATTAATTGGTGGCTTTATAGTTATTTTTTCTAGCATCATATCAATATTAAATGCTACTGGTATTTTAAATTATATAAGCAATATTTTTGTACCATTATTTAATTTTCTTAATATAGATTTTAATTTTATAAAACCACTACTATCTGGAATTTTAGAAATAACAACTGGAATAAATAATATTTCAAATATAGCTTGCAAAAAGTTATCTATTAATATTATTTTTACATCTTTTTTGCTTGGATTTGGAGGAATATCAATATTATTGCAAGTATGGAGTATTACCTCTAAAACAGATTTATCAATAAAACCTTATTTATACGGAAAAATATTACACGGACTACTTGCGGCAACTTACACTTATATCTTTATAAATATTTTTCCATTCTTTAACTTTGATTTATAAAAATATTAGCAACATTTAAAAATAATTTATATTTTTAAATAATGAATATTATACTTTTTTAATAATAATATATATTTAGGAGATGATACTTATGGAAAGAGATTTTAATGGATATATGCCACCTTTTATGGACTATGGAATGCCTCCTTTTGGCACTCCTCAAGATAATAATGATCCTATGTTAAATCCAATAATTCAATATGAACAGGCATATAGTTACTATAAATATTTATGTATGCAAATGGATTATAAAATTAAATGTAAAGAATATGAAAAATTTTGTAGATTAGAGAATAATTCTTCTACTCAAAGACATGAAAGAAAAATCGAATAAAAATTAATAATTTGCAATTTAAACCCGGAACCAATGGCAATATAAAAAGCCCCTAAGGGCTTTTTTATTCTTCTGCTATTTCCATAACAATATCTTTTACTAATCCAGTTTCATCATCATATTCTACAGAAACTTTATATTTGTTTCTTTCATTTTGTTCTGCATTTACGAATTTTGTTAATTTATCAACTATTTCAGAGTTTCCTTTATTTTTTTCTAATTGAATTTTTAATTTTGTTCCTGAAACTGCTTCTAAATTTGTCATATCATCTTTTGCCACATCTATTAGATCAATAATACGTGTACTTTCTAAATCTTCTCCTTGTAAAATTTCATACTTAGAATTAAATCTATTTTTCTCGATTTCACTAGTTCCCTCTGATTCTATTTTCTGTTGTTGTTTTGTTACTCCAATTATTTGTAATATTCTATCTAAGTCTTGTTTGTTTTCATCATTAAATATTGAATTTACCTTTTCTGAAACACTTGATTTTATACGTTCCGTAATATTTGTTACGTTTTCACTACTAAGTTCATTTAATTTTATACTGTTTTGTGATGTATTTTCTTTATCTATTTTATCTACAAATTCAATATTCTTTTGGCATGTAATTTCAACTTTATTATTATTTCCTTCAAATGTATATGTTAAATCTCTGTTTCCTTTATTTTCTTCAATATTTATATCATTATTTATTGTTGTTTTATTTATATCTCCATCTATATTATTTGTAATTTCTAATATATTATTTCCGCTATCTTCTTTATAAACTATTGTTTTAGTACTAGATGTATTATCATTTTGTATATTTAATTCTATATATTTTGTATTATTTTGATTTAATATATCTAAGCTAATTTGATATCCTGTATATTCTATTACAGTTTTTACAGTATTTTTATTACTTTGATATACTGTGATTTTTGTTGCATCGTTTCCAATATTTGTTGATCTTATTTTTCTTATTAATTCTTCAATATCATCTACAAATTTTGTTTTTAAGTTTTCTGCACTATTGTTTTTAGTAACAGTATAATAAGTATCTTCTAAATCAGAAATACTACCTAATTTATTTAATATGATATCATCTTGTTTTATTTCTTCTAATACATTTAAAAATATATTATTCATTTGTTCTTTAGTTAGAGTTAATGTGTATGAACTAGCTTTTACTTTTTGTTCTCCTATTTGGATTATTTGATTAGATCCTTTAGATATATTTTTAGCAGAAACTTCTTTTTGCAATAAATTAGTATATTTTTCTTTTAATTGGCTTACCTCATCATTACTAAAATTAATATAACTAAATATATCATCATTAATTTCTATTTTATCTGGTATTTTAGATGAATCTTCATACCCCATATTTTCAAATAGTTTTTTCAAATTTGAATTGTCTGCTAATATATATTGTTGAAATAATTCTGGAAACTTAATTCCATAAGTATCATTATCTTTTACATATTCTATTTGCATTTTTTCTTCATTTTGATTTGAGATTTTTATATCTTTATAGTCATAATTACTTGATCTATCTGTTTTTCCATTTATTGATATATTAAAATCATTAATAGAGTTTTTAGAATCTTCTGATACTTCTCCAACATTTTCTGTACATTTGATCTTTATATTACTATTACTTGTATATTTGTTCTCACCTAATTTTGAATTAAATTCATTAATATTTTCTCCATTTGTAATATTATTTGTATTTTCAATATTTCCAATTATATATTTAACAAATAAATCTCCTTTAGATTTAAACATATCAGTATTAAAATATAATACTGAAGCTATTATAGCAAATATAACTAAAACAACTACTATCACAGAAATTATTAACACCATATTTTTCTCTTTCTTTGTCATATAAACTCCTCCTAAATAATAATATTATTTATTTTTATTCTTTTGTTCAACTACTTCATACATAATAATTCCAGCAGATACTGAAGCATTTAAAGATGTCACTTTACCTTTCATTGGAATTTTTACTAAAAAGTCACATTTCTTTTTTACTTTTTCGCTCATTCCATTTCCTTCATTTCCAATTACTATTCCAATTGCACCTGTTAAATCTTGATTATAGTAATACTTTTCCGTATTTATGTCTGTTCCACAAATCCACAATCCCTCTTCTTTTAGCTTTTCAATGGCATCTGATATATTTGTAACCCTTGCTATTTTCATATGTTCTACTGCTCCGCAAGAAACTTTATTTACTGTGCTATTAACTGAAGCAGCCCTTCGTTTTGGAATTATAATTCCATGAACACCTGCAGTTTCTGCTGTTCTAATAATTGACCCTAAATTGTGAGGATCTTCTATACCATCTAATATTAATACAAAAGGTTCTTCATTTTTAGATTTAGCATTTTCTATAATATCTTCTATTTCGCAATACTCAAATGGAGGTACAATTGCAATTACTCCTTGATAATTTTCTGTTTGTGCCATTTGATCCATTTGTCTTTTATCTTTTTCTACTACAATTATTTTTCTTTCTTTTGCAATAGCGTATATTTTATTAATAGATCCATGTTTTTCACCTTTTGATACAAATATTTTATTTATATCTTTTCCACTTTCTAATAATTCTAAAACAGAATTTCTTCCTTCAACTTGATCATCATATGTTCTTTCTTCATTATTTTTATAACTTTGCTTTTGAAAATTCCTATTATTTTTTGACTGTTTATTATAATCTTTTTTCATTTCATTTCCTTTCTGTTGACCTATACATGAACTCATGCTATAATGTACAAGTAATTTAATTATACAAAAAACTTAATCATCTAAGGAGTGTGAACTTTATGAGCAAAATAATTGAGTTTTTTATGAACTGTCGGATGAACTATTTACTCAAAAAATCTTTCATTTTAAAAACTCGTTCTAATGAGTTAAAGTTCAAAGCAAAAAAATTGAATAATAAAATCTATGAAAGATTCTATGAGTGATTCTTCGGCGCATTGAGCTCTTTTTAAGAGCTCTTTTATTATTAAATTTTCAGCTATAATTTTTTATCCCAAACTCAAAATTATTATTCATCATCTAACTTTAGCACTGATAAAAATGCTTCTTGTGGTATTTCTACATTTCCTATTTCACGCATTTTTTTCTTTCCTCTTTTTTGTTTTTCTAACAATTTTTTCTTTCTTGTTATATCTCCACCATAGCATTTAGCTAATACATCTTTTCTCATAGCTGATATTGTTTCTCTTGCTATTATTTGTCCACCTATGGCAGCTTGAATTGGTATTTTAAATAATTTTCTTGGTATGACTGTTTTTAGTTTTTCTACCATTTTCTTTCCTCTATCATATGCTCCATCTTTATGAACAATAAAACTAAGTGCATCAACTATTTCACCATTTATATAAATATCTAATTTTACTAGGTTTGATTTTCTATAATCTTTAAATTCATAATCTAATGATGCATATCCTTTTGTTTTAGATTTTAAATTATCAAAGAAATCATAAATAATTTCATTTAGTGGCATTTCATATATTAAAGTAACTCTATTTTCATCTAAATATTTCATATCTATATAAATTCCACGTCTTCTTTGACATAGTTCCATTATATTTCCAACATATTCTTTTGGTGTTAATATATTTGCAGTAACATATGGTTCTTCTATATATGATATTTCTTGTGGTTTTGGTAGTTCTTCTGGGTTATATAATTCTATCATTTCTCCATCTGTTTTGTATACTTTATAAATAACAGATGGTGCTGTAGTTATTAATCCTAAATCAAATTCTCTATCTAATCTTTCTTCTATTATTTCTAGATGCAATAGTCCTAAAAATCCACATCTAAATCCAAAACCTAATGCTGCTGAAGATTCTTTTTCATATTCTAATGCTGCATCATTTAATTGTAACTTTTCTAAAGCTTCTTTTAGTTCTTCGTATTGACTTCCATCAATTGGATATAATCCACAATATACCATTGGTGTTACTTTTTTATATCCTTTTAATGGTTCATCTGCTGGATTATTGGCAACAGTTATTGTATCACCAACATGAATATCTGATAATTTTTTTATACTAGCAGCAACATATCCTACTTCTCCTGCTTTTATCTCATCTGTTGGCATATAAGAACCTGGAATAAAATATCCTACCTCAGCAACTGTAAAAACTTTATTTGCTGCCATTAATTTTATTTCATCACCTACTTTGACAGTTCCATCTACAACTCTAACATATGCAATAGCACCTTTATAACTATCATAGTATGAGTCAAATATCAAACATTTTGTTTTAGCATTTGAATCCCCCTTAGGAGCTGGTAAATCTGTAACAATTCTTTCTAAAACTTCTTCTACATTTAATCCTGACTTTGCAGAAATACAAGGACTATCTTCTGCTGGTATTCCTATTATATCTTCTATTTCTTTTTTTACCTCTTCTACTCTGCTATTTGGTAAATCTATCTTATTTAATACAGGTAAAATTTCTAAATTGTTATCTATTGCTAAATATACATTTGCAAGCGTTTGTGCTTCAACTCCTTGACTTGAATCAACAACTAATATAGCCCCATCACATGCTGCTAAGCTTCTTGACACTTCATAATTAAAATCAACATGCCCTGGAGTATCTATTAAATTAAAAGTATATTCATGTCCATCTTTAGCCTTATAAATCATTCTAACAGCTTGTGATTTAATAGTAATTCCTCTTTCTCTTTCTATCTCCATATTATCTAAAACTTGACTTTCCATTTCTCTTTTAGATAATACTCCTGTCATTTCTATTAATCTATCTGCAAGTGTTGATTTTCCATGGTCTATGTGAGCAATGATACTAAAATTTCTTATATATTTTTGCTTGTTTTCCATTATTCCTCCTACCCTGTGTTCTCTTTGCTGTTTGTATGTTGTTATTTTAACACACAAATGAAAAAAGCTCAATACTTAGATCAATAAGTTGTATTTTTTATATTTAAAACAAAAAAAGATATACAATAAAAAAGTAAGTTCGACCTGAGCATTTATTTTTGCTTGTATTTATAGTGTGTATATGCAATTTGAATATTTGCAATCTTAAACGCCTTGGAGAACGAATCTTTTTTATTGTATATCTTTTTTTATTGTTTATTGTATATCTTTTTTATTTTATGTCTTTTTTTAATTTTTTAATATGCCTGAATTAAAATTTTAAATTAATATAAATCTTTTCTCATTTCTTTTATTAATTTACAACTTTCATCTAATTTTTTCTGTTCTTTTTCATTTAATTCTAATTTAACTAACTCTCTTACTCCATTACTATTTATTATAGCTGGTACTCCTATATAAATATCATCTTGTCCATATTCATTTTCTAAGTAAGTAGATACTGTTAATATTGAATTTTCATCATCTAGCACTGCTCTAACTAATCTATTTAAAGCCATACCAATTCCATAATAAGTAGCTTTTTTCTTTTCTATTATTTCATATGCTGCATTTACAACATCTTCATGTATCTTTCTTAAATCTTCCATAGGTTTGTTATTATCTTTCATAACATCCTTTATTTTTTTACATCCTACATAAGCATGATCCCAAGGAACAAATGATGAATCCCCATGTTCTCCCATTATATACGCATGTACATTTTTACTTGATACATTCAAATATTCTGCCATTAAATATCTTAATCTTGCTGTATCTAAAACTGTTCCTGAACCTATAACTTTATTTTTAGGCAAACCAGATTCTTTAGCTACAACATATGTCATTACATCTACAGGATTACTTGCAACTATAATAACTCCATTAAATCCACTTTTCATTATATTTTGTGTTATTTCTTTCATCATTTTAGCATTTATAGCTGTAAGTTCCAATCTGCTTTGTCCTGGTTTTTGATTGATCCCTGCTGTTATTACAACAATTTCTGCATCTTTACATTCATCATATTCTCCTGCTTTTATGTTCATTTTTTGTGGAGCAAATGGTAAACCATGTGATAAATCCATTTCTTCTCCTATTGTTTTATCTTTATTTATATCTATTAGCACAAGTTCTTTTATTCCGCCTCTATTTAGCATTGAATATGCCATACTCATACCAACAAAACCTGTTCCTACTAATACAATTTTTTCTTTTTTCATAATTATTCCTCCTCTGTTCTTTTAATCCATTTAGTATTATATCACTTTTTTTCTTCTTTTAAATACTTTTATTTAAATATTTAATACAAATTAAAAATCTATAACATTTTTTATATGATGAACAAAATATTTATTATTTTTATTATAAATTTCAATAACATCTATTCTTATAAAATTATTTTCTAGTTTATTAAGAAATAAGTAATACTTAATTGTTTTTAGCATATGTTTTCTTTTAAAATATGTAACTGCATCTATTGGAGCACCATAATTACTATTAGTTCTTGTTTTTACTTCTACAAATACAATCTCATTTTTATCTTTTGCAATTATATCTATCTCACCTTGTTTGCATCTAAAGTTTTTCTTAATAATTTGGTAGCCATTTTCTACTAAGTATTTATCAGCTATTTTTTCACCAATTTCACCTACAATATGTCTTTTATACACTTAACACCTCACATAATTATTTCCAGGCAAACTTTTTATATAACCTTTTAATTCTAAAATAATCAATTTTTGATTAACATTTGAAATTCCACACTTACTTTTCATAACAATATAATTAATGTTTTTAGGCACATATGATATCAAATTATAAATTTCTTTTAACTCTTCATCAATTTGACTTTGCTCATCTTCTTCATATTTTTCTGTTTTTTCTAACTCTTTTTTCAAATCAATATCTTCTACAACTTTTATATCATTTTCTATATTTTTATCTTTTGGAGATTTTATTTCTAATTCATCTAATATTTCTTTAGAATCTGTTACTAATTTTGCACCTAATTTTATTAAATTATTACTACCAACTCCATTTGTTTTCCCTATGTCCCTTGGTAAACAAAATACTTTTCTATTTTGTTCAAATCCATATTTAGCAGTAATTGTAGTTCCGCTTCTAAACTTTGCCTCTGTAACTAGTACACCTAAAGAAATCCCACTAATTATTCTATTTCTCTTAGGAAAATTTTTCATACAAACCTTAGCATTTGGCTCATATTCAGAAATCACACAACCATTATTTTCTAATATTAAATTAAATAACTCCATATTTTCTTTAGGGTATATGTTGTTTAATCCACATCCTAACACTGCAATTGTGTTTCCCACACATTTAGTTGCAATCTCATGTGCTACAGAATCTATACCAATTGCCAATCCACTTACGATAGTAACATTGTTATTAGCAATCTCTTTTGCAAATTTTTTAGTATATTTTATTCCATAATCAGTACACTTTCTAGAACCTACTATTGCAATTGAATTATTATTTAATAAATCTATATTTCCTTTCACATATAATTTTTCAGGCGGATTCTTTATTTTCAATAATCTCTTTGGATATTCATTATCTGTAATTTGTATTATTTTCATTTATCCCTCAATTCTTCCAATATTTTTTATCTAAACTTCTATATTGTATAGCCTCAGCTAAATGATTTATTTCTATATTTTCTTTATTATCTAAATCAGCTATAGTCCTAGCAACTTTTAATATTTTTCCATATGCTCTAGCAGACAATCCCAAATTATTAAAAGCCATTTCTAAAAGCTTCTTTTCTTCATTATTTAAAACACAATACTTTTCAATTAATTTAGGCGTTAATTGAGAATTAGAGTAAATTTTCTCATTCAAATATCTTTTTTGTTGTATTTTTCTAGCTTTGTTTACCCTAATTTTTATTTCTTCTGAACTTTCCGCTTTTCCTTCATACTCTAAGTTCTTGTACTTTACTGGTGTAACTTCTACTTGTATATCAATTCTATCTAGCAAAGGACCACTTATTCTTCCAATATATTTAGAAATAGCTTTTGAAGAACATGTACACTCTTTTTCTTCAGAACCAAAAAATCCACATGGACATGGATTCATAGATGCTACAAACATAAAATTACAAGGATATGTTATACTTGCATTCACTCTACTAATTGTTACAATTTTATCCTCTAACGGACCTCTTAATACCTCTAGTGTATTCTTGTTAAACTCAGGTAATTCATCCAAAAATAACACTCCATTATGAGCCAAGCTTATCTCCCCTGGTTTAGGTATTCTTCCACCTCCAATTAATGAACTACCTGAAATAGTATGATGAGGAGCTCTAAAAGGTCTTGTAGTTATTAAAGCCACATCTTTATCAGTTTTACCTGCAACACTATGTATTTTTGTAGTTTCTAAAGCTTCATCAAAACTTAAATCAGGTAATATCGTTGGAATTCTTTTAGCCATCATAGTTTTTCCTGATCCCGGCGTTCCTATAAGAAGACAATTGTGTCCTCCTGCTGATGCAATTTCTAATGCTCTTTTTATATTCTCTTGTCCCTTAACCTCCGAAAAATCTAACTGATAACTATTTTTCAAATTAAATAACTTATTAAGATCTGTTTTTGTTGGTTCTATATTATTAACTTTGTTTATATAACCTATAGTTTGTTCTAAATCATTAACTCCAATAATCTCTATTCCATTTACTATAGCTGCTTCTTTAGCATTTTCTATAGGTAATACAACTCTTTTTATTCCTAGCTTTTTTGCCTCTATACACATTGGCAATATTCCATTAACTTTATTAATCTTTCCATCAAGTGATAATTCACCTATAAATATCGTATTTATTATATTAGAAGTATTTATACACCTCATACAAGCTAGTATTCCAATTGCAATTGGCAAATCAAAAAATGGACCTTCTTTTTTTATATCAGCTGGTGCTAAATTTATTACTATTTTTCTGCTCTTCATATCATACCCTGAATTTCTAATTGCCGTTCTTACTCTTTCTTTTGCCTCTTTTACACTTGTGTCTGGTAAACCTACAATCTCCCAAGATGGTATGCCGGCAGATACATCCACTTCTACATCAATTAGATATCCTTCTATTCCTATTAGGGACATGCTTTTTATTATAGATAGCATTAACTTTTATCTACGCCTTCTTTCTTGTTTTATTTTTGTTTTTTATTTTTTGAATTTTTTAGATTTTTAATTTTTTTGAATTTAAGTTTTTTATTTTGAATTTTAATTTGCTTTTGATTTAATTTGTTTGTTTATATCATATTTTACATTTTTTGTAAATAGTTTTTTAGGTTTTTTTATTTTTTTGTGTGAGTATATGGGAATTAACCTTCGGGTTATGAGTTGTGAATTTCTGGTAATTGTGAATTTGTGAAATTTGTTGTTTTGGTTGATTTTATGATAGTTTTAAAGATTTATAAAATTTGAACATTTGTGTATTTTGGTGACAATTTTTGAGAATTTCTTCCCCAACTTTTCCCCAATTTCTTATATACATTTGTTCGTGTAAAAAATGGATATTTATGGGAAACCTAAAAATTATTTAGGAGGTTTTCAGTTATGAATAATAAAATTACTTATCGTAAAGAAGGAGATTATTTTATACCTAATTTTTCTTTACCTATACAACCTAAAAAGCAAATTGGAAAATATGGTAGATTAAGATTAAATTACTTAAAAGATTTTAATAAAGGTCTATATACTAAATTACTTATAGATGGTACATTAAAACAACATTTATTAGATATAGATGAATGTGCTAATGAAAGACTACATGTACTTATAAAACAATTTGCTGAATCTGAAAATGTTAATGAATACTTAAAAGAACATCATCAGATGGAATGGGTTCAAGCTATGAATAATATTAAAAATAGAGCTGAAGAAATTGTATTAAATGAAATTATATACATATAGGAGGATATGAAAATGGTTAATTTTAGAGAAGTAAATGATAATGATATTTTAAAAGAATGGTTAGATTATAGAGAACAGGAGGTTTTTGGTAGTCTTACTGAAGAAGATAAAAAACATCATATTTATTTTGATGAAATTGTTAAGAATATTTTAAAGAATGTACCTAAACAAAGTCAAAAATATGTTAAAAAATAATTAGATAAACTTGATGAAAATTTTATGGATTATCTTTGTTATTGGAATGAGAAGTATTATAGAAATAGCTTTGTTGATGGATTTCAGTTATTTATGGGATGTTTTGATGAATAGTTAAATTTCAAATACAAAAAAGCCCTTATGGGCTTTTTACCATTTAATATCATTGTAATATTCTAGTAGCTTTAATCCTTTTTCATTATTTACCGATTTAACATATAATATTTTTCCCAACAAGTGTTCCTTATAATATTTATTTTCAAATCCGACTTTTGCTCTATGTTCTTTAATACCGAATTTATTAATATAATATAATTCTTGTCTTATTTCTTTTATATACCTCTTTGGCACATTAATTGTATCATTATTTACTATCAAACCTGTAACTTCTTGTTTTTTGCCCTTACCTGCAAACCTAGTTTTTTTATTATTAATTTCAAAGCCACAATCTTCTATAATAGTAGTCACATATTCTAATAATTTAGAGTTTATCAAATCATAACTTCCTGAAAAAGTAATATCATCGGCATATCTTGTATACTTAATACCTAATTTTTGAGACATTTTGTCTAATCTTATATCCATCATATATGATACAATATTTGATAATATTGGGCTCGTTGGCGCTCCTTGAGGTAAAGAATTTTTATATGTTACTAAATTTGTCAGGCAAAATGATACATCATTATTGTAACCACATAAATTTTTAAATATATAATATACTCTATTCTTATGTATTGAAGGAAAAAAATCTTTCAAATCAATATTAAGTATTTTATCTTTATTTAAATGTTCTTTAGCATTTGTTATAATAGATTTATTTACAACAAATCCATTAGCTTTATCGCTTATTTTTATTTTCTCTAAGATTTTTTCTTTTATCAACGCTTGTATTTCTTTCAGTACTTCATTAGGCATTGAAATTTTTCTTTTGCCTCCATTTCTTTTAGAAATATTAAAATCATAATACATTTTTTGACTATTACTTATAATTTTTTTTAATGACTTCCACTTAATCCCTAACACATTAGACAATTGATAAGTATTTAGTATAATCGGCACACCTTTTTCAATTGATTTTAAAGCAGACTGCTCTAGATTATATTTTTGTTCTTGACTATAGTCTGATTCTTCTATTTGTTTTAAAATATTTTCAACTTTTTTCATTAATATCCCTGCCTATTCTTGATATAATATTTAGCATTTAATTTATGTTTAATTGGTTTATTTAGATAAAATCACTGGAGTGATTTTATCCCAATTAAATAGAAATTAAATGATAAATTACCTATTTATAAATTGACAAATTTGATAAATAGGTAAACTATAACTAGATACCTAATTACTACATAAGCGACTCGCTTATACTTCCAAGGATTTTATATTAAAATTTATTAGTGCATTCTTTTTTGAATTCTTCTAGAGCATCTTTGCTTATTAGTTGATTTATTTTTTTAAATTGTCTTATAACTTTTTCATCGATAAACTTAATAATATTATCAACTTCATATTCTATTATACCACATTTCTTAAATTTTTCAATTATATGTTCTGTATCTTCATAAGTATCAAGTCCTAACAAATCTTTAATCTGTTCTATCTTTATGTAATATGAATTAAAAAGTAGTAATAACATTTTAAATTCATCAAAACTAAGTGTATCTTTATAAGAGAACGATTCATAAAACTTTCTCATGTTAGAATATGATTCTTTTATTATTTTTTCCTTTTTTATTTGCATAGTTATCGCAGATATATCTCTATTAAATGGTGGTATCCATGTTCTTTCATCTCCTAAATCGTCTCTCCATAACATTGATATATTATTATTAGGAGATAATCCGTTTATAGTAAGCATCGCTCCTGTTCTATTATAACCAAATCTACATCTTTTATCCCTACATGTATTACACGTGTCCTTTATATACTTAAATATTCGAGAATTTTCTTCATATCTTTCTTTGAATGATTTCTCTATTATACTATTTTCATCAATATGTATTTCATAATTGTTAATTCTTTCTGTTTCATTTATATACTCATTAATTTTGTTTATCGCTTTTTCTTGCCAAATATATGATATTATTTTTACGTTTTGATTATTATAATAATTTTCTAGTTCTTTTAAAATATCAATTATTGTTTTACCACTTCCAACATAATCATCAACAATTAATATTACACTATTTTCCTTAACCTCTTTTAATTCTATACCATTATCTTTTGAATACTTTATTATATTATATTCTTCTAACAATCCATCCTTTAAAACTTTTGAAATAATTGTATGATTGCTGCTACTTATCTTTTCTTTTAAAATCATATAAATCTCTCTAGTCTCATTTTTTATTATATGTGTTATAGTAGCATTAATATAATCATTTATTTCCAAATCTTTATAGCAATTAACTTCTTCTATTACATCTAATAAATTATTTTTATTTACTTTAGTTTGTTCATTTAATAAAACCTTTTGTAATAAATTATATAAAAGCTCTTTTTCTTCATCACAATATTTATTAACTCTTAATTTTTTTACAAGTTTATTTATTCTTTCATTAATTTGGCAAATATAAATTTTATTTTTTTCTTCATCCTTAACCATAATATCTCCATTCATTGCTACAAATATTAAAACAATCCCATTTGTCGGCATAATCTTTCAAATTGCTTTTCTAACTCAATTAAATTTCCATTAATATTGCACCAAATCTCTTGATTAAATAATACATTGATTTTTATACAAGCATCTTGTCTATTTTGTAGTCCTTCAAAAAGGTTAATTCCATTTTTTATAACTACACCATATTCATTGGCATTTCTTATAAGTTTTATATCTTCTGTGTCTTCAAAAACTTTTAAATTCTTGAATTTTTTATCTTCCAGATTTTCTTCTTCATTCATAAAAAATATTTTTTTCTAACATTTCTTCTTTTCTAGGAGTGATACCATTAACTATTCTAAATAAATCATGATCATATGGTATAAAATCTAGGGTTATCGTATCTGGTAAACTTTTATTACACATTTTTCTGCAATGTACTAATTGTTGTTTTAAAATTTCTATTAAATAATTTAAACTTTCTACTTCTGTTACTTTATAATCATCATCTTTATGTGCATAATTTTTGTCTGATTCATACATGGTTGCTTTATATATATTATCTCGCAGTGCTAATTTTTTCTTTTCTAATTTGTTAAAAGTTTTATCATAAACAATCCTTATTTTTACATAAAAGGTCTCTAACTTTTCATATTTTGATATAGGATATACAATATCCCAAAACATATAATCAACAATAAGTAAATTAACATTATCTATATTTTCATTAATCATCTCTTCTTTTATTTGTTTTCCAATATCACATAATCTTTTATAATTGCTACCTGTATATTGATAATTATGTGTAGGAACTTTTTCAACTCCTAAATATTTAAAACAAGCACAAGTAACCTTATTGCAAATAACATATTCATTAGGATTTATATAGCTTAATAACTCACTCATACTAGATGGACCTATTTGTTTTATATTTTTATAAAAATCATCCCATCTTTTTTCAATTGGATTATTTCCATATAATAAATCTATTAGATATTCTTTATCTTATTAAATCCATTTAATTCTATAATTTTATCAGCAATATATTTCTTATTGCCCCAAACAATCATTGACCAAAGTTTTCCTATAAATTCTACAAATTCATCTTCTGCCATATTATTTATTCTTTTTTCTGTCCACGCTTGATAATATTGCATTCTTTCATTTCTTTCATTAAATGCTTCAATCTCATTTAATTTTGATATGTGTTTTTTATATTCTTTTATTGAATTATATAATCTATCTTTATTCATTTTTTATTCTCCACTATTTTATTACATTCATTTACAATTTTCTATGTATCTAATTTATTTTTAGCTTTAATTCTATCAATTTCTTCTTTTATAATATCGCCAAAAGCGTTTCCATCAATTTCTAAGCTTTTCTCTGCTGCAACTGATTTATCTGCAAACGCATCAAATATTTTTTGTTTTTTTTCAAGTAAATTTGTTATCTTTTCATCTATTGTATTTTCACATAGTAATCTATATACCAAAACATTTCTGGATTGTCCCATTCTATAAGCTCGTGAAATAGCCTGATTTTCAATAGAAGGTTTAAATTGTGGTTCACATATAATTACAACACTTGCTGATTGAATATTTAATCCAGTTCCTCCAGCAAGTATTTGTGCTAATAAAACCTTCCCTGCTGGAGCATTATCAAATTCATCGATTATTTCCTGCCTTTTTGTTGAACTAATAGAACCTGTAATTGGGATAGAACAGCATTCACCTAAAAACTCTGAGATTTTTCTTATGGTTTCTAAAAAAAACGAAAAAACTATTACCTTTCTTCCTTCGCTTTCTGCTTCCATTATTAGTTCTTTTAGTCTTTGTGCTTTAGAAGAATATCTTAAATCATCAACATTCCATGAAAGTCTTCTTGCCTCTGGATAAGTTCCATATAAGATTGCATTCTCATAAACAAATTCTTCAGTTTTATTCATTGTGCACCATTCTCTTGTTTCTATTAAATCAGGTAGCTCAGTTAATACATCATTTCTTTTTCTTCGATAATATACTGGAGCTATTTTTTCCCTAAATTGAGGTGCAGATGACATAAACGCAATATTTTTAATTTCATTTGCTATCGATGGTTTTAAAATTCTTATTAGATTTATCATTTCATCAACATTGTTTTCTATTGCAGTACCAGTCATAAATAATATTCTATCAGCATTCTTAGATATTTTTTCTGTATTTACACTCCTAATGGCATCTGGATTTTTAATATAGTGTGCTTCATCCACAACCAATAAAGAAAATTTATATGACATTTCTAAATTTATATGTTGAGTTGTTTCGTACGTTGTTACCGCTACACCACCTGTATTAAGCCATGATTTCAAGGCTACATTTCTCATTCTTCCATGAATCATAGTAGCTTTTAATTTACTATGTCTACTAATTTCTCTACACCAATTAGTTAGTACACTAGCAGGACAAACTACCATGAAATGAGTTGCACCAGTATTTTTTAGTGAAACCATAGTTGCAATTGCTTGAATTGTTTTTCCTAACCCCATTTCATCTCCTAAAAGTACTCTTTCTTGATGTAATATATATTTTACTCCCCATTCTTGGTATTGCCTTAATGTACATAATAATCCTTCTGAAAAAAAAGCTTCATCTTGTATCTCTCTTGCAAGTTTTTCTGGTAGTCCATAAAAAGAATCATCATTTCCTAATACCCCTGGATATATTTCTTCTATTATATTATAAAATTCTATTGGATTTAAGGAAAAATCTTTCCAAGCTTCTGATATATCAGATTGTCTTAAAGAATTATACTCCTTAATTATATCTTTAGCATTTAATCCGAACAATTCACCAAATATAATATTCTTTAACCAAATATAATTTTCTATATAACATCTTTTTTCATTATTTTCTGAAAAATAATATTTAATTCCATTTCCTATTTCTTTTAAATCATCAATTTTATTTTCAATATCAATTTTATACATTTGTATAAGATTATTTTTCTTCAATATTATTTTTTTTCTAGTTTTATATTGGTGTATAAGGTTTATAACTTTATTGGAATTAACATTTTTATCATCAACACTTAATTTGATTTTTGTAGTTTTATATACTTCTTTTACATATGTATCAGCTATTTTTTTTATACTATTAGCTGCGCTATAACTAATGCCCGGAATAGAAGCCAGCTGAGTTACATTGCTAGTATATACATCTGCTATATTGTTGTATCCAGCATTTATTAATGTTTTTACTCTAATTCCATTTTTGTCTCTATTTAACTCATCTATTGGAATATCTTTTAATAACTTTAATAATTCTACAACTAATAATTTATCTATTGACTCTTTTATTATGGGCTTAAAGCTTTCGAAATTTTTCTCAATTTTGTATAAATCCTCATCTATTTTTTTATACTCTTGAATTATCTTTTTTATTTCATCTAATTTATCTCCAAATTCTATTATTGCAGGATATATTTTAAATATTATACTTCTATATTTATATTCTTTTTCTAATAAATCATCAAAAATAATATCTTTGCTTACTTCGCTAAGCTTTTCTAGCTCCTTCAAAGTTGAAATAGAATTACTATAAAAAAATCCTTTTTGCTCTTTTTTAAGTTGTTCAAATGAATTTTCTGTTTCTTTTTTCTTTTCTTTATTTAAAAATAACCATTTAATTACATTTTTACCTTTTGATAATAACTTTATATATGTTTCTATCAATTCATTATTGCTCTTGTATAAGTTAAAACATATACTTGATAATTCTATGCTTTTAAAATAACAATACATTGCTTTAATAATATTATATATCTCTTTATAATCTATTTTTTGCGGAGTTTGATTGTTAAAATCCTGCAATAGAATTTTTTTAAAGTAATCTGTTTTTATTAATAATTCTGCTTCATTCTTTATTTCTTTTTCGTATTTTTTAACATATTTATCAGAAGAAGATAAATTTTTTAACAAATTTTGAAATTCTTTTATTAGATATTTTGCATCTTTAAATTCATATGCTCTTGACATTTTATTCCTTTCTATTTTCACTTTTTATATTTAATTCTAGAAATGTTATTTTTTATAAATTTCTCCATCTTCAGCAACCATTCCTAAATTATTATTATCTTCCTCATCTGTAATACCATATCTTATCTCATTGTTCTCTTCATTATTTGAACTATTTATTCCAAAATATTTTTCAAAAAATTTCTTTATCTTATCTATTATAGTTTGTTTCTTTTCTGCTCTATTGCCTCCGCCAAATCTTCTCATAGGTGGCAATATTTTTTCTATATCTGTTCCATTTGTTTTAACTTGTCCATCTCTAAAAGCATTATCTAAAAACTTTCTAGTTTCTTCTTCATTCAAATTTTCATCATTAATTATTTTCTTTAAGTCTATTTCTTTTTGTTCTTTTACGAATTTCCCCCAATCATCCATAACATTTGTATCTGCATTTATTTTTGAAATAAATCCATCTATTAATTCTTTCTTTGAACGAAGTGCTAAACTTGATTTTATAGCTTTATCAATAGTTCCAAGTATTTCTTTATCTTCACAATTAGATTGATGATATTTTGCAACTAGCATTAAAATGTAGTCTATGTTTACTTCTACTTGTTTTACAAGTTCCATTTCAAATACTATATCATCTTTTATACTTTCTTTTTCTCCGTCATCTTTTTGTTTATATTTTTGATATAAATCAACATACATTCCTGTGTAGTCTTGAAAATCTCTTTCAGATAATATGGCATTTCCTGCAAATTTATCAAATGATGATAATATATTTCTTAATCTTAATATATTTCCTATTGACGCTATAAAGTCTTTTTCAGCTTTTTCTCCAACAATTTGTACTCCTAGTGGATATTTTTGTAATAACATTGCTATTCTTTCTTCATATCCTATTTGCTTTTTGCCATTATCGTCTTCATATCCATAATAGTAATCTTCATAAGATTTTAGTAATACAATTCCTGTTGCATTTTTATCCCCGAATAATGCTATTGCATCATTTGTTGCCTCTTGTAAGTTTCTAAAGCATACAATATTTCCATAAGTTTTTACTGAATTTAATATACGATTTGTTCTTGAATAAGCTTGTATTAGTCCATGTTGTTTTAAATTTTTATCTACCCATAATGTGTTTAATGTAGTTGCATCAAATCCTGTTAAGAACATATTTACTACTATTAATAAATCTATTTCTCTATGTTTTACTTTATCTGATAAATCTTTATAGTAGTCTTGGAATCCGTTTCCTTCTGATGAGAAATTTGTCTTGAATTTTTTATTGTATTCATCTATTGCAAAGTCTAAAAATTCTCTTGAACTTTTATCTAATAAATCTGTTTCAAATCCTTCATCATCTAATATTCCATCTGAAGTATCTTCTTCATTTTGTGCATAAGAATAAATTGTAGCAATTGTTAAATCTTTTTGTTTTTCTTCTAATTGCTTCTTAAATTCCAAATAATATTTTTTGGCCATTGGTATTGAAGCTACTGCAAACATTGAGTTGAATCCATTTACTCTTTGTCCTTTTAAATCATAAAATGAATTTCTTTTTGTTTTCTGATCAAAGTGTTCTATTATGTATGAAACTACATTTGATACTCTCTCTGGTGATGATAGTGCTTCTTCTGTATTTATTGCTTCTACTTCTTTATCTGTCATTCCTTCTTTGGCTTTTATTGTGTTTATATAATCAATTCTAAATGGTAATACATTTCCATCATTTATAGCATCTACTATTGTATATGTATGTAATTTTTCTCCAAATGCTTGCTCTGTTGTGCAAAAATCCGGATTTGTTGTTCTTCCTGCATTTTTTGCAAATATTGGTGTTCCAGTAAATCCAAATAAATGATAATTTTTGAAGTTTTGTACTATCATTTTGTGCATATCTCCAAATTGAGAACGATGGCATTCATCAAATATCAATACCAGATGTTTCTTATATACTGGATGATTTTTGTTTCTTTTTACAAATTCACTTAATTTTTGAATTGTTGTTACTATTATTTTTGATGTTGTATCTTCTAACTGTTTTTGAAGTACTTTTGTACTTCTGTTTCCGTTTGCTGCTCCTTTTTGGAATCTATCATATTCTTTCATTGTTTGATAGTCCAAATCTTTTCTATCTACAACAAATAATACTTTATCAATATATTCTAATTTACTTGCTAATTGTGCAGTTTTGAATGATGTTAATGTTTTTCCAGATCCAGTAGTATGCCAAATATACCCTCCTGCTTCAATTGTTCCCATCTTCTTATAATTTGTTGCTACTTGAATTCTATTTAATATTCTCTCTGTTGCAACAATTTGATATGGTCTCATTACAAGTAGTAAGTCTTCTGATGTAAATACACAATATTTTGTTAATATATTTAAAATTGTGTGTTTAGCAAAAAATGTTCTTGTAAAATCAACTAAATCAGATATTACTTTGTTATTGCTATCAGCCCAATATGATGTAAATTCAAAACTATTGCTTGTTTTTTTACTTTTATTTCTAGTTGATGTTTGTTCTTTTATATGACTTTTTCTTGTTGTATTTGAATAATATTTTGTACTTGTACCATTTGAAATTACAAATATTTGAATATACTCATATAGTCCACTTCCAGCCCAAAAACTATCTCTTTGATATCTGTTTATTTGATTAAATGCTTCTTTTAGTGCTACTCCTCTTCTTTTTAATTCGACATGTACTAAAGGAAGTCCATTTACTAATATTGTAACATCATATCTATTGTCATAGTTTCCACTATTTTCTACATACTGATTAATAACTTGTAATCTATTATTATGAATACATTTTTTATCTATTAGAGTTATGTTTTTACTTGTTCCATCGTCTCTTTTTAGAACTTGAATATTATCTTCTTGTATTTTTCTAGTCTTTTCAACTATTCCATCATTACTATTTGCAATAGAATCATTGAAAAATCTATCCCATTCACTATCTGTAAACTTATAATCATTTACTATTTCAAGTTGTGTACGAAGATTTTTTATTAATGATTCTGAATCGTGAATTTCTAAATAGTCATATCCTTGCTCTGTAAGCATTCTTATAAATTCGTTTTCTAATGCTTGCTCACTTTGATAGCTGTCTGATTTTATTTTTACTGGTTCATATTCTGTTACTACTGTGGAATCGTTCATTTCCATTACTACATTATATTTATTCATTTACTTTTAACTCCTATACTACCTATATCGTAATTTTAATATAAATGTTTAATCTCATTTTTTAATATTAATTAAAGTTGAATTTTCTTATAAAATCATTATAAACTTTCGTAAACAACTCTATATGTTCTTTAGGTAATTTTTTATTTTCTAGCTCATCAATATCATTATGACTAAAATTACCTATTATTCTAACAAATTCATTATAACTATCCATTTTAGCTATACAATCTTTCCAATTATCATATCCAAAATAAATCGCTGTTTTCTCCAAAAGATTTCTGAACATATTAAAATGAAATTTATAAACTTCATCATTTTTAATAGCATTATCTATAATTTTCTTTATATATAAATGATACGGTATAGGTCTTTTTTGTTGTTCAAATTTGTACTCAGATTGTTTATTTTGTAATTCGTAAAAAGAACTTTTGCCTTTAAGTTCATTAAAAATAACATTATAAAATAATGTATGATGAGTCGTAATAATAAATTTTATATTCAATTCTTTTATTTGGCAACGCTTTATGTAATCAGCAATTTTAACTGCTAATGTTATTATCTTTGAATCATCTAGTGAAGAAACTGGATCATCAATAATTATATATTTTATTTTATCATATTTATGATTCGACCTAACTTTAATATTTTCTGTCAAATTATCATACATATTTTCAATAATAACACTGAACCAACTCCAGTAAAATAAATTTTCTTCACCTTTGGATATTTTTATAAATTCATTATTATCTTTACATTTAAATTTAAATTCATTATTACTAAAATCTAATAATGGTACAATATTCTTATTTCCTATCATTAGATTAAATTCATCGACAATTTTACCATCTAGCCCTTCATCTATCGCTATTGTCAATATATCAGATACATTATCATTATTAAATTTTATACAATTTTGTTCATTGTTCCATGACATAATATCTGTAAAAAAAGAACCATAATATAAATACTCTTTTTCTTCACCACTATTGAATTCTTCCATTTTTTTAGTTATTCTTGTTTTACCTGTTCCATTGTATGCAAATATACTTATTACACTTTTTTTATTAAGAACTTCTTTAATTTCATTTATTACTTCATCAATAGAATTATACATATTGTTTCTCCATAAATGTTAATAGCTTGTCTCTATAATATTCATATTGTTTTTGCCTTGCTTCTATTTCAGCTGGTAGACCTTCTGAAATGTTATTACATAACTTATCGAATCTATCTAAAATATTAACAATTCGTTTTTGTTCTTCTAACGGTGGTATCGGTAATACTAATTTTCCAATATCATCTTTATTTATTTTTATTGGAACAGCATTTACTAAAGTTCTTTTTCTTAATTCCTTAATTCCAATTATGCTTTCTATTAAGTATTTTAAATAATAACTATCTACTATATTATTATTAGGTCTAATCAAAGCTAATGATACATAATAGGCTAAATCTTTTTGTTTATTAAAAACAGTACATTTACCTATTGTTCCAATTCTTGTCATAAAAATATCATTAAGTTTGGGTTTGATTTTATATTTGTTATAATCATCAATAGATATATATTTTTTTGAATTATATATGTCGTTAATGTTTTCTACACTTATAAAATCTATTCCACTATCTGTATATTTCGGCGTTTGATGTGTTCCATCATATATTTCTGCTATTTCATTTAATTTATATTTCACTACATTTTTTGCATTTAACATTTCTTTATCTCTATAATAATTGTATTGATTTTGTCTTGCTTTCAGCTCTGCTGAAAGCTCTGCTGAAAGTAATGTGAAATCGTCCAAAATATGGACAATTTCGCATTGTACCTCCAACGGAGGTACAGGAAAAACAAGTTTTTTCATTTTTTCTAAGCTAACTATTGGCATTCCTCCACCTTGATTTGCAATTTTCTTACATTGTTCATCTATAATGTCGAAATAATAAAAACAAAATTTTATATTCAAGTCATTTTTAAATTTCTCTTTTATTGCCACACATGTTAACTGTTGATTACAAACAAAGTCACATTTAATTAATGCATGTACACCAATAGTTGCAGTTGTTGCAACTATTAGAGAATCTTTAGGAAATTTTCTATTTTTAATAGCTAACTCTGTTATATGTTGTGTAGCATCATTTAATATATTTCCATTAGTTCTTATATCATCCATTCTAAACCAAGGAATATTTCCATTTTCCCAAAAGTATTTGTTATTTTTTGATGGTGTATATCCATTTTTGACATCAAATAATTCTCCTATTGTTTTATATTCAACTCCATTAGGACATAGTTTTTCTATTAAATTATTAATTTTTTGCATTTGATACATTCCTTCCTTGTTCTTCTGTTATAACATAATATAATGTATGTATTAAATATAGCCAATCACTTAAATGGATTGCAACTGTTTCATATTTATTATTCTTTTTATCATATGGATAACGAAAAATCTCATTTTTTCCTTGCATAAATTCTACAGCTCTAGAAATCATTTTTTCATTTATTCCATATTTCTCCCAGTTATACATTTCCTTTATTTTATCATAAGTATCTCTTAAATTGTGGCTTTCCTTTACATCTAAGGCTTTTATTTTGCATAATCCTTTTAAACATAGTTCAAGTGCTTGCATCACACAAAATAGAAAACCTAAAATATTATACAAATTATCATTACTACCTATATTATTTCTTAAATTTGTTGCTATAATTTCAGACATATTTATATAACACTTTATACATACATTCCAATCTTCCACATTTTGTGTTCTTGGATTCCATATAAACCAATCATCTGATAATGGATTGCAAACTGGATTTTTATTTTTCCAACTGGTATCGTATAACATAATTTTCTATTCCTCTATCTCTCCAATAATCTTCTTTATTTCTTCACGAAGTACATTTTCTCTTGCAACTATCTCATCAATTTCTTTATTTAAAACATCAATATCAATTTTTGCTCTAGTATCTTCTTTCTCAACATAAGTAGAAACAGACAAATTGTAATCATTTTCTCCTATTTCTTTATTTGAAACTAATCTTGATACATAATCAATATCTTTTCTATCTGTAAAAATTTTCACAACATTCTCTATATTTTCATCTGTCAATTTATTATTATTTGTTACTTTTACACATTCTTTTGTTGCATCTATAAATAATGTACTATTATCTTTTTTACTTTTCTTCAAAACCATAATACATGTTGCAATTGATGTTCCAAAGAATAGATTGTCTGGTAATTGTATAATGCAATCTACAAAGTTATTATCAATTAAATATTTTCTTATTTTTTGTTCTGCTCCACCTCTATATAAAATACCTGGAAAGCAAACTATTGACGCTGTTCCATTTGTTGCAAGCCATGCAAGTGAATGCATTATAAATGCAAAATCTGCTTTTGATTTCGGTGCTAATACCCCTGCTGGTGAATAACGAGGATCGTTTATAAGTACTGCATTGTCATCTCCAGCCCATTTTATAGAATATGGTGGATTTGAAACAATAACTTCAAATGGTTCATCATCCCAATGTTGAGGAGAAACTAATGTGTCTTCACATGCTATATCAAATTTATCATAATCTATATCGTGTAAAAACATATTTATTCTGCAAAGGTTGTATGTAGTTAAATTTATTTCTTGTCCATAAAATCCGTTTCTTACATTATCTTTTCCTAATATTTTTGCTGATTTTAATAGTAAAGAACCAGATCCACAAGCTGGATCATATACTTTATTAACTGATGTTTTTCCAACAGTAGCTAATCTTGTTAATAATTCACTTACTTCTTGAGGTGTATAAAATTCTCCTCCTGATTTTCCAGCATTAGATGCATACATTGACATCAAAAATTCATAAGCATCTCCAAAAGCATCTATTGAATTATCTTTATAATTTCCAAGTGGAATATTTGCAATTCCGTCTAGTATTTTTACTAATTTATCATTTCTTTTTGCAACAGTTGCCCCTAATTTGTTACTATTAACATCAATATCATCAAATAAGCCTGCAAAGTCTTCTTCACTTTCTGCTCCCTTTGCTGAGTTTTCAATATTATTAAAGATTTTTTCTAGTGTTTCATTTAAATTTTCATCATCTTTAGCTTTTTTACATACATTAGCAAATAATTCTGATGGTAATATAAAGAATCCTTTTTCGTTTACCATCTCTTTTCTAATTGTTTCTGCTTCTTCATCTGATAATTTTGCATAGTCAAAGTTATCATCTCCTGCTTTTCTTTCGCCTTCATTTATGTAATTAGTCATATTTTCTGATATGTATCTATAGAACATTATTCCTAATATGTATTGTTTAAAATCCCAACCATCAACTGATCCTCTTAAATCATCTGCTATTGACCATATTGCTTTGTGCAATTCTTCTCTTTCTCTATTATCTGCCATTTTTATCTTTACCTCCAAAACTCCTTTTTTACATTGCACATTTTATCATAAATTTCCAATTTTTTCTACTTTAAATATAAAATTTGTCGTATTTTATTTTCTCCCGTCTTGGGTCTGGGTTATCCCACATTAGAATTTGTATGGGAGTACAAATTCAGTGCTGGCTAGACACTAAATTTACTCTCTTTTCGCAATATTATTATATGGCTATTAAAAAAAGTGCCTGAATTTTTTATTAATACAAGCACTTTTTTCATTAAATATTATAAGTATTTATACATTTTCCAAGTACCATTTCTCTTGCTGAATATGCTATCATATTCATTGCTCCAACCCACTTCATTTGATCTTTTTCTTTTAATTTTTCATCAATATTTTGGTATTTTTTCATTTCATTTATCAACATATTTTCCATATCTGTAGCTCTAGCATCTACTTCTAATAAATAATCTGCTAGCGTATCTTCCATTAACATTTTTGTATAAACTGGTTTCATTTCTTCCTTTAAAAATTTTAATCTTAGCCTTCCATATCTTCCAATTTTAGGTCTAACTTTTCCATTGTCCAATATTAAATTTGGTATTAAATAGTCTCCATATCTTGAATATGTTATTGGCTCTTTTTTAGTTTTCTCACTCATATAAATTCCTCCTTCTATTAATTTTTTCTTTACTTTTTTAAGATTTTGAATTAAAATATTATTATAAAATTTGATTAAAGTTAGTATTTAGTTTGACGGCTTATACTAGCTTTTTTTATTACTTAACTTATAAATTTTTCTTTCAGTTAGTAATAAATCTTATCTACTTTTTTCTATTCTTATCTACAGTGTTACTCTAACGTTTCTATAACGTTATTTTCCATTTTACTTTTTTCACGAAATTTTCTTTGTCGTTCTCTATTATTTTTTCGTATTTCTTCTAATTTATCTACACTTTGATACTTTCCCCAATTTCTTATTTCATAGCAGTTATTTTCAAAAATTATCATCCTCAAATCTATAAACTTATTTAATATTTCTCCAACTTTTTTAGCAGATTTTTCTAAAACTTTTGATAATTGTTGCACATTTAATGGACTATTCTCCCCTATAATTAATTTTCCTTTTGAATTGCATTGCCCTGCAATAGTTAACAATTGTATCCATATTCTGAAGTACGTATCCCCATCACGTTCATTCAATAATAATGCAATTTTTCTGTTTGAAAAAATATTAGTACTAAGTTTAATCCATGATACTTCTGACATACCTCCTTTCACCTTTCTTTCAATTAATTAGCCATAGAATCTTTTTCTTTTTTAGTTAAATATTCATCTAATGCTTGCACTCTAAACAAAAACTTGCCTCCGATTTTTGAACAAGGTATTTGTTTTCTTCTTACTAACTGATTAGCAAGCCAATAACTAATTCCTAAATATTCTGCTGCTTCTTTCATGGTTAATGTTGTTCTTTCTACTGTTTTTAAGTCCAATATTGAATCCTCCTTTCTTTATTCAATGGTACCTATTGACTTTTGTTAACAATTGAATTATACTAATTTTAGTTAACAAGTACAAGATTTTTTATGAAAGTTTTTGAGAATTGATAACAACTAAAATCACTACCGTAACCTAGTTTTACTGTTAACATGGAGGAATTACAATGCGAAATCCAAATGAATACTCAATAGAATTAAATTTATATAACAAAAATAATCCAGTTGAAATAACTAGATTTTTTTCTGTTATATTCGATACAAATAAAGTTAATTTATCTGTTAAAAATAAAGAAAAACTTGTAGATGAATTATACAAAAAAACTAAAGTTAAAAGAAAAGATGATTCTTTTAACAAAATATTTCTTTCATTAATTGATAAAAATGTCCCACCTATTCCTGACAATCTACTATTTGTGCGCAATATAGAAAAAGTAGATTTAGACTTAATATTAAATTATGAATATAGAAAAATGGCATTGGGTGATAATTTAATAGAATTTTTAAACTTAGACTTTAATAATTTTGATGATTTCTTTAAATTCTTCTGTACATTTTTCTTTATATATTTATATAAAATACCTCAAGAGCAATTGAGTAAAATTTTTAAAGAATTTGACAAGAATATTATCAATATAGGTACTATCAAGTCTATTCATATTGCTAATAAGGAATTATTAAAAAAATGTGCAGAATCTTTTTATGAAACTGAAAAAGATGCTTTAATAAAAATACAATTATTATTTAGAAATTTCGTTGATTACATTTTTAATAATAATAGAGAAAAAAGATTAAATAAATTAAGTAATGCTCAAAGATTTTATATCTTTCAGAATATTAATAAAGATTTAAAAGAAATATCTGAAGATTATATTTGTGATTATTCTTTAAACTTTTCTTTTACAGATGAAGACTTTATGAATGAACTTTTCGGTAAAATTCAAAAAGGTATTTCTAATCCTTTATCCGATGAAAATTTTTTAATAAACACTATGACAAAAAATGATCCTAATGGTGAAAAAATAGTTGGCAATAAATATAATTTTAAAACTAATAATTTATCGGCATATTTTTATATTGTTCTTTATCATATAGTATTAAATGATATTGATTATATAAAAAAATGCCAAGTTTGTGGAAAATACTTTTTCTCTGATAAGAATACTACTTTATATTGTAATGGTAAATATGCAGAAGATATTACCTGTAAAAAATATGGAATTAAAACATCCCAAAAAAGAAAAGAAAATGAAGAACCTGTATATGGTAAATACAGACAAATATATGCCAAAAAAGCTATGACAGTAAAAAGAAATCCAGACATTGAATACTACAAAACAAATTATGAAAAATGGAAAAAAGAAGCTAAAAAATTTATTAATGATATAAAGTCTGGTAAAAAAAGTTATGATGAATTTGATGAGTGGTTAGATAATAATTAGGAGGTCTACAAATGTATAATAATATTGGTAAACGAGATATATTAATTTTCCCTAAATTTGATAATATGAATATAATTGATGGAATTAGAAATAAATACGATAGATTAGCAAATTTAGTAGAACCACATATAACTCTAGCTTTTCCTTTTAAGGATGAAATAAGCAACAATGATTTAATTAATAAATTGTCATCCTTACTAAAAAAGTACCGTCCTTTTGATGTTACTTTTAAAGGAGTTTCTTTATCTGATGATAATTATATTTTATTAAATTGTATAAAAGGAGATAAAGAAATATTAAAATTACACGATGATATATATGAGGAAATAATCCCCAATCATTTAAGAAAATCAATACATTACATTCCACATATAACGCTTGGTCAAGCTGATAATTTAGAGGATTTTTCTAGTTTCAATCATGAATTCATCACTACAATTGATGAAGTTTCTATTGAATTTATAGGTGAAAATGAAGAATCTATTATTATTAAAAATATAAAATTAGGAGAAATATCATGAATAATTTAGAATATTTAAATAAAATTTTGGAAATTAAAATAGATAGACCTCTAGGTAGTAAACATCCTAAGCATGGTTTTATTTATCCTGTAAATTATGGATATGTACCCAATACAATTAGTGGAGATGGAGAAGAATTAGATGCTTATGTCCTAGGAATTTATGAACAATTAGAAACTTTTACTGGAAAATGTATTGCAATTATTCATAGAACTAATGATAATGATGATAAACTAATTATTGTTCCTGAGAATAAAACCTTTACAGATGAAGAAATTAAGGTGTTGACAGATTTTCAAGAGCAATATTTTACGAGTATTATTTTAAGACCAAATGATTATATAAATTGGAACAAAAATATTCCTGAGTTATCTGTAACTAATTTAGAAAACAGCTTAAACTTTTATAAAACTGCCGGATTTAAAATAGAATATGATAGACCAGAAAACAAATTTGCATTTATTTCTTTAGGCAATATTCAATTTATGTTACAAGAGTTATCTGATAATGATAAATGGAACATTGGAGAATTAAAATATCCATTCGGTAATGGAATAAACTTTCAATTAGAAGTTGAAAATGTTGATGAAATATATAATAATTTTAAAAATAATAGTTATACAATAACTTTCGACATTGAAGAAAATTGGTATAGACAAGATGATAAAATGTTAGGAAATAAAGAATTTTTAATACAAGATCCTGATGGATATTTACTAAGATTTATGCAAGATTTAGGTGCAAAATAAGCAAAAAAATAAAAAAACTGTATACGTTAAATATATGCAAATATATGTCAAAAAAGTTCAAAATTTATTAATTATATAAAATCTGATTAAAAAAATTTTGCTGAATTTGATAAATCGTTAGATAAAAATAAATAAAGGAAAAGTTCAATTGCTTTTCCTCTTTTTATATTTATGACCATTCTTCAACTTGTTTTATATTTCACCTCTATGTCTATTATATTTCTTTGCAAATATTATACTCATCAATATTATCTAATCTTTCATAAGATTCATCTATATATTTGTCTATATTATTAATAAAATCTTTCCACTTAACGGCTTTTATATAGCTACATTCTCCAGAATATATTTTTTTATTTGAATCATTTTGGCATTCAGTTTGTGATTTATCCTTTTTATTAAATTTGTTTTCTCTTAAAATTTTAAATAATTTATTCGTATAATGAGTTCTACAAAAAGAAAAGCAACATGTATGATCTTCTAAATAATAACTATATGAATCATTACTATCTGGTAATACAACAGCTAGCATCGCATTAGTTTTACTTGTTACATCTTGTCCAGATTCATTTTTTCTTTTAGTTTCTTTAAGTGAATATGATATTTCCCATGGTATCCATTGATTTCTATCACTTTTTCCTTCTTCTTTCATTTTTGGAGAAATAAAAACTATAGTTAAAGTACTATCATAAATTCTATCTTTTAATTTTTCCCATATGGTATCTTCGCTTAAATTCGATAAATCTTCTCCTTCACTTTCTCCTTTAAAAATATGATTTGAACTATCTATTCTGTTTTCTAATTCGGTAACATAGTCTCTTACAGTAGAATTTTCTGAATAATTTAAATTTTTAACATCGTCATCTGCATATTTATATGATACAAATATTTTGTGTCCCATTTTTTCTCCTTCCTTATTCTTCTATCCATTTTCCAAAGTTTTCATATCCATTGTCATTTATCCAATCATATGTCTTTGCTATCTTAAAGAAATATACATCTTCTCCATTTGAATTTTTTCCTAAACTTCCAAAAGCTGTATCACCTTTAGAAGATGTTAAACCAGTTCTCATATCTTTTATATTATGTATATAAATTCCTATTATTTTATTTCCTCTTTTATAGCTTTGTTGAAGCTCATATCTAATGAATTTCCTATTACTAGTTTCTGCTCCTATTAACACAGCTGTAACGCTTGTTCCTATTAATTGTTCATCTATCCAATCATATACTGCCTTATCTCCTTTTGCTTTTATTTTCTCAAATTCTGCTTTATCTATAAATCCAGTATCCTTATTACCTCTTATAACCCAACTATTTCTAACAACATTTGCTCTATTTACATCATTATCATAATGAAAAATAAAAAATACATTTTTCATTTAACTTCACTTCTCTAAATAAATTTTAGTAAAATTGTAATACCAATAAATAATATATAAAATCCTATTACAGAAAAAGATCTTACAGCCTCTAGCATAACAGCAAAAACTTCATATTTTAAATCTGTATTTTTAGGATTCATATTATATATTTCTTTCTCATCTATTTGATTTTCATTTAATTTTTTTACAAAATTATTATATCTTTTTCTATACATTCTTTCAAAAGCCAAATAATAAGTATCCATAAGCATTCCTACCAAAGCTATAATTAGTCCTACCCACCAATATCCTTTTAATTCTTTAACAGCTATTAGAATAGTAATGAATATTGTATATATCACTGCTATTAACGCTTTAATATTAGCACTATTTCCACCCATTCTGCTTATAACATTTTGTAAGAATTCTAAATAGGCAACTACTGATGAATGATCTTTTAAATCAATTATTTTCTCTTTTGCATTTATATTTGTATTATCTTTTTCCATTTTTTCTTCTCCTTTTCTTTCGACAGATTATATCATATTTTCTATAAATAATCCAGCATTTTCAAAGCATTTAAGCTTTCAAGTTTTCGACATTTTTCTACTTTTTATTTACATATAATTCCAAAACCAATATATTTAATGGCTATCTCTTGTATTTTGTTAACTGTTGTGATAATATGTTATTAGTTAACATTTCTATTCTCCCCATCCATTAAGTAACTCGAAAGGAGGTGAAACAGAGTAATGGCCGGGAGTATTGAAAAAAGAGGTAAAAATAGTTACAGGTTAATAGTTTGCCATGGTTTTAATTTAGATGGAAAACCTATACGTCATACTAAAACAGTTCATGGAACTAAAGCGCAAGCTAAAATTGAACTTGCAAAGTTTGTTGCTGAAGTAGAACAAGGAACAGTTATTGAGGGTAAGTCTATAACATTTAAAGAATTTACTAAAATATGGAAAAGAGATTATGGTTCTAAAGAATTAGCACCTTCTACCTACAGAAGATATCTAGGAATGTTAGAATCTAGAATACTACCTTACCTTGGACACTTTAAGCTAGATAAAATTAAACCTACTGACATAATGAAATTCTATGATATGTTAGATAAAGATACTCAAATAAGACGTATTAAGAGTAATAATGGCTATAGAACATTAAAACCTTTATCTCAGAAAACTATATTAGAACACCATAGACTTATAAGAGCTATGCTACACAAAGCCGTATATTGGCAACTATTGTTTAATAATCCATGTGAAAGAGTTCAACCACCTAGAAGTAGAAAACCTAAAAGAAGATATTATGATGATGAACAATGTAAAGTTCTACTTTCTAATTTAAATGAACTATCTACAGAAAATATTAAATATAAAGTAGCAATAACACTTACCGTATTTACTGGAGTAAGACTTGGTGAACTTATGGGATTAGAATGGTCTGATATTGATTTTACAAATGGAATTGTCAGTATAAATAAATCAAGTCAATATTTAGCTGATAAAGGTGTATTTACAAAAACACCTAAAACTGAAAGTTCAATAAGAGATGTTGCAATTCCAGATTTCGTTGTTTCTTTGCTTGAAGAATATAAATCATGGTATGAAGAACAAAAATCAATTTACGGCGAATTATGGACGAATTCAAATAGGTTATTTGTTCAATCAGATGGTAAGCCTATGCATCCATCAACTATTAGTAAATGGTTTGTTAAATTTGTTAAAGAAATTGGACTACCTGTAATTAATTTTCACGGTTTAAGGCATACAAATGCTACTTTGCTTATATCTCAAAATATAGATGTAGCTGTTGTTGCTGCAAGATTAGGACATGCACAAATTACTACAACATTTAATTTTTACGTGCATCCTATCATTTCCCACAATAAAAGTGCAGGAAATGTATTACAAAACTTATTAATACCAAATTAAAAACTACTTTTTTCAATAAATCACAAAATTACTTTGTCGGAAATAAAATCAGTAGAAAACAATTTATAAATTCCCATGTTTTTTACTGATATACATAGTTTTTTTAGGAATAAAAAAGTTAAAATACTTCCCAATTATTCCCCAATTTGACATAAGAGTGCTATTTTAAAGCATTATCGCAACCAATTTAAAAGCATAAAAAAATACCCACAGTCGTTGAAACTGTAAGTATTTATACTTTGGTTGCGGGGGTAAGACTCGAACTTACGACCTTCGGGTTATGAGCCCAATAACTATCTACCTCTTCCAATCCTTTAACACCTTATCCAGCTCTATCTCCGCTTTCTTAACAAAATAATTATCAGTATAAATAGGTATATCTAATTCATTAACTTTTCTAATCAATTTATCTATCGTATTTAATTCTTCACTTTCCTCTGTTTCAACCTCTATTAATTTATCACCATTCTTTACATCCTTTATAGCCAACTCAAGTTGACCATTTTTATAAACCACATCATCTTCTCTTATGCACATAATTTCTTGGTAACCTATTGCTCTTAATAAATTCTTAGCATCTTCTATATCTAGAACATCACAATTGATTGATTCTTGATTTAGTATACTTCCATTCTCATCAAAGTTTTTGATTTTAAATGTTATTTTCTTAATCATTTTTCCAAATGTTTTGTCTTCAATCTCTCTTACTAATATTGCTTTGGACAAAATTTTTCTTGTAGTCATTTTATCCAAGTTCAAATTTTGAGGTATAAAATATGTATCATTCATAGAAAATTCATCACAAATCTTAAATCCTTTTTCTTCTATTATTTGATAAAATTTATCCAGCTTTTCTTTTATTTTTACAGTTATTTCATTGCTTTCTTCCAAACTCATCTCATCTTCCTCCTATTTTTTCTTGGCTATCACATCAAATATATGCCAAGAATTCACCTTTATTGCAGCTCATCATTTATTCTATGAATTGGAAATTTATTTTCTTTCAAAACCTCTTTTAACACTTTTGGCAACAACGTATACTCCTCTATTCTATCTAACTCTATCCATTCATATTGTAAATAATCTTTTCCTTCAATATTTTTCATAACATAATCTATTTTTTTATCTTCCTCATTTATAAATTCTATTCCATATACAAACATTATCTCATGATATTTTGAACCCTTTATCTCAAAAAAGTTTTCAATTGTTGATATATATTTTGTTATTTTAATATCTTTTCCTAATTCTTCTTTAATTTCTCTTTTTATTGTATCTTCTGAACTCTCTCCTATTTCAACTCTTCCGCCAATTAAAGCATAATAATCAGAATTAACATTTTTATGAACCAATACTTTTCCATTATGTATCATTACACCTGCTGCTCTTACGTTTAACTTATAATCATCAACATCAATTGTTATATCCATATAAGCAACTCCTCTCATTTTTTTCAATTATACCATTCTCTCTATATAAATTCCAATATATTTATTCAAAAAGTCTTCCAAAAATTTATATCATAATTACGCAACCATGTTAAGTAAATAAATTCCTTATCCAAATATAAAAAAGCACTTGCCAAAATCTAGCAAATACTTTTTGTTATATGATTTTATACTGCATAATATAACTATATTTTTCCTGTCTATATTTTTAACTTTACCTTGCGCACTTTTTACAAGGTGTTAATCCTCTAGCTTGAGCAGCACTCAAAGTTGATGCTGTTGAATTTTTTCCACCACAAGTTGGTGAATAATGATATCGTTTTCCTGTTGGAGTTACATATACACTTTGACCATAGCTTTTGTTTGAAGAAGCCTTTGAACTCGTACTTTTACTTTTTGCTTTACTTGTCGAACTTGTAGTTGAAGTTGTTTTTCTTTGTTTACTACTTGTAGTTGATGCTGCCGCTTGTGCTTGTACTTTAGCGGCTTCGGCTTCAGCTTTTGCTTTTTCTTCAGCCTCTTTTTGTGCTTGCTCTGCTGCTGCTTTTTCCCTTTCAATTCTATCATTATCTGTTACTTTTACACTTACTTCATTGCTCTTTATTGTATCTCCAAATTGAGCATATATTACACACTCGCCTTCTCCTATTGGTATTATTTTGGCATATTTTTCATTATTTTTAGTATTAGTATTATATTTTTCAATTTTTGCTACAGATTCATTACTTGATTTAAATTCTATGCTATCAATATTATCATTTGTATTGTCTGGATTAATTATAACTTTTATATGTTTATTTTGTTTCATATCCAGTTCTACTGTTGTTTCTTCAAATTTTAATTCTTGTATTGGAATTATTTCTTTTTCTTCAACTGTTGCTTGATTTATTTCTGGATTATTTTGTATATCTTGCGTATTTTTTGAACTTTCTGGTATTGATATTCCAAATAATATAAATAATACAATTGGTAATACTATTGATATTTTCTTAAATTTATTTATTTTTTTGTATATCACTGGAAAGAAACTTACTCCAAATAATAGAAAAAATAATCCTTCTAAAAAAGATTCTTTAAAACATACTATAGATAATAATGCACAAAAACCTCCAAAAATATATCTTATATAATTAGCTATTTTTTTCATATTATTCCCCCTATATTTTATTTATGTTTAAATTATATCATCATATTATTGTATATTTTGTCGAATTTTGTCTTGTAAAATCTAAAAAATCAATTTTTCAAACAAATAAACTATCAATCCCACCAATACAACATAGTGTATTTTACAAATTTATATGATATAATAAAAACAACATACAAAATATAGGAGAATTAAAATGTACTACACATATATGTTAAGATGTTCAGATAACTCTATTTATACAGGAATGACAAACAACTTAGAAAACAGAATAAATGAACATTTATCCAAAAGTAAAAAAGGCGCAAAATATACCAAATCACACAATGCAATAAAATTAGAAGCTGCATGGAAAAGCAACAGCAAATCCCTTGCCTGTAAACTAGAATATCAAATAAAAAATCTTACTAAGCAACAAAAGGAAAATTTGATAAATGATGAAAAGTTAACAACCTATTTAAAAGGAAAAATAGATGGTAGAAGATACAGAAAAATATAAAATTGCTAAAAATTATTTAAATCATTAAAAAAATTAAATTTCAATCCTCTATATAATAACAATCCACGGGTTATACCCTTAAAGTTAAAAAAGATAACTTACTTAAAAATAAGTAAGCTATCTCTTTTTTGTATCATGCAGAAATTATCTTACATGAATTATCAGAATCTAACTCGAATAAAATTTTTCCTTCTTCAGCTTCTTTTTGAAATCTTTCGAGCAACTTAAAGGAAATTCTTGTTTTTCCATAATACTCGCAAATTTCTCTTTTAAAATTAAAAGTTTGCTTTATTGTTTCGTTTCCAACAGTTACCCAAACCCTTACAGGTTTAATTAAAAGATAATACCCATTCCGGGATATTTTAGTATAATATCCTTTTCGAGTATATCTTTCCGTTTTTTCATAACTGCCTTGGACTTCAACTGAATTTGAAGGTTCATAAGTCACACTTAAAAGTTTAGCTTTCATTCTAAGATTCCTCCTTTTAAATTTTTTATAAAAACTATTATATCACTTTTTAATAATTATGTAAAGTTTTTTCGGTCTAAGTTGTTTTTTTATTATACTACAATTTATTAAAATAAAATTAAGCTAATAAGCATCTTTTATGATTATTATTTAAAAAATACACTGCCTTATATAGGCAGTGTACATCATATAAATAAATATTACTTTTCTTAGATACTTTTCAACTTTCTTGCCGAAAACGTATCATCAATTACAGAAACAATCCTCTTACGTGGAAACCTGTATATTATCACATCACTACCTTCTTCGAAGTATACTGTATGTTCTACTCCAGGTTCAATTATGCAATAATCAACATTTTCGGAAGGGATCACAATCTCTTTTTTTCCCTTTTTATCTTGAATGGTGATTTTTGCCTTTCCACTATCAATTTGATACATTTCAAATGATTTTTTGTGGACATGTGGGACTTCAAAGCCACTTTTCTTTATATGAAACTGAACTATACAAAGTCCCCGTTTTTCTACAGAAACCTCCTCATGTTCCATAATTTCTGTTAAATTGTCTCCAAGTCTCATATTTATTTACCTCCTTAAGATAATTGTGCAGATATAAACTATCCGCAATTTTATAGTGTCTTTTTCTATTATACCATATAAGTCACCATAATGCAATTTTTATAACCATTATGTTTTTGTTAAATATTTACTTTTATAATAAACTATGATATAATAAGCAAAAATCAAAGTAAGGAGTGCTATTTATGAGTTCAAATTCAAATAATACTACTACTTTGGCTGAAAATAAAGTGTTAATATTATATATACTAAATAGAATTGATAAAGATATAAAAGAAGATGATTTATTCCAAATTATCACTTCTATTAATCAAATTAATTATTTTTATTTTAAACAATTATTAACAGATTTAATTGATTCCAAATTAGTAGGAACTTATACAAAAGAGGAAGAATCAGTAATAAAAATTACTTCTGATGGAAAAAATGCATATACTCTTACAAAAGATATATTGCCTGGAATCATGAAACTTAAGGCTGATAACATATTTGAAAAAGAATTTCATATGATTGAACAAGCAGCATCTATTTCTGCTGAATTCATTCCTAAAAATGAAAATGATTATACTATAAAATGCAAAGTAATTGAAAATAACGAAACAATATTTGAAGTTAAAACTTTTGCTGGTTCAAGAGATAGAGCTAAACGTATTGTTGATAATTGGAATAAAAATGCTAATAAGATTTATCCTAAAATCTTAAATCTATTATTAGATGATAAAACAAATTAAAGTAAAAAAACTTCCTAAATGGAAGTTTTTATTTTTATCTTATTATACATATTATAGAAAAAATTAAAATTCTTATAATAATACTTAAATATATATTATAATTTATACTTTTTATTCCTATTTTATTAATTTTATCAAACCCATTAACAAGCTTTTTTATTTCCTCTTTTGTTGATATTTGTTTTTCTTCCATATATTCTTTTGCCAAATATCTTGCCTTTATCATTGCATCATTTTCTAAGTACATTCTTACCATATAATATACTAAGCTAAATAAAAATAATATATTTAAAAACATCATTTTACATGGTAATATTTTAAAAAGTGCTAATATACATATTGTAAAAAAATATAATAAATATATGTTTGAAAATACAAAGTTAAATATCAATAGTTTTCTGTCTTGCACAGAATGTAAACATTCATGTGCAATTGTTTGTATTCTCGTATATGTTTTTTGAATATTTGCAATTGAAATCTTATTTGTTACTGCTATATATAAACTTGCTTCACTTTGTTGTTTTTCTTCAATTTTTACGTTTTCATTGTTTAATTTTTTCAAATAACTTTTACATATTTCAATATTGCTAGGATACTTTGAAGCTATTTTATCTAATTCTTCATCTTCTCCTATTTTCTTTAATTTTTTTATATTATAGTTAAATATAAATTTTAGTACTATTGTTAATAAAATTAAAATTATTGTTGTAATTATAAATTCCATATATTTTTCTCCTTGTTTATATATTACGACAATTATTTTACAATCCTATAATTTTATTAATCTTATTTGATTACATCTTTTATTGCATCACCAATTATTTTATTTACATCTGCTATTATTATATTAAATTTGGTTTCTGCTTCAAAATATTTTTTTGCTTCTTCGTTTTCTATCAATTTCAAATATAAGTTTTCTATTTCTTTTTCTTCTTGTTCATTTCTTGTTCCTAATTGTATTGATTTTATTTGAACTTCATATCTTTTTTGTTCAAATTCTTGCATTTGAATTTTTAATTCTGTATTTAAATTTAATGCTTGTTTTGCCATTTTATAATTCACATATTCTTCTGATGATTTTATTTCTTGAGCAAGTTTATTTGCTGTATCATAAATATTCATGTTACTTTACTTCTCCTCCTTTACTAGTCTAAAATATCACCTAATTAGTTGTTTGTGTTGAACCTTCTATTTTTACATTTGCATCTAATGAACATATATTTACAAATGTATTTCCATCATTAACTTGTATTTCATTTCCGTTTAAATCTTTATATACTGTTTTTTCATCTCTTGCTGATTTTGTACATTTTATTTTAATTGCTTTTCCTTCTGTAATATAATATCCATCAAATGTTCCTATATTTTTTAAGCCTTGTCTTCCTTTATTTTCGCTGTCTGATAAAGTATAGTTTTCGCAAAATGTTATAACTATATTTTTAGTTGTAATTGCTTCTTTAGTATCCCAATCTGTTTGTTTTTTACTTCTTGCATATCTTTCATATACTTTATTTTCAGAATCATACACATATTTTACTGTTTGTAAGTCTGAATGTGGTATTGTTATTGTTGTTGCTTCTTCTCCATCTTCTAATTTTACTTCGTCTGTAGTGTATTTTAATACACTTTTTTCTGAAGATGTTGTTCTATATTTTTTATTTTTAGCAGAGGCTAATAATTTTTCTGTATTTGTTACCGCATTATGTGGTGCTGCTTTATCTTTTGTTCTCCAGAATGTAACACCATCTTCTGCAATTCCATTAATATCATTTATACTATATTTTTTTATATCAGATTGAGCTTGTGGACTTTGTCCAAAATGTACATAAATTGCATCATTTTCCATTGCATAATCTATAAAATAATGTCTTGCACTTCTTACTGGTCCTATTTTATCTACATCTGCTCCTTTAAATAATGCCATTAATCTTGTTTCTCCACCTTCAACAATTATTTCATATATCATATATGCTTTTTGAAGCCCTGCTTGTGGCCATGCGCCATTATGGTTATCTATCATTACTGCAATAGGTCTTTCGTCACCTTTAAATATTTGAACTTGTTTTTCCTCTTTTTTAGATGTATTAAATATTATTCCATCATCAGATGATGTTTCTTCATTTTCTCTATCTTTTAAAATTTTATACCCTAAAAAAGCTCCGCCTACAATAATTACTAATATCAATAAAACAATTAATAATTTTGTTCTTCCTTTTCTTTCTTTTCTTCTTTTTGCCATAAAAACGCCTCCCCTTATTAATCTCTTTTTATTTTCAAATCATTCAAGACCTTCTCTTCTTTTGGTCTCATTACTTTTTTATCTTCTTCTTTGATATGATCATATCCCATAAGATGATAAAAACCATGTACTATCATATAACTTAGCTCTCTTTCAAAGCTATGTCCATATTCTTCAGCTTGTTCTTGTACTTTTTCAATTGATATTATAATATCACCTAATACATCTTCACAAACATAATCTTTGTTTTTAATTTTAGTTTCTAGCTCGTCCTTTTCAAACATAGGAAAAGAAAGCACGTCAGTGGCTTTATCAATATTCCTATATTTCTTATTGATTTCTTTAATATTTTGAGGTGTTGTAAAAGTTATTGTTATATATAACTTTGAATCTAACATATCCTCTTCTTTAAAACACTGTTCTAATACTTTCTTTACTATTTTTTCATATTTTTCATTTTCTTGTACATCTTTATATACTATTTCATACATATTATGCTACTTCCTTAACTTTTATGTATTTTCCTTCTGATTTACATTGATTTTTTATTGTTCTTATTGCATCATAATCTACTAATTTTCTTTTATAATATTTCATAATCTTACTGTAATCAGTTTTATCTTTATCTAATTTTTTCATATCATCTTTTATAAATAATATTTCTTTTTGTTTTATATATTCTATAAAATCATTTTCTTTTATTTTTGAAATTTCTTTATATTTGTTCCAGAATTTTTTATATTCTTCTCTTTCTTTAGGTGAATTCCAATAAACTTTTGTTGATAATAATTTTACATTATAATCTTCTATTAAGTTTATTAGCATTGAATATGCTTTTTCTCTCTTTGTTGCAATTTTTGTATCTTGCACTAAACTTCTAGCATCTTTTAGTAATTTTTCATAACATTGTTCTGCTACTATTAATGGTAAACTATGTGTAAATAATTTTCTACTAATTCCTAGTAAAACCATATTTTTTTCTATTGTATCCCTTGTATCTAATTTGCCAGCCATATATGATTCATATCTTTCATATTCAGACATTACATCTTTTAAATTTTCATCATATTCTGTATCTATTTTTAATGATAATATATTTTGTATATAATCTTCTAGTGTATGGAATATTTTTATATATACCCACTCTTTAGTTGAATCATATACATTAGTATTATCTGCAAGTTTTATTGAATAATTTTTTAAAATAGATTTATATAATGAGTCCATTTTTGATATATAAAATCTATTATATCTTTCTTTTAATTTTTCTTTGTCTCCAATTTTTATTCCTTCATAATCTAATTCTATTAAATATTTTTGTTTTCTGTATTTATATTCTATATATTCATTTTCTTTTAAGCTTGTAACTTCATAATATTTTGATAACGCATTTCTTTCAAAATCTGATGCAGTATTGTTTTTTACTTTTTTATATATAGAATCCATCACATATTTATCTAAGGATGCTAAATATGCCTCATAACTGTTGTTATATTTATTTTCTAATTCTTCGCTATCATAATTTTCATTATCTATAGCAAATGCTTCAAAAGCTTTTAATAAGTTATTTCTTTTTATTGAAATTAACATTCCATTAATTCCTATTTTCGTAGGTATTAGTAATCTTGTTAGTGTATTTGTTATTTTATTAAAAAAAGTTTTATCTGCTCCAGTTATTCTAAGGCTTCTTTCTTCCATTTTAATCATCCCTTCAAAATACGATTTTTTCATTAGTCCCTATGTTTTCTAGTACTTCATATGTAACATAAATATCAACACCATTTTCTACTTCATAAGTATTAATTACTTTATTTACAATCTTTGTTTTATCTACAATTTCATCATCTAATTCTTGTTGTAATTGTTCTATCCCTATGTTTTTGGCTTCTTCTACTTCATATGTTTTTTGTGTTTCTTCAACTTCTTTATTTGTCACTTTTATTACAGAAATCGGTAAATAAAAGTCTGAAAATAACTTTATTTTATTTTCCGTTTCTATTGTATCATAAATTTTGAATTTTGAAAGCTTTTTTGAAAAATTTATTTCAAAATTATTTAATTTCAATGAATATTTATTTTCTAAATTACCTGTCTCCTTTCTTTCCGTAGTATTATAATTGATTCTTTTATTTTTAGTATGCCATATTTTTGCTTCAATTTCTCCCTTAGCATGCACATATCTAATTCCTGTATATTTTCCTTCCATCCATCCGTTAATTAATGTTACTCCATTATTAACTGTATCTCCAACTTTTACATTTGCTGTTCCTGTTTGTGCATTTATTTTTGTTATTACTCCTGCTTTATCTGAAACAATACTACAATATTCATTTTCATCAATTATGTCTGGCTTTTCATCTGCCTTAACAAATTTAACTATAGCGTTTGTTCCTTTTAATTCTATTCCTACCCATGCTACATCTTTTCTTTCTAGTCTTATTTTATTTACTACTTCTTTTGTATTAATTTTTGACTTTAACTCACCTGTTTTTAATCCTGCCTTTTCAATATCTTCCATAATATTATCCAATTTTTGGTTGTTTTCGACTACTATATCCACATTCCATACAAAATTTGAGGATGATATAGTAAGAAATATTAATATAAGTAGAAAAATCAAAAAAGTTTTTCTCTTCTTATATTTATGTAATAAAAAAGGAAAACCTTTTCTATTTTCTATTTTTATTTTGCATCTTGTTTTTTTAGCAATTTTACACACTTTTTTAAATTCACTTATTTTAATGTTCAAGCTCAACTGTATGTCTTTTTTTCGTTTTAAATTCCATATTAATATTTTTTCATTTTTACATATATTAATAAATCTTTCTATATAATATCCTTCAATTGTTACTCTTAAGTATCCTAATATATAGCTTAATATTATTTTTATCAACATTTTAGACTCCTTTAATCTATTGTTCTTTCAATATCAACACTTTCTATTTTTCCTTTAACTTTAATATCATCATCAGTCATATTTTCTAATAACAAATTGTATCCATTAATATTAATAATTCCTATATGTGTGTTAATTTGCACAAAAAAATCTTCATATTCTAATATTCCTTTAAAATTTTCTATAATTATTTCATCAAATCCTGTTATAATCATTTTAGGAACATTAGAACAGACCTCTTTAGGCAGTTCTAAAATTTTATCAAATTTATTATAATTATTCTTTTTCATAAAAAGATCCCTTCTATAATTTTTTAAACCATACTATTCAAAATCATCTAAAGATTTAAATTCATATCCCATATTTTTTACTTCCTTTATTAATGAATCTAAAATATTAGTATTTGTTTTAGAATTTCCGTGTAATAACATTATCTCTCCATTATGCAAATTATCTAATATCTTCTTTTTAGATTTTTCTTCACCTGGTTGGTTATCTTCATTCCAATCTTCGTAAGCAAATGACCACATAACATTTTTGTAGCCTAGAGAATTTGTTATTTTTAAAGTTCTTTCACTAAACTCTCCTTTAGGAGGTCTAATATATTTCATTTCATATCCAAATTTTTCATATATAACTGTATGTAAATCCATAACTTCTGATTTTACTTTTTCATCTTCTAAATCTGGCATAGATTTATGATTAACTGTATGATTTCCTATAATATTTCCTTCATCTATCATTTGCTTTACTAACTCTGGTTGTGTATTAACATAATGTGCTGTAATAAAAAATGCAGCAGTTACATTATTTTCTTTTAAAGTTGATAAAATTTGGGGAGTATATCCTGCTTCATATCCTTCATCAAATGTCAAATATATATTTTTCTTTTCATTGTTTCCTAAACAAATTCCCTGATTTTCCTCTAGTATTTTCTTATTTAAACTTCCTACATCAGGTTGTTCATGATTATCATTTCTTTTGATTCCCCAACCAATTTTTTTATTGGAATTAGTCTCACTATTAGTTAGAACAGTTTTGTCTGTTTTACCTGATATAACACTTAGTGAAAATATCATTAAAATAAGTACCATTATAATAGTAAATCTTACTTGTTTCCTGGTTTTTATAGAATTCATATTTTTACCTCCATATACTTTGTAGTATTAACAGTTTTATCCTATAGTTAATTTTGCAAATTCCTATTGACAATATGATTTTTTTGGAATATATTGTTATTGCTTCTGGAAAATTAAGGTAATTTTGATTTTATTGTCAACCTTATTTTTTATTTTGTCTATTATAATTATATTAAAGGGGAGAAAAATATATGTTAAATTTTGTTATTTGTGATGATAACTTAAATATTTTAGATAGATTAGAAAAAATGTTAGATACAATATTTTGTAAAAACGATTTTGAAGCTCAAGTAGCATTTAGTTCAGACAATACTGAAGAAGTTTTAAACTACATCTCAAGCAATAAAGTAGATGTTGCAATGCTAGATATAAATCTAAAATCAAATAAAACAGGAATTGAACTTGCAAAAGAAATCAGAAAAATTAATAAAAATATATACATTATTTTCACTACTGGTTACCTAGAATATGCAATGATAGCTTATAAAGTAAAAACATTTGATTATATAGCAAAACCAATTAATTATGATAGATTAGAAGAAACTATTATTAGATTATTTGAAGACGTTACCAGTATGCCTAAAAGGTATTTAAAAATTGATAATAAAAACACTCTTGTTGATGAATCTGAAGTTCAATATATTAAAAGAGATGGAATGAAATTAGTATTTCATACTAATTCTCGTGATTATGATACTTATAGTTCTTTTAACAAATTTCAAGATAAACTACCTGAAAATTATATAAGATGTCATAAATCATATATTGCAAATATTAATCAGATAAAGGATGTTGAACCTGTAAGTGGTACTATAACTTTTAAAAGTGGAGATACTTGTGATATAGGACCTAAATACAAATCTGACTTAATGGAGGTTTTAAATAATTATGGAAATATTCAATAGTATATGGACAGCATTAAGTACACCAAATGAAGGGTTATTAAATATATTAACTATCCCTTTATTTTTTGTAGAAGCTATTATAACTATGCTCTTATTTCTTAATATTACACCTCTTATCTCTACTAGAAAACAAAAAACCATATATCCTATTCTAATATCATTTATAAGTATTTTTAATAAATTTATTATTCCTAATCCTTTTAATATTTTTATTAATTATTTTATGATGATTTTACTATCATATATAATTTTTAGAAAATCTTTTTTAAAAACTTGCGCATCAATGATTATCTCTTTAATATTATTTAATATGATTGGTATTTTTATATTAAACCCATTTATTACTATTCTTAGTATAAATACAGAACAATTAAATTCAATACCTATATATAGAATTTCTTATATATTAACAATCTATATATTAGCAACACTTCTTATAATATTATTAAAATATAAGAAAAATTTAAGATTAAATTTTTTAGAAGATATAGATAACAGAAATAAAAGTATTATACTATTAAATTTATTTTTAGGTATTATTACATTAATATTTCAATCTATAATTTTGTTTTATTATGTAGATAATTTACCTGTTATAATAACATTTTTTAGTTTTGTATCTTTATTTTTATATTTTGGTATAAGTATATATAGTTTGACTAGGATATTTAAATTAATATCAACTACTCAAAAATTAGAAAGTGCTGAAGAATACAATAACACTTTACGTATTTTACATGATAATGTTAGAGGTTTTAAACATGATTTTGATAATATTGTTACAACAATTGGTGGTTATATAAAAACAGAAGATATGGAAGGATTAAGAAACTACTATTTACAATTAGAAGATGATTGCCAAAGAGTAAATAACTTATACATATTAAATCCTGAAGTTGTAAATAATGATGGCATCTATAATTTACTTACTAAAAAATATCATGAAGCTGAATCTAAAGATATTAAAGTAAATATAACATTTTTATTAGATTTAAGTACTTTAAATATGAAAATATATGAATTTGCAAGAATCTTAGGAATATTATTAGATAATGCAATTGAAGCCAGTTCAGAATGTGAAGAAAAAATTATTAATATAGTATTTAGAAATGATCCTAATAATTTTAGGCAATTAGTATTAATAGAAAATACTTTTAATGATAAAAACTTAGACACTGATAAAATATTTGAAAAAGGTATTTCTGGAAAAGAAAATCATACTGGATTAGGATTATGGGAAGTTCGTAAACTAATAAAGAAAAATAACAATATAAATTTATATACTTCTAAGAGTGATAAATATTTTTCTCAACAATTAGAAATATATTATAAATAATTTTTATAAAAAACTAACAAAAAAGCAACTTTTTCAAGTTGCTTTTTTGTTATAGGATTGTATGTATAACTTTTAAGTTATATGTCATTGGTAAAAATAAATGTCGTCCTATTTTTACCAATGTTAATAATTTATTAATCTTTTTTTATCATACACGCTGGCATTTTTGGTTGGTGAAATATTGCTGCTATTAAACAAGCTTCATTTGTTGCTTTCGCATATTTTTCTGCTGTTTTTGCTAAGAATTTTAACATATAAATCCCTCCTTAGTAAAAAAAATATATAATCCAATATATTAACCGGTATATATATTGTATTAAACAGTTTCTTCAGAAGTATTCCCATATACTTCATATCCATATTTATTTCTTGCTAATATGTATGCTATTTTAGTAATTGTTAATGTTTGTACAAAATAAGATATTATTATTATATTTGATAAAGTATTGTCTTTTATAAATAATGATGCAACTAATACTATTGAAAACGTTACATATGACAATATTTTATTTCTTTTTCTATCTTTTTTAGATAATATTGGAACATTTTCTGTGTCTGCTGGTGCATAAATTTTTATCATTATTATTCCAAATATCCAAACTATAGCTACAATTATATATTTCAACTCAATTGATAATACAAATAATTGTGAAACAAAAGGTATTAAACAATAAAATAAATTTGTAAAAATGATACAACCTATATGTGATTTTAAATGTACCCCTCCAGATGCAGATTTATATGGTGTTATCACAATTAATGTAAATAATGATAGCCAAAATACTTTTAATATATAAGCTACTGCTAACATTATAAATATTTTTGGTATTTCCCCTACTATATTTTGCAAGCCATAATTTATTACTTCTGCTCTTTCATCATCTATGTCTGGCATTTCTTTTCTAATTCTTTCAGTTAGGAAATTGCAAATTGTATCTATCATTTCCTCACCTCTCTTTTGTCTTGATGTAATTTTACCACCGACTTGTCTATTAAAAATATTTGTTTTACGAAACTATATTTTTGATTTGTAAAGAGTTTAGAAAATGATTTTCATATATATTTTTGAACACAAAAAATAGCCAAATATTAAAATATCTGACTATTTTTTATTATTTTATTTGGTAGCGAAGATGTGATTCGAACACATGACCCTTCGGGTATGAACCGAATGCTCTAGCCAACTGAGCTACTTCGCCATTTTTCTAACGTTATTATTATAATGGTAGTTTTTCCTTTTGTCAAGATAAAAATACAAGAAATTTAAATTTCTTGTATTTTATCATCATCTTCTTTAGCTTTTTCTTTACTTTTAGGATTATTTTGAACTTTTGATATAGTTGTATTTTTTACCATTGTTGATTTTCTTTTAGCTTTCTTTTCTTTTTTGGGTTCTACACTATATTCTTCTTCTAATTTCTTCAATCTTTTATTTGAAGCTTGTAGTTCTTTTAATTCTTTTTCACTAACATTAGCTATTTCTGAGATATCATCTATTTCTTCTTTTTCTGAATCCCAAAATATTTGTTTTAACACTGTTATAATATTTATTTTATTTTCTTTGATTTCAGTTGTTTGATTTTTCATAATTTTACTTAAAATTAAATCTTTTAAGTTTTCACCTCTCTTAATATAAGATAATATTATTTTAACATATATATACTAGAAAATCAAGCTTTTATTACTAAATCTAAAGTTTCTTAGCAAAAATAGATAAAAAAGAAATATTAAAAATGCATATAATTAATGTTTATTTTTCTTAAATTTACCTATGCATATTCCTAGAAAAGATGTAATAAAAGTAACTATATATATAATTATATTATCTCCTGTTTCAGGATTATTAATACTTTCTTTGTTTTCTATGTTGTCTTTTATTTGCTCTTTTGGCTCTTCTGATACTTTCGCCTTTAGTTTATACCTAACTTTTACATTAATGTCCTTAGTATTGCATATAATTTTTAATTCATTATTTTGAACTTCATTAGTTTTATCTGCTCCATTTACAATTACTTTATCAATTTCATACTCTGATTCTGGATTTAATGTAATTGTTATTTCTTCTCCTGATATAGCTGTGTCCTGTGAACTTTTTATACTCCCTTTTCCCTCTTCTACACTTGTATTAATATCAACTTTTATATAAGCACTTAGTGTCTCATATTTTTGTATATTATAATCTGCTAATGTTCTTCCTTCGTTTAGTTCTCTTCCATTATATTTTATGATTATTTTATTATGTATTTCTTATTTTGCATTTATTTTACTGTACTTTTCTAAATTTATCAATCACAAAAATTAAAGATGTGTCAAAAATAACACATCTTTAACTATATATGATTACCATAAGTTTTATATACCACATTTTTATTTTACATATTCATTTAATGGTTTAACCCTATAATTTAATTCTCCCATTTCTTCTGTTGGAACATATCCTGGTCTTGAATTTATTACATCTGGAATTCTATTTACAATACTTGCACATGTAAGTTCAACTGTTGAAGGTCTATTGATTACTAATGTTGTATTTGGTTCTCCTATAATTGTCCATTCATTTTTATCAAAGTCATCTTTTGAATATACCTTTCCAATACATTCACTTTCTATTGTTATTCCTTCTTCTGTTTCAGTTGTAACTACAGCACTCATTCCTGTTGCATCTCCTGCTTTTACTGTCATGTTTAATGTTGATGATGCAATATCTTCTGTATGTGTTTGAGGAACTGTTTTTTGTGTTTGTGATTTTACAGTTAATCCTAATTTTGCACATAACCATCCATTTACATTCCACATATATGATGGTAAATATTCTCCTTTATTTATCATCTCTTGTCTTTCTTCATCTGAAATTCTATCTACTGAAGCAACTTGTTTATCAAATTCTTCTAGTGTTAGACCTGCTCCATGAGCTTTAGCTAAAGCAATACCATAATCTTCTACATTATAACTTGAGCTTCCTTTTATTTTAGTTATTTGATGTGTTGAACCAGCTATACTTGATATAAGTTGTCCCCAATATATATCTTGATAACCACTTCCTGTGATTGTACAACCATTTTGTTTTGCTAATTCATCAACTTTCTTTGTTGCTACTGGATTAGAATTCATTGGGTAAAAAGCTTCTTCACATGTTGTAATAGCATTTATACCTAATTTAGCACATAACATTAAAGATTCTTCTACATCACTAAACAAACTCATAGTAGTTACTATTGCAATATCAGGATTAGTTTCTTTCATCATATTTTCCGCTTCTTCTAAAGAAACTACTTTTACTCCTTTATTTTCACTTCCAATTATCTCTCCAATATCTTTTCCTATAACATCAGGATTTGTATCAACTGCTCCTACAATTTCTGCACCTTTTTCATATACATACCTCATTGTATATACACTCATTTTTCCAGCTCCATATTGAACTACCTTAATTTTTCTATCCATAATATCCTCTCCTTTCAATTTATATAGATTATATACCAATTCAAAAAAAATATACAATAAAATTCACCAAAATTTCACAATAATTTTTAGAATTTTTCTTTGCTCTTTTCACAACTTAGAAAATACATTTCCTAAATATATACTATTTTGTAATTTAATATTATTTAAAAATAAAAGACTAAGACTTGATACATTTTTAATTTTGTTGTAATATAATAAAGTAAATTGAAAGAATGCAATATTATTAAAGAAAGGAGTAAAATATTAAAAATAAGCGCCAGGACACTAAAAATAGTGTTGACGAGGTCTAGAGTTATCGAAAAATTCGGCGGATGCTCTAGTGGCTTTTACTTAAAGTCATAATATTAACGTAAAAAGCAATAGCAATATTGTAACAAAAGTTAATATATTTAAGTATTTGCATACTTTCAATTCCATAAACTTATATTTTAAAAGGAGGATTTACTATGTGTGGAATTGTTGGTTACATAGGAACAAAAAAAGCAAGTCCAATTTTAATTAATGGACTTATTAGATTGGAATATAGAGGTTATGATTCAGCTGGTATTTCAACAATTGAAAAAGATAATCTTTCTATTATGAAAGATCAAGGAAGAGTAAAAAATTTATATAATTTAAAAGGTATTGACGATTTAGAAGGAACAATTGGTATAGCTCATACTAGATGGGCAACTCACGGAAAGCCATCTAAAGAAAATTCACATCCTCATATGGATAACTCAAAGACATTTAGTGTTGTTCATAATGGAATTATAGAAAATTTCAATGAATTAAAAGATTTCTTAATAAAAAACGGATATACTTTTTATTCTGAAACAGATACAGAAATTATACCTAATCTAATTCATTATTATTATGAAAAAGAATCTGGAAATGATATATCAAAATTTTTAAAAGCTGTAAAAAATGCTTGTTTAGATTTTAAAGGTAGCTTTGCTCTTGAAATCATTTGCAAAGACTATCCAGATAACATGATTGTAGTTAGAAAAGATAGCCCTCTTGTTATTGGAAAAGGAGATGAAGAAAATTATATTTCTTCTGATATTCCAGCTATTTTATCATTTACAAGAAACTTTTATTTATTAAACGATTTAGAATTTGCAGTATTATCTAGAAACGACATTAGTTTTTATGATAGCAAGCTAAATCCTATTAACAAAGAAATTAAAAATATAGAATGGAACGCTTCAAGTGCAGAAAAAGATGGTTTTGAAGATTTTATGTTAAAAGAAATTTATGAACAACCAACAGCAATAAGAGAAACAATTGGTGCTAGACTAAGTGAAAATGCAAAATGTGAATTTGAAGAATTAAACTTTACTAAAGATTATTTAAAATCTATAAATAAAATTTATATTGTAGCATGTGGTACTGCAATGCATGCAGGTTTGGTTGCAAAACATTCTTTAGAAAAACTTTGTAAAATCCAAACAGAAGTTGATATCGCATCAGAATTTAGATATAGAGACCCTTTGTTAGATGAAAAAACTCTATGTATTTTTATCTCACAATCTGGTGAAACTGCAGACACTATTGCAGCTTTAAAACTTTCTAAAGAAAAAGGTGCAAAAACTATTGCTATAAGTAATGTTATTGGAAGTTCTATAACAAGAGAAGCACATTATTCTATTTACACTCATGCTGGACCGGAAATAGCAGTAGCTTCTACAAAAGCATATACTTCTCAAGTTATTTTATTAACAATCTTATCAATATATTTTGCTGAAATATTAGAAGTTAATAATTCTGAAATTGATACATTAAAAAAAGATATATTAGAATTACCTAAAAAAATAGAAGATACTTTAAAAGTATCAAAAAATATAGAATCATTTGCAAAAAGAGTATATCAAGAAAAAGATATTTTCTTCTTAGGAAGAGGTATTGATGAAACAGTTGCTAAAGAAGGTTCTTTAAAATTAAAGGAAATTTCTTATATACACTCTGAAAGTTATGCTGCTGGTGAATTAAAACATGGACCTATTGCATTAATAGAAAAAGGTATTACTGTTATTGGTATTATGACTGACAAAAACTTAGTTGAAAAAACAATCAGTAATATTCAAGAAGTTATTACAAGAGGTGCAAAAACCTTGATTGTTACAAATCAAAATATTGATAATAAAATGTTTGAAGAAGTTATTAATATTCCTTCTACAAATACATTAATTTCACCTATCTTATCTATTATTCCTTTGCAATTATTCTCATATTATATTGCAAAAGAAAAAGGATTAGATGTTGATAAGCCTAGAAATTTAGCAAAATCTGTTACAGTTGAATAATAATTAATATAAAAATAAAATTATATTGTATATTGTATAAAAGGAGCTAATCTATGTATTTGCTCCTTCTTTTATTTTTCTTATTAATTCAAACTACCCGCCTAATATTAATTTAACTAATATTAAAACAACTACTCCAGGTAGCCCTAATAATCCGAATAAGAATACTTGTAAAAAAATTTAATCCTATGTGAAATCCAAACATTCCTCCAATTGAATTAATTAAAAATATACTTACTCCACCTAATATAGAATTAAAAACTATTTTTAATATCTTTTTTATTGGCACAATAAATATTCTGCCAAATATAAAAATAAAACATATACACGCTAAATATGTAATAACATTTGTATCCATTTTCTCAACTCCAAAAAAAATGATAATAATATAATTAAATATTATTACTATAATATTTAATTAATTCATTATTACCATTTTTATGTTATATATTGGACAAATATTACTTTAACCAACTTCTTCATTATTATCCCAAAATGTAAACTCTATATCTTTAATCATATCCATCTGTAATCCCTTTGTTTTTGCTATTTTTATTAAATAATCTAATTTTGCCTGATTTGCTTTTATTTTATAACTATAATAATCTACTAGTTCCTCTTGAGCATATTCAAAATTTTTATTTGCAGCTTTTAATTCTTCTCTTGTATTTATAATAGTTTTTATTAATTCTCTTTCTTTTTCTAGTTCAGTTTTATCAATTATCTTTTCTTCCCTTATATACTCGTTTTGCATCTCTTCCTCCTTTTTATTTTTTATAACCTATTATATTCAAAATAAACATTTTTATTCAAAATTTGTTATATTTAACCTTTTTACAAAAACTCTTATATAATTAAGAAGATATTTTTAACTAATTTAGCCAAATCACTTGTTTTTTTCTTTATTTTATAGGATAATATATATGTAGTATTTTGACTTATGAAAGGATTTTTTAAATGAAATATATAGATAAGTTTTTAAAGAAATTAAATACTGATAGAAATACATTTGCAACATATACATTAACATTAATAACAGTATATTTAGCAATTGATAGAATTGTAGAAATATTATTAATGATATTTACAGGTGTATCTTATTCTTATTGGGGACCAATAAAATATACTTTTGCACTAGCTTGTCCTGTTTTTGCTTATTTATTTTCAGGTGCCTCAAAATTTTCTACTTCTAAAAAACAAAAAGTCACTTTATTTTATTTATATATAATAGGACTATATATAATAACATTATCTATGTTTACCCAATGGCTTAATATGGGTGCTTGGTTATTATTATTATCAGTACCAAATTATGTAGAAATAATTACTAAATTTTCTGATTTAGTAACACCTGCATTTGTTAGTATATCACTATATCTTCCATTAGCTACAATATTTCCTTTATTTAAATGGTTATATTTCGGTGTTAATGATAGTAAAGATCAAGTACGTTCTATATGGGATTATGGTGGAATAGATTTATCAAACAAAAAAGAAGGTACTGGACCTTACACATTTGAGGTATTTTTATGTAATGATAGCGAAACTGGTAAATCTATAACTATTCCAGAAAGTTCTAGATATCAATCTACTTTTGTATGTGGTGGATCTGGTACTGGTAAAACTTCTTTAGTATACGAACCTCTTATAGCCAGAGACTTTGAGAGAAAATATTTTTTAAGAGAAGCTTCTAAAGAAGTTGGATTTACAGCAGTAAAAACTAAAATAGCATATATAAATGCACCATTTGATAACGATTATATGAACAATAACTTTTCATTAAATATGATATCTCCTGTTGAGGGAAAAGAAGATTTATATAAAACTTTTGTCAAAAAATTAATATTAGATAGTTCAGGAAATAATATAATTTACAAAACTCTTGGTTTAACGCTTATGTCTCCAGACATTGAAGTAATAGACCATATGGCAGATGTATGTAAAAACTTTAAATTAAATTATAACATTATAGATCCAGCTAATTCATCTTCAATTGGACTTAATCCTTTTGTATATGATGATCCTTCTAAAATTGCTATAACAATATCTTCTGCATTAAAAGCAATGTACAATGTTTCTCATGATGATGTTGGCGAAGCTTATAGAGATGATATGATAATTCAAGCAATTGAAAATTTAGCAATGATATTAAAAGAAATGTACCCTAGAATGCATGAAGGTACTCTTCCTAATATGGATGATATGTTAAAAATGTTTACAAATTTTGAGTTAATAGAAAAAATGTGTGAAATTTTGGCACATGATGATGAGTTAAGAGAAAAATACAGTGTTCAACTTACTTATTTTAGAAAAAATTTCTATCACAATGCTCCTGGTAAAGATCATATTGAAAAATACTTATTCTCAACTATAACTCAATTAGATAATTTATTAAGAATACCTGGTGTGAAAAGTATTTTATGTAATAGACATCAAAATCTAGATTTCGATAAAGCATTAGCAAATGGTGATATTACTTTTGTTTGTACTAGACGTGGAGATTTAGGTGCTTCTGCACATAAAGCATTTGGATTATTTTTCTTAATTTCTATGCAAAATGGTGTATTTAGAAGACCTGGAAATGAAAAATCTAGAGTTCCACATTTCTTATATATAGATGAATTTCCAGACTTCATATGTAAAGATACAGAAGCAATATTTACTATGTATAGAAAATACAAAATAGGAACTATGGTATCTGCACAAAGTCTTACTCAATTAGATTTATCTAGTCAAAAAGAAAATTATAAGGTTGCGATATTATCTAACTGTGCTAATAAAATATACACAGGTGGAGCAACAATTGAAGAATTAAATTGGTGGTCAGATGAATTTGGAACACACAGAGAATGGGTATATTCAAACAGTATGGATATGGATAAAATGAAATATGATAGCAAATATGGCGGAGTAAAATGGGACTTTGTAAAATACTTTAAACCTGGAAAATTACAAACTATGGCTGCTAAAGATTGTGCTTATAAAATAAGAGGATCAAATGGTAAACCAGTGGTAGGTCCAGCAAGATTAAATTACTTAGAATCAAAATATAAAGAACCTCAAAAATTAAAAAATTTTGATTTTGGAAGATTATCTGACAGTGTTACTACTGAAACTGAAGATTATGACGATCCAGCTGGTTTAAGAAATAAAAAATTTGATTTAAAAAATTTGGATTTTACAGATGAAAGAAATGAATTTGATCCAGTTCAAACTGATACTACAGATTCTAAATACTTATTTGACAATGAAGACGCAATTGTAGTTAATTTAAAAAAAGGAAAGAAAAATAATTAAAAATTTTTTTATAATAACTTTATAATATCCAATTAATATTTTGAATTAAAAGCTTGAGCAGCCCTAGCTTACGGATAACCTAAGAAACCTCGAAAGTTTTAATGAAAAATATTAAATGGATATATTATATAAAATATATGAGAAAAAAAATAATCACTAATAAATAGTGATTATTTTTTATTCATATATATTTAAAATTAAAAATTAATTCCTATAAGCTCAATTAATATACCAGAAATGACTCCAATTGCATATAAAATACCAACAATTTTCAAATTTTCTTTTATCCCTTTATTTATTTTAAATAAAACTGCAAGTCCAACTCCTGCTCCAACTAATAATCCAGAAATCAAAGTAGCAACTGATATCATATCTTTCAAATACATTTGTGTTATTATTACAGATGATGCACAATTAGGTATTAACCCTATTAAGCCTGATATCATTGGTCCTATAATTGGTTTGTTCTGTAAGAAATTTGCTATTGTATCTTCCCCAATAAAATAAATTGCTATATTAATTATAAAAGATATTAATATAATAAATATAAAAATATTAATTGTATGTTTTATTGCAGATTTGACTATACCATGTTCACAATGACAATGTTCTTTTTCACATAAATCAACTATTTTTTCTTCTTCAGTTTCATCTGAATTTTTATTTTTTAATCTTAATACAAAATCAATTGCAAATCCAGCTATAATTCCTATAATTAACTTTATTGCTAATATTTTTAACATTACATCTATTGGTACAGATTCTGAAATAAAAATTGGTAACATTTCATCAGATGTTGATAAATATACTGCTATTAATGTACCTAATGTTATTATTCTTGCAGCATATAAATTGGTTGCTGAAACAGAAAATCCACATTGAGGAATTATTCCTAATAAACTTCCCACTGCAGGTCCGAATTTTCCTGATTTTTTTACTGCACTTTTTACCTTATGACTTGTTTTATGTTCTATGTATTCCATAATTAAATATGTAATAAATAAAAATGGTAATAATTTTACAGAATCAATTAATGTTTCTTCTATTATTTCTATCATCTTTTCTCTCCTTATTTATAACTTTATTATAATAACATGTTTTAGTATTTTTTTCAACAAAAAATCATCTACTAAATTTATTTTAATAGATGACTTTTATTTTAATCTATTATTCTAGGTCTAATATTTGGTCTGGCATTTTTCTTATTTTCCACATTTTTTATAGCTTGTTTATGATCAACAGCAGCAGTCAAATATTCCATAAAACTTTTTCTTTTATTAAATGTTTTAGTAGAATATGATGTATTGTTTTCCCTTCCTCTTTGCAATATATGTTTATTTCTTTCATAAAATTCCATTGTACTTACATATCTTTGTATGGCTTTTTGCATTTTTAATGCAAGCTTTTTTGCATTCCCAACTTTTTCTTTAACAATTCCTTTATTTGATTTATCTATATTATTATTTTTTTCATACTTAGTTCTATCTAATATCAATGTATTATTAGTAATATTATATAATTGGCTTTTTTTATTATTAATTTCATTATTCTTCTTTGGAACTACTTTATTTTTTAATTCTGTTATATCCACTTTCTTAATTTGCTCTAAAAAATTATTTTTCTTTTTTTCTTTCTGTTTTTGTTTGTTTCTAAATATTTCTCTTTCTTTTCTTTCTAACTTTTCACGTTTTTTTCTTGTTTCTTCTAGTTCTTTTAATATTCTGTCTGTCTCTATCCTTCTCTTTTCAGCTTGAATTCTTTCTTCTTCATTAATTTTCTGTAATTCTATTTCAACCTCTTCTTCTAATATTTTATGTTGTAAATCTTTTATCTCTTTATTATTTTTATTCTCTATTTCTTCTAATTTTTTATTTCTTATCTTATTTTTTTCTTTATTTATATCTATTTTAGTATCATTAATAGATTTTTGTGCAACTTCTACCAACGCCTCATGTTCAATTTTACTTTTGTTTAATATACTGTCTATTAATTGTTGTTGAGTAAGTTTATCTATTCTTTCTTCATTTTTATTTTCCATTTTTTCCTCCCAAAAAATATATAATAAATCCTCTAATACTATTTTAACATTTTTATTAATATTTTTCAAATATTAGAACAAATCTGAAAAAACCCAAAATTTCTTCAGCTAATTTGTTCGTACGTAAAAATTTATGAAATAAATTAAGTAAGGTTGCTAAAATTTTTTAACAACCTTACTTAATTTTATTTTTGTTATAATTACCCTCTTCTATAATTACCACATAAACACCCTGTTCTACCATTGGTATTTGAATTTGGAATCACATTAATTCGTGCACTAACTCTATTATTGTTTGAATTACAATTGCAACCATTATTACTTGAATTATTTAAAGCATTAACCGTAATTACACCATTATTACCATTGTTAGTATACTCTCCATTAATTGATAATATATCATTTATGTTTTCTATTTCTGATACTGTATTATTATTTCTTCTACAATTTCTATTGCAACCTTCTCTTCCATTTAAACTTTCTATTATTCTACATGCAAGACACACTATAAGTGCTGTAATAAAACTAATAATTGTATATACTATTGTTGCTACTAAAAAGTTTAAATTATTAATAATAAATGTAACTATTAAAAAGATAGCAAATACAATTGCTGATACTAAATAAGGGCATTTTAAAATTTTTTGTAATGCAATGGAAATTATTATTGTGGCTATAGGTAAAGCAAAAAATATAAGTAAATTATTCATAACTTTTTTCTCCTTTTCGTTTTTTATATTTTATGCTTTATCTATTTATTTGGTTAATATATTAATATTTAATACTTTTTATTCATATTCTACGTTAACTAAATATAATCCTTGTGGTGGTAGTGTTTTTCCTGCATTTTCTCTTCTTTTTGATTCCATAATATCATTTATTTCCTCTGCTTTTATTTTTCCTAACCCTACTTCTACTAATGTTCCTGCTATAATTCTAACCATATTATATAAAAATCCATTTCCTGTTAATTCAATCCAAATTTTATCATTAGACATTTGTTTTACTTCTGCTTTATATATTGTTCTTACACTACTTTTACTACTTGTTCCACTTGATTTAAATGCTTTAAAGTCATGTTCTCCTTCAAAGAATTTTATAGCCTTTTGCATTTCTTCAACATTTAATTTAATAGGAATATGAGTTTCTAAATTTCTATATATTGCAGTTCCATATTTAGAATTATTAATAACATATCTATATGTTTTCTTTTTACAAGTTAATCTGCTATGAAATCTTTCATCAACTTCTTCAGCCGATTTTATTAATATTGATTTTTTCAAGTTACTATTAATAGCAATTGCAAATTTTTCTATTGGAATATTTGAATTTGTTTTAAAATTTGCAACTTGCCCAAGTGCATGAACTCCTCTATCTGTTCTCCCAGATGCCATTAAATCCACTTGTTCTCCTGTTATACGTTCTATAGCCTTTTCTATAGTTCCTTGAATATTTAATTTATCTGGTTGTTTTTGCCAACCGATTGAATTCTTTTCCATCATATTCTATTACTAATTTTATATTCCTCATAATTTCACCTTTTATATTTAACAAAAGCCGCTTTTATATGCGACTTTCTTTTTACTTACTCTATTATTCTTTTTCTTCTTTATTTTCTTCATCTTGTTTCTCTTTTTGTTCTTTCTCTTTTTCTTTTTGCATTTTTTCTCTAATTTGTTTTATTGCATTTTTTCTTTCTTTCTTTTCTTGGGTAAATCTCTTTGTTACAACATTACTAATTAAAATCTTTTTCAAAACATCTTCTCTTAAGTCTGCAATTAATGTTCCATCTTTTGCTATAGATATTTTTCCTGTTTCTTCTGATACAACAACTACTATACTATCAGATTCTTTTGAAATTCCAATTGCTGCTCTATGTCTTGTTCCTAATTCTTTTGCTATATCTTTATCATCAGCTAATGGAAGCACACATGCTGCTGCTTCTATTTTATTACCTGATATAACTACTGCTCCATCATGTAAAGGAGTTTTAGGTTCAAATATATTAACTAGCAATTGTGGTGAAACTTCTGCATTCATAGGTATTCCTGTTGCTATAATATCTTGAATTTTTATATCTCTTTCTATAACAATTAAAGCTCCTGTTTTTGATTTTGATAATTCTGTTGCTGCAATTACAATTTTATATATATCTTCTTTTGTCTTTGTTGATAAATCTTTATCTATACCAAAAAATTTTGTGAATTTATTAGTACCTAATTGCTCTAGACCTCTTCTAAGCTCTGGTTGAAATATAACAATTATCGCAATAACTCCTAAATTCATAATTCCAGTTAATATCCAATTTAATATTTTTAAATTGAATAATCCGACTTATCCATGTAGCAATAACTAAAAGAGCAATTCCTTTTATTAATTGCCATGCTCTAGAACCTCTTACAATTTTAAAAAAGCAATATACTAGAAAAATAACTATTGCTAAATCTATTATTAGAGTTATTAATTCAAATGGATTTCCTTGTAAAGATTTTATATATGTTAAAATATTATCTCTATAAAAATTTTCCCAATTCATTCCTAAATTTATTATCATATTTTACTCCTTTTATCCTAACAATGAATATATTAATGTTCCTCCTGTAGCTAAAACCATTAATAATGCTAGAAATCCAGCCATTATTTTTACGAATATTTGTCCTTTATCATAATGATGTTTGTTTTTTACGTTTTTTTCTTCTTTATCTTTTCTCATATTCCTTCATCCTTTCAGTAAAATATTTATCAATTAATATTATATCATATAAAATATTTTTTTCAATTAATTTGTCGAGTTTTCCAAAACTTGTTAAGATTTTTTAAATATCTTTTTGTGTTATTATTTCTATAATAGTCTTTAATGGTTTAACTTCATTTTCTGAAATTTTTATAATATTTTTCAAGTCCTCTTCTACTATTTTTGCTTTTTCAATATCGTTACTATGAATATATCCTAAAATCTCGTTTTGCTTAACTTTTGCTCCTATTTTTTTATTTAATACAATTCCCACATTTGGTTGTATTTTATCTTCTTTTTTTATTCTTCCTGCTCCTAAATAACAAGCCAATCTTCCAATTTCTTTTGCATCAATTCTTTCTATATAACCTTCTTTGTGATTATATATTGGTCTTATGTATTTAGCATTTTCAAATTTTGAAGTATCTTTTAAATAAGATATATCTCCACCTTGATTTTCTACTAATTCAATAAATTTATTATATGCTTTACCATTTTTTATATTTTCAGATAATATCTTTTTGTTTTCTTCTAAATCTGATCCTAAGCCTGACAATTTCATCATATATGAACCTAATTCTAACACAACTTTTTCTAAATCTGGTATATATTCTCCTTTTAGAAAATTTATTGCTTCTATTACTTCTAATGAATTTCCAACAGCATGTCCTAATGGTTCATCCATGTTTGTTAATACACATACAGTTTCTCTTTTAGCAAGCTTTCCAATTTTTATCATTTCTTTAGATAACTTTTCAGCATTTTGTATATCTTGCATAAATGCACCTTTTCCGACAGGTTACATCTAAAACTATTTTTTGTGCTCCACTTGCTATTTTTTTACTCATAATACTAGATGCAATTAGTGGAATACTTTCAACACATGAAATACTATCTCGAAGTGCATATATTTTTTTATCTGCTGGTGCTAAATTTAATGTCTGAGAAATCATACTTATGCCTATGTTTTCCACATTTTTTACAAAACTGTTTATATCTATTGCTGTTTCATACCCAGGAATAGATTCTAATTTATCAACTGTTCCACCTGTAAAACCTAATCCTCTACCAGACATCTTCGCAACCAAAACTCCAACAGAAGCTACCAATGGTAATAATACTAAAGAAACTTTATCTCCTACCCCTCCTGTTGAATGTTTATCTACAATTACCTTACCTAATTTTGACAAATCTAATATTTCTCCAGACTCTGCCATTGCTAATGTTAAATTTGTTGTCTCTTGCTCTGTCATTCCATTTATAAAAATAGCCATTATTAAAGCTGCTGCTTGATAATCTGATACACTTCCATCTGTATATCCATTAATAAAATACTTAATTTCTTCGTTATTAAGTTCTATATTATCTCTCTTTTTTTGAATAATATCTAAAATATTCATATTTCCTCCTAAAACATTGCCACCGGGGACGGACCTTTTTGGCAAAAAGTTGCCAAAAAGGTCCGTCCCCGATGGCACTAAATAAATTTCTTTGTAAAGCTTCTTCTATGTATAGGACATAATCCATATTCTTTTATTGCAGCAATATGTTTTGCTGTACCATATCCTTTATGACTAATAAAACCATATTGAGGATATACTTCATCCCATTGTCTCATTATTCTATCCCTTGTTACTTTTGCAATTATAGATGCTGCTGCTATATTATAGCATTTGGCGTCACCTTTAATTATTGATTCATATGGCACTCCTTTAGTATTTATACCGTGTTAATGCATCAACTACAATTAAATCAGGTCTTACATCTAGCCCTTCTACAACTTGCGTAACACCTTGTTTGGTTGCATTTAAAATATTTATATCATCTATTACATCTTGACCTATAATTGCTACTGAATAACTAATTGCCTCTTCAAGTATTACATCATATAGTCTTTCTCTCTTTTTTTCAGATACTTTTTTCGAGTCATTTACTCCTTCTATCATTGAATTTTCTGGCATTATTACTCCTGCAACTACAACTGGACCTGCTAGTGGACCTCTTCCAGCTTCATCAATTCCACATATTTTATTAAAACCTTTATTTCTTAAATCTTTTTCTATTTCTTTTAATTTTGTAAGTCTTTCTAGTTCTTTTTCTTTCATTTTTATTCCTTCTTTTAATTTTATAATTCTATTTCTGTTAAAGAATATTTTCCATCATAACCTTTAGTATTATATACTTCTTCTACCTTTATTTCTTTTTCATTAAATCTTACTAAATACTTTTCATCCTCACTTAATTTAATTTTATTTAACCCCCATAAATCAAATGTTTCTTGTGTTATAACATAACAATCAGTTAAATCAATTTCACCGGGGCTATTGGGTACATTTGTACTATTTGCTTTTTCTAACTTATTATTTACTTCATATATTTCTTTTCTTACAGACTCTACAACTGTTTCATCAGTTGTAGCACCCATTCTAAAATTAGCTTCTTCAACACATTCTCTTGCTTTGGCTTCTATTAATAACATATTTGTTTTTAATTCTTCAAGTTTAACTTTTTCCATACTACTAATTCCTGTATTAATTCCTATTCCTGCAAGTATTAATAAAACTATTATTGTTACAACTAAAGCTACTAATGTTATTCCTCTATTATCTTCAAAATTCATTTTTCTCATCCTTTTTTCATTTTTGTTTATTATATATTTATATTAATTTTTTTTCAATAAAATATTAAAATTAAGTTTTGATTTATACAAAAAAGATATATTTTTTTCATTTTTTTCACATAATTTTCACAAACATATTGTATTATAATTTCAAAATACGATATTATAAGTATAAACTAATATTTTAGGAGGTCTTTCAAATGGAAGAAAATAACGAAAATTCAAAAAAATTTAAAACAGTCCAAGATCCTAACGCTTATAAAAAAGTTCTTAAAAAAGAAAAAAATAATAACAATTATGGTTTTGGAAGAAATTTTTTATTACCATTTTTTAGTGGTATTTTAGGGTGTACTCTTGTAGTTGGAACATGTTTTGGAGTTCCATCAATAAAATCAAAATTATTAAGTAATACAAACAACATATCAAATACAAATTCTAGCTCACAAAATAGTGGCTATGTATCTCAAACTTCACTTTCAAATTATTCTGATACTTCAATATATGCAGCTAACAAGATATTACCTTCAATTGTAGGAATAAAAGTAGAATATAATGTTAATTCATTAATATCAATGTTCGGAAATAGCGGTCAAACATCTACCGCTTCTGCTAGTGGTTCTGGTATTATTATAAGTGAAGATGGTTATATTTTAACTAACAATCATATTGTTTCAACATCTTCTTCAGAATCATATTATGAAGTTTCTGAAGCAACAAAATTAACAGTAACATTATTCAATGATGACACAGAATATGAAGCAAAAATAATAGGAACTGATGAACAAACAGATTTAGCTGTTATAAAAATAGAAAAAACTGGTCTTTCAAAAGCTGAATTTGCAGATTCAGATAATATCAAAGTTGGAGAATTTGCAATGGCTGTTGGAAATCCTTTAGGAATGCAAAGCAGTATCACATGTGGAGTAATTAGTGCTGTTAATAGAGAAGTTACAGATACAGAAGGTAAAAAATACAACTTAATTCAAACAGATGCTGCAATAAACTCTGGAAACAGTGGTGGAGCTTTAGTAAATAGTGAAGGTAAAGTTATTGGTATAAACACTTTAAAATTATCTGGAACTGGAATTGAAGGAATGGGATTTGCAATACCTATAAATTCAACAACAGACATAACATCACAATTAATTCAATATAGTAAAGTAAAAAGACCTTATATTGGAATTTCTGGTATGGACTTAAGTGAAGAAACTGCAAAAAAATATAATTTAGTTGTTGGTATATATGTAAAATCTGTCGATGACTTCTCTGCTGGAGAAAAAGCAGGAATTAAATCTGGTGATGTTATTATAGAAGCTGATGGAAAAAAAGTTACTAAAATGGATGAATTAAACGAAATTAAAAACTCTCATAAAATTGGTGACGAAATGAAAATTAAAATAAAAAGAGACAATAGTGAAAAAGAACTTACTATAACTTTAGGTGAACAACCTTAAAAAATTTTAACTTTTCACTTTCAGTTCACAAAATGGACAAAATTGGTTGTTAAAATGTATTCATAATCAGTAAGAAAAACTGATTTGAATTTAAAAACATCCCCTTTTATTTTCAAAAAAGAGTTCACTTTAAATGTGAACTCTTTTACTTTTTATAGAATAACTAGATCTTTTTCACTAGTTTGTGAATCATTTCCATATGCATATATAAGATATAATTCACTTCCAGTTAAATAAAACTCTGTTGTATTTTCTATATTATAGATATCACTTGATATGTCTCTATCATAAATATTATACCCTAATTGTTTTAAATCTTTTACCTTCTTTTCTTCTGAATCTATTTCTTGTTTTATTTTATTTTGTACATCATGTTTATCAATTTGTTCAATTTTCAAAACTTCTTCTAATGATATTTCTTTATTGTTTCTTAGATCATAATTATATGTTTGAATTATTATTCTTTGCGCATTTGAACCTTCTTTTAAGTTTGATTTTATCATTAATGATAAAATATCATCTTGTACGTTCGCAACATATTCTACAGTAAATATAACATTTTTATTTTCACTTTTTAATACATTTCTTGCTTTTGAAGCAAAAACATTTTCAATTTCTTGGTTATACTTATCTACAATTTCACTGTCAATATTAATATATGGTATATTTATATTAATTTCATAGCTATTATCTTTAGATCTTTGTTCTGAATATTTAGTGCATACTAATCCTTGTTCTTTATTTACTTTTTTATTATCATTTTCATTATCATTTTGAATTGTATTGTTAAACAAATTATCAAAATTAGCTTTTAAAGTTTCTACTTCATCTTGAGTTTTTTTCCCTAATTCACTTTGTTTTTCTTTTATCCCTATCAATTGAGCTATATCAATTCTTGCATAAAATTGCACATATGATGCTATTACAATGGAAATAATACAAAACAATATAATAGATATATATATTATCACATGTTTTTTATCGATTTTTGTACTTTGTGTTTTTGCTATATTCACTTTTTTTCCTCTTTTCTAATTAACTATTACAACAATTAAGTTTACATTTTTCTTATAAAAATACAGTTATACTTTTATATTATAACATAATACTTCAAGAAATATAAAACTGTAACATAAATGTAATATAAGATAGTTTTTTCTTTATGTTTTTTATCAAAATAATTTAACATTAAAATCGCTAATTATAGGTTTAAAATAGATATGTCACATGTAAATTGAAAATAAAATATTGAAAAGAGAGTACCAAAGTGATATTGTTTAAATAACGACAAATAAAC